>ERZ773181.67-NODE-67-length-129282-cov-6.876365_pt1 | contig 129282 bp, 98 predicted proteins | sample MGYA00581001_ERZ773181 | MGnify/ENA primary metagenome ERZ773181 (study PRJEB29015, sample SAMEA2737780) | human gut metagenome | biome: human gut; feature: human-associated habitat; material: faeces | place: China | collected 2012 ...
GAAAGACAAATCTAAAAAATCAACCTATTCCACAACCTTTGGTGTTGACCCCAATAATTGCGGTTGAAAATGGTCGGGCCGCCGAGGATCGAACTCGGGACCTCTTGCACCCCATGCAAGCGCGCTCCCAGACTGCGCTACGGCCCGAAAATTAAGTATTGCAGACTACCCCAATGCTATGTTTTGGCAAGCTTTTTTTTATCTTTTTCGGCGGCTTAGTGCGTTTTCTATATCTTTGACTTCTCGACAAGCCCGCGCGTAGTCCGGATTTGCTCGCGGATTTTTGGCTTCAGAGGGGAGTCGTCCGGTATTTGCGGGTACATGCGTTCCAATACCTTCAGCGCCTCCGCAAACTTGCCGTTGCGCATTAGTATGGCGGCGTAGCGGCGGAGTATATATATGGGGGCGTCGCTTTTTTCGGACATTATACGGTAGCATTCTTCGGCTATTTTGTAGTCGTCGAGGTTCGACATCGCTATCGATGCCTTTTGGATGAGTAGGCTGTCGTCGCCGGGAAAAATTTTTAGCCCCCTGTCTATAAATTTTAAGCCCTCCCTGCCGTACAACACTTTTAGCATATGGAGCTTTTCGACGGATTCGGCGTTCGCCCTGCCTCCGGGTAGCTGCCAATACGGGTAGTCGAAAGCTATTATCGCGGCTGCGTCGCGCCAGAACTGCTTCATTTGCGGATCGAGCGCCACGGCGAGCTCCATAGAGGCTGTGCACGAGGAAATATCCTTTTTTGTCCAATCGATGTATCCCTTTATCCACGCAAAATCCGCCGCTATGGATGCGTATCCGCCAAGAACCTCGAAAATAGTCCCGGCCCCGATTGCGGCCTTCAAAGTCTCCTGCGATTGCGACTTTGGCGTCGGGCTTGACGCCTCCTCCAAAATGGGGCGTGTCAGGAACCCCGCAGCCGCAAATGCCGCCGCGAATAAAAGGGCCCGGCGCAGTATCTCTAACGCAAACATCTTAAAATTCCCTTTTTGAAAACGCCCACGCTGCGAGCGACAGGCACAAAACTATGTAGATTGCGGCGTATCCCGCGGCTGCCGCCGCCGCGGCGTCCACCGGCGCAAACGCGAACGCCTCCGAGGCGTTGAAAACTCTCAGATTTGGGAATATTATTGCGGCTATATCCGACATCGCAGTTTCCGGAGCTCCGAGGGAATTTCCTATTTCCCCCATTGAGCATATCGCAACTGCGCCGAACGACACTGCCACTGAAAAAAGCAGCGATGTTGAAACCGAGCATATTAGCGCAGAGAGCGCCGCCACCGTGCAAAGTTTAAGCCACTGAATCGCCGCGAAGACCGCGATGCCAAAGTAATTTGGGGAAAGCGGCGCGGAGTTGCCTGAATGCGCTGTTTGCGAGTCTGCGAGGGCGATCATCGCGCAGCCGCAGAGCGCGACTACCGTGCAGAATAGGGCGAGAACTGCAAACGCCCCCCCCGATTTTCCGAAGGCGAACCCCGCGTATCCGACGGGTTTCGATAAGAGCGTAATTGCCGTGCGGTTCTCAAATTCCGAATGAAAGAGCTGGCATGCAGAGACTATCGCTATAATCGACCCGAAAAAACCGAGTGCCCCCGAGGTAAAATCGAACACAAATTTCAACTTTTCATGGCCGAGATCGAGTTTGAGAAAATAGTTTGACGAGGCAACGAGAACCACTGCAACAAGCGCCAACAGCAATATCAGCTTTTGCCTGAGCGATTCTTTCAAAGTGTTTGCGGCTATTATAAAGGCGCGTTTCATTTTTTTGCGATTCTCCTAAAAAATTCGTCGAGTTTGATTTTTGCGGGCGAAAGCGAGGTCGATTTCGCGCCTGCGTCTTCCGCGGCTTTGCGTACGACTTCCGGGGAATCCGAATCAAAAGAGAGCGAGTATCGCCCCTTAATTTCCAGCATTTCTGAGGTATTTCCCATGGCGGCGACCGACCCTCTCGACATTATGGCAATCCTGTCGCACAGCCTTTCGACTTCGCTCATTATGTGCGACGAAAGCAGTATCGTCTTTCCCTCGCTTTTTAGGCGCAAAATGACGTTGCACAAGTCGTCCGCGCCGACCGGATCGAGGCCCGATGCGGGCTCGTCGAGAATTAGCAGCTTGGGGTTGTGGACTATCGCCTGCGCGAGCCCAGCGCGCTGCGTCATACCCTTTGAGTAGAGCGCAATAGGCCTGTCGGCGGCGTCGTCCAAGCCGACGGTATTTAATGCTTTCATGGCGGCTTGCTTTGCGGCGGCGTTTGGCATTCCGCAGAGCTTCGCGTAGAACACGGTCAGTTCAAACCCAGTCAGAAACTTGTAGAAGTACGGTGACTCCGGCAGGTAGCCGATTTTGGATTTTTCGCGGACAGAAAGTTTTTTGCCGAAAATCAGGCATTCTCCGGAGTTTTGGCGTATGAGGCCTGTGATGATTTTAATTGTCGTGCTTTTGCCGGCGCCGTTTGCGCCAAGCAGCCCGAAAATCTCGCCTTCTTCAACCGAAAAGCTTGCGCCGTCGAGGGCGACTATCGCGCGGGCTCGAACGCCGCTTCGGTAATATTTTTTTAGATTTTTAACTGTTATAGCTTCTTGCATATGGGATTTGCGCAAGGTTTGGGTTGCAGGAGGCGGGCTAAATTTTTATTTTAAAACCGCGGTATTGGGTGTCGCAGACGTCCTCGCGCTCATCGACGGAGCGAATGAAGTCTCCCATGACCTCGGCGAGCCTGTCGGCAAAGGCGCGGACTTCGGACTTCTCGCCTTTCGCGCACAAGTGCACCCGTCCGTCGTCGAGATTTTCCACGTACCCGCACACGTCGTAGCCTTTGGCAGTTTCCGCGGCTTTCCATCGGAATCCGACGCCCTGGACGCGCCCGGAATACCAGACCTGCAATCGGTAATTTTGAGAATTCATGCGCCCTTTTATATATGCGGCATTCGTTGCGGGCAATAAATAAGTTAAATTTTTACACCTATTGCGCCGATATATATTCCGACGCTCAGCTCTTGCAAAAAGTTCCGCGCGGGCGAGCTTTTAAATTGAAATCTTGGAACGAATATGTTTGACTGTCGGTCAACGCATAAAAAGGAGAAATTAATCCATTCTATAAAAATATGAACACAAGGAAAACCATAACTGCTATATGCGCGGGCGCACTCGCCCTCGCGACAGCGACGATATCCATGGCCGAGACAAAAGAAGACTACATAAAAACATTCGGAATGATAATGTTTGAGCGCAACGGGCTGCTTGAACTCGAATTCACTCCCGAAGAGTTTAACGCATTTGTCGAGGGGATGAAAGTAGTAAACGAAACTAAGAGGCTTCCCGACGAAGTAATGCAAAAGGGGCAGAAGGCTTTTGAATTCCTCCGCGCGCGCGCCGAAGCGAACGCCGCAAAAGCCGCCGAACGCGCAAATGCGCTGGCTGCCGAGTTCTGGAAAGAGCTTGAAAAGAAGGAGGGCATCGAAATGTCTCCCACAGGGCTTGCGATAGAAATCATCGCCAAGGGCGACTCAAAACTGCCTTCCGAAAATTCCAATGTAGTTGTAAAGTACACCGGCAAGCTTGTTGACGGAACTGTTTTTGATAGCACAGACAAACACGGCGGTGCCCCTGCCGAATTTAACCTTGGTCGCGTAATACCCGGTTTTAGGGAAGGTTTGCAGAAGATAGGCAAGGGTGGAAAAGCCCGCCTATACATTCCAGCAAAGCTTGGATACGGCAATCAGGCAATCCCCGGAATCCCGCCGAATTCCACTCTGATATTCGACGTTGAGATGGTTGATGTCGATCCCGCGGCACCTGCGCCTGTCGCTCCGCCGCCGCCTCCGCCTCCGCCGCCTGCCAAGAAGTAGTGCAGAGGGCGCAGACTATCTGCGCTATATAAAACAATGGTTTTTATGCAAGAATCCCGGACAAAATTTCGGGATTTTTTTATTTCTGTGGGCGCAGTTTATAAAAATGAGTAATTGACAAAGACGAAGAAATAGGGTGGAATATTTTGAAAATCGAGTGGTAGCGCAGCCTGGCTAGCGCATCTGGTTTGGGACCAGAGGGTCGCGGGTTCGAATCCCGCCCGCTCGACGTTTTTTTACAAGGTTATCGTTTTTGGAGCGTAGGCATTTTATGCCCAATCTAAACGGCATCTTGTGTATGGATTATTTTATTTTTTTTGAGCCGCCAAGGTTATCAATGCTAAAAACCGGCGTTTGTTAGTTTTAAATTTTCAGCGGTGTTTTTTTTATTATGCAGCAGTAGATTCTGCAAGATGTTGCGTAAAACCATGCCGCGGATTCTGCAATTTGCGGTTAAGGGCGGAATTTTTTATATTAAAACAAAAAAAAATTTTCCGATGAACAATTTTAAAAGAAAAATAGTCAAAAATAACGGAATTCGGTCCAATGCCGCTTAAAAACAAAACACTATATAGATGAAAAAATTACTATCGATTATAACGGTATCGTTAATATTTTCCGCAATCACCGGATACGCCGATGATAAATTTATAGACTTTTCGGCGTTGCCTCAAACGGCCCAGCAGTTTGCCTCCGCAAACTTTAAAGATAAGAAGGTTGCCGTTGTCAAACAGGACAGAAGTTTTCTCGGGGCAATTACCGACGGATACGACATTGTCTATTCTGACGGCACTGAAATAGAATTTGATTCCGACGGGGTTTGGAAAGAGATTTCCGCTAAGACTTCGGCTGTGCCAAATTCCATCATACCGGAGGCGATTTTAAACTACATAAGGGATAATTTTAAATCTTCGCCGGTTATTCAGATAGAGAAAAAAGAATACGGGTACAAGATTGAGCTGGCTACCAAGCAGGAGCTTAAATTTAGCAAGCAGTTTGTATTTTTAGGATTGGATTAGCCCCTAAGTTTTACTCAACCCCAAAAAACTTTCATGTGCCGATGCGCATTATGAAAGGTTTATGGCGCGATACTCTCGCGCCTTTTTTTGTGTATGCCGTTTGCGCCGAAAAGAATACGGCGCGATTTTTGCAGGTATTGTTTTAAACGGTTATATTAGTGCAGTGCAGGTATTGTTTGTTACAAGAATTTAGCTATAATAAATGTGCCCGCTTATTTTATTTAGGCCAATATAGAGTAGAACTTTCAGGATATTCGTGGGTGACGAGTTTTTATTTTTTAAGCAGCATACACTCGGGAGTAGAGACTCGGAAATACCAGATAAAATATTTTTTCTGTCTCTCAAAATAGTAAACTGTCTGTGCCGAATATTTTTTAGTTTATATACCGCCTACAGAGTTGGCATTGGAATATAAAAGGCGGAAATCTCTTCTAAAATTTACGCGCGCGCGATGTTGAGTTTCTAAATTCAATCTTCGGGATTTTAAGACAAATTTTTGCAAAAAAAATCCCTCCCGCGATTGCCCGCATATGCGCGGCTGCCGGGAGGGAGTTTTGAAGGGCGCGCGTTGACTACGCCTTTTCTACGAGGCCCGCCTTAATGGCCTTTGCGCAAACCCACAAGCGCTTTACCGAGCCGTCTTCGGCGCGGACGCGCACTCTCTGGACATTGGGTTTGAAGGTGCGCTTGTTCTGCTTGACGAGTTGCAAGCCGATGCCGCCGCTTTTCTTGCTCTGGCCTTTGTGGATAATCTTACGACCTTTAACAGGGCGTTTCCCAGTTATTGCGCATACTCTTGACATGGTGCTTTTCCTTGTGTGATGAATTGTTGTTTTTAAATCTTTCGCGACGCGGGGCGGATTTTTAATGCCGTCCGCTTTCCCGTCGAAGGCCCGAAAGTTAGCCGGAATTTTCCGTTTTAGCCGGGCCGGTTTTATGGTTAAGTTGAAGATACAACCCCATTTTTATCGGGAACGCAACAAAAATTTGCTTATAAGGCGACTTTTTTTTATCCCTGCGGCAATTTGCGCCTTTTGATTGCTTGTTGACATAGCCTTTCTCCTAAAATATTTCTTTCCGGTATGAAATTCTTAGCGACTTTTCTTTCAGTGTTTCTTGCCGCCTGCGCATTTGCAGAAACTGCGAAAATTAAAAATTCCCATTCGGACCCGCGATACGGGGCTCCTATCGAGTTTTCGAAAGTGGAGGGAACAAAGGGAACTATGGCGCTTGAAATATCGGGGGGTAAACTTTACGCCCTCGAAGATAACGGGCTTTCGGTGTACGATATTTCTTCCCCAAAACAGCCTAAAAAAATAGGGTTTGTTAAAGGAATGGGCAATGTGCGCCAGCTTAAAATAATGGGCAATGTAGCTTTTCTCACCTCGCGCCAGTGCGGGCTTTGGTCGGTTGACATATCGGACCCTTCCAATCCCAAAATACTTTCGCACTTCGACACTGCCGAAATGGCGACGGGCCTTGATGTCGCCGACGGCTACGCTTTTATCGGCAACAGGGTGTTTGGCGTGCAATGCGTGGATGTTTCGAATCCAAAGAAAATGAAGCATGTTTCGTCGGTTGTCACGCAGGAGTCTCAATCCGTCTATTACAGGGACGGCATCGTTTACAGCGGCGATTGGGGCGCGGGGGAGATTACCGCCATAGATTTTTCGGACCCCGCAAACCCGAAAATCATATCAAAAGTCAAGCTCGACGGCTACGGCGACGGCATAGACGTTGTGGGAGATTTCTTGTACGCCTCTACCGGTCAGCACAAAAAGAGCGGCCCTAAGGAATTGCGGCACGGGGCGGGGCACGGACTCGAAATTTTCGACATATCCGACAGGAAAAATCCCAAAAAATTGTCGCGGGTGGAGTTCCCGAAAATATATTTTGGCCCGTGCGATTTCTGGACGCCGCGCGTGTCCGGAAATTACTGCTTTGCCTCAGATACGGTCAACGGCGTATTTCTCGTGGATATTTCAGACAAGTCCAACCCAAAAATAATCGGGAATTTCATACTTCCCAAAATCGCCCCGGACGATTCCTCTCTAAAAATTATATACAAGCAGATTCTCGATCCAAATATACCGCAGGGCGACGCTGTCGCGTCAATCGCAGTCGGCGACGGCGTTTTGTATGTTGCAGGAAACTTTACGGGCATTTATATGGCGGAATTCCCGGGCATCGCAAAAATTCCATCAAAGCCTGCCGAGTCTTCGCCGGAGCGCGGCGCAAAATTCAGCCCGGGCAAGGTTGAAGGTTTTAAGGCGCTTATTGCGGATTCGTCCAATCCCGTGCGGGCGGTTGCAGTGAAGGGGGATTTGGCGTACGCGACAGCCTCGCACAATGGCGTGTTGATTTTCAACCTCGCAGACAAAAATACCCCTGTGGTCGGTCACTTGAAATGCGGATACGCGACCGACGTCAAGATTTCCGACAATATTCTCGTAGTTGCCGAGGGTTTTGATGGAGTGGGAATTTACGACATATCAAATGCGCCTGCGGCGTCGAAAAAAGGCGGGTTCACCCCGCGCGAAATTGCGAGAATCCCGCGGGAGCGCCTATGGCGCGGGTTTGCCCAGAATGTCTGGGCATTCGACGGCTGCAAATTTATAGGCGCTTCGACAGCGGGCCCTGCAATATGGTTTTTCGACATATCCGGAAAGAATCCGAGGCCTGCGCTGTCGCAGAACGGCAGCCAGCTCTTGTACAACGATTACGGCGCGCGCCGCCTCGCTTCCGGAAAGTATTTTGTGCTAAACCGCCACTGCGGCGGGCGGATGATTTTCGACTTGTCGGGCGCCAAGCCGAAGATGACATTTTATGACGACTATCCTCTTTGCTCGCAAACGGGTTCCGTCGCGGCTTTCGGCGACAAACTTATAACAATGTGCCGCGGCGGATACGCGTTTGACGATCCTAAAAATCCGGCGCCCAATAAAGATTTAAAGCGCCACCCATTCCCCGGCGGCGACAAATTGCCGAAAGTCTCCGATGACAGCTCTTCAAGGGCGAGAGCGGAATTCCCGCAGGGCTCCGACGAGGGGCTTGCGATGTACGATGAACACTCTAAAAAGCTCGCGGTCGCAAATAGGGTGCACGGGGTTGTCGGGGTGTATGATTTTTCCGAGCCGGAAAATCCAAAACTGCTCGGTAAATATAAAATGCCCTCGAACGCGGGAGTCCCCGACTTTTACAAGGGCAGGGTGTTGGTTCCATGCGGGTACGCGGGGCTTATGATACAAGAGTAAAGCATATCGCGCCGTCCGTATTGCGGAGGGCGCGTTTTTTTTGCGTCCTCTCCTTAAATGCGCAAGTTGTTTTGCGCCTGAGTAAGCGTTCTTTTTTAGATACGCAATTTGTTTTGCAAGCGTGCCGAATTTTCACTGTGCCTGCGCAGACGCTTATTTCTTAAACGGATAGATGTGCAAATGCTGCCGCATTAAGTGGGCAGGCTGTTTGCAATGTGCGAGCGCCGACATATCAAATGCGCGGGCGTTGCTTCGCGAATTAGCAAGCGCAGATTAGCAAATTGGCAAATGCAGGGGGGTATTTTTTAATGCGGTTAAAAAATTTTTCAATGCGGCGGGATATTGAGTTAGGGCTATAAAATTTTAGATGGAAAAATCCAAGTATGGCGGATTATTTTTTATAAACCTTTGTATCTGCGGATTCATTCCCGCAATATGTGCAAACGGGGCGCAGGCTTTGGAAAGAGATATTTTTTTGACTTGAATCAATGGAGGGAATGGGAAGTGCGAAAATAAAAATAAGGAGGTACCCGCAAGCCTGCTTTCGACTCTCCTACGCGGCATAGAGCGATATGAACTTTTTCGGCACGGTTCAACAGGGAACGATTATCGCGCCCGCAATCGGGCAGAGATAAAAAAGGCTCTTTTTTCTTAATGATTTTTTATAAAAAAGGCGCGAGTTTACAAATCAGTATTTGCGCCGAAAGCGCGATAAATCCAGACTATGCGCGGGCGACATTTGGTGTAAGGCGCGCAAAAATTGCAAAAATTTCAAACTTTTGCGCGGTTAAAATGAGAACCCCGCGTGCAGCGAAAAAAACGGCGCGGCGTCGATTTCATATTCTCCAGACGAGCGCGAGTTGATCCGCAGGGCAATCTCGCGGTTGAAATTCCCTCCGATTGCCGCCGAAATGTAGGCGCGCTTTGAGATGTTGTATGTCGCCCCAACTGAAAATTGCACAAAGCTGTCCGAAACGCTCCGCCTGTCCTCCGATGAGTTTGCAAGCCTGTAATAGGAGTTTCTGTATTCGGCGACGGCGTTTAGAATAAGAGAATTGTCCCCGAAAATATCGTAGAGCAGCGCGGCGCCGGAAAATGTGCGCAGGCGCAGCCTGTCGGTGATTTTCCAGTCGATGAAACCGACGGGCAACCCCAGCCATGTGTTGTCGAGGCGCGAGTACGCCATTGCGCCAATCCCCACCGTGAGGCTTTCGCAGAACGAGTATGATGCGCCCGCCCCCGCGAGCATTGTGCGCCCGCCCCAGATAGACGCCCCGGTTTCCGAGCCAATCGACGCGCTTGCAATGCCAAAAGCCCCCCAGCGCTCGCTTATGCGCGCGGTGTAAAAGGCGAGGGCCGAAGCCCCGTTTGCGGAGGAGAACGGCGCCGCCGCCGAGCTGAAATCGTATTGGCTGTATGTGTAATTTAGCGAGAGTGTGAGAAAATGTTTGTCGGCGTATGCGCCCTGAAATTTGACATTTGCCGAGGCCGAATACACTGCCAAATCGCCGTCTATTTTCGTTGATAAGTCGGCAGGGGCCGAGTATTCGCCGGAGGCGTCCACACTTACGCCCATTTTCCACTTCGGGGCGAGGATATTTATTGCGGTGGCTCCGGAAGTGAGCATTTGCGCGTTTAAGGCGCACGCAAAGAGGGGCGCGCATATTGTGGCGTAAAATATTTTGCGTAAGTTCATTTGAGGTAAGTTAAAAGTATTTTTTATATAAAATCAAACGCATTGTAGATGTGGGCTTCATCTAAAAGCCCCGAAATTCCGACCTCCGCTAATTGGGTATGTTCCCATAAAACGTTTGACAAAGAGAAAAGTCCGGGTAGGTTTTACCCGATTATTATGTCTTGGGAACGTTATAAAAAATATTATCTGGGTCTCGAAAATATGGGATTCGGACTGGACGTAAGCAGAGTCGATTTTGACGACGCTTATTTGGCTTCAATGGAGGCGCCTATGAAAGAGGCGTTCGCGTCGATGGTTGCGCTCGAAGGCGGGGCGATAGCCAATCCCGATGAAAACAGAATGGTGGGGCACTACTGGCTCCGCGCGCCCGAACTTGCGCCGACTCCCGAAATAAAGGCGGAGATTGTCGAAAATATCGACAAAATAGAAAACTTTGCCAAGAAAATCCACGGCGGCGAAATATGCGGCGCCGACGGAAAATTTGAAAATATCCTGTGCATAGGCATAGGCGGATCGGCCTTGGGGCCGGAGTTTGTTTCCGAGGCGCTCGGTTGCCCGAAGTCGGACAAGATGAAGGTGTACTTCCTTGATAATACCGACCCCGACGGATACGATTTGGTGTTCGACAAGCTTGAAGGCAATCTCGGCAAGACGCTCGCGATAGTGACCTCCAAGTCCGGCGGCACGCCCGAACCGCGCAACGCAATGATAGAGGCGCAGGCGCGCTGGGAAAAGGCGGGGCTCGATTTTGCGAAGCATGCAGTGGTGACGACCGGCGTTGGAAGCAAGCTCTATAACTATGCCAAGGAGCGCGGCTTTTTGGAATTCTTCCCGATGTGGGACTGGGTTGGAGGCCGCACGAGCGAATTCGCGGCAGTTGGACTGCTGCCGGCCGCCTTGCAGGGAATCGACATAAGGACAATGCTCAAGGGAGCCGCTGAAATGGACGCCGCAACGAGAGTGGCGGACATGCGCAAAAATCCGGCGGCGATGCTTGCGCTCATGTGGTACAAATGCACGTCCGGGAAGGGATTGAAAGACATGGTTATCCTTCCGTACAAGGACAGGCTGCTCCTATTTTCGAGATATTTGCAGCAGTTGATAATGGAGTCGCTCGGCAAGGAGCTCGACTTGTCCGGCAAGAAGGTGGAGCAGGGCATTTCCGTATACGGCAACAAGGGTTCCACCGACCAGCACGCGTATGTGCAGCAGCTGCGCGACGGCATAAACAATTTCTTTATAACGTTTATTGAAGTTCTCAAAGATCGCAACGGCGACAGCCCCGAAGTTGCGTCCGGCGAGACGAGCGGCGACTATCTCCAAGCATTCTTGCTCGGTACCCGCGAGGCCATATCTGCCAAGGGCAGGGACTGCATTACAATTACCGTAAGCGAAGTTTCGCCATATTCCGTCGGCGAGCTGATTGCTCTTTACGACCGCACTGTCGGTTTGTATGCGAGCCTGATTGGCATAAACGCCTACCATCAGCCCGGTGTTGAGGCCGGAAAGAAGGCGGCGGGCTCAATACTTGCAATGAAGGCAAAGATTATGGAAAAGCTTTCAGATACCGCTCTTTCTGTTGACGAAATTGCGCGAGAAATAAATCTTGAAAATGAAAAAGAAATAGTATTTAAACTACTAATACATCTTGCATCGAATCCGTCGACGGGGGTTGTTTCTTCCGGTGCCGGCTTTGATAAGAAATTTATCAAAATCAAATAGCAAACCGATTATTCTCTACTCTAAAATATGAAAGCAGTATCCATCTCCCTAAAAATTTTGGCGATTCTCGCCGCATGCTTCTGTGTATATGCGTGGCTCGATACGCGCGGAAAGGTAAGCAGCGCGGAAGGGCTAATGAAAGACGTTCCCGGTGCGACTTTGCAGGAAAAATCCTCGAATATTCCCGGAATACTTTCTGAAAAAGCCAAGGTTGAAAGCAGCAATAAGGCGTTTAGGGCAAGCGTGAGCTCCCTTGAAGGCAAACTGAAAAGCGCAAACGACGAACTCGAAAGCGAGCGCGTTAAGAATATCAAGGTAAACTCCGAGCTCACAAACGTAAAAGGGCAGGTATCTACTTTGACTGCAAATGTAGCGAGCTTGAAGGGGCAGATAACCCAGAAGAACACGCTAATCGAGCAGTACACCAAGGAGCTTGCCGAAAAGAACGCGATGCTCGCCAACAACAACGAGACAGACGCTCTCAAAGAAAAGGTTGCAACTCTCGAAGCCCAGCTAAAAACCAAAACCGACGAGCTTGCCGAAGCCAATAAAAAGGCCAAGCTGATGGAGATGGCTGAAATAGTCGAAGTTGTCGAAACCGACGCGAGCGGCAAAAAGATTAAGAGAAAAATAGTAAAGACCCCCTACGTTCCGACCGGCGACATCGCAACAGTCATTGCGGTTGACCAGGAAAACGGTCTGGTGAGCATCAACCGCGGCGGAAAAGCCGGTGTTAAAGAATCCCAGAAGATACTTCTCAAGCGCGAAGGCAAATTGGTTTCCGAAATACTCATTACCGACGCGAAAGACGATCTTGCTGTTGGGCTCATTAACCGCGATGTTGCAATCCCCGAAACGATAGAAGTCGGCGATTTGCTCGAGCTTGCCGCTCCCCAACAGGCTTCCGAATCGGCTCCGGTGCAAGCCCCCGCTCCCGCGGCGGCTCCTGCGGCTAATTCCGAAGCTGAACAAGCTCCCGCTGAGGCGTAATTTTATACTATGAAATATTTGATAATATTTTCGTTTTTGGCATTGTTTTTGACTGGGTGCGAATCGACGGAGACGAAGACGCTCCCGACGCGCGAGACAAACGACAGCGAGCTGCCGTGGGGACGCCCGGCATCATGGGAAGGCGGATTGCCCGAAATTGGCGGCATAGTGGGTTAAAAGAGCTTTACAGTAGCGGATTGTTTATTGGTAAATTTAGCCTTTGTTGAAGATTGCAGGTACATTGCGCAAAAGAAATAATTGGCAATTATTAAAGTATTCTGGAAATTGAGCGCCGCGCGGGGGACGGCGAATTGGCATTTTATTGCCGAAGTGTGGATTTTTTGAAAAATAGACAATATGCAAGTAGATTTCATAATGCGGCGCCTGCCTTTAAAATAAAGGCGCATAATAAAATTTTTACCGTTGTAATCACAGGGCATTTTACAATTCGCAATATCGTAAAAATATCAAAAAACTCTGACAGCATAGTGCGCTATTATTTAAAACTAACCGCTAAAAAAGGTCTGCGGAGGCGGCCAAAAAAAATTTTCCGCTCGGCCTTTTTTAGGTGACGAGTTTTGGAAGAAAGCTTGGGCGCGTACAGCTAAGACATTACCCTGACAAAGAAATCGCGCATCACAGCTTCGTCGTTTGTATCCGGGGAAAGTAGAGCTTCAAATGCGGCGGCAATCCGCATTTGCGAGTCAAGCAGTTTTTTTAACGGTATTCGCGCGGCAATCGGCGCAAGCTTGGAGCCGGCGTACCACGGATTTTGGGAAAATACGTTGTAAGGCGTTTTCTCATCGCAGCCTGCGAATACTTCGGCATATTTGGCGCCAGCCGCCTCTAATGCGCCTCTCGGTTGCGGCTCAGCGCGCTTTGATATCTCGCCGGAGTCCATCAAGGCTCTAAGCTGTATTAGTATTGAATTTTGTTTCTGTATGGCGGTGATAATCGGCCTCGCAGACGCTTTCTTATTCGCAAAAAAGTATCTTTTTAATACCGCCAGTGCCGATTCGAGATTGCCTGAATAAAACGCGTTTGTTATGTCGAAGAAATCGCTTTCGCCAAAAATCGGCACCATTTCCGCCACGTCTTTTTGCGTTATTGTGCCTTTAAAATTTACGTAAGCGGCGAGTTTTTTTACTTCCTGAACGCACATTCTCGGGTTGCATGCGACAATGGAGGCGAGGGTTTCGGCGGCGCCTGGTTCAAACCTTATGCCGAGTGCGGCGGATTCGTTTCTTATAAGTTCTGAGCAGGCGGATATTGGGTCTTTCGCCTGAAAGTCCTCGCTTTCGGCAAAGGCGGAAAACTCCTTAAAAATTTTGCTTCTCCTATCTACGGGGGAGGCGTTTATAACTACAACCGCATTTTCGGGCGACAGTTTTTTTAAATATTCGACGAGCTTTGCGAGGGTAGTTGCGACTTCCTCGTTTTTTAGGATTTTTGCGTCGCCAAAAAAATTTGCGTTGCGCAGCCATACGTACTTTGCGCCTCCAAATAGCGGCAGGGTGGCGGCGGCCTGCAAAGTTTGCGCGCAGGCTCTTGCGGCGTCTTCCGCTTTCTGGGAGGCGCCGTCGATTACCTCTTTTGACATTTCGTCCAGCGCGTCTTTTGAGAGTTCCTCGAAAATTTCGCGCGCGCGGTTCGCGGCGATAAAGTCGTCGTCGGAGGTTATGAAATATGCCGCTTTTTTCCCCATGGCTTTCAAGTTCTTTCCGAGAGATTGTTTTGTCAACATTAACTTTTGTGTTGAACTCATTTATTATTATTCATAAAACAAGCTTTTCCCAATAAATACCAACTAATCTGATGGAGGAATATATGCGCAAGTATGTTGCGATTGCTTTATTGTTGGGGGCGGCGCTTCCCGCGTCAGCTTCCATTCCCGAGCCGTACGATGTGAAAATGTGGGATACGTACCCCATAAAGGAAAGTCCGCAAATATGGGAGAAAGTCCCGCCGATACTTAAAGAGGCGAGCTGGATTTGGCCGTTTCCTTCCAACTATCTTGATATCGTAAATTCCTACGCGCTTTTCCGCGAGACTTTTGACCTTTCAACTATTCCGGAAAAGGCAATTATGTACATAACTGCCGACCAAAAATACAGGCTGTACGTCAACGGAAAGTACGTATGCAACGGCCCCGCCCGCGGATTCCAAAAGTCTTGGCCATACGACGAAGTTGACATTGCCCCGTACCTAAAAAAAGGCAAAAACGCAATAGCCGTGCGCGCCTACAATGTTGGCAGAAACACTTTTTCGTATCTGACTGCCGGCGTTGCCGGTGTCTTGTATGGAGTCGATTTGGGTGACGGCAATAAAATAGTTTCCCGAAAAAATACAAAGTGTATCCGCCAAGACTCTTGCGACAGGGATACGGTTGCGTACTCGATGCAGCTAAACAATCAAGAGCACATCGATATGCGCAAGGAGCCCCTCTCCGACTGGACTTCCCCCGACTTTGACGACTCCGCCTGGAGTACTACCGAAACTGCGAGACGGTGGGACGCCATGCCCTATTACACCTACGAGCCGCGCTTTACGCCGCTCGGCGAAAGCCGTATTCTGCCCGCTCCAAAACTCATAGGCGAATCCTCCGGAAAGGCTTTTTCGGAAAGCGAGCGCTGCCGCAACATAAACGCCCTCATAGCCCGCGAGGATTGCTCCCACAGCCCGGCATCTTCGGATTCCGAATGGATAAAAGTTCCGCCGACTTCGAAGGGCGAATTTCGCAGCTACCTATTCGATATGGGGAAGATAGTTGTGGGGGTTCCGATTCTCGAAGTCAAGAGGGCAAAGGGAGGCGAGATAATCGATATGACTTTTTCGGAAACGGTTTCGGAAAAGATGGAAATCTCAAACCAGTATATGACGCATTGCGCCCCGGCGATGTCGAACCGCATGATAGCCCGCGAAGGCGCCAACCGCCACGAATACTACCACCCGATAGGCTCGCGCTACATGATGCTGAGGGTTCGGGCAAACCCTGATTCGGAGCTCGAAATAAAGCCGTCTTTCAGGTGGGAGGCGTATCCGATTGGACGCGACGGGAAATTTGAAACTTCCAATCCGCTCGCCGACAAAATATGGAAGGCGTGCGAACAAACTCAGAGGGTGTGCTCGCTCGACACATACGTTGATACACCGTACCGCGAGCAGGCGCAATGGTGGGGCGACGCCCGCGTACAGGCCTGGAATACTTTTATGCTCGGCGACGATCCGCGGCTTTTGTGGAGGGGAATCCGCCAGATAGCTATGCAGACCGCGCCCAACGGGTTGACATACGGACATTCTCCGACAATGGCGCACCACTGCATATTGCCGGACTATTCTGTCGTATGGATACTGACCCTGTTCGATTACTATTGGCAGACAGGGGATTCTTCCGTTTACGACGATTACGAAAAGACGATAGACGCAATACTATCGTACTTTGACGGCGTGACAAACCCGAATACGGGGCTTGTTTCATACGACCCGCGCTATTGGCTTTTCCTTGACTGGACGAACATACAGCGCGACGGAGAGCCCGCAATACTCAATTTGTGGCTGCTGTATGCGCTCGACGTTACGGCGGATACTTGCGCAAAAACCGGGCGCGAAGGCATGGCGAAAAAGTACTCTGCGCGCGCCGCAAAGCTAAGGGAGGCTATCGAGAAAAACCTCGTGGATTCCGACGGGCTAGTGCGCGACGGCATTTTGCCTGACGGCAAACCCAATCCTCTAAAAGGCATACAGGCGCAGGTTCTTGGGCGCATGACAAACCTAAAAGGCTTCGATTTTGAAAAGGCGAAGGATAAGATACTGTTGCCTTTCCTGCGCGGGGAACTAAAAACCCATGCGGACCCGTCGAGCTACTGGCATGTCTATCTGTACGACCTCATGATAAACGAGGGATACGGGCGCGAAGTTTACGCCGACATTTTAAGGAAGTGGAAAGATATGGCTGAATTTGGCACGGCGTATGAAGGGTTTGATAGCAAGACGGGAACGTGCTCGCATGCGTGGACGGCGCACCCGCTATTTTTGATGCCCCGCATACTCGGCGGCATAAAGCAGACTGCGCCCGCTTGGGGCAAAGTTTCGTTCAACCCGCTTTTCATTGAGGACAAGGGCTCGATAGTATGGCCGACTCCCCACGGAAAAATAAAGCTGCAATGGCGCAAGCTTCCCGACGGAACGTTTGAAAAGAAGCTCGACTTGCCAGAAGGAATAGAGCTTTCTAATTAGACTTCGCTTTTAGCTTCGGGCGCGGCCTGTGAATATCGGGCCGCGCTTTTTTTTGCGAATGATTCAATAAATAACGCCAATATTTGCCGATTTTAGTTGATATTTTTCCTATGATTTATTAAAAAGACAACAGCAAGGCGGATAATACATTTGCCGACTAAAAAAACAAAAAATGAGGATAAAAATGAAACAATATCTCTATCTGTCACTCGTGCCCGAAGCTCTCATAGCCTCCAACCTGTCGCCCGAAGAATTCGGAAGTTATTACGCGACGGGCGCGTTCAGACGCAACTGCGATCCTGCAATTTTCTTTGAGATAGACCCGAATTTTAAATCCGACTACCTTCCGATAGACAAAATTCCCGAACTCTGCGCGCCACACCCGGACGGCAGGCCGCACAAATCGGTGTGTTTATCCGTTTACAGGGTGCTCGAACACGTCCCGATGTCGGTCTTCAAAAACCTCTATTTGGTTACGAGCGACGGCAAAACGCTTGAGCTCACCGCAAAGCCCTTTGAGCCCGATCCGTCGCGCAAAGTTTACCTTTACCAGGATTTGGCTCCGTGCCGCCCGCGCGTTGCAAGCATTCTCAATCCGCAGGAGTACGTGAAAAGGCTGACTTCGCCGGAGCGGCTTGTCCACTTCAAAAAGATAGCATTCTTCGATATGAAGCTTGGCGATCTTGAGCGCGACCCTGTAAACGGAGACCTCGGAGATTTGCCGTACACCAACCAGCACCACTTGCGCGACTGCCTTGATGTCGTAAGGACAAAGGGCGGCAAGAATAATAAAATTGTGGCAAGGTCCATGGGCGAGATTCTATACAGGACAGTCGGAAGCGGCTTCTATGTGGGCGCCGGCGACGATATGTTGGCGTATCCGATGCCGCCTAAGGACGAGATTGAGGCAAACAACTTCCAATGGTTTAAGAGCGCGCAGTTCGGGGGCTAAGCCGTATTGCGGACTTTTTAAATGCAAATAATCGTCTTGTAAAACAGCCGCCGCGCCAAAAAAGCGCGGCGTTTTTATGGATTTTTACTTTTTTTTATCGGGTGGAGTTTGTGTATTTTTTTCTAAGCTTCCGCCACACACAAATGTGCGCAGAAATTTTTACAATGCTGTAATCAAAATTTTAGGATTTTATATTTTTTGGTTTTTATGCAATAGGCGCGATAAATAAAAAATTTTAGCGGCGGAAAATTTTTAATGCAGCATCGCAAATCTAAAAAATCTATCGCACGAAAAGGGAAAAATCCTCTGTAAAAATCTTTGCGGAAAGGATTGGTAAAATATTTTTTGGATTTGCCGAATTGTCGATTATTTTGTGTTTTTTATAGAGAGGCTTTTTATCGGCATTTGAGAGTGGCAAATATCTTGGCGGATTTTGCCAATAACTTTGCGGTTATAGTAAACGCGATATTGCGGAAGGGAATAGAGCTTTCCCTCGGAGAAATAATGCGCTTCCGAGCGCGTTGGCATCTTTAATAACAGACAACGTGCGGGCATTTATCTACGCTTTATATGCGAAGCGCGGCGTCGGATTTTTCAGTAGATTTTTTTATAAAATATATGCCAAAAATAAGGAGAATTAAAAACTATAAAATTTATTCGCGCACTTTTAACAATCTTGAAAAAACTAAGAATTTAAAACGCGCAGTTTATTTTAGATTTAGTTGCATATAGAAAAAAGGTACGCTTCAACTAATGTAGCTTTATTGAAAGAGTACTTGCTCCTTATCTTAACAGTTTTCTTGCGCGCTGAAAGAAGCGTGGCAAAAAAAAGACGAACCGCACGGTTCGTCTTTTTTGCGTACTTTGCGGCGCGCCCGCCGCTTCGCCTAAGCGTACCCAAAATGAATTTGTGTTCGGCGCGTAAGCTATGCCTCCTTGAACTTGGATACGAGCTCGTTGATTGTGGCCTTCGCGTCGCCGTAGAGCATGCGCGTGTTGGGGCGGAAGAAGAGCCCGTTTTCAAGCCCGGAGAATCCCGCTCCCTTGCCGCGTTTTAGCGCGAGAACGGTCTTAGCCTTATACGCCTCGATAATCGGCATTCCGTATATCGGGCTGGACTTGTCTTCTGCGGCCGCGGGATTTACGACGTCGTTTGCTCCGATTACTATTGCGACGTCCGCCGTTTCGAGGATCTTGTTTGCCTCGTCCATCTCCTTCAACTGTTCGTACGGAACGTCTGCTTCCGCGAGAAGCACATTCATGTGCCCCGGCATTCTTCCCGCAACAGGGTGGATTGCAAAACATACTTCCGCCCCGTTGTTTTCGAGAATTTCCGCGAGCTCTTTTACGACGTGCTGTGCCTGCGCGACAGCCATACCGTATCCCGGAATGAATACGACGCTCTGCGCGGCTTCGAGAATGTAGTAGGCGTCGTCGGCGGAGATTGCCTTCATTTCGCCCTCTACCTTATTTTTAGAGCCGCCAGCCGCCGAGCCGAAGCCGGAGAACAGGACGTTCGACAAAGTCCTGTTCATGGACTTGCACATTATGACGGTTAGTATTACGCCGCTTGCACCTACGAGCGAGCCCGCCACAATGAGTACATTGTTTTGTATTACAAAGCCCGCCGCGCTTGCAGCCAAGCCCGAGAGAGAGTTTAGCAGTGAAATTACAACCGGCATATCGCCCCCGCCAATCGGCATAACAGCCGCAATTCCGAGCACGAGCGACAGGATAATAGCGGCAACCATAATATAGTAGGCTGTCCAATAGTCGCCTATGGCGGCAAACGCCACGGCCGAAACGACAGTAAGAACGGCGATTACAAGGTTTACAATTTTCTGCCCGGCGTAGATGTACGGCTTGCCGGAGAGCTTGCCGGAGAGCTTTGCCCAAGCGTAGGCGGAACCTGTGAATGTCACGCCGCCAATGAGGATTGTCACTATTATTGCCGATTTTGCGATAACGCCGGCGGGAATGTTTGCGACGCCGTCGTAGTGGTATTCAACCCACGCTACGAGCAGTGAAGCCAAGCCGCCGAAGCCGTTGAGCAGCGCGACCATTTCCGGCATGGACGTCATTTTTACCTTCTTTGCCGCAACAAGTCCAATAACGGCGCCAAGCAGCAGTCCCGCCGCGAGAATAACCCATGTGATTTTATCCGAGGCGTCGAGAATTTTATGGTCGAATAAAGTGAAAACGACGGCGACGAGCATGCCGACGGACGAAAGTATATTGCCCTTGCGCGCGGTCTCCGCCTTGCCGAGCATTTTGATGCCGAGAATGAAGATTACGGCGGAGACGATGTAGGCGATGTTTATGATTTGCGGATTCATCGTTATTTGTCCCCCTTCTTCTTAAACATGGCGAGCATTCTGTCTGTGACGAGGTATCCGCCCACGACATTGATTGTGGCCAGAACCAGCGCCGCGAATCCGAGGATAGTCGCAAACATGCTGTTGTCGGTGCCGCCCGTAGCGATTATTGCGCCGACTATCGTTATGCCGCTAATGGCGTTTGATCCGCTCATCAACGGCGTGTGGAGCTGGCTCGGAACCTTGGATATGAGTTCGAACCCAAGGAACACGGACAGCGTGAATATGAATAATAGAAGAATGAGTTCCATGGCTAAAGATAGTTTACATAAAGCGTTCGTCGGTTATTTTGCCGTCGTTGGCTACGACGCACGATTTCATTATCGGGTCCTCCATATTTACGGTGAAGTTCCCGTCTACTGTAAAATGCTCGATGAAGTTGTATACGTTTGAGCCGTACATTTGGCTCGCCGTGGCGGGCACTGACGCTTCCAAACAAGTGTTGCCTATAATCATTACGCCGTTGGGAGTGATTACGGTTTCGTCCGGCTTTGAGCCTTCGACGTTTCCGCCGCTTTCAACCGCCATGTCGACGATTACGCTGCCTGGCTTCATTCCCGAAACCATTTCCGCCGTTATAATGACAGGCGCCTTTCTTCCGAACAGCTTTGCGGTCGTTATCACTACGTCCGCTTGCGCGCAAACTTTTGCCATGCCTTTGCGCTGCAGTTCTATTTGTTCCGGCGTCAGGGCCTTCGCGTATCCCTGTGCGGTCTGTCCCGTTTCGCCGAGGTCGATTTTTATAAATTTTGCGCCGAGGCTCTTTACTTGCTCCTCCACCACCGGGCGGGTGTCGAAAGCTTCAACCCTCGCTCCTATTCTCTTTGCGGTTGCTATCGCCTGCAATCCCGCCACGCCCACTCCTACGATAAAGAATTTTAACGGCGATATCGTTCCTGCGGGCGTCATCATCATCGGGGCGATTTTGTTTATGGAAGTTGCCGCCTTCAAAACCGCGCAATATCCCGCGAGGTTAGACTGGGAGCTCAATACGTCCATTTTCTGGGCGATTGTGCTGCGGGGTATCATTTCAAAGCTTGCGGCGGTCACTCCGGCGTCGGCGAACGCCTTTATCAGCTCTTTTTCATTGAACGGGTCGAGGAGGCTCAGGTGGAAGGAGCCGTTCTTGAAATTCTGAACATCGCTAACGGAGGGCTTGCGGACTGATACCACGAAGTCAGCCTCCTTCACGGCTTCGGGGGGGACGATTTCCGCGCCAGCCTCGGCGTACTGCTCGTCGGTGAATCCCGCCTTGATGCCCGCGGATCGGCATACGCGCACTGCCCAGCCGAGTTTCGCGAGCTTTTTTACGTCCGTCGGGGTTGCCGCAACTCGCGTTTCCCTCGGGTCGGTTTCTGCTGATACGAATAGTGTTTTCATTACTATTTAGAATGTTGACTCTTTCGAGCCGCAAATCAAACAATTTTTTTAATTAACTGTAAACTAATTTGAAGGGCAATATTTCTTGCCGCTATGGTAGGTTTTTATTATTTGTTATGGTATGAAAAAGTTATTATACATATTGATGTTGGCGGCTTTCTCAATGTCCGCATTGTTTTCGGCTGAAGCGGAAAAAGTCTCGGACAAGCCCGCCCGAAAGGCTCCGGATTGGCTGATGAAATCCATAATATGCCAGGTGCCGCTGCGCTCGTTTACGCAGGAGGGAACGCTTGCGGCGGCTACGGAGAGGCTCGGGCACCTCGCGGAAGCCGGAATTGGCTGCGTTTATCTCCTTCCGATAGTAGAGTCGGACCCAGACCAAAACAGGGCTTTTTGGAGCCCGCGTCAAAAAAAGAGCAATACCAACAATCCGTGCAATCCGTACAGAATAAAAAACTATTTTAAGATTGATTCGGAATACGGGACGGACGCCGACCTGAAAAAGTTTGTCGAGCGCGCCCACGAGCTTGGAATGAAAGTTATGCTCGACGCGGTATACTACCACTGCGGCCCAACTGCCGACATCATAACCACAAATCCGGACTTCGTTGTGCGCGACGAAAACGGCAACGTCAAAAACGGGCGGTGGCTCTTTCCCGAACTGAACTTTGACAATCCGAAATTGCGCGAATGCCAGCTTAAGGCGTACGATGCAAACTACTGCTGGGGCATCTTTTTTAGGGACTATTTCGCGGGGCTTGAAAAGGCGAAAGTCAAGACCTCAAAAGAATTGGGAAAAAATATAACATGGACTCTGTCGAACTATCCAAAAGGCGCGCGCCTGCTCTACCACTACGACAACCACGATATTTCGACCGACAGCGGCAGGTCGGAGGCAGTTATGTCCTACGAGGCGGCAGACGCTATGACGGCTTTTCTGCTCACAATAGGCGGCGTACCGATGCTTTTTGCCGGCAATGAAATTGCCGACAGGGCTGAATATAATCTTTTTGCCAACAAATACCATAACCGCAGCGTCCTCGACTGGTCGGCGGCGTTCACCGAAGCGGGAAAGCGCAGATTGGCAATAGTCAAATCTCTGTCGAAGATACGCAGCGAGCGCCCTGAACTTTATTCCGGAGAATTGAAATGGCTTGATTCCGGCAACGACAGGGTTGTCGCATTTGAGCGCGTTGCGGGCGAAAAGAAAACGAGCGTGTTTGTCAGCGCGTCGGACAAGCCTGTGGAAATTTCCGCAAAGCTTTCCGAAAAGCCGAACGCATACTATTCAAGCGGCGCGAAAATATCGGGCAGCGGCGATTCCGCAAAAATATATTTGGAGCCGTACGGTTTTGCCCTCGTCGAATAGACTTTTTGCGGGTTGTTGAAAGCGGCGCATACAAATTGCGACTTCATGAAGCGGTTTTTCCCCGTGCGGGATAGGCCGCCTTTCTTTTTGCGAATACGGCGGAAGGAAGTGAAGAGCTGCTACTAATTATGTTATTTATACGCGCAAATTGCGTCGGAAAAAATTTTCAAAAAATTTACGCGCAAAGCGGCGCAACAATATGCCGCAAGGCAAACGGCGGATTTTTTTGGGGGGAGAAAATTGGCTTTAATAAAATTATGAGGTTTGGCTGCGCATTTTATCCCGCAAAAATTTTGGGCTTTTTTGTTTTAAGATATGAAACATGCGTCGGATTTTTCACAGTTGTGAAGCGCTTGTGCGGGAAACATGCGCTATTTTCTACAATGCTTTATTTCGAAAATAGAATAAAATACGAAATTTTATAAATAACTTGACTAAACAAAGGTATAAAATTTATTTTTTTGCAATCAATCAAACGTTTGAGGGCGAGGGCAAAGTGTCCGTGTTGTCCCGGCGTACTAACAAATGTTTCGCATGAAAAGAAGAGACTTCATAAAAACTATTGCTTCGGCGTCGGCGGCTATCGGGCTGCCCACGATAATCCCGGCATCGGCTCTCGGAAAGGGCGGGGCGGTCGCGCCGAGCGAGCGCGTGACAATGGGCTCGATAGGCCTCGGCACGCAGGGAACAGCCAACACTCAAAATTTCTTCGGCGACAAGAGAGTCCAGATTGTTGGGCTCTGCGACGTAAACAATACCGAAGGCCCGCAATATTACGGGTACGGAAACAACGAAACCAAGGGCTTGCGGAACGCCCGCAAACTATTTGGAATGGATATCCCGACGTACGACGACTTCCGCGAGCTGCTCGCGCGCAAAGATGTCGATGTTGTAATGACGGCTCTCCCCGACCATTGGCATGCGATTGTTGGAATTGCGTGCGTAAACGCCGGTAAGGACGTATTCGGCGAAAAACCCCTCACCCGCACAATACGCGAGGGCAAAGTTCTCCGCGATACCGTTCTAAATTCCGGGCGCATTTGGCAGACAGGCTCATGGCAGAGGTCGCTGCCCGACTTTGTCCGCGCCGCCGAAATAGTCCGCAACGGATACCTCGGGCGCATTTCGAGAATAAAAATAGGGCTTCCGTCGAACTTCAAGGCCGAAGTTCTCCCGCCCGTTCCCGTCCCAAAGGGAATGAATTGGGAGATGTGGCAGGGGCCGGCGCAGCCGAGCTATTTCAATCCGCGCAAGACTTTTACGCGGTGGAGGGGAGTTACCAATTACAGCGCGGGCAAGATTGCAGACTGGGGCGCGCACCATCTCGACATCGCCCACTGGGCACTCGGCTTTGACGATACCGGAGCGTCAGAGATAGTCCCCGAACTCGTCCAATGGCCAAAGAACGGATTCTCCGACCAGCCGCTGAAATTCAGGGTTGTGATGTACTACCCCAACAGTGTCGAGATAGAAATATCCGACATGAACCGCAACGGCGTAGAATTTTTCGGGACAAAAGGAAAACTGTTTGTCTCGCGCGAGACCCTCTATTCCGATCCGATAGGCATAGCCGAAACGCGAATTTTGCCGACTGAAAGCAGGCTCTTCCCGATACGCAGCGGCAACCACTTCACTGCGTTTATAGACAGTGTTCTCGACCGCCGCGCGGCTGTGACCGACATCGGGGTGGCGCACCGGACAAACACCGGCTGCCTGCTCGCCGAAATAGCTTACAGGCTGAACCGCCCCATAAAGTGGGACGCCAAAAATGAGGAGATTGTGGGCGACGACGAAGCCGCCCGCATGTGCGACAGGGCGTACAGCGCGCCGTGGCAACTACAAGCGTAAATTGCGGGAGGTTTTATATGAAAATGAAATTTATTTTAGCGATAGCTGCCGCATCGGCAATGGCTCCGGCTTTCGCCGGCGTTTACGAGGATTTTGCGGCGTACGACGCCGGCAAAGACAACTCGTGGTTTTTCGAACTTGCGGCTAAGGCACAGCACAAGGGGAGCGCGGCGCAAGTGCGCGAAGGGCTTTCAAAAGCAATTCTTTCCAAGCCTATATCCGACGCGGCATTTCGCGACGCTTGCCAGATATTGAAGCCGATAGCCGATTCGGACACTGTTGCGGCGATGATTCCCGCGCTTAAAAATCCGGCGCGGGTTTCGTCGGCGTGCAACGTGCTAATGGGGCTCGGGTCGGACGGCTTCGACGCGCTTGAATCTGCTCTGGAAGCGGCTGAGGATACGCTCTGCAAACAGACGATAATTTCTACGCTCGCTTCGTTTAACGACTCCGACGCGGTGGAGGCGATAGCCCCCTACGCGCTGTCTTCCGACCCTGCAATCGCGAAATTCGCGACAGTTGCGCTCGGCACGATAGACGATTCCGACGTTCTGGAAATTCTCGAAAAAAATGCTGGAAGTTCGAACCCCGCAATAAAGAAGGCCGCGCAGGAGGCGCTTGTCGCGTTTGCGGAGAACCGCTACCGCTCGGGCGATAAAGCAGACGCAAAAATGGCTTTGAAGCTTGTCGGCGATGATTGCGGCTCGGCAGTTCGGCTGCGCGCTGAGCTGCTCGGTGAAGGTGGGGGACGCAAGTACTTGGATTCGCTGATAATAAAGGGCGGGGAGCTTTCAGCGCCGGCTGGGCGCGCGATGAACGGCTTGCGTGAATTTTCCGAGTCCGAAGAAATAATAAAGGCATTCCCAAAAATGTCGCGCGAAGGCAAGCTTGCTGCCATGGGAACTTTTATGTTGTCGGGGGATACCCGCTTTTATCCCACGATTGCGCCGGAACTCGATTCGCCCGATGCGGACATACGCTCTGAGGCGATATATGTGGCGCGCTTTATATGCACGGACGAAGCGAATCTGCGCAAAATCTGGGATATTTTCAAATCGGGCAAGAAGCCGTTTTCAGCTCTTGCTGCAAATGTTTTGAAGGAAAATTCGAGCTTGAAAATGGCCGCTCTGCTAAACGAAAAGGCGAACAGCGGAGACCTTGATGCGCTCGAGATACAGGTGTTCCGAGGGGACGTGCAAGCACGCAAAAAATTGTGGGATATGTTTGCCGGCAAGGCCGGAGGGAAGAGAAATCCGAAAGTAGTGTCGGCCGTAGAGCGGACTATTACGTACGGGGATCTGCCTGAATTTGCGAGCTTCTTGAAATCTTCCGACGAATCCCTCGTTTCCGACGCTTCCAAAGTGATAATTAAGAAGCTTGCCAAGAGCCGCGATAAAGGCTTTATGCGCGCCGCAGTGCCCGTGATTATGAAGGGAAATGCCGCCAAGGAAAGCAAAGCGTACCAATTCGTTTGGTCCAAGCTTGGACTATAGTGTTTTTTATCGCGCGCGGCGGCAGAAAAATCGCTTTTTGCCGCCGCTAAGACTTCGGGAATTGGTATCTTGCTTTGAAGCCGCTTATTAGGCGCGCCGCGGCGCGCGGAATAGCCGCGGTACTATTGATGAAATTTGGCTTCCGATAGATTTATGTATATATAAAATAAAAATCCTTACGCGAATTTGCGGCGTAAGGTTTTTTATTTTTGCTGCGCTATATATATTTCCCCGTTTGGAAAAATGAATTTCTTCGCGAAAATTTTTTAGTGCGCGGATTTTTTCTCAAAATTTTAGTTTTTGGAACAATTAAGCTTTTTGCCGCGAGACAATACAATGTTGAGCGAAGTGCGGGCGGGTATGCTAAGGGCAGAATAAATTTCTTTGCGGCGAAAATATAATAATTGACTCATTTGCGCTTAGTGCGTTAACTTTTGTGGCATGAGTAGAGCGAAATTTTTAAGAATAGTAGGTACTGCTTTAACATTGTTTGCGCTGGCGGCATGCACTTCGCCGTCGGGCTCAAAAAGCGGCGCTGGCGGCGGCAGTGAGAAAAAAGTCGATGTTTTGTGCATATATTATCCGCATTGGCATGTTTACCCGAAGGGTGAGGAATGGTTCGGCAAAGGCTGGACTGAATGGGAATTTGTAAAGACCGGCAAGCCGCGCTACAAGGGGCACAAATTGCCCTACCGTCCGCTGACCGGATACCTCGACGGTAAAAATCCGGCAGATGTTGCGAAGGAAATAGATTTGGCTTCAAATTCAGGGATTACTGTATTTGTGTACGACTGGTATTGGTACGGCGGGAAGCGCACCATGGAGGAATCTCTCGAAGAGGGATTTTTGAAGGCGCCAAACCGCGATAAGATGAAGTTTGCGATAATGTGGGCGTACCACGATAGGGCTGACCAATTCCGGCCAGATCCGGATAAGCCGCGCAGGCGGCTGATGAGCCTCGATACTTCCCCGGAGGATTTTAAAAATGCGCTCGAATACTGCATAAAAAAATACTTCAAAGAGCCAAATTATTATAAGATAAACGGCCGTCCGTATTTTATGGTTTACAATTCCGCGAAGTTTGTAAAGGACCACGGCGGGCCGGAAAAAGTTAAAAAACTTTTTTCCGAAGTTGCCGAGACAATGCGCAAAAACGGCCTCGAACCCGTCTATTGGAGCGCCGATGCCGGCTCTAAGGCCGAAGCCGAAATGCTTGCAAAGGCGGGCTTTGACGGAACTACGCGCTACAATGTAAACCCGTACCATGCAAACCTGTTTGACAAAAAGCCTGACGGATTGCTATGCGACTACTCTACCGCAGTTGCGGCGCATGAGAGGCTTTGGCGCGCGATGTCGGAGACTCCATTGCCGAATATCCCCGTTGTGACTATGGGGTGGGATTCTTCCATGCGCTGCCGCAACGACGTTGACTTTCCGTGGCCGAAAGGCGCGCAATATCCTTACGGGCCGATTTATTCCAACAATAATCCCGACATATTTCAGTCAATGCTCGAAAAAGCAAAAAAATTTGCGCTCTCCGACCCGAAGAGTCCGGGTGCAATTCTCATAAACGCGTGGAACGAGTACACTGAGGGGTCATACCTTCTTCCCGACATTCGTGACGGCGACGCATATCTGAGGGCGATAGCCGCAGTTTTTGGGAGGACTCCAAAAAACGAGTACGATTATTTTGATTGCGCCACAAAAAAACAATGCCGCATTCGCGCGGCGGATTTTGAAAACGTGTCTTACGGTGAACACTATAAGAATAAGCTCGACGTATGGCTGCCTAAAAACGCGAAGGGCAAGACGCCCGCTATAATATACTTCCACGGCGGCGGCTGGACGACGGGGGCGATTGCCGACAGGTTTATAGAGGCGTCACTCGAAAATATATTGGGCAAGGGTGTGGCAGTCGTATGCGCGAATTATAGATTTATTCAAGACGCTAATGACGCCGACATATTTCCGCCGGTCGCAGCCCCTATGGAGGATTGCGCGAAGGTCGTGGAATTTGTAAAATCCAACGCCGCAAAATGGAATATAGATCCTGAAAAAATTGCGGTAAGCGGCGGTTCTGCCGGCGCATGCTCGGCCTTGTATGTGGGGCTGTCGCCCGAAACGGCGGGCGGGGTGGCCGCAATTGGCGTAAATATACCGCAGACTTCCCTCGACCCAAAACAGATGCGCGAATGGATACCGAATATAACTTACGGCGCGCACGCTTTTGGCATGGGCAGTTTCGACAAATGGCTCTCGGCGCGCGACAAGCTTCTGCCTTACATAAAAAAATATTCCCCGGCGGGGTTGGTTGCAGGTGCAGCTGAGAGAAAATCGCCCAAAAAGATTTTTCTCCAAAATTTTGTCCGTGAAAAAGCCGGACAAGTATCGAAGGATCCAACCCATTCTCCAAAATTTTGCGAACGGTTTAAGGAAATTTGCGATGCCGAAAAAATCGACTGCCGCATAGTTTACGGTTCGGCAGAAAAGATGTTTGACGAGCTCGCGGATTTTCTCGTCAAAATTAAATAAAAGCCGCGCGGAGCCTTCCGCGCGCCGCGGGAGCTTTAAGTAAGCAACTTGCGGCGGGGCGGAGGAAAGGTTTACGCCGCCGTACATTGCATTTGTGCCGTCTGCCGCAAAAGCGGTGGCTCAAATGAATTTATGCCATAAAAATTTTTATGGTGGCAGACGCGTATTTGTAAACAATATGTGGCGCGCGGGAATGCGAATTGTATTGTGGATTTGACCCTTGCGAATTTTGTTAATTTTCAAAAAAATTTTTTTCTCTAAAAAAGACGTTAAATTTTCGTTTTGGCGGAAAGGCTCGGAGATATTTTTTTGCGCAAAGCATACAATTTTTTTTATTGAAAAGCGGATTGCATAGCGTGCGCCGTAAATATAAGAGTCTCGAAGCAAAAATGCGCGGTGCAAATTGGCTTGATTTGTTGTGGCTTGCAAAAATTTCAACGTAAGGGCAAGGCGGAGTTTATGCGGCAAAAAAATCCCACCGAATCGATGCAGGATTTCGGCGGGAGGATATTTTAAATTTGGGATTAGGTTCGCAGAATGTTTAGTCGGTGTTGCCAACGCCGACGTTTTTCTGTGGGATTGCCTTAATAAAGCGGGTTTTCGCGCCGTTTTTGTGGAAGGGAATGACGGTTTCGTAATTTTTCCCGTCAACCGTGTAAGATACTTTATATTTGCCGTAGAAGCCGCGGAAATCCAATGCTTTTACAGGGGTTTCAGAGCCCGCATTGGTTGTCCATTCATCTTTTATAAGGCGTTTAAGGACGTCGTAAGACTTCTTCTTGGTAAAGTCGAAGTTCAATATGCCTGACTTCCATTTGCCTTCCGCCTTGCTTGTGCCATCGACTGTATGCCACCATGTAATGGAGTTTACGGCATGATGGCTAAACCATAGGCGATAGAATTTTTCCGCAATGTAAGCCTGGTTTTCCTCGCCAACGGGACCTTCCGGAAGCCCCGGTATCGTTATTTCAGTTATTTGCAGGGGAAGGCCGAGTTCGGCGTATAGGTCGAGCACATTTAACATAAATTCGGGGCGGAAGGCTTTCCCGTTCAAAATGTCGAACCATAGTTTTTCTGAAAATACATGCAGCTGTAGCCCAATTTCGTCAACCTTGCAGCCCCTCAGCAGAAGGTTTTGCACGAGCAGATACAGGGGGCAGTATTCTCGGTTTCTATAAGCGTCGTCCCATGCGTCGGTAAGTTCGTTGTATGTGAATACGGCGCTTTCGGGAAGATGCTTGCGGGCCTCTATGAAAGCCTTGTAAACGGCGTCCTTATGCATAAATTTTCTGACGTCTGAATCGTAGAAAGTGCAGAATTCGTTGGCGATATTCCAGTACGGAATTTCCGTTCCGAAGCGCTCGCAAACTTTTTTGATGTAGATGTCTGAGGCGGCGGCGGAGTCTTCCGCTGTTCTTTCAACCCAATCAGGAAAAAACCATTGCTTGTTAAACCAAGTTAGGCAATGCGCGCGGTAGGTAAGATCGAGGTCCTTGAACTCGTCGAGGACAAATGCCGGCGACGGGCGGAAGCGCATGTACGGTGCGTTTTTTTCAAATCTATATACTCCCGGCTGGGGCTCGTAATATTTCCAAAGCACGGAGAGGGTCGCGCCGTTAAAAAGCTCTTCCCAGACGAGCTTTTTCATATTTTTTACCCTTTGCATGTCGATGTTCCCGTTTTCGTCCTGAGTCGCCGAAATTGCCATTGTTGGCGCGCCGAACACAAATTCGTGACGAAGGAGGCTTACTTTTAGGTTCTCAACGGGCTTGTCGAAAGTTATTTTAAAGTCGCCTTTGCGGTTTTGTTCGATGCCGCGCTCTATTCTCCCCTTTATTTCAGGCGAATCCCATGCGGCCTTCAGCTTGTCGGACACTTTCATGCCGGACTGCAAATTTTCCCCCGATGCGATTGCAGATGCGCATGCGAATATTGTAGCAATAAATAATTTGTTTATTCTCATTTGCTTTATTTAGTTATATAATTTCGTTTGATGCGTATGAATAATTAAATAATATAAAAACTGTCGGCTAATCAAGCGCATATTGCGTTTGTGAGTGGCGGAGTTAATTCAAAAAATGCGTGACACGGAAATGTTTTTATGCTTTTTTTATGGCAATCAAGGCGCGGAGATATTCCCGGCAATACGGAATTGCCCCGCGCAAAGAATTCTCAAATCAAAAAGGTAAAAATATATGATGAATATAAAAACTCTGTTGTTGGCGGCTGTCGCCTTCTCGATGGTTGGTTGCGCTACCGATTCCGCATGCGCAAAGGCCCCTAAAAAGAACATAGCCATTCAAATGTATTCCATGCGCGACGACATTAAGAAAGACTATGAAGGGTCTGTCAAAAAGCTTGGCGAAATGGGCTATACGGCGGTCGAGGCCGCAGGGTACGGCGGCGGAAAATTCTACGGTAAGACTCCCGCTGAATTTAAAGCAGGAATCGAAGCGGCGGGCATGAAAGTGCTTTCATCGCATACCACGAAACAACTCTCCCAAAAAGAGCTTGAAACAGGCGATTTCTCGGAATCCATGAAGTGGTGGGACGAATGCATCGCAGCGCATAAGGCGGCGGGCATGAAATATATAGTTGCCCCCTGGATGAACGTCCCCAAGACTCTCAAAGACCTCAAAACATACTGCAAATACTACAATGAAATCGGCAAGCGCTGCAAGGCCGCCGGCCTTTCATTCGGATACCACAACCATGCTCACGAGTTCCAGAAGGTTGAGGGAAAAGTCATGTACGACTATATGCTCGAAAACACCGATCCCGACCTCGTGTTCTTTGAAATGGACGTGTATTGGACTGTAAGGGGCCAGAAAGCTCCTGTTGACTATTTCAAGAAATATCCGAAGCGTTTTAGGCTTCTGCACATCAAGGACGAAAAAGAGCTTGGCGACAGCGGAATGGTTGGGTTTGATGCGATATTCAAGCATGCAGCCGACGCCGGAATGGAATATCCCGTCGTTGAAGTTGAGCGCTACAGCTTTGCCCCTGCTGAAAGTATAAAGAAGAGCATAGACTACCTCAACAACGCTCCGTTTGTAAAAGAGAGCTATCCTGAGAAAAAGTAGTTTTTTTATTGATATCGCGGGCAATAAATAGCCCGAAGATTAAAAAGCGACGGCAAATGCCGCCGCTTTTTGCATATGTATTAGCACTGATAATGAATGAAATATATTTGACAATAAACAGCTTTTTATTAATAATTAGCATATATGAAAATCAAAATTTATGCGTTGTCCTTATTGTCTGTTTTCAATGCGTATGTAGCGACAGCTGTTGATTATTATTACAAGGCTTCCGTTGGCGACTTTAACGACGGCAATTCATGGTATTTAGACGCGGCAAGGACAAAAGTTGCGGGCGCATTTCCCGTCACTGCGGCCGACAATGCAATTTTATATAAGATGAACCAAAATTCCGGAGTCTGGGTTAAGGAAATAGGCACCAATATGGGCGATCTCATCGCATCCGGGAATACCTCCATTACTTATAGCAAAATGTTGTTGGGGCAATCCGCTCCTATAAATTTTAATATAGAGGGAAAATTAAAAGTCCAAGCATGCGACGTAGCGACAAGGATGGATTTTAATACAAGTTTTGCAGCCGATGTATCCGACACCGGAAAGCTTGAGCTAAATATAGGCGGAATAGAGGTTGGGACGGAAGTTTATGGAGGTGGATCGTACAGCGCGTACGGAGACGTAGCTTTGAGTTTTTCGCTAAGCGATTGGCGCCTTCCAACTACGATAAATGTTGCCGGCGACGTCAAATTGGGCGGCGGAATCATGGGGGTGGACTCCATATCAACCATAACTTTTAATGCCAACGAGACAAATATTTTAGGAGTCGTAGAAATACAGTCGAACGGTTCCAAATATTCGCAATTCTTTATGGCTCGCGACAATGGAACGCTTAGGCTCGGCGGGTTGAAATCTACAATGCGCTCGGACGGCAAATTGGGCGGATCCTTTCTAAATTCATCGTCGTCGATGAATTCAACTGTCGTATTTACGAATGTTGCGGGGACGGATTATATGTTCAAGGGCGAATTTTCCGACTTTGGATTATGGTCGGCTTCCGGCAATGGAAAAATGAATGTAGTAATGGAAGGCGAGGGCACCCAGCGCATATACTCTTACCGTTCTGCCGGAATGGAAAACGCCACAATGAACGGCACTTTTACGATAAAAAGCGGGCGCTTTTTTCTCGAAAATTCGAGCATAAAGGAGGCCAACAGAAACGGGGCGCTGTCGCTTGAGGGCGGAGTTTTCGGCACTTCGCGCGACGACACTTCCTCGAGTGGGACGGTATATTTTAAAACTGCCGAATTTAAAAGCGGCGGGCTTGCCTATGAGAATTTTGTAAACCAAAATTCCATCGAATCACAGCCGTCCGATAAGATTGTCATAACAGGACAGTTCGCCAAGAGCGGCACAGGGAAAATTTCCGTGGATTTTTCCGACTCCAACGGAAATGCTCTTGACTTGAGCGGATGCGAATTGGCCGAGAGCATAGACGGAATTGCGAATTGGGTTGAGATACTGACAGCAGGCTCGCTTTCGGGATTCGATATGACAAACTCAATCGGCGAAGGCGAATACGACGCAAACTCCGATTTCTATGGAATAGGCGTGGACGACGCATACGCGGTATTCAAATGGGTGGAGTCGCTCGGCAACGGGTACAGCCTGCAAGTGGGATTCGCGCAGGTTCCGGAGCCCGCGGAGGTTGCTGCATTCGCTGGGGTAGCGGCACTCATGGCGATTATGTTGCGCAGGCGCAAGTAGGCAGATTTCAATATAATGTTTTATGGCCCGTTAAAATTTTTTAGCGGGTCTTTTTTATTCTGTATCTGAATGAAAGTCTTTGCGCAATGCGTAAGGCAGTTTGCGCCGATAGATAGCCCCTGCGCTGGGCTGCTGGACAGGAAAACTGCCAGTTTTAGAAATAGATAGTTATGCGCTTGAGGTTCTTGAAAAATGTGCAAAGGGTACTTGCTATGCGGTTTAGTTATGCCAGCGCATATTTTGCAAAGTCGTGAAATTTTTTAGCAATTTTATTGGCGTTTAGTTTTTTTAACGCGCTTTTATCTGGGCGTTTTTTTGCTTAAATAACGTCCATAGATAAAAAATCGGCGGACAACGCTCAGAAAAAATCCCCTCTTTCGCCGCAAACGAAAAAGTTTTAGGCGGAAAAGGGGGAAAATAAAAAGAACTCAGTTCCAGTTTCTATCGTCGGAAGCGCCCTTGCCGTACGATGATTTTGATTCAATCCTTTGTCTATACATATTCTCGGAGAATTTCCTGAAAGTTTCAACAAGCCCGTAATGGGGAGTGTCGGCCATGTCTATGATGCCGATTCCCGAATCGGCCTTGTCGTATCTGCCGGTGGCGGACAAGTCTGTCCATTCAAACCACACAACACCCGCAACCGACGGATTGTTTACTGCGGATTTTAAAAATTCCGCGGTGTATTGCGCCTGTTTCTCGGAAGTTCCGGTTGGAATCATTGTTATTCCGAAAGTTCCTCTGTCTTGCGGGGCGAAGTGGTATTCGCCTATTAGAATCGGGCGGTCATGGCTGCCTTTGGGGAGTTTTAGTCCGGATATGTTGTAGCTATATGTGTTGCATGTGACTACGTCGCAATAGTCGGCCGAGATGCGCGCGGCGTATTCCCACAGGTCGCCGCTCATTCCAAAGCTGCACCCCAGGTACATTGCCTTCGGATCTATCTCCTTTATGGCGTCGCGGCACACTTGAAAATAGCGGCGGGTGTAGAGCTCCTCGAATTCCGCCATGTCCGACATCGCCTCTTGCGTTTGGGGGACGAAAGATCGGGTTTTTAGAAAGTCTTCGAAAGATTTATAGCCAGATTTCCACGCCGAATTCAGCCGTTCAATCGAGCCGTATTTTTTTTCGAGAACTTCCGCGAACTTCTTTTTTGAGCTCTGATGCTCTGGGCACGCCAGCACTCCCTTGACGAGGGCGAGCCTGTCCCGCGACCACGGAAGTTCTCCGTCGATAAATACGCCGAAGCAGTACGGTGATTTTATAAGTTCCGCCTTTTTAGCGAGCGCCTCTTTCACAGACTTTTCAAATTTAGGGGAGAACCAGTCTGGCGGAGATTGCCACCAGCCCTTTACAGTTTCTATCCATTCTTCGGGGGCAGAGTTGCATGTGACTGTGTACGGTATTTTGGCGTCGTGGAGGGTGTCGGACTCGGACAAGTGCCCGCCTAAATTTATTCCGAATCTCGAAACGCGCCCGAATAGGATTTTTAAAAGTTTTTGCCTGTCGCGCCCGCCGTATTTCAAATCGACGTTGCGCGCATAGAAGTTGAACGATTTTGCCGGCTTGTCGAAATAGCTTCGTTTAAAAGGTTCGGTAAGCAAAATGTATTTGTCGCCGTTTAAGTCTTCGTAAAATTTTTCGCGCCCTTCGAATGCTGTCGCCCTCGTGGGAGAGGTGCTTGTACGGGCGTCTGTGGGGGGATTTGAAAAAATAGTACCCCAGCCGAGCGTACATGCCCCGACGGCGTAGAACAGATTGCCCTCCGGTGTGATAAAGAACCATTTGCCGTCTATTTTTTGTGCGCGGAATTTGCCTGTGGCTTCGTATTTGCGGGAGGAGTCCAAAAGGCCGAAATATTTGTCGCGGCCGGCTATTGGCGGGTTTGAGCGCGCCCATTGAGACTCCTGCTTGGCGCGCAGCCTTAGGTCGGCGTCGGAGTTCACCTTGTCTGTCCACTGCCTGTGTTTGTATTGCCCCCAGCGGTCGATGTATGGGAAAAATTCATCGCGGCTCATTGACAAAACAGGGTCGTCGGGTTTTAGGTAATGGCTTGCGAAGGGATTATTGCGGCATGTGGAAAATTCTTTTTCAGTGTCAACAGACCAGTCTGCGCGCGCCGGGGCAAGGCTACCCTTTATGGATATGTTGTCAAAAGAGAATTCTCCGCCTCTTGGAACTATGACTTCCACGGTACATTTTTCGCCTCTTCTGCCGTGGAACACGCATTTTGATTTTTCCACGTCGCCGGGAGAGTGGGCGAAAGTGCTTTCATTTCTCGATTGCAGAATCTTGCCGTTTTTGTTTTTAAAAAGGACAATCGGGCCGGAGCGAGTGTTTTTCAAATTTTTGTATGCAAAATCCACCTCCAAAACATTGAAGTCGGAGGTTGAAAACGCAAATGCGCGCGCGGAAGAATTTTTTGGCGCGCGGCAGACAAGCGACGATTCCCCAAAGATTACACTTGAATTATCGCTGGTTGCCGCCGTATTTTTGCCGGCACATTCCCAATTTGCGCCCGACTCAAAGTTTTCAATGAGGATTTGCTTCTGCTGAAATTCGCCCGCCGCGAGTAGAATCGGCGCCGCAGATATTAGTAGTAAAAATCTCCTAAATGCCATATGTATAACTTCGTTTTGAATTATGATGGCGCTGCTTTAAAAATCTGTCAATTCCATAACTTCAAAGTGTGTTAAATGCATTCGCTTTAAAATAAAAATTTCGAGAACTGCTAAGGCTGTAAATTTTGGGAGCAAGCGCGGACGCCTCTTGCGATATACATGCAAAATATTGGCTTCATTCGCAAAAGAAGCGCATAAAAAAAGCGGGAGCTTCTGCACCCGCTTCCAATCAATTTAAAAAACACGAAGATTTAAAGGGGTGGGGAATCCAGCTCCCCTCGCGCCTTCAATCAACTTTGCGAAACAGTTATATGTGCCTCATATATGCGGCGACTGTGTTCGACATAAGCATCGCGACAGTCATAGGCCCAACTCCGCCCGGAACGGGCGTTATCTTAGAGCATTTAGGCGCGACGTTTTCAAAGTCAACGTCGCCGACCAGCCTGTACCCGCTCTTTGTCTTTTCAGACGGTATCCTGTTTATGCCTACGTCAATTACGCACGCGCCCTCTTTAACCATATCGGCGGTGACGGTCATTGGCTTGCCTACTGCCGCTATTATAATGTCGGCTTGTGCGCATATTTGCTTCAGATTTTCGCTCTTTGAGTGGCAGACGGTGACAGTCGCGTCGGCGCCCTTCTTCATTAGCAATAGCGCCATAGGCTTGCCGACAATAATGCTGCGGCCTATCACGACAACCCTTTTCCCGGCTGTCGGAACCTCGTATCTTTTTAGAAGCTCCATAATGCCCGCGGGTGTGCATGCGGTAAAGGCGCGCGGGTCCTCTTGGCACAGAAGGCCGAGATTGGCGCTGCTAAACCCGTCAACATCTTTGTCGGGGCGCACGCGGTTGAAAGTGTCGCGCTCGCTCAGATGCTTTGGAAGGGGCGCCTGTATGAGTATGGCGTCAACGCAGTCGTCGTTGTTAAGGGAGTCTATTAGCTTGAATAGCTCCTCTTGCGTCACGCTTTCGGGTAAAACGTGCAGACGGCTTTCAATTCCGGTCTCCGCGGCGATTCTCCCCTTCTTCTTGACGTATGAAACCGAAGCGGGATCCTCTCCAACCCTGATAAAAGCGACGCACGGCGGGCGCGTCGCGGAAATTTTTTTTAGTTTCGCCGAGAGTTCCTCGCAGACAAGCTTGGCGGTTGCGTTTCCGTCTATAATTTGGGGCATAATTTTTTAACGAAGCTTAATGTTTTCAACTCTGACTACCGGCTCTCCGTCTATTTTTGTAAGAGAGCCGCGCAATACGACGAGCCTTCCGAAAAATCGTTCGATGTTTGAGGTGATGAGCCTTGTGGAGTCTATGTATGCGACAAAATCGCCGTCGATATCGTATATACAATATTTATACGGGGCGGTTGAGCGAAATGGGGAATATGTGCTGCCCGTATATTTGAGAATGCCTACAAGCTCGCGCGGGGCCTCTTGCTGTTCAGCGGTGTCTGAGTTGCATGAGCAGAGCAAAATTACCGCAGCCACGCACGATAATATTGCCGAAAATAACTTCTGGGGAAATTTCATAGCATATACACTTTTTATAAAAGCGTTCGCGATTGCAAGCCGAATTGCGATACAATAGCGTATTTTTCCGCAGGCATTTTAACGGATATTGCCGGAATATTAGTCTTGATTTTATTGCGGTTGGGCGTAGCTTCGATTATTGAAAGCTTATATTGCCAGACGGGCGCGATGTACATTATAGCGGGCGCGCGGATATGGCATTTATACTAAAAAATTAAAATGGACCGCATATGGATTGGCTCGATAATCTCTTTTTCGGAGCGGGAATAGCGCACGGGATATTCGCGTTTGCGCTCGTCATTACAATAGGAGTGCTTCTTGGGCGCGTCAAAGTTGCGGGAATTTCGCTCGGCGTGACGTGGATTCTCTTCGTGGGCATAATAGCAAGCCATTTTGGAGTTAGAGTGGAATCGCAAACACTCAATTTCTTTAAGGAATTCGGACTGGTTTTATTCGTTTTTTCGATAGGTTTGCAAGTGGGGCCGAGCTTCTTTTCGTCCTTCAAAAAGGCGGGGATAGGAATGAATATGGTTGCCGTGGCGATTGTCGTAATCGGGGTAGTGGTGACTATTGCAATACACTATGCAACGGGGGTTCCGATGTCTACTATGGTAGGAATATTGTCCGGGGCAGTGACAAATACGCCGGGGCTCGGAGCCGCCACGCAGACATATACAGACATTACAAATCTCGACGACCCTTCTATTTCACTCGGCTACGCAGTTGCGTATCCGCTTGGCGTAATAGGCATAATAGGCTCTCTCATATTCTTAAAATACTTCTTCAAAATATCTTTTGACAGGGAGTATGCTGAAATTGAGCGAAGGAAGGGGCTTAAAATCGGGGCGGACAGAATTACGCTCGTGGTTGGGAACCCGTCGCTTGAAGGTAGGACTATCGATGAAGTTCAAGAGCTGGCGGGCAGGCATTTTGTAATTTCCAGAATATGCGGTCAGGACGGGAAAATAGAAATAGCAAAGTCTGACAGCGCCCTTAAATTGTCCGATAAAATCCTCGTTGTCGCAGAACCCAAAGACATCGATTTTCTCGTGGCGTTTTTCGGGAAAAGAATAGAGATGGAATGGCAGAAGATGGATACTGCATTGGAGGCGCGGCGCGTAATGATAACCAACCCGAACGTAAACGGAAAGACCCTCGGCAAGCTCGGTCTATACGGCGGATTCTCATTTAACATAACGCGCGTAAACCGCGCCGGAATCGACCTTGTTGCCCATCCTGACTTGCAGTTGCAGATGGGCGACCGCGTCACTGCCGTCGGCACCGCCACTTCCCTTAAAAACGTAGAAAAAATACTTGGAAATTCGATGATGCGCCTAAGGCAGCCCAACTTGGTCCCGATATTCCTCGGTATATTGGTTGGCGTGCTCGTCGGGAGCATTCCGTTTTTTATACCCGGCATACCGCAGCCAATAAAGCTCGGATTGGCTGGCGGCCCGCTTATAGTATCCATATTGCTAAGCAGATTCGGGCCGAAATTTAAGCTGGTGACCTACACGACAGTAAGCGCAAACCTTATGATTAGGGAAATCGGCATAGCAATATTCCTTGCGGGAGTGGGGCTTGGGGCGGGGCAGGACTTCGTCTCTACAGTCATAAACGGCGGGGGATACAAGTGGATTGGCTACGGCGCGGTTATAACGGTTCTGCCGGTTGTCATAGGCGGAATAATTGCAAGGCTTTGCTTAAAGCTCGACTATTTTACGCTGATGGGCGTTCTTTCAGGCAGTACTACAAACCCTCCGGCTCTGGCTTATTCAAACGCCACTGCCGACAACGATATGCCGGCTGTCGGATACGCCACTGTATATCCGCTCACAATGTTTTTAAGGGTCTTGTCGGCACAGCTGCTCATAATATTTTTTATTTAATTGCAAGGGTGGGTGTATTTATTAAAAAAGCGGCGCTGTATTTTGCGAGAGCGTCGTGTGAAATGTTAAAGGCGGCGGGAAAAATGCACCAATTTAAAATAGGCGTTGCATTGGCGTTGATTATTTCGGATTGCACAAATGCGTATTTTAGGGCTCTCAAAAGTTCTTTAAGCGCAATGTTAAGCCGTCCGCGCTTATCGGCTATAATATTATCGTGAGCTTGCAGATATTGTATGGCGTATGGAAATGTCATGGCAGGGCTCTTTTATAGCGCATTTTTATTGCTTTATAGAACAATCAAGCAAAGTGGCATTTTCGATGCCGCGACATAGGCTAAGTTTGCGCAATAAAATCCATTGTTGCCAACATCGGAAAGGCGCTTTTTTTTTAATTCTTAAGATCGAGCCAATCCCATATTTCTGTCGGGTGGTTCAATGTACTTAATTCATTGCTTCCGGCAATACGCTCTAAGCCCGCACAACGCGCTTGCCCGACGATAAAAACGCATAATTGTATTCAAACTGCAATGTTCCCGAAACCCGCACCCACCGCGCTCTATGTCCAACGAATTTTGCGGTTTCAGAAAGAGGGTAGAGCGGAGTTTAACTAAAATGCGCAAAGTTTTCAGCCATTCTCTATAAAATATGAAATTTTTGCTATATCTATGGAAAATAAAAAAACCGGCACATTTATCGTACCGGCTTTGCGCTTTAAATAAGAGTTTTTGTTATCGGAGATTTAAAACTTGCACGTTAAATCTCGGCGCCGACTTGTTCGCGGGATCGTAAACCAACAGCATAGTCTTGGCGTCGTCCGGGATCGATATTATGTTTTTGTAGCATGGAATCCATTTGCCTTTTACGCGCTTTGCTATTTGGCAGGTTATTCCCGCATTATCCTTCTTCTTTGGCGAGAATATAAAGGAGCGTCCGGGGCCGATTATGCTTGTCTGCCCGTTTATGTTAAAAGCAACCGATTGGTGCGTCATATTCATTACGGCAAACTTGTTTTTGGGAAGCTCCTTCGGGGAGATATTCATCGGATAAAATCTCGCATTGTTGCCGCTCTTTATCATGAGGGCAAAAATATCGCCTGACGGAACTGGAATTTCAAAGCTGCCGGCACCGGTAAAGTTCTCGTCCGCTTCGGGCTTTTCGGGATTGGGAAGATTGGTTTTCAATCTTGAAAACCGCATGGTTTTGGGGCCCTTATATTTGATTGTCACCATTTGGCGCGGAGAAATTTTGAGCTCATGCCATTTATCGTCCGACTTATAGAATAGATTGGAATCTTTCGATGCCGCTTTTCTCGATGATATTATGCCTGTACCAAAGTCGGGCATGGATATGGAGTTTGCAAAGCCCCATCTATATATTTTTATATTTACGCTAACATATTCTTCGCCCTTTTCCTCTTCCTCCTTTTCACCCTCGGCGTTTGCGGCAGGATTTGAGCCTGATGGAGCCGGAGCCGCGGAGTTTGGCGCAACTGTCGCATTTACTGTCGCGGAACTTTGGTTACCGGAAGTTGTAGTGGTCGTAGCCGTTTGGGCGGCTGCGATAAACGGCAATAAAATGGCCGCAATTAGGTATGGTCTCTGTTTTATTGTCATGTATGGATTCTAAAAATTAAAAAGGCGCGCTTCCCCATGCTGGGGAAGCGCATTTGTTAAACTATATTTCACTGTCGTTGAGCCATCTGAACGATACTACTTTGAAACGTCTGCCAAGCGCCTTGTTGAGGTCGCTGAGTTCGCTTGTCATCTCGTTTAGATACTCTCTCTTAGACGTAATCGTTTCTTCTTCCTGGTGGCCCATTTCGAGTTCTCTTCCGGTTGTATCGGTCGGTTTCTGACCTTCATTAGATATGAGCGTGTCAGTATCGATATATTCCGGAACTCTCTGTATTACCATTTCGCACCAAGCTTTGCTTTCGATATTCCCCGTTATAGAGTTCTTTATTTCACCGTAGGCCCTGATCTTGAAAGTGTCGGAGCGCACGGTTATGAAAGAGCCTATCTTTGAGAGAATGTCCTGCTGCATGAGGTATGCCGGAGCGCCTGTAGCCTGCGGGCCTATCGCGCCGCGCCAGTTTTCCCAAATATCCTTGGGGTTGGCGTAGTTGCTATAACCTTCAGACTTCTTGATGGCATCCGTCATATTGTTGTCGTCGTCGATTGATATGCACAACTCGTCGTGGAATGCTGAGTTTATAGTGGTGCTGTCGATTGCAGCTTGCAGTACGCCCTTTTGCATGTGCGTGATTTTGTGGGTACCGCCTTTGTCGTCGAATTCCTTATCGAGATTTGTCCTATCGGCGTCCTCTTCGGGCATGGGCAGGGGATCTGCAGTAGTGCTTTGCCCGCCCAGGGAATCCGTGTATCTCTGTTCGGCTCCCACGTTTGATACGACGCGGTTGACGAAGTCGGACAGCGAATAGAACGGCCCTCTATCCTTTATGTGCTCAACAATCGCGCATGCGAGCTCTTCAATCTCGTCTTCCGATAGCGACCTGTACCCCTGCATGACGGTCGGGGAATCCATTTGGTCGCCTGCCTGGAAGGGATCGGCCCTATACGGAGCTTCCCACCTGATAAACGGTACTTTGTCGGGCTCGGTAGTCGGGCTTCCGGAGTATCCTTGCACCTCTTCTCCGTAGTGGATTGATAGAATCGCCTTCCACGCGTCTATATTTGTGGAGTTGACGTTGAAAGGTCCGTTTATCCACAACTTAGAGGCATTCTCATCGAAGTGGTCTTCCGTGTCTATAGAGTCAAGCTGGCTCAATTTCAAGTATTCGTCTTCGTCGGATGTCGTATATTGAATCCTCGGATTGAGCGGATAGGCGTTGCCGGGATCCAACCTTGAGGCGTCCTGCCTGTCGTCGATTCTGTACGGAAGCGTAGAGAAGAAGTATTCGTCCCACAGGACATTGTTTAGGTGCCAGGACATATCGTATATAGCATGGCGGTCTTCTTCAAAGTCGCTTTCGCGTTTGCCGTTCCAGTACTTTGTGCTTTGAGTCCAGTTTATCAGACCTTCGTCGTCGCGCTGATTTGCACCGTCAAGCCAAGATACATGGTAGGAGCGGTCCGGAACAATTCGGCTCGGGCATAGCGAGTTGCCTATTGCAAAGGGCGCTACGAGCGAATCGGGATACCCGAGGTGGTACGAATTGTACCAGTTGTTTGCAGTGGTAGTGTCTTGCATGTCCCAGTCGGAGGGCAAGAAGTTTCCAACTCCGAACGAGAGGTTTGCGCTAGCGAGATTCGCGGGGTTCGACACAACCTCAGTGCGCCTCAAAATGTGGTGTATCGGCGCGGTTTCGGCTCCGATGGAGTCGCGCAAACCAACGTAGGCGTACCCTTGGGTTGGCATATTTATATTGTAGCCAACATTGCTCATACCGTCTCCAACGCCTTCGTCGGATGAGTATATTTGCGATGTCGCCTGCATATTGCTTGAGATTCTGCCTATTGTGTTATAGACGAATTTACCGTCTGTGGTGGCGGATGCCGCCAACTCGTACGGAACATCTCTGCCGCAGTATTCCTGCCCAAAGAATGTCGCGCGGATATCGCCGTTTACAAACAGTCTTCTGTTGAAGAAAGGCTGCGAGCCGGGCATATTTTCGGCATAAGGCTGGGCGAATATCAAACCGTAGGGTATAAGGGTCGTCTCATCGCCGCCGGCAGTAATTTGGTCGTGGAGTGTCTTTTGGTAGCCAAAATCGGTGCTTTCTACGACTCTTCCATTGAGGTTGCCCTTTACAGACTCAGGCGCAGCGTCGCCGAGGAAGTCCTGACCGTTGTTTATCCTTTGCCCGTACCACCTCCAATAATTTGCCGAGTGGCGCCTCGGATTCAACGCGAGCCAGTTTATATAGTATCTGGCGCGGAAAACTTCCGAACTTATGTCGCCGTTTTCTCCACTCTGCATTGAAGTAATGTAGTCTCTTTCGGCGGCGACGTCGTTCAACTCCGCTATGCCGGTCCGGTCGGTATCGTAGAACTTTTCAAACGCTCTCAATGATGTCAGACGGCTGTTGTTGCGGATGTGTCCGGGCATGTGGAAATTCACCCTGGACGTGTCGCCCGTGCGTTGCCCCGTAGTTGCGCTATATACAAGTGTGGGATCGGGGAAGCTTTGGCGCGCGTTGCCCAGATATATTCTATACCCTCTTATCTGTGTCATTACAGGCGTATAGTCGGTGTACACGCCGGAGCCTGAATTGTTTGTGGAGGTTGGGATTTCATTGAATTTGAATCCGTCTCTCTTCCAAAGCCACACGTTAAGCATCAATTCCTTGTGGTAGCCTCTCGTGCCCAGCTGGCGGTAGAAGTACCTCCTTAGCCCCTCCTTTAGTTCGGGGAGTCGTTGACCTGCTTGTTCATAATTAGGCATGTATGCAAACATTCCGTAGCCGTTAGGCGTCATATTCGGTCCGGCATTGAGGGGGCGGGCGATATTTCCGTTCCCGGCGTGCCAGCCGGTGACGTCCTGCATATCTATGTAATATTGGGATATGTTCGTCGGGGGCGTGTTGTTGTTGACGTCCCTCATATTCAAGTTATATGCGGGATTGCATACCGAAAACTTGGAACCGGGATTGAGGTCGAAGAGAACATTTGCGTAGCGGAGCGAGGAGTAGTCCCAAGTTGAACCGCTCGAATATTTCAGATAGTGCTCAGATTCCGGGTGCGGAATGTCCATATAGAAGCACCCTCCGAAAGTTCCGACTTCTTCGTACGGCAACATTAGCGCGCGATCCTCGTACGGAGTCTCGTCTTGGCCTCTATATTCAACTGCTCCGTTGGGGCCTATTTCGTTTTGCTTTACAAGGCTTGAAGTGCCTCTTCCGGTTTGGGGGTCCCCAACGTAAGCTACTATGTCTTCCATCACAAATATGACCGCCTTGCCAGGTTCTATGCCCTTTTCGCAGTAGGCCATAAATCTTAGGTCGCCTACAAGTCCGTCTCCGGCATCTGTGTTAACATTGTTGGAATCGTAAGCTGCTATACCGCGCTGGCAGCGGAATAGATAGTTGTTTCTGTCGGTGTTTCCGCCGGAGTTCGGATTTACGAACCTTCCGTGGTAGGCCGACATATACAGATTGTTGAGGTACAGCGGAATTCTCGCAACGCGCGCCGACCATGTCCCGGTTTTATCCATTGTAGCCCTGGCTTGGGTAAGGTCCGGAACGATATTGCCGGTGCCTATTATTCCCTTCCAGTGGTATGTGGAGTTGGTATTGTCGTTTTTCCAAGTTCTGGTCTGCTGCGAAACCGCATTGGGCGCTATGATTTCGCACGGAGCCACGGAGAGCTGACCAGACCTATTGTTGGTCGTGCCGTACCCCAAGGGCAATATTCTATTTGCATAGAAGAATGTCTTTGTGGACATTATATAGGGTAGGGGCGTATTTATATCGTCGTTGGCGTTAGTGTTGGAACGATAGGTGAGCGAATTGTTTACGGAACCGCTGTCCCACATCCAACTGGAGACATCGTCGGGGTTTTGGTAGCCCTGGACTCCCTGGTTCCATATTCCGAGCCTCGATAGCTTTATATAAGTCCTGCGCATGTTGTTGTCATTGCCTATGACATTGTCTGCAAGCGACGGAATTAGCTCGGTTCTTATATCGCGCAGGCACTGAAAGTTTTCCCCGGAACGGTATCCGACGGCAAATCTGAACGAGCCTATCGGATTTTCTTTGCTGGCTTGTATCTGCAAGATGTAGTAGCTGTCTCCGGCAATCCTTGTGTCGTACGGGTTGTAGAGTATCAGCATTGGGATAATGTGTAGCCTGACTCCGTAGCGCTGCTCGCCGTAGTGAACGAAGGTCGGCACATAGAATATCTGGAAGCGCTTGACAACGGGCTTAAAGCCGAATCTGTCGTCTGTCTGCACTCTGTCTTTTAACTTGCCTTCCTCGGGGTCGTTTTCAGTTCTTAGGTTGTAGTAGGAACGCAACTGGCTCCACAGAGGGCCGCCCGGATCCTTAAACAGAAATTTGTCGGAAAAGAGCTCGTTTAGCATCGAGCCGATTGTTGAAGCGCCTTCGTAGTCACCGCCGGAGAGGTCGTCGTGGACAAACATCTGCGGGGGGAACATGTGCCCGATCCCGTGGTTTAACTTGCTCTTTTCTCCGCGGGGCTGAATTCGGGTTTGCGAGATGTTTTTACCCATCATATCGTTCCACAGAAGAGGGTACGCAGAGGTTTTATATTCGTACCCTGCTGTTCCGTAGGGACGGGGGAAGTATTCGGGGGCGTTGTCGTTGATTTCGTCGCCCGGATCTTCCTCTTCATTAGCATAGTCGAGGCGGGTAAGGCCGAGTGACAGGTCTTTTTTGAAGCCGCCTTCTCTTACGTTTACCAACAAACCTTTTGTGTTAAACGTGACTCCGTGGAAGAATAGTTTGGAAAGCTGGGTTGTGACGGGAACATTGCCGGATTTGAGTATATCTATTTGCTTTACGTCGGTAAGGTATCTCAATGTGGCGACTGAATTCGGGTCTGCGGATTCTTCGTCATTATTGATCTCAAAGGCCTTGATTCCGGCGCTTCCAGATACCGGCACGGTAAGCCCGTTTATGCCGGAGTAGAACGGGAGGCTTTGTATCCTGTAATCAATGTCTTTGAAAATAGTAATGTAATTCTTGGGGGCCACTGCATTCAGCGAGGCTTTCTGGCCTTCGTCTGACACCCACCATGCGATTCGCGTTTCTTTGCCGTCTTCGCGGACTTCGTTCGTTACCGGATTAGGGTCGTTTCTCAGCGTCACAATCGGGACCAACACATGCCCGTTTTTGCTTGCAGGGTCGTCGTACCCTGAATACGAACCTTCGGCGACCGCCCTTACGTATTGCCCGGGATTTAGCTTTTGTGTGGGCTTGTATTGCAAGTGCGAGCCTGTGGTGTCGTTTTCGTCGCGGACCTTATTTCCGGATACGAGCCAAGTGACAGCTTCGTCAACAGTCCTTCTTATGTATTCTTCGCGCTTTTCGTCCTGGCCGATTTTGTCGGGGTGCAGGCGAATATGGCTATACCATACTCCGACCCAGTTGCGGTTTTCGGAGACGGGGTCGTCCGATGAGATGTTTTCGACCTCTTCGCGGTCTATTCCCATCGGATTTTTCCACCATTCGTACTTTTCGTCCTGTTCGAGCTGTTCGATACCGGGCGCGAGTTGCTTTTCAAACATCATCGCGTTGGCTGTTATGCGCTGGTCCGGACCGAGTGTTTCTTGGACTCTCGACATCGCCTGGTATGCTGCGAATTTTGCCGCTTGGCGCGCCTTGAAATCGTACAGAGACTGACGGCTCAGCCTTAGTTGCTGCTGTACCATTGTCGCGAGGGTGACAACCAACAGCACCATAAATCCCATCAGAGCAAGGGAAAGTACGAGCGCAAACGCCTTCCTATCGCGGGGGCGCTTTGAAAGCGCGGTTTTCGATGAGGTAATAGGGTAGTTCATATGGCTTAGTAGTTAAATTCGCGCCGCGTTTAACGCAAGCAAAATTTTTATGTCTTAGGGTTATATTGCTCCCGTAATTTAGGGAGATTTTTTTTAGTTTGTACGCCAAAATTTAAGATTCCGGCGGTGGAAATTTCTTATTGCTTATAATTAAATAGTTAAGTTTTTTATAGCAGCGTATTACCCATAATTTGATTGGGAGGAATGGTTTTTTTTTGCACCTCCAATTCGGCAAGGCTGACGCCGCTTTGTCCAGATATTTAATCGGAAAATTTGCCTCCCTTTTAATATTAGAGTAAAAAGCGGAAATTTTTGCCTATTTTTTTTGGCGGAGATTCTATTTTTTTAATAAAATGTCTCCTCACGCTTCTACAAGTTTTGGGGGAGTTTTACTCTCTAACTGCAAGTAAAGTCGGCGCGAATGGCAAATTGCAATGGGCTTGGCTCGGGTTGGCTATCCAGCCGACGGTTAAGGCGGTACACGCGTTCAATCGCTGTTGGTTTTTGGTTGGTTCAATTCCTCGGAAAAAGAAATTTTTTCCCGTTCGGCAGATTTTTTACAAGTATTGGTAAGATTATTTCTAAAAGCAGTGCTTCCCGCCTTATGCAGGTGGCGACAAACGCCAGTACCGATAAAAAATCTCCGCGGCGGATTTGGGCAGAAAAAACCCTAAATCCCATTTGCCTTGCGCGAAACTTTAAGACATCTCGAGCATCCGCTCTATCGGCTTCCGAGCCCTCTCTATGACCTCCGCCGAAAGTTCTATTCGCGGCTCGAGCGTTTCGAGACACTTTAAGAGCTTTTCCGGCGTGTTGGAGAGCATGTCGCGGCAATGTTGGGCTGGCTTGCCGGAGACGGGCGCGGAGATGAAGGTCTTGTCGGGAATTTCGCGCCTGAGGCGGTGTATCATCTCGACGATTGTTGCTATTATAAATTTGTCGGAGGGATTTTCGCGGCAGAATTTTATCATTTTTTCCGTACTGCACACGCAGTCCGAGACGTCCCGCACAGCCTTCGGACACTCCGGATGGCATACGAGCGGCGCCCCGCCAAAAGCTTTTTTGGCTTCGAGCAATTCTTCGGCGTTGTACTGGACATGCGCGCGGCAATACCCGTTCCAGAGAATCATATCGCGCCCGGTTTGCTCTATTATCCATGAGCCAAGGTTTTGGTCGGGGCAAAATATTATTTCCCTGTCTGCAGGAATTTGGCGCACTATATCGAGGGCGTTGCCGCTCGTGCAAATTATGTCGCTTAGCTCCTTCACGCCCGCTCCGCAATTTATGTAGGATATTACAAGGGCGCCCGGGTGCTTCTTTTTAAAGGCCGCCAGTTCGAGTGGCTCGCACAACTCTTCAAGCGAGCAGCCCGCGGCGCGGTCGGGGATTACAACTGTCTTGTCGGGGTTTAATATTTTTGCGGTTTCCGCCATGAAATCAACTCCCGCAAAGGCGATGACCTTGGCTCCGGCTTTTTTTGCCTGCCTTGAAAGGCCGAGCGAGTCCCCGACATAGTCGGCGACGTCCTGTATTTCCGGACATACGTAGTTGTGTGCGAGTATTACGGCGTCTCGCTCTTTTTTCAGCTCGAGAATGCGTTTTTGTGTGTCCGTGAGCGGAGGTTGCGGACAATCTTTTAGCGGGGGAAATACTGTTGCGTTCATTTCTATACTGTAAATTTAAAAGATATTTTCTGCAATCGCGGCTTTTGTCAAGATATATGGGTTAATCACATTTTATCAAATCGCCAAAAAGAGTTGAAAAAAAAATAAATGGGGCTAATGCATTATTTGTATGAATAAAAAATTTGTTTCGATTCTGGGAATACTCGCCGTGAGCGCGGCGTCTCTTGTGGCCGAGACCCTTTCCGACGGCGACTTGAAAATGCGTCTAAAAGCTTCCCGCGACGGCTCCCAATACAAGCAGGGCGAGCCGGCTGAATTTTTGCTTGAAGTCTCAAGATCGGACAAGCCGCAAGCAGGAATCCGCTTTTGGAGCAGCGTTAGCAAGGACGGGATAAACCCGACCTTAAACGACTGCGGCATTACAGACAAAAACGGCAAGGCTGTAATCAAGGCGGGCACACTCAAAGAGCCGGGGGTTCTCAGATGCTCCGTAGGTGTCTATAATCCCGACACTAAGAAAGAGACGCAGCTCATGGCGGGCGCCGCGTTCGAGCTTGACAAAATCCGCCCGGGCCTCCCCGTTCCCGCGGATTTCGCAGAGTATTGGAAGGCGCAAAAGCGCATGCTCTCCGAAATACCGATGAATGTAGATATGAAAGAGGTTCCGTGCGACAATAAAAATGTGGAGCTTTTCGACATAAAAGCCGACACTTTCAAGGGATTTTTAACCGGATACTACGCGCGTCCGAAGGGCGCAAAACCCAAGAGCTGCCCTGCCATACTTTTCCCGCACGGGGCTGGAGTGAGGTCGTCAAACAAAGGGGGGCCGGTTGCTTGGGCGGCGCAGGGGTACATTGCGCTCGACTACAACGCCCACGGCATACCAAACGGCAAGCCGAAAGAATTTTACGAATCGCTCGCAAAGAACGAACTTAAAGACTACCGCTATGTCGGCGCGGACAACCGCGACAACAGCTTCTTCCGCGTGCTCTACCTGCGCACGATGCGCGCCCTCGAATTTCTGATGGACCAGCCCGAATGGGACGGAAAAATTTTGATAGTCAACGGCACGAGCCAAGGCGGCGGGCAGGCGCTCGCGGCGGGCGGACTGTGCGACAAGGTGACGTATGTTGCGGCGTTTGTCCCCGCGATGTGTGACCACAACGGCATAGCCGCAAAGCGCGTCTGCGGTTGGCCGAATCTCTTGCGCCCCGACAAGTTCGGCGCGTACGACAAGAGCGTCTATGAGGCATCTCCGTATTTTGACGCTGCAAACTTTGCGTCCATGATAAAGGGCGAGGCCTTTGTGACTACCGGCTTGCGCGACAATGTTTGCCCGCCGAGCTCCGTATCCGCCGCGTACTCCAACATAAAATCTCCCAAGACATTCCGCATTGCCGAGGAGGGAAGCCACGCAGTGCCCAGGGATTTTTATGACGAAGGCGCAAACAGAATACGCGAGCACGTCAAAAAAATGCGCTCTAAATAGCGGTCGTAAAATTTTTCCTCAAATTGGCGCGCGGATATTTTCCGCGCGTTTTTTATTAGTGATTTAAAAGGCTCAGGTATTGCGAGAGGCAAATGCGCCATGCACTTGCGGTCTGTGCAAACTCTTTCGCATCAAGATTGCATTTTGATGATGGGCGACTACGAGCCAGAAATATTAAAAACTTAAATAGTGCTCGTGTTTATTTGGATAGTCGAGCGCAAAGCCGGCTTTTTTTAGGCGGCAATATATTTTTTATTGGCGGCAAAGTAAAAATTATGGCGGCTATTTTGCACAACAGGGTTTGGGCGGCAATATTGCTCGCTGGGCTGATATTGCCCGTAGTAGTCTTGGGCGGAGCTTTTGCCCGTAATTCGAGCTTTGGTATTTTATTCAATTCAAGCGGGATATTTTGTAGCCTGTGCCGTTTTTGGGTCGTGCAGGATCGCGCATGTGCCTATGTGTCAGAATGGCGCACGCTATGTGACATATGTTGCAATCCGCACGCTGTTTAGAGACATATTAAAAATGGCCAAAATGTGCAAGTGGTTGAAATATAACATAAACAGAAAGCGAATGTAAGGCTGGCATAACGAATGCTAAAAGAAAAGGCATATGAGTAAAATATTAGGAATAGATTTAGGAACCACGAACTCTTGCATGGCCGTAATGGAAGGCGGCGAGAGCACGGTTATCCCCAATAGGGAAGGCGGAAGGACAACTCCTTCCATTGTTGCATTTACAAAATCGGGTGAAAGGCTTGTTGGTCAGGCGGCTAAACGTCAGGCTATAACAAATCCCGGCAACACGATTTTTTCAGCAAAGAGGCTTATAGGCCGCAAGTATTCGGAAGTTGAAAAGCTTGCCAAACAGTTGCCCTATAAGGTAGTAGAAGGCCCCAACGGAGCGGCGATGATTGAGTGCCAGGTCGGCGACAAAACCGAAAGGTTCTCGCCCGAACAGATATCCGCTATGGTGTTGCAGCATTTGAAAGCCGACGCCGAAGCGTATCTCGGAGAGCCGATAACCGAGGCTGTCATAACAGTCCCCGCGTACTTTAACGACGCCCAGAGGCAGGCTACAAAAGATGCCGGAACGATTGCCGGCCTGAATGTCCGCAGAATAATAAACGAACCTACCGCGGCTTCTTTGGCTTATGGCTTGGACAAGAAAAACGACGAAACAATCGCCGTTTACGACTTGGGAGGCGGCACGTACGATATTTCAATACTTGAAATCGGCGACGGCGTCTTTGAAGTGAAAGCCACCAACGGCGATACCGAACTCGGCGGCGACAACTTCGACTCTGCCATAATGGATTGGCTTATCGACAATTTCAAAAAGGAAAACGGCATAGATCTGCGCAACGACCCGATGGCGCTGCAACGCTTGAAGGAGGAATCTGAAAAGGCGAAGATTGCATTGTCCTCCGCGCAGGAGACCGACATCAACCTGCCGTTTATCACGGCGGACGCGACCGGCCCGAAACATTTGAATGTAAAGCTCACGCGCGCTAAACTCGAGCAGCTTACAGATTCGCTCATTGAAAAGACTGTAAAGCCGTTTGAGGCATGCTTGAAAGACGCGAACTTGTCGAAGTCCGACATAGACGAGCTGGTTCTCGTAGGCGGTATGACTCGTATGCCGAAAGTTGTTGAAACGGCCAACAAGCTCGCCGGCAAAGAAGCCCACAAGGGCGTAAACCCGGACGAAGTTGTTGCGCGCGGCGCGGCAATTCAAGGCGGCGTGTTGCAGGGAGATGTGCGCGACGTTCTGTTGCTCGACGTGACCCCTCTTACGCTTTCAATCGAAACCGCCGGCGGGGTTGCCACTCCGATGATAGAGCGCAATACTACAATACCGAAGAAAGCCTCGCAGATATTCTCCACATACGCGGACAATCAGACGGCTGTCGATATAAGAGTGTTGCAAGGTGAACGTCCGATGGCAAAAGACAACAAACTAATAGGCAATTTCAGGCTCGACGGAATAAATCCCGCTCCGAGAGGCTTGCCGCAGATTGAGGTCACATTCGACATAGACGCAAACGGCATATTGAACGTAAGCGCGAAGGATAAATCCACAGGCAAGGAGCAAAAGATAACCATTACAAATTCGAGCGGCTTGAGCAAAGAGGAAGTCGAAAGACTCCGCAAGGAAGCCGAACTGCACGCGGCCGAAGACGCCAATATAAAAGAGACTGCGGAAGCCCGCAATGAGCTCGACAATATGGCTTACGGCATTGAAAAGCAGATAAAGGAAAACGGCAGCAAGCTTCCGGCGCAAATCAAGGGCGAACTCGAAGAGGGCGTAAAGAAGGCGCAGGAATTGTTGAAGGACAATTCGGCGACGAAAGAGGCTCTCAAATCCGAGACTCAAAAGCTCACAAATCTGCTCGAACAGTCTGCTAAGTACTTCCAGGAAGCGGCGCAATCCTCAGCTTCGGCGGGTGCGCAGCAGGCGCAAACGGGTGCAGGCCAGTCTTCTGAAGCTCCTAAAAACGACGCTGTTGACGCGGACTTTGAAGTAGTGGACGACGACGACTCTAAAAAGTCCTCTTAATAAACGATAAAGTTTTCCCCTTCGGTCGGAAACGGCCGGAGGTGAAACTTTTTGTCTTTTCATTAGGGCGCAAGATTAGTAATATTGGCGTTTATTTAAATTTTCATTAAAAACAAACAGACAAAAACTATGGCAAAAGTAAATATCCAACCTCTTGGCGACAGAGTGCTCGTCAAGCAAGTAGAAGAAAAAGAACAAGTAAAAGGCGGCATCATAATCCCCGATTCCGCCAAGGAAAAATCGCAGGAAGCAACAGTTGTGGCTGTCGGATTGGGTCGCACTCTCGATGACGGGAAGCGCTCTTCGTTTGACGTGAAAGTCGGAGACAGAGTTTTAATTTCCAAGTACGGCGGCACGGAAGTCACCCTCAACGGTGAAAAGTACATGCTACTGCGCGAAGACGATATCGTCGCCATCCTCAAATAACATTTAAAAAATAAAAAATACAAATATGGCTAAACAAATTATTTTCGACGAAGCAGCCCGTAAAAAGATTCTCGCGGGCGTAACGATTCTCGCCAAGGCAGTCAAAGCGACTCTCGGCCCGAAAGGCCGCAATGTCGTAATCGACAAAAAATACGGCGCTCCCTTGATAACAAAGGACGGCGTAAGCGTTGCGAAGGAAATCGAACTTGAAGACGCCTTTGAAAATATGGGCGCCCAGATGGTCAAGGAAGTTGCGAACAAGACTTCCGACAATGCTGGCGACGGCACTACAACTGCTACAGTTTTGGCGGAGGCAATCTACCGCGAAGGCTTGCGCAACGTAGCGGCAGGCTGCAACCCGATCTTTGTAAAGCGCGGCATCGACAAGGCTGTTGACGCGGCAGTAAAAGAACTTGCCAAAAACTCCAAGACTGTTAAGGACAGCGAGGAAATTAGGCAGGTTGCCACCGTATCCGCCAACTGGGACAAGGAAATCGGCGACATCATTGCCGAAGCCATGAACAAGGTCGGCAAAGACGGCACAATAACTGTTGAAGAAGCAAAGACAATCGAAACCTCCCTCGACGTCGTCGAAGGCATGCAGTTCGACAAGGGCTATCTCTCGCCCTACTTTGTCACCAACACTGAAAATATGGAATGCGTTCTCGAAGACGCATACATTCTCATACACGAGAAAAAAATTTCCAACCTCAACGAGCTCCTGCCGATATTGCAGGCTGTTGCCAAGACCGGCAAACCGCTCATGGTTATCGCAGAAGACGTCGAAGGCGAAGCGTTGGCGGCATTGGTTGTCAACAAATTGCGCGGCATGCTGAATGTGTGCGCCGTAAAGGCTCCGGGATTCGGTGACAGGCGCAAGGCAATGCTCGAAGACATCGCAATCCTCACAAACGGCCGTTGCATCACCGAAGACTTGGGCATCAAGCTTGAAAATATACAGCTTGCGGACCTCGGCAAGGCAAAGCGCATAACAGTTGGCAAGGAAAACACGACAATAGTCGAAGGCGCCGGCAAGTCTGCCGACATCCAGGCGCGCGTAAAACAGTTGCGCAAGGCCATTGAGGAAACAACCTCCGATTACGACCGTGAAAAATTGCAGGAACGCTTGGCGAAATTGGCAGGCGGTGTTGCCGTAATCAATATCGGCGCCGCTACCGAACCCGAGATGAAAGAAAAGAAAGCCCGCGTTGACGACGCTCTGCATGCGACCCGCGCCGCTGTTGAAGAAGGCATAAGCGCAGGCGGCGGCGTTGCACTGTTGCGCACGGCTTCCGCAATCGACAAGCTCGAGCTTGAAGGCGACGAAGCAATCGGCGCGCAGATTGTCCGCAAGGCAATCGAATCTCCGTTGCGCCAACTTTGCGAAAACGCCGGCGAAGAAGGAGCTCTCGTTGTCAAGGAAGTCTTAAAGAGCAAGGGCAATATGGGCTACAATGTTGCGACCGGCAAGTTTGAAGACTTGTTCAAGGCGGGTGTCGTAGATCCGACGAAAGTGACCCGTTCGGCGTTGCAGAATGCGGCAAGCGTTGCGAGCCTCCTGTTGACGACAGAATGCATGATTGCAGACAAGCCCGAAGAAAAGCCCGCGGCTCCGATGGGAGATCCGTCGATGGGCGGCATGGGCGGCATGATGTAATCTTCCGCAAATAAGCTTTGGCGGTTTGGAAGCCGGTTATCGCGCAGTGCGCGGTTTGGCAATCCAAACCGCTTTTTTTTGCCTTTTACGAAAGGAGGTACTCAAACGGCGTGCGAGATAACGAATTGCAGATTTATTAAATAGTTCTAACAGTCTAACAGGCGTTTGCGCGGCGGAGGACAGGGGGAATAGATTGCGCAATAGAAGATTTTAAATATAACTCGAAAAACTTTGCGAAGGCAGAATTAAAGATACTTAAAAATTATCGATGCTTTCTAAAAAACGGGTTTGAGGGCGCGCCGAATTAAGGCTTTGTTGAGTACAGGCGGCGTTTCCCTAAAAAAATAAATTGTAGCAGTATGGTTTTTAAAATGTTTTTTAGGCGTAGCGCGTCCAAAAAATCTTCCAAATTATATGGGATGATACGCGGCTTCACGCAGAATTTCTTTGCGGTATTTTTTTGAAGCATTAGCAGGCGTTCTCCTCTCCAGATTACGAATAGCTTAAATTTAACTGCAAAAAAAATATAAGAGCTAATTGAAAAACTTTCGCGGAACTTTCCAGACGTAGAAATTCTTTGCCAATTTTTTGAACTAAAATTCCCCGCTTTCTGAAACGTTAAAATTTTCTGCAATTCGGCTATCTTTTGAAGAGGTCGCGCAGTTGCCAAGCGCGCCCTTATGCGGCGGCTAGGAGAAAAAGCCGCCGCAAGCGCAAGCAAGGGAGCGGAGCGTCAGCATATCCTATTTTTATTTCCGCCTTCCGCCCAAGATTTGAGATTTTCAAAAGCTATTTGAATTAGGCGCTGACGGGCTTCTCTGGTTGTCCATGCAATATGGGGAGTGATGTGGGAGTTCTTGGCGGAGATTAGCGGATTGTCGGCGCTCGGTGGTTCTGTCGAAAGAACGTCCAGTCCGGCGGCCCCGATTTTTCCGGAATTAAGGGCGTCTGCCAAGTCGCGCTCGTTTATGAGTCCGCCCCTGCCGGTGTTTATTATCCATGCGCCGTTCTTCATTTTGGATATGTTTGAGGCGTTTATAATTTCTTTTGTGGAGTCGTTGAGCACACAGTTTAGCGATATTGCGTCGGAAATGCAGAAGAGCTCGTCGAGCGTCTTAAATTCAACAGGGCCGTCGCAAGTTCCGGCGGGTTTGCTCGGCGAATATGCCGCAACTTTCATGCCGAATGCAATTCCGATTTTTGCGACCTTTTTGCCTATCGTGCCGTACCCTATTATCCCGAGCGTTTTGCCCGCAATTTCCGTTATGGGTCTTATGCAGTAGCAGATGTCGGGCGATTTTGCCCAGTCGCCTGCCCTCACAGATTCCGCGTGTTCTTCAACCATATTCGATATGTTTAGGATATGCGCGAAAACTTCCTGCGCGACACTGTCGGTGCTGTATCCGGCTATATTTGTGACTGCTATGCCGCGCGACTTTGCGCACTGCAAGTCCACATTATTGTATCCAGTTGCGAGAACCCCTATATACTTCAAGTCGGGTAGGGCGTCAATTTGCTCCTTGAACATCGGAACCTTATTTGTGAGAACGGCGACTGCGCCGGAAGCGCGCTCTATGATTTTATCTTTGGGCGTGCGGTCGTAGGCTTCGACTTCTCCGAGTGTTTTTAGGGCGTCCCAGTTGAACTCTCCCATAGTTGACGTGTATCCGTCGAGAATTGCGATTTTTCCTATATTCATAAAGCTTGCCTCTTTCTTTTTTATGTTAAATTATCCGCCTTTTATTCGGAAATAGAAGCTTTTTCAAAAAAAAATGAAGTACGCTCATATAATATGGGATTTTAACGGGACAATAATAGACGACGTATCTTTGGGGGTCGATGTCTTCAACAAGCTGAGGGCCGACTGCGGGCTTGCGCCGATTGACAAGTCTGACTACGTCGAAAATTTTAAAATCCCCGTACGCGACTTTTATGAGGATATGGGGTTTGACTTCTCAAAAGTCGATTTTCGCAAGATAGGCGAGAGGTTTGTCGAATTGTACAGCAGCAAGCGGTTTGAATGCCCGCTAACATTCGGAGTTGCCGATGCCGTTAGGACTTTCTCAAAAATCGGCGTTGGACAGAGCGTATTGTCGGCCTACGAGAACGGGCTTTTGCACCAGGCAATAAGCCACTACGGCTTGTCGGATTACTTTGGGCGCATAGACGGTTTGGACAATATAGACGCCGGCTCAAAAATCGAGCTTGGCAAGCGGCATATTGCGGCCATCGGGGAATCTCCGGACAGGGTTGTAATGGTTGGCGACACTCCGCACGACAAGCAGGTTGCCGACGCTATGGGGGTATCGTGCGCGCTTGTTGCCTGCGGGCACACTTCGCGTGGCAGGCTTGAAAAAGTCGGTGTGCCTGTGTTTGAGAATCCTGCCGAATTTAAAGAGGCGTTTTTATCCGGAGCCTTTTAGGGAGATTTTTCTTGCGCGAGAGCCACGCGGAATATTCATCATTCTCAACCGCAGACGGGCACAAAAGATAACATTTTTGCGTAAAAAGAAAGCGGGCAATTAGCCCGCCTTTTTTACAGCATTTAGAACTTGTTTACGCTGTCTTTAGCTTGTTCTTTACGCTCATCTGCCTGTTTTTTATATGAGTCTTCTAAGACGGAACGCATAGATTTGTCGAATGTCGAGTCAACAAAAAGCACCGCGTTGTAAAACAACTTTGCCCTTACGGAGCCGTCTGCGAGTTCGTAGTCGTAACCGAGCATAGTTCCCGGCTGTTGCGGTAGATTGTAGGTTATCTGAACGTTTTTTGTGCGGTTTTGTTTTGCGCTTCCGCCAACCAAGACGTCTTTCATCTTGTATTTTATTATGGAGGCGGAATCGTTTGCTGAGCCCGTGCCGGCGGGTTGGAAAAACGATTCAAAATCGCGCATATTATAGGCGCCGAACTTGTTTATTTTGGGGGGAAGGGCGCCGGAGGTTTTTTTTGCGTTTCTCGAATTTTGGCGCGCGGTTTTGGCGGCGCTTGTCATGGACTGTTTTTCAACGAGATTGCGGTATTTTTCGTACGCGGTTCTCTGGTAAGCTTCCATTATCTGGAATTGGAGGCTTTGCCCGTAGTTGGTAGATTCCTCCACGTCTTCGGGAACAGTCACGTATATGAATCTGTTTGGATTTTCCGGAAGAATTTCCCTCAGCGGCTTCTTGCCGTCGGGGTCCGGATCGGCGATTTTCAATTCGCCGTTTTTAAATTCAACGTCCCACTTTCGGTTTACCGGAACATAAGTCACCCTCTTCCATTTTGAGCCTTTTGCGCGGGCGACGGACTCCATAATAGCTTCCAATTCTTCGGTAGTCATAGGGTCTCCGTGGCGGCGGTACATCTCCATTACGGAAATATCGTTTTGATAGCCTATGTGGAATTCCCAGCCGAAGAGGTCGTGCTGCTGTATGGTATCGCTATTGACGGATGAGGTCGCGTCGGCGCGCTTATAATAGAACTTATGGAAAACCGAGCGCGGCATTGTAAGGAATAGGTTTACGTAGGGCAATTCCATCGCCTCTCTAAACCTGTCTTCTTTTGAATCGTATATATAGGCGGAGCCGCCGTTTTTTGACATGAGTCGCCCTTCTATCTCAGCGCGCGTTTCTCCTATTTTAGCGTATGAAACGGCCGCTGTTGAAAATGCCGCAATAAATGCCGCAGACAATAAAAATGGGATACCTTTCATATAAAAAAGTATATCGCGTCCGCGTATATAAATCAATCTTTATTGTCTTAAAAATGTTGCGACGCTCTCTATATGCCTCGTCTGGGGGAAAAGGTCGAACGGCTGGAGCTTTTCAAGCCTGTACCCGAGCTTTTGGAGCTCTGCGGCGTCGCGCGCCTGCGTATCCGGCCCGCACGACACATACACTATTTTTGCCGGTGCAAACCTTGCCAACTGCCCGATGAACGACATATCGCAGCCTGAGCGCGGGGGGTCGATTATTACGGAGGTCTCCGCTCCAGGGTAGTCGCTTGAGACGCTTTCAAATATGTTTTCGGCCTTTCCTGCAAAGAAGGAACAGTTGGCGATGTTGTTTATGCCTGCATTCTTGCGGGCGCATTCGACGGCGTTTGCCGACACTTCTATTCCCGCGATCCGCTCAAATTCTTTCGCCGCCGAAAGTGCGAACATTCCGACTCCGCAATATGCATCGACGAGAAATCTCGGCCCCTTTGCCTCCGACACTCCGTAAGCTACAAATTCCGGCAATATGAAGGGATTATTCTGGAAAAATTCCCCCGCGACAAACTCGAACTCCAAATCCCCGACCCTTTCGCGGACTGCGGCGTTGTTGTCGCGGCATACTTTTCCGCCGGCGTCTCTCAAAAGAATGGTTCCGCCGCGGCGCAGGGAATTTTTTCGCGCGCACAGGTCGGCGCGCGCGGCGGGGAGGGCGGCGTTTATTGCGTCGGAGGCGATCGGGCAATATGGAACGTCAACGAGCTCCGCGCGCCTTCCAACCTTTACGAAACCTATCGGGAAATCCGAATTTCGCGGCCTTTCGTAGTGGGGAGTTAGCTTTGAGCGGTACGCGTATTGCATGGGCGAGGGTTTCGTCGGCAGGGGAGTGCATTTTATTCCGCCTATTCTCTCCATCAAGTCCGCGACCTGCTTTCTTTTCCATTCGAGCTGTGCTTCGTAGGCAAGGTGTTGGTATTGGCAGCCCCCGCATATTCCGAAAAGCCCGCACTTTGGCGCGACGCGCTGGGGGCTTGGACGCACGATTTCCACTAAGTCCCCCTCGGAAAAATTCTTTCTGTTGCGGAAAATTCTGGCTTTTACGCGTTCCCCGCCAAGCGCAAACGGCACCATCACGACCCAGTCTCCCACGCGCCCGACTCCAGAGCCGAGATTTGTGATGTCGTCGATTTCAAGCTCCACTATTTCGTGGTATTCAAAAGGTACGGGGACGAAATTTCGCGGGATTTTTCTTTCTGTCGAGTTGGTGGATTCTTCGCTCATGAAATAATGTTGTCTTGGCTTTTTTTTAGTCTTTTGTAGTATGGGTAAAATTTTTAAAAGCGCAATGGAAGAATTTATACAAAGCAGGCAGAATCCGCGGGTGAAGTCGCTAATGAAACTCCGCGACAGGGCCGAGCGCAAGCGGCTGGGGCTGTTTGCGGTTGAGGGGTTGCGGGAATTGTCGAGATGCGCGGAGCTTTCCGACGTCGAAGAGATATATTATTGTCCGGAATTTTTTAAAGGTCCGGCGCACGCGGAATTCATACGGAAAATTTCCGAGGAGGGCAAAATTCCGCTATGCCGGCTTTCCGAGGGCGCATTTGAAAAAGTCTCCAACCGCGAGGGTTGCGACGGGCTAATAGGCGTTTCAAAGCAATGGGGCTGTACGCTTTCGGATTTGGAGCTTCCGAAAGACCGCCCCGCGACTGTGCTTGTGGCCGACGCGATAGAAAAGCCCGGCAATCTCGGCGCCATTGTGAGAACTGCCGATTCCGAGCGCGCCGACGCCCTGATACTCACCAATTTGGTCTGCGACGTATTTAATCCTGCGGCGGTAAGAGCCTCACAGGGGGCGCTGTTTTCCGTACCAATCGCCGTGGCGACAGTTGAGGACGCTGCGCGTTGGCTAAAATCGTGCGGATTGAAAATTGTCGGGGCGCACCTCGGAGCCGAAAAGATGATTTGGGAGTCCGACTTTTCAAAGCCTACTGCGATAGTAGTCGGCAGCGAATCGGACGGACTTGGGGCCGACTGGGAAAGACTTCTTGACGAAAAAGTGAAAATCCCGATGTGGGGAATATCCGACAGCCTCAATGTAAACGTGGCTGCTGCGATTTTTTTGTACGAGGCGCTCAGAAGCAAAAACGCATAGGCGACGAGCTCTGTAAAAACTACGCAACTCTTTTGCTATTGCGCGCCTGCTAAATGCCCGCGCATTATTTTTCCGATTTGCAACTGAGCGATGTCTGTAAGCGTAATTTTCCATTTGCGCCAGTAATGTGTTCGGGCGGCGCGGGTTTCACTGAGTGCTAGCGCGTTTCCCGCAAACTGAACGAATTTTAGCGTATTTTTGCGCGTTGCCGGCAAGCGCCGCAGCCTCTGCTCTATCCGAAATTAGGAAATCAATTTATCTGCGCCCGCGCGCCAGTGAACAATAAGCAGTATCCCCGAATTGCCTGCAAGTCTGGGGCGTTAAGCTTGGCGGAAATTGCCACTGCAAAAAGTCAAATGTTTCGCGCCCGCAAAAATTGAAATTTTTTAGAAATAAAAACAATTTTTTATGGCTTATTCCCGAAATTTCCGCGCGGCAATATGCGCGGAAGCCTATATTTATTAAAGCGCTATCGGTTTTTGGAGCTTGAAAAATCCGTGGGATTTAAAATGTGGAAAGAAATTGAATTGTCCCGCTGCACTTCAATAAGAACTTTTTTGTCGCTCTTAGAGAGCTCGGAATAGATTTTTTCAAGCTCGGAGGCGTTCGTTATCTTCTTTCTGTTTACGGAAAGTATTATGTCGCCAGGGAATATTTTGGCGAGATCGAAAGGAAAGCCCGGACGGACGCCAATTACCATTAGGTTGGAGTCGCATTTTATTTTCGACTCGCGCTTGAAAACTTTTGTGATTTCCTGCATGCCTGCGCCCCATTCTTCAAGGAAGAACTCGCGGCCAACCCTGCTTTCAAGCTTTTCGCAAACGGGGAATTTTTCCAAAATCTTGCCGGCTCTTAGAATTTCGAGAGGAATTTTTTTGCCGACGGGGAAGGAGGCGATTTTATTCATAATCGCAGGCAGCTGCTCGGGAAAACGGCCGTCCACGTTTTGGGAGTTTATTTTTAGGATTATGTCTCCCGGCAATATTCCTGCGTCGGCGGCGGGAGAGCCAGCGTCAACGTTTTGGACGAGCACGCCCTTGTTCATGTCGAGCTCAAAGAATTTTTCCATATCCTGCAACGGGGCCGGAGTTATGCCGATGTATCCGCGCTCTATTGTGGGGCTTTTTGAAAGCGCCGCCAGCACGTCGCGCGCTACATTCGACGGAACCGCAAAACCCAGATTGTTAGAGTCCGAATGCGCGCGCGTATTTATTCCCACGACTTTGCCGTTTGACAGGACGAGCGGTCCGCCGCTGTTGCCGGGGTTTATCGCGGCGTCGGTTTGGAGCCATGTGTTGAAGTTGCCGGTTTCGTATCCGCTGTTTAAAATGGTTCCCTCAAAGTATCTGTCGGTGTTGGATATTATCCCGCGGGTGACGGTTCTCGCGTATCCGTGCGGAGTCCCGACGGCGTAAACGACCTCTCCAGAGCGCAAGCTTGCGGAGTCTCCAAATTCCGCATGCGAGAATGAAAGCCCGCGCTTTTTTATATCTGCCATATCGAGGCGTATCAGCGCAAGATCCGTCCAATGGTCCCAGCCGATAAATTCGGCTTTCACGCGCTCGAGATTTGCGAGGGTGACAATAATTTTAGTGGCGTAGCAATTTACGACGTGGGCGTTTGTTAGTATCGTGCCGTCGGAGTCCATTATTACGCCCGAGCCGATGCTCCTTACTGTCAGGCTTCCGCCGTCTTTCTGGGATTTTTCCCATACATCGATTTTAACGACGCTTTTGACGAGGTTGTCAAAGCCGTCGTTTTGCGGTCCGTCCGACAGGTCGAATGACGCGCATGCGCATTCGATGATTGCGGCGGCTATAAGCGGAAGCAGTAGGCTGATTCTCATTTTTGCGGCAGTTGCCCGGCTTCGGCGGTGACTTTGATTGCAATTCCCCCGCGCGCGTTGAAATTGCCCACGACTCTGCACCATATCGGGTCGAGTGCCTTTACGAGGTCGTCGAGTATGATATTTGTGAGGTGTTCGTGAAAGCAGCCTTCGTTTCTGAAAGACCACAGGTAAAGTTTTAGGGATTTGCTTTCCACGATTTTTTCGCGCGGGATATACGATATTTTTATTGTGGCGAAATCGGGCTGCCCTGTGGCGGGGCACAGGCAGGTAAACTCCGACGTTTCGAGTTCCACCACATAGTTTCTTCCGGGATTTTTATTCGGGAAAACTTCAAGCTTGCGCGACGGCTTCGCCTTTTTCCCTCCGAGGGCAGAACCTAAGAGGGTCAGCCCCGACAAGTCTTTCTTTTGGGTTTTCGACATACCTTTATGTTCTTTTAGAATTCCAACATTACTTTTCCGAGGCGCGAATTTTCCGTTGCGCGCTTCATTGCGGCTTCGATGTCTTCCATTTTGAACCGTGAATCGACGGGGGCTTTAAGAGTGCCGTCTGCTATCAATCCGAATACTTCCGAGAATAGGGCGTCGCATTCTTCGCGCGAGTGCGTGCGCTGCCATTTATCCCACCAGAATCCGCGCAGGCGCAGGTCGTTGAAAATCAAAAAGCGGGTCGGGAAGCGAATGGGTTCTCCGGTCATTCCGCCGATTGTGACGACCGTTGCGGAGTCTCCGACAGCCTTTATCATGTTGGAAACGCTGTTGCCGCCTATTTGGTTTAGCCCAAGCCTTATTTGCCCGCCGGTAGCCTCTTTTATCACTTTCGGATTGAATTCGGCTTCGTCAACTACGATGTCGGCGCCGTATCCCTCGAGCATTGAGCGTTTCTTTTCGGCGTTGCGTAGCATATTTACGGTTTTTATCCCGCGCGCCGCGCAGATTTGAATCATAAATATTCCGAGGGCGCTGCCGGCTCCGTTTTGTATGAGCCAGTCGCCTTTTTTAACGTTTTCAAATTCGCTTAAAACGCAAAGGGCTGTCGGGGGATTGATGAAAGCCATTGCGGCGGCGTCGGTGTCGATGCCGGCCGGAATTTGAAGAAGATCGTCTGCTTTTGCAATCTGGTATTGGGTCCACGCGCCGGGTTCGGAAGGAAGGCGAACGAGTGTTCCGATGCGCGGGGATTCGGTGTCGGGCCCGAGGGCTACGACTTCCCCGACTCCTTCGCGCCCGGCGATTGCGGGCAGCTGCCTGAGCCTGCCGTATGAGCCCCCTATCATTCCGAGGTCCGACGGGTTTACCACAGCTTTTACAAGCTTTACGACGGCTTCGCCTTTTTTGGGTTCCGGTATTTCAATAGTTTCGGGGTGGACGACCTCGGCAGGGTTGCCGTAGGTTCTGTGTATTGCGGCTATGCTTTTCATTTGTTTAATTAGAAACTTGCCGCCTAAAAAAGTCAACGCGACAATGCTGAATATTTTTCCTTGCGGGAGGTTGCGGAAGAATCGGGAATTGGAAATTGATGTGGCGAGAGGACGCGCGGCAGTTGCAAAAAATTGCGCGTGGAACTTTTTTTATAAGGGATTTAGCCAAACAGGGTGGATAGAAAAATACGTCGGCTTTGCAAATTGCAATTCCGCAGAATATTGGATTTTGCCGCCGCGCAGGCCGCATAGGATTTTTATTTGCGGGGCTCGTCTCAAAAAAGCCAAAAAGTAAAACTTCTGTAATTTGCACGTTTTTTATAGATTGCAAAAACCAATTCGAGAGCTTGCGCCGCCCGCGGATTTTCGGGAAAAAACTTGCGAAATGCGTGGTTTTTTCCGATAAATATTTTTATGGAAAATCCTTTTTTAAGCCGTGAAATTCTGCCCGATTGGAGCAAAATGGCGCCCGAATATATCGGCGGGGCCGTTAAAGAAGCGACTGAAAAATCGCGCAATAATTTGGAGTCTATAAAGTCCGTTCCCAAAGGAGGGCTGGACTATGAAAATTGCGTTATGGCTTTCGACGAGTCCACAATGCCGATAGATATCGTCTATACGCGCATAGGGCATTTGGCGTCTGTCGCGGATTCGCCCGAATTGCGCGCGGCATACAACGCCTCGATAGGCGAGATTACGGATTTTTATTCTTCAATAAGGCTCGACGACGCCCTATACGCGCGCTTTGCGGAGTATGCTGAATCCCCTGAAGGCGCTTCGCTTAAAGGAGAGCGCGCGCGAATGTTGTCTGAGATAATGCTCGATTTTGAACTCGGCGGGGCGAAGCTTCCGGAGCGCGAAAAGAAAAGGATACGCGAGATTGATTCTCTGCTCGCCGTTAAGACGCAGAAATTTTCTGAAAATGTCCTCGACGACACAAAGGCGTTTTCGCTCGATATAGAGGACCCCGCGGACCTATCAGGGCTTCCGCCAACGGCTGTGGCTGTGGCCGCGGCTACGGCGTCCGCAGAGGGCAAAAAAGGCTGGACTTTCACCCTCGACCAGCCGTCCTACGTTCCGTTTATGTCGTACGCAGACAACGACGCTTTGAGGGAAAAGCTTTGGCGGGCTTCCGCGCGGCTTGCTTCCGACGGAAAGTATTCAAACGCGGAGCTGATGCCGGAGATTCTAAAATTGCGCGCCGAAAAAGCGAAGATTCTCGGTAGAAACGACTTTGCCGACTTGATTCTCGAGCGCAGAATGGCGCGAAATGGCAAAAAGGCGCTCGCGTTCGTTGAGGACTTGCGCTCGAAATTTGCGGGTGCATTTGTTGCGGAATGGAAGGAGCTCCTGGACTTTGCCCATTCCGAGGGGCTTCTCGACACTGCCGAAATGGCGCCGTGGCAGACGTCGTACATTTCCGAAAAACTCCGCTCAAAGAAGTACGGGTTCGACCCCGAATCGCTTAGACCTTATTTCCCGATGGAATCCGTCATGGAGGGAATGTTTGAAATCTGCAAAAGGCTTTACGGACTGAAAGTGTCGAGGGAAAATATGCCGGCGCCCGCTTGGGACGCCTCTGTTGAATTGTACAAGGTATGCACAAAGGAAGGCAAAACGCTGGGATATTTTTACGCCGATTTCCGCCCGAGGCGCAGCAAGAGGGCGGGCGCATGGATGAATATGCTAGAGCAGGCGCACGGCGGGAGGCCTGCGGTTGGCCTTATAGCGGGCAACCTCAGCGAGCCCGCCGACGGAAAACCGGCGCTGCTTTCGCATTCCGACGTTGAGACGCTCTTCCATGAATTTGGGCATCTAATACACTTCTTTATGATGGATTCCCGCGAGCTTTACTTGCGGAATGTTGCGTGGGACTTTGTAGAGCTGCCTTCGCAGATTATGGAGAACTGGTGCCGCTCGCGCGAGGGCTTGGACATTTTTGCGCGCCACTACCAAACCGGCGAAAAAATACCCGGCGACTTGTTTGCAAAGTTTGAAAAGTCGCGCAAGTTTATGGGCGCGAATGCCGCAATGAGGCAGTTGTCGTTCGCGCAGATAGATCTTCTGCTGCATGTGTACCCGCAAAAATTCATAGAATCCGGCGTGGAAAAAACAGCCGAGGAATCTTTAAAAGATTTTACGCACAAATACACCGAGAGGGTGCCAACGATTCTCCCGAGATTTACGCACATATTCGGCGATCCGGTCGGGTACGCGGCGGGATACTATTCATACAAGTGGGCGGAGGTTTTGGAGGCTGACGCCTTTACGCGCTTTGAAAAGGAGGGAATTTTTAATCCCGAAACCGGCCGCGAATTTGCCGAAAAAGTTCTGAGAGTCGGCAATACGGTTGAAGCTTCGGAGGCGTTTAGAAACTTTATGGGAAGGGAGCCCGATGCGGCTGCGCTTGTAGAAAGGTCGGTGTCGGCGGAATTTCTCGACGGCGCACCCGCCTGATTTTTGGCGTAAAAAACGCTATTAATGCTTGAAGTGTCTGCGCTGAAAATTATAGTTTTGCGGCATGAAATCTGTTAAAACATACTTTGCTGCATCAATCATCGCGCTGTCACTTTCGTGCTTCGGGGGGCAGAAAACTGTGGACCTCTTCAACGGGGAAAATCTCGAAGGCTGGAAGTTTTTTGTAGAAAACTCCGCCGCCAAGCCCGGGGATGTATTCTCAGTCAAAAACGGCCTGATACATATAAAAGGCAAGCCGTTTGGCTTCATGTACACTGAAAACAAGTATTCAAATTTCCGCCTGCATGTAGAGTGGAAATACCCGATTGAAGGCAGCAATAGCGGCATATTCCTGTTCCTGCAAGAACCCACAAAGGAACTGTGGCCGAATGCTGTTGAATGCCAATTATGTTCCGGCAGGGCGGGAGACTTTGTGCTGTTGGGCGGCTCCGACGTATCCGAATACAAGGCTCCCGAGGGAAAACCGCGCCCGAAATTCCCCGTGGTTGAAAGATTTGTAAAGGAGCGCGAAAATCCCGTCGGGGAATGGAACAGCGCCGATATAATATGCAAGGACGGCAACATTGAAGTGTACATAAACGGAGCCCTTCAAAATATCGGCACAAAATCCGCCCATTCCAAAGGGTACATAGGTCTGCAAAGCGAAGGCGGAGACATTCTGTTCCGCAACGTGCGGCTGACTCCCATTGATTAGCACATTTTTTGATGTTTGCGATAAATCCGCCTTCGGGCGGATTTTTTTTGTGGAAATGCGCGGTGACTCCGATAAAAATAAAAAAATGAAAAATAGATTTTTTATTTTCTGTGGGCTTGCGCTTTCGATGACATGCGCTTACGCGGACGGCGAAGACTATAAAAAACCAGTGGTGGAAGATGTAGATTTTTTCCCGAAATTCGAGTCGTTAAAGCCGCCGATTCTAATGCCCCAAAACGCAGAAATAAAAATTTCCGACGACGGCCATTTTCTTGTGAACGGCAAGCCGAGATACCTCGAAGGAACGCTGTTTTACGAAGGGGATTCGCTATCTGTGGATGTGCCCACGTACGGGTATCCGCCGTCGCTAAAATGGCTATACGAGACTACCCAAAACTACGAGGACTTGCAAAGGCTCGGCTTTGACACTGTCGGCACGGGAATTCCCAACGACTGGATGCAAAAGTACCGCAAGCGTTTTATACACCTTAGGGCGAATGAAAAGATGTTCCTCAGATACGCTCAGAGCGGGCTTCCGCTGTATGTGGATTTTACCGCCGCAGAATGGAGCCACGGAGGGCTTAAATATGTGGAGGGAATGGAACCGTCGAAGGAGGCGTTTACTGTCCGCGGCAGTTCTTACCACTGGATGCCTTATTCGGCAAATACCAAGGAGGGCCGTCAGCTTTGGCGCGAAATGTGGGAAAGCGGCGTTCAATATTTGAAGAAATACTCCATAAAACCTTTCATTTACGAGCTTTTCAACGAGCCTATTTACGACGACCTCAGCGATTTCAACAAGCGCAAATTTGCAAAGGAAATGGAGGTCAAATACGGCGGAAAAATCGACAGGCTGAACAAAGAGTGGGGAACTTCGTACGCTGATTTTGCGGAAATATCCGGATTTAAAAAATACGACGAAAACGTGGGGCTTTTCATAGAGTGGATAAAGTTTATGGAAGACTCCTTTGCGGATTTGTGCAAATACGGCGCTAAAATAATCCGCGAGGCCGACGGGCGCCCGGATGTAGCAATTTGCTTCCAGCCGATATTCTTGGACGGAAACAACGTCAATATCTACAAGACGAACAGAAGCCTGAATGCCGTATGCACGTCCACCGGCGGCGGGGATTTCTTCCAGGCGCGCTATTTGAAGGCGATATCCGACGGCAAGCCGATTTTCGACGGCGAGACGTACATGGGGCACACCCGCGAATCTTTCCGCGACAAGATTCTGACGCAGTACATGCGCGGCTTGAACGCTTCGTACCTTTTCAAATGGAGCCGCAGGCCAAACGATCCCGCGTGGAAGCTCCCGAATGGGGGTGTAAGGCTGGCGGAAATATTCCCGTACATGGTGCTGAATCCGTACGCGGTAAATCCGCACGCTTTCCTCGGGCTGATGGACGCTAAAAATATAATAGCGGAAGTTGACGAACTCTTTACCCCGCGCAAAAGGGGTGTTAAGAGCGACGTGGCGGTTGTCTATTCATACCCGACAAACAGGCTGCAGCGCTACCCGAAAGCGCCGCCATTGCAAACCGAGATGGAAAAGAAGTTGGCTGCGGCGCTCGAATACTCGCAGGTGCAGTACGACGTCGTTTTAGAAGAGCAGGTAAGGAGTGGCAGACACAATAGGTACAAGGCGTTGTTTTCCGCAGGGGCAGCGGCCTACAAATATACTCCTCGCAAGCTGCTCGATTACGCCGAGAGGGGCGGGACTCTGATTCTATTGTACGATGCGCTTACTCTTGACGAATACGGACACCCGCAAAAAAAGAGCATAACCGGCATAGAATTCGGCGGAGACAAGAGCGCTGTGTCTGGAGAGCTCAAGGTTGGCGGAGCCGCGATGAAGGCGTTTCATTTTAAATCTGTAAAAATGCCTGACGACTGGAAGGCCATCGGATTTATAGATGCCGACCCCGCCATTTGGGAAAAAACTGTCGGCAAGGGAAAAATTATTTTTATAAATGCCAAGGTTTCCGGTACAGATATGCGCAGGCTTGCTGTCGAGCTGCTGAAGGGCGCGGGCGTAGAAAAGCTGTGCGAGATTGAAAACGCAATCACCGGAGCCCCTTGCGCGGCAGTGGAAATTGCAAAGGCGTCGGCAGGAGGAAAAGTGGGATATATGCTGTTTAACCGCTCTATGGACGCGGAGCCTATCGCTATAAAACCGCCGGAAAACTTGGTATTTGCCGAGATTATATCCCGCAGAATTATCGAGCCGGACGCCGACGGAAGGCTTCTTATTTCCATGCCCGCGGGAAGCCCGGCTGTGTTTGTGGGAGTCGCGCCCGATGCCGCTGCCGAAACGTTCAAGGAATTCAAAAAACTTTCCGCCGACGACGCTTCGCGCGAAGTTTCCTCATGGTATAAAAAGATACGGGAGGAAAAGATGAAGTCCGAACAGGCGTATTACGCGGACGCCGCCGATTTGCGGACTGTCCCGATGCGGGAGTTCGTAAACCTCGACAGGAGCGCTGAGCTGCCTACGGGTAATTCCAAGTCCGAGCTGAAATCTCTGCCGTGGAGCGTTGAAAATTGCAACGGAATAGCGTTCGATTTTATACGCCCCGACCACAACAACAACCTCACCGCTATAGGACTGGGCGACTTTGGAAAATATGGAAAGTTCTCCGAATTAAGAGGGGTAAAAATAGACTCGAAAGCCGCGTGCATATATTTCTTGCATGCCGCCGCGGGAGACGTTGACGGCGAAATAATGCGCTACATCGTAAACTACTCCGACGGATCGAAGGAGGAGATTCCCGTTGTCGCGGGGCGCAATATCGGCGCTTGGGATAAAATCCTCACTCCCGATAAAAACGCTGAAACCGCCCCCGGATTTATAGATCCCCAAAACCGCGGGCTGTATATATGGAAGTGGGAGAATCCAAACCCGAACAAGCTCGTGAAATCCATAGACGCCGTTTTGACGCGCCCGACTGCCGCGACGATAACAACAGGCATAACGGTCGAGGCGCCAAAGGGCGACAGCGACTACGAGGTTTTGAAACTAAAACCCGCCGCGGCTAATCCCATAAAGTTCATAAATTGCGACAACGGAAAGTTCGACGGCAGCTTTGTCGAGATGTCGGCTGCAAACATGGGGGGACATGCGAGATTCACTATGCTTCTCGACGCGCCATGCAAGCTGCCCGAAAACGCTCCGGAAGGGAGCATAGCGTTCGACGTTGAAGTTGGCGACAAGGAGTTCCCGCCGCGCTTCTATGTGGCTCTCGACAAAACCGTAAACAATGTGCGCTTTTCGTCAAAAGGCATGTTATATAAAATTGGCGCGGGCAAGTACCGCGTGCAAATACCCCTCAATAAGCTGCTCAAAAACGAGGGCGATTCGTTCGATAAAATAACAGTCCAAATAGACGGCGCGCCGACCGGCTTTAAGGATATAAAGATTGGCAACTTCGAGCTTATTGCCTACCGCAATAAAAATCCTTTGAGATGGGATTCTTTTGAATTGTCGGCATGGGGCGGCGTAAAGGCTGGCAAAGGCAGGGGATACATCGCTTTGGGCATAGACAACGACAGCAACGACTGGTGCCTCGGGACGCTTAAACTGTTGCGCCCGCTTGCCGTTGACGGGGACTTTCGCAATAAGACCCTGACATTTAGAATCAACGGCGGCGAGGATATTTTGGGTAACAGGAATATCGGCGGACAGCCCTTCCAGATGTCTCTTGGCGTCGTTGGTGTGGACGGCAAAAAAGGCGGCTCGCAGACCCTTGTCATATCTAAGGGCGGCTTTATCTCAGGCGAATCTGTCGATACGTCTCCGACAACGTGGCAAAAAGTATCGATACCGATAGCCCGCATTTTCCCGAAAAATGCTGAGAACGTCAAAGAGATAACTTCGATTGCCTTGCAATATATGAAGCTGCCTTCCGACAGGGCGGGAGTTTGGATAAAGGACTTGCGCTTGGAATAGACATGCCGCAGGGTTTTTATCTGACAACTATAAAGATATTTGCCGACGATTTTTTTAATTTCGTATCAAAATAAAACCTTGCTGTAGGTAAAACAAAAGGCGCGCTTGGATAAGTTCCGAGGCGTCTTTTTTATGGCGCATTTTTTAGCGAGAGCGGAATTTGCGATAGCGCGCGCATAAATATTTTAGCAAAGTGATTGCGCACGGGATATGTCTAAAAGCGCGCAAAAATTTTTTTGCAATGCACAAAATAGGGCGGGGCGAGGAGCGCAAAATTAAAATACAGGTTGTGGGTGAAAATATTCGCGCGTAATGGAAAATAAATTTTTGGGAATAAGAGCCTCGCAAAAATCTTATCCGATAAAAAAAAGTTTGTTTGGCATTTGTTTTGTTTTTTATCGCCAAACGCGCGGGCTCAAAAAAAAACACTTCGCGTTGTACGCGTAGCTAAGAAAGAATTTTTAAAGCGCCAGCCATAAAGGCGCCAATATGTCCGAATGACTGGGCCAAACTTGCGGTTAGATTTTTACGAAGGCGCAAAAAAACATGCGCCATGGTGCGGCGCATGCTTTTATATTGCCATAGAGAGTCGGCAGGGACTCGGGATTACAATTCATTTGAAATATTTTCAATCGAATCGCTTGCCGCCTCCGATTTCTTTAAAAATTCCGAAACTTTTTCCGAGGCTTCTTTTAAGAGTTTTTCAAAGCGGCTTTCAAAAATCCCGCGGCGCGATTGGAGTATTTTATTTGTTGTTTGGGCGGTTTGAACGGAAGATTTTATCGATTGCGCCGTCGAAAGGTATGATATGACTCTCTTGGGATAATCTTGCGCTTTGGATATGTCGGAGTCGATTATGTTGTTGCATGAGTTGGCCTCGTCGATTGCCGCCAAAAGGAATTGTGTGATTTCCCTAATCTCAAAGGATGCGTCTGAGATTTTTGAAAATTCCACGGAAAGTTTTTCGTTTTGTTGTTCGCGCTGCCAGCTTTTATTGCCTAAGTTATTGGATTTAGCCATGGCGGTCACTGCCTCGTTTTTGTTTTTCATGACGCTTCCTCCAAAGCCGTTCTCATAATCATTGTTGCCCGCATTGCTGCGGCGATAATTTCCCATTTTAAATGGCGCGATTTTCCCCGGCGCGGAGAATATGGGGAGGCGTTTAAATTCCGCGTCTTTATAGTTTTTTGATGCGGGGATTTTATTGTACATCAAGTCCGACAGCTTTGCAAAAGTCGCCATTAGATCTTTAGTCGCGCCGTTTACCTCTCCGGCTGTTTTTGCGAGAGACTTTTCAGACTGCAAATATTCGTCAGTAAGTTTTTCTAAAAATTCTTTTATATCCCGTATGTTTTCCTCGTTTTGTTTTTCGATGGAATCAAATTGTTGAATGTAGTCTTCGGCGAGTTTTAGCGCGGGGGGAACTCCCTCGATTTTGGGCTCGGCGACAGATATGTTTACGAGCACTTCCGAGAGCTTTTGCTGGGCGAATTCCAGCGCGGCGGCGGCCTCCGCAAACTCCGTCTCTATATATTGAAATTCCCTTTTATTTTGGTACATGTTCCCCGGCTGTTTGGCGACCTCCGCGCGCATCTTTTCAATCGCGGCGTTTATGGATTCGATTTTCTTGCGGGCAAGCGGCAGGATTTTCTCTATTTCTTCAAGCGTTGTCTTGGCGTCTTTAAAATTTTTTACGTCGGCGTCAAATCGGATTTTAAACGAGGAAATTTCTTTTTTAAGATCCTCTTTTGAGCGCTTTATGCTCGAGAAAATATCTTCCATAAGCGCGAAATTGGAATTTTTCTCCCTGAGAAAGTCCGTTTCGGATTTAAAAATGGAATTGGCGGATGACAGAAAATTCCGCGCTTTGTCCAATTTGTCAAAGGCGGTTTTTACGGTGCCTCTCGTTTCCTCTATCCTGTCGACAACATTTTGGGGCTCTGCAGAGGCTGCTGCGCATATAAATGCTGAAAATGCTGAAAATGCCAAAATTTCTAATTTTTTCATAATTTTCCTTTCTAAATTTTAGACGAAAATTTTTTCTTAACGTTTTATGTTTTTTGGGAATTTGAATTTATTTTAGTTTTTGGGGACGTATTGTCAAACGCCGTTTTGTGCGGTCGTGCGGCGGCTACATCATAGACATTGGATCGACGTCGAGCGTGTCTTCGACGTCTTCGTCCATGGGAAATTCCGCCCGCAGCTTTGTTATTTCTGCGACTGCCATGCGCACGTTTTGCGTAAAATACCAAATGTGCCACCTGTAAAAATCCTCGGATTTTTCGAGAGGCGCCGGCGCAGGGCCGCGTATCGAACAAAAGTCGCCGATTTTTTTCTCTATCTCATCTGCCCATTTTTCGGCGTAAAATTCGAGCTTTTCCTCGCTCCTTGAGCGGAATATGTGCCGTATGAGCCGCGTGGAAGGCGGATAGCCGTATTCTACGCGGTTTGCGAGCTCCTCCTCCAAAAACGACTCCATATCGTCCCGCTTTGCGTATTGTATCGGCGCGGACTCGGGTGTCATTGTCTGCACGACAACCTCCCCTCTTGCCTCGCCCCTGCCGGCGCGCCCCGCGACTTGCACTATCAGCTGGTATGTCTTTTCCGCCGCGCGAAAGTCGGGCATGTGCAGGCTTATGTCGGCGTCGATTATCCCGACGAGCGTCACGCGGGGGAAGTCGAGCCCCTTGGCTATCATTTGCGTGCCGACGAGTATGTCGAGCTTGCCGCGGCGGAAGTCTCCGAGTATTTTGCGGTAATTGTCGCGCCGCTTCATTGCGTCGCGGTCCATGCGCCCTATTCGCGCGGAGGGGAACATCGCCGATATCGCCTCCTCGATTTTTTGGGTTCCGGCGCCGCGCCATTTCGCCTTTGGCGAGCCGCATTTTCTGCATGCCCGCGGAGCTTTTGCGGTGTACCCGCACAAATGGCATTTTATAATATCCTCCTTCTTATGCCAAGTCATGCTAACGGAGCAGTGCGGGCATTTCTCAACTTCGCCGCAGTCGGGACATTCAAAAATCTTTGAGTATCCGCGCCTGTTCAAAAATAAAATCGCCTGCTCGCCTTCGTCGAGCCTGTTGGCGAGTTTTTCCTTTAAAATATTGGAGATGCCGGCGCCGGGCTTTTCGCGCTTCATGTCAACTATGAATACCGACGGCATTTTGCTGCCGTCAATCCGGTGCGCTATTTTTGAGAGCGCGTATTTGCCCGTCTTTACATTGTGCAGCGTTTCAAGGGCGGGGGTGGCCGAGCCCAAAATGCAGGCGCAGCCGGCGAGTTTTGCGCGCATTACGGCGACGTCCCTGCCATTGTACCGCGGCGACTTATCCTGTTTATAGGCTGTGTCGTGCTCTTCGTCCACTATTATAAGGCGCAAGTTTTCGAGCGGCGCAAATATGCAGCTTCTTGCGCCTACAACCACTTTCGCTTCTCCGCGCGCGAGCGCCCGCCAGGCGTCGAGCCTCTGGCCGTCGGTGAGCCCGCTGTGCCATACCACGAGCCCGCAGTCTCCGAGGCGGCTTTTCAGCCTCCCGACAGTTTGGGGGGTGAGCGCTATTTCCGGCACGAGAAAAATGCACGTTCCGCCATCGTCGAGCACTTCCTTCATTGCCCGCATATAGACTTCCGTCTTACCCGAGCCCGTCACTCCGTAGAGCAGGCGGGTTTTGAAGGCATGGGCGTTTATGTCGGAAGATATTTCGTCGAAGGCTTTTTGTTGCTCGGGGTTGAGCGTAGGAGGGGTGGGGGATATTGCCTCGGCGTCGGACAAATCGTCGTCAAACGAAGTGCGCCTGACTTCCTTTTTGCGCTGGACGAGAAGCCCTTTTTTTACGAGGGCGTCTATAATCGGAGGATTTGTCTGGGCGAGTTTTATTAGGGCTGATTTTAGAATGGCGTCGGGGTATCCGCGCATGAATTCGAGAACTTTGCGCTGTTGGGGGGCGCGGGCTGTGGCGGCAATAATCTCGGCGTCGGACATCTGGCGCGGCATTGAAATTTCGGAGACCTCTTGGGAGCTTTTGCCGGCGCGGACCACTGCGGGAATCATTGACTCAAAAATTTGCCTGAGCCCGCAGCCGTAGTATTCCGACATCCATTTTGCAAGTTTTAGGAGCTCGCCCGTCAGGACGCGCTCGGGCTGCGCAAGCGAGCGCAGAGGGCGCAATCTAAACCCGTTTTGCGCTTCAAAAGACTCGGCCGGGCGTATTTCTACGACGACTCCGCAAGAGTTTGAGGAGCGCACGGGGACATTCACGAGCGCGCCCACGCAGAGCGGTTCGAGGTTTTCAGGAATCGAGTAGGTTAGCGGGCGTTCTATGCCGCTAAAAAGCAGCACGGTTGCTGCGCGTTTTAAATTGCGCGACATTTTTATTTGCCGGCCGGTGCGCCCTGATTTGTTCCGGCGGGATTCTGGGCGTTGATTTCCGCGATTTTGCGGAGTATGTCGGAGTAGGCTCTTATTATGCCCATGCCGATAGAAGTTCTAAACTTTAAGGAGTTTTTTTCGATGTATCCAAAGGTTTCTGTATTCCCAATTTTCCCGTCGAAATCCACCCCGAATATTGAGAAAATTTTCTTTATTATCTGGGCATTATTTATTATCAGAACAATATTTGCGTTGGCTGCGGAGTATTTTTTTAGAGGGTATTCGGAAGGGGGATTTTTTATTTTGGCTACCGCGTCAAAAAGCGATTCGCGGGAGAAGGCTGTAACTGAATATTTTCCCTCTTTTGCTATATAAATTTTTTGCGCGGGCATATTTGGGAGTAATGTCTGTGTGATTTCGCAGAAATTTACGCCGCTTTCATTTTTCATTTCAGCCTTGAGCGACGAGTCTGGAGCGGTCGATTTTATCAGGTCGAAGCTTGCACTCTCCGATAGCTTGACAATTTCTTCGAGCGAAAGTGGGGATTCGGAAACATTTACGGACTGTATCTGCGCGATGGACTGCAAGTTTAATGCCCCGGCGGAAGTTGTGGTTGAGGCGACCATATTAACCGCGGATTTAACCGCGCTTTCCGGTATGTTGAGCGACTTAAAAATTGGGCTCATCATTTTCTCGTACGATTGTGCTGCCGCAGCCCCGTTTAACGAAGTCAGAGCGGTTATCATATAGTCCTGCGGTACGAAGGCCGCCTCGTCAACGCGCTTTTTTATCGACATTGAGTTTATCAGCTTGGCGGTGTCAGTGCCTTCTTTCGCTGCAAATTCCGACTGGTTTACAATCGAATTTCCGTCGTAGCCGAAGCTCGTTTTTATTTCTTCCGTTTGGGATAGTATATTTTCAAGATACTCCAAGGCGCATTTTTCCTGCGGAAGCTGGGGGACGGGTATGGAATCCAAGAGTTTTTTTGCGTCGCGGATTGTTATAGACAGGCCGTAGGCGCTTTTGGCTGCGACCGATATTGTTTCGTCGGCGTAGTCGGATACTATGGCTTCTGGGTTGCCGTCCAGCTGCAATACAAGCCAGCCGTTTTTTTCCGCCTTGCGCAATTTTGCATGTTCGGCGAACTTGTATATTGCGGAGTCTTTTGAAGTTTTTACCGCCATAAAAAGCTGCGGGGCGGACGCTTTCCCAAATGCGGCCAAGGCAAAATTTTCCTTAGGATCAATCCCGTAGAAGTTCGGGTAGCCGAATTGCGAGAGCATCAAGGCGAGCGTCATTTCCAACTGCGGGTCTGGATAGACTTTCCTCATAATATCCGATACGTCCGAAAAAAACTTCTTTGGCGTCTCGGCTGAAATGCTAAGCCACGGTTTTTCAACCGCAAAAGAGCATGCGCAAATTAGGGCGGAGGCGAGTAGGGCTGCTATTTTTTTCATGCTTGGGAGAGTTTTATTATAAATTTGATTGAAATCGAAAATATTTCAAGAGCCGATTTCCTTTTAATCGGACAATTCCCTTTTTAAACGGAAAATTTTACTTTTTGGCATTTATTCAAATTCTCGGTAAATCAAAATGCCGGCGGAAAAATCGGCGACATTGCGCATTGCGGGGCTAATCTTTTTTGGGGTCGGCGATGTCGCGGAGTATGTCCCCGAGAATGTTGAAGCAAAGAACTGTTGCGAATATTGCGATGCCAGGGATCAGCATCCACCAGAACCCGAGCATAAGCACTTTTGTGTCGTTTTGAGCCTGTGCGAGCATAAGTCCCCAAGATGCTGAAGGCTCTTGAATGCCGAGCCCCAAAAACGACAGCGCCGCTTCGCCGAGGACATATGCCGGAATCGATAGGGTCGCCGCTACAATCAGGTAGCTGAGGACATTCGGAAGGAAATGCTTCACTATGATTTTTACGGGAGACTCTCCCATAGCCTTTGCCGCCTGGACATACTGGGTGTTTGCGAGCGAAAGCGACATTCCCCTTATCACGCGCGCTGTTCCCGCCCAGCCGAGCGCTGAGAGGATTATGACTATCATTATGTACATTTGCGCGCTGTCGAAATGCGGCGCAAGGGCGGAGCGCATTGCAAGCAGCAAGTATAGGCTGGGAATTGCCATTAGAAATTCCACGAATCTCATCGCGATAAAGTCGAAAGCGCCCCCGAAATATCCGGCAAGCCCACCTACGAGAAATCCGAGCACCATAGTTATCGCGATTCCCACAAAGCCTATGCTAAGCGATACCCTCGCTCCGTACAGCAGTCTGGAAAACACGTCGCGCCCGGTTGAGTCCGCCCCGAGCAGATACACGCGCGCGTCGGGCTGGGAGGATTCCACTCCGAACAGGCGGGTTTTAAAGGGTATAAGCCCCAAAATCTTGTAGTTGCTGTCTTCGTCGCGCACGAAAAATTTAAGCGGCAGGCTTTCGCCCTCGATAGGCTCGTATTTTGCGATGCTCGGATCCGACTGGCGGTAGCATTGGACGCGCAGGGAGCCGTCCTTAAAGAATATGGCCGACGGCGGGTGAAATGATTTGTCGAGGCACTGTTCGGTGGGCTCGTACGGGGCGAGGAACGGCGCGAGAATCGCCGCGGCGTACAGAACCGCGAGAACCGCGAGCGCAGTGGCTCCGCGCGGCGAGCGCAAAGTTTGCGGTAGCAGGTTCTTGCAGAAGAACACAGCCGCCCAGCCAAGCCCCGCAACCAACAGCACGCATAATACGGCCGCTGCCGCTATGAGCACGGCAAACGACGCCGACTTTAAAAATTCAAGAAATGCCGGATATGTCTCCGAAGCCCATGTCAGCGCCGCCGCCGCGAGAGCGGCAAACGCGGTAAATATTGCTATTGCCTTCGTCGGCGCCTTTTCGCGTTCGAGCCTAATCCGCGGGTCGGCGAGCGCGAGGAGAATATCCGCCAACAGCTGCCCAACAACAAGCATTGCGCAGCCTATCACGACTCCCGCCATTACGACGTATTGGTCCTGCTTTATTATTGCCGCGTATATAAGCTGCCCCAGCCCCGGATAATTCATCACGTTTTCCACGAGTAGCGCGCCCGACAGCAGCCCCGCGAATGCGAATCCGAACGAAGTTATCACCGGGTTTAGGGCGTTTCTTAAAACGTGCTTAAACATTATGGCGTTTTCGCCCATTCCCTTGGCGCGCGCCGTTGTGACAAATTCCGCGCGCGAGTAGTCCAGAAAATTTCCCCTCATCACCCTCATCATCGATGCGATTCCGCCGACTGACAAAACGAGGGTCGGGAGAATCAAATGCTCAACCCAGTCCCAAACTTTTCCCGCAGGCGAGAGGAAGTCGTGGAGTATCGACACTTGCCCGCCCGTAGGGAAGAGCCCTGTGACTGCCGCAAACAAAACGGCGAGCAGCGCGAGGAAAAAGTATGGTATGCTGAGCGCGGCGTAGGCTAAAAACGCGCTTAGTTTGTCGAAGAACCCGTCCCTTTTTACGGCAGCGAGCACCCCGAGAGGTATCGATACGGCGTAAATTAGAAAAGTGCTTGCAAGCGCGAGCAGCAGGGTGGGGAAAATCCTTTGCCCGACGAGCTCCGTCACCGGTATTTTATAGCTCCAAGAGTATCCGAAGTCGGGGCTGCCGAAGTACACAAGCGAATGTTTGCCGCGCTCGCTTTCAGGTAGCAGCAGGTTTGTCTTTACGGGGGAGACGGAGTTTAGCCACCTTCCGTATTGGACATACCACGGCTTGTCGAGGCCAAGCCTTATTTCCTCCTGCTTCACTATCTCCGGGCTTATGTCTTTCGAGTTGCGCGCCTCGCTTAGAAAATCGCCCGGCGACAGGTACATCAGCAAAAACACAAGCGCGCTGATGCCGAGCATTAGCGGCACCATTGAGAGCATGCGTCTTGCGATGAATTTTAACATTTTTTTAGCGTTTTTCCGAATCCCCTTCGTAGAGCTCGTCGATATTCCATATTACAGAGCCTATCGGCGGCACGCGGACATTTTCCCATTTCTTGGAGACTCCTGAATAGCTCATTGGCGTTATTAAAAACAGGAGTGGGAGCTCTGTGGAGAAAATATTTTGCATTTCGTCGATGAGGGCTTTTCTCTTGTCGGGGTCGAATTCCACTTCTTGGGCGTCCATTATTTCGTCTATGCGCTTTTCCCAGTCGGTTGCGGGAGATTTTTGGCGCGGATTCCAAACGTGCAAAAAGCCGTCCGAACGGTATATCGCCTTTCCTCCGGAGGGGTCTCCGCCGCCGGTGAAACCCATAAGGGCGGCTTCGTATTCAAAAGTGTTATCTATTTTTGAAATCATAGTTCCAAAATCCATGAATTTCAGCTTCACCTCAATGCCGACCGCCCTCATGTTTTCGACAAACGTAGTCGCCATTGAGGTCGAATTTTGGGAGCCGTCGGCGACAATGAAATCGAAACACACGGGGTTTTTCTGGGCGTCGAGCAGGCGGCCGCTGCGGTCGTAGGAAAAACCCTGCGATATGAACATCTCGCGCGCGGTTTCGGGGGAGTATTCATATTTTGGGGTGTTGGGGTTGTGCCATTTCTTGTTTGCGGGCGATATTATTCCGTCGAGCTTTTGGGCGCGCCCGAACCATACGCTTTTTATCAGGCCGTCCCTGTCTATCGCCTTCATGACGGCCTGCCTGAATGTTTTGTTTGCAAACCATTTTAACTTGTGAGGCTCTACATAAGGCTTGCCTTCGGGCGAATAATTCGGGTTTTGATTGAACCAAATAAAATATATGCCGGAGTCCGGGCCGCGCTCGTAGATTTTAAAATTGTAGGTATCGGCGTAGTTTTTTACCCATGCGTAGTCGTTAGCCCCGACGCTCGACGCGTCGCACTGGCCGGTTGCAAATAGAATTGTCGATGTATTTGCGTCGGCGACAAACTTGTATATCAGGAAGTCGATGTACGGCAGGCGCGCTCCTTTTTTATCGGCGCGCCAATAGTGCGGATTCGGCATTAGCACCAGCCTCTCCCCGGGCTTGTACGAAAATATCTGGAACGGCCCCGACGCCGCTATTTCCGACGGGTTTGAAATCGCCGTCTGGGTTGACCACGCCCTTTGGAACGAACCGTCGTCGGCGGACTTTTGCAGTTTATGCTTCGGAAGTATGCCTACAAACCCTATGTCCGTCATAAACGGGGCGTAAGCTTTCGCAGTCGAAAACTCTACTGAATACTTGCCCGTCTTTTTGAATTTTACGGGCTCAGAACCTATGGTGTACTGTCCCGCGTACCTTGAAGGGTAGCGCAATAGCGGCTTGCCGGTTGACTTGTCGATGACTGGCTTGCCGTCCGGGCCGAGCTGCGGGGCGAATATTGTCTGAAAGGTGAATATAACGTCGTCCGCCGTTATTTCCGCGCCGTCGCTAAATTTTACGCCCTCGCGCAGATGGAAAGTGTACGTCTTTTTATCCTCAGATATGCTCCACGATTTTGCGAGGGCGGGGATTGTCCGCATTGTGAACGGATCGACAGTCACGAGCGGAGAGAGCATCAAGTCTATTATCTGCGACGAATATATGTCTGTTGCAATGAGCGGGTTGAATGTCTTAGGCTCCTGGGCTGCAGCCAGCACGAATACGCCGCCGTAATTTCCGGGGGCGCACTCCGATATTTCCACGTCTTTCGGCAGCGGAAATTGCCCGCGCTTTATTTCCGGCGGCCGCGTGCATGCGCACAACGCCGCGGCGAGCACAATCGCGGCGGCTTTCGGAAGGTTAATCGTCATTTCTTGTCGTCAGGATTTTCTTGAAATTTTTTGTCCCCATTTTCCTTTGACGCTTCTGATGTGGGTTTCGTTCCGGTTTTTTCTGAATTTTCCGCGCTTTCGGGGGCGGGCGCCGCATCTTCGGCGGCGGAATTTTCCTCAGATTGGGTTCCGGAATCAGCGGAGGGGCTTGCGGCGTCGTCAGAAGGTGTACCGGCGGCGTCGTCAGAAGGCGGGGGCGGGTTGTTGAGGCTCCAATCGGGCGTCATGTATGAGGTATCGGGCCTGTTCAAGTCCCAATCGGGGCTGAAATCGGGTACGGGTCTGGACGGAGTCCCGTAGTCTATGTACGAAGATCTGTAGTCTTCCTCGTAATAACCCATTCCGTAGTTGTCGATTCTATTTGGGTCGTAGTCTTCGGGGAGTTCGTAGTGCGACCTGTCTATCTCTCCGTATTCCGAGCCGGGTTCCGCCACTATTTCGGACTGCGAGTTTTCGAGCCTCTCTGCCTCCTCCTCGGCGAGCCTTTCTTTTGCGACTGTCTTTGCGTATTCTTTGCGCTCCTTTTCTTCCTCAATTGCCTCGCGGCGCTCGCGCTCGGCTTCGCGGCGCAATTTTGCGCGCCTCATTCGCTTGCCCAATCTCATTGCAACTTCGTACATTAGATAGAGCGGAATTGTGAGGGATACTTGGGTTATTGCGTCGGGCGGCGTTATTACAGTCGCGAAAATCAGGATTATAAGAAACACCATTCGGCGGTTGTTCTCGAGCCATTTTACGTCGAGTATGCCTACATAAATCAGTATAAACTCGACGAGCGGAAGCTCGAATGTTATGCCGACTGCAATAGTCAGGAATATGACCATGCTGTAGTACGACTGCGCGTCCGGAAACATCTCAAGCTGCATTCCCTGGGACATCCACGACATAAACGCAATCCCCATCGGCAGCATAAAGAAAAACGCGAAACATACCCCTATTGCAAAGAGTATGATTGCGGCGATTATCCCCGGCAGAAGGACGTCGAGCTCCTCTTTTTTTAGTCCCGGCGCTATGAAGCGCGCCGCAAAGTAGAATGCGGCAGGCAGCGACAAGCCGAGCGCACCCAGAAACCCGACGTAAAAATAGACTATTATGGGGGTGGCAAAGCTCATGGAGCGCAGTTTGATGTCTGCGTACCACGGGTTTGACGGCTTGCTATCCTTAAATAGAACTATCGAATCGTCTTTCGGCTCAATATAAAACGGGCCTGTCTTATTTTTTTCGTCGCCGTCGGAGACCAAATACACCGGGCCAATGCGCTCGGTCTTGACTTCCGTGACTTGCTCCGTCCCCACCCACTTCGACAAAATGTTCTTCGCTGAATTCAGCGGATAGAGCATCATAGAGTTGAAGTAGTGGAAAAACACCAGCACTAAAATCAAGGCGACCGTAAAGAACGCCAATGTTTTTAGTATGACAAACCTCATTTCCTCGAGGTGCTCGAGGAATGTCATTTCCGACGGGTCGTTTTCTCTTTCTTCGGGCATGCCTATGGCTTTTTACGCCGCGCGGAGCTTGCGTTTTTTGGAGAGCTCGGCGCAGATTGCGTCGAAGACTTTATTTACCTCGTCGGTTTGGAGCGTTCTTTCGTTGGAGCGGAAGCGCAGGGCGTAGGCGAGGCTTTTGGAGCCTTCGGGAAGCCCGGCGCCGCGGTAAATGTCGAATATTTCGCAGGATTCAAGCTCGAAAGCCGCACCTTTTAGAGCCTGTTTTGCGATTTTCAAAATATCGTTTGTGACGTTTTGAGCGCTCTCGGATTCTTCGACGACGACTGCAAGGTCGCGCGAAGACGGCGGGAACGCCGAAAAAGCCTTGAATTTTTCCGCAGCCTTTTTGCGCGCTGCGACGTCCGCGCGGAAGGATATTTCGCCCGCCCAGACATTTTTATCAATTCCGCGTTCGCGCAAGTGCGCCACAGAAATTGCGCCAAACCTTATTCTGAATCCCTCGCGCTTTTCCGAGCCGCAGCCGGCGGAGAAGCCCGCCTCCCAGATTGGCTCGCCGGCGACTTCCGCAAAGTTTAGCCTTGATGCGTCCACGCCGAGTATTGAGAGCAAGTCGGAGACGAGGCGCTTTGCCGTATAGAAGTCGGCGCGCGCGGGCTTTGCCCACGACTGCTCTTGGGAATCGCATGCAATCACAAACGCTGTCGCCGAAAACTCGCTTATCTCTCCCGATTTTTCAGCTGTGAAAATCTCACCATTCTCAAAGAAGCCAAAGAATCCGTTGGCGTTTGAGAGGTTTGTCTGGACGACATCCAGCAGGCCGTCAACGAGCGACGCCCTGAGGCTGTCTTGGTCAGATGTAAGTGGGTTTGAGAGCCTCAAAAATTCCGCGTTCGCGTATAGCCGCGTTTGCTTTGCGCTGTCTTTTAATGTGTAGTTTTGGCATTCGTTGAGCCCGCGCGAGCAAAGGTAGTCGGCGGCGGCGCAGTTGTATTTATAGAGCGGGTCGTCGTCGCGCAGCTGCACTGCCGAGACGAGTTCAGCGTCCGGAATCCTGTCGGAGCCTATCATTCTGACATATTCTTCGACCAGATCTACGGGCCTGTCAACATCGCTTCTGAAAGTTGGAACAGTCACGAGCCATTGCCCGTCGCCTTCGCTCTCTACTCCGAAGCCGAGCCCGCGGAAGACTTTTTCTATCTCCTCCGCCGGCGCCTCAAAGCCAATGCTGTCTTCTATAAATTTGCGCGAGATTTTTATTTTGCGGTCGCCTCTTGGCATCGAGCCCGCGAGGCACGCAGTCTCGACAATTTCCCCGCCTGCCGTCTCCACTATAAGGTCCGCCGCGCGCCTGCCGGCTTCGAGCGTTCCGTTAGGATCGACGTCGCGCGCAAACCTGTAAGATGAGTCTGTGCTTATCGAATATTTGCGGCTTGTGGAGCGGATATTGCCGGGGTTGAAGTACGCGGCTTCTATCACCACGTCAACAGTGTCGTTTTCAACTTCGGAATTCAATCCGCCCATGACTCCCGCCATTGCCACCGGGCCGGAGGCGTCGCAAATTAGGGTCACGTCGGTTGAGAGCGTGTGGATTTTTTCGTCGAGAGTCTGGATTTTTTCGCCCTCCGTGGCTTGGCGCACTATGATTTTTTTGCCGCCAATCTTGCGGGCGTCGAATGCGTGCAGAGGCTGCCCGTACTCCATCAAGACGTAGTTTGTGACATCAACTACATTGTTTATGGAGCGCAAGCCGACTGCTTCAAGGTCGCGCCTCATCCATTCGGGGGAGGGGGCAATTTTCACTCCTTTTATTGAAATTGCGTTGTAGAGCGGGCAGTTGGGCGTTTTGAGCTCCACAGATTCGAGAAGCCCGCCTTCAGGCGTCGTTGAATATTTCGGGGAGTATTTTAGCTCCGGCTTTTTAAGTGTTCTGCCGAATTTTGCGGCGAGCTCGCGCGCGATGCCGATGTGGCTTAGGCAGTCGCCGCGGTTTGCGGTAAGCTCTATTTCAAAAACAGTGTCGGAATCGGTGAAAACGTCGTTTATGGGAGTCCCGATTTCAGGGCGGTTTTCGAGAATCAACAGCCCGCTGTGGTCTTGTCCGAGCCCGAGCTCGCGCGCGGAGCACATCATTCCGTTGCTCATCACGCCGCGCAGTTTGGACTGCTTTATTTCAAATCCTTTTCCGTCCTCCGTGGGAAGCTTCGCCCCGATTAGCGCGACTGGAACCCTGTCGCCTACCTTGTAGTTCGACGCCCCGCAAACGATTTGTATCGGTTCGGCATCGGGGGAGATTTTCACCATGCAGACGCCAAGATGGTCGGAGTCCGGGTGCGGCTCGCGCGAGAGTATCTCGCCAACGACGACTTTGTCGAGTGGCTTCAAACCTGTCGTCTCGATGCCCTCGACTTCAAGGCCGAGCATCGGGAGCGCTTCCGCAATTTCATCGACAGACACTCCGTCGAGATCGACGTATTTATTCAACCATTTCAAACTTGCTTTCATTTCGGGAAAATCCTCCTTTTATCTTGAACGGAATTGGCGCAGGAAGCGGACGTCGTTTGTGTAGAAGTGCCGAATGTCGTCGATTGAATGCATGAGCATTGCAACTCTTTCAACACCCAGTCCGAATGCGTATCCGCTGTATATTTTCGGGTCTAGCCCCACGTTTTCAAGGACGTTTGGGTCCACCATTCCGCAGCCCATTATCTCTATCCATTTTCCGCTGAGCCTGCCTATGTCGGAGCTCATGAAGTCAACTTCAAAGCTCGGCTCGGTGAACGGGAAAAAGCTCGGGCGCAGGCGCGTTTTTGACGACTTCCCGAAGAGGTTTTTGAAAAGATAGTCGAGGATTGCTTTCAAGTCGGTGAGCTTTACACCTTTGTCGATGCAAAGGCATTCGATTTGGTGGAAGTTTGCCGAGTGGGTTGCATCGACGGTATCGCGCCTGAATGCGCGCCCGGGCGCCATTATTCTTATAGGCGCGCCCTCCTTCATCATTGCGCGTATCTGCACGCTCGAAGTGTGGCTGCGCAAAAGGTAGAGTTCGTCGGCGTGCTTCGACACGTTGGAAACTTTCGCGTCGCGCGGCATAAACAGCGTATCTTGGGCGTCGCGCGCGGGGTGGTTGGCGGGCGTGTTCAGGGCGTCGAAGCAGTACCATTCGGTTTCGAGGTCGGAGGCTTCGGCTACGGTGAATCCGGCGCGCTTAAAAATGTCGCATATTTTGCGGATTGTTGCCGAAAGGGGGTGGATTGTCCCGCGGCGAACTTCGTACGGGGGCAGGGTGATGTCGGGCTTGGCGCCGAGCGACTTTACCATTTCGGCATTTTCGAGGCGCGCGTAGGCCTCGGCTACAAGCGGCTCTATCTGCGACTTCGCAAGGTTTATAAGCTTTCCGACAACCGGCCTTTGCGCTTTGTCGAGCGTGGGAATGACTTTCATTAGCGCCGTCAATTCGCCTTTTGGCCCCGTTATGGAGGCGGATATTTCCGCTACTTCCGTTTTTGTTTTTGCGGCGGGAAGGGCGGATTTTGCCTTCTCCAATATTTCGTTAATTTTGTTTTCCATTTCGGTTAAAAAAATAGTCTTGTATGCAACGCGCGCCCTGCGGATTTGCTTTTTTGCGCGTTCTCAATTAAATTGATTTAGTCAAGTTTTTTAGGCGCGGATAGGCAAGCATTTTTTTGCCGATAACGCTTATTGAATTATTTAAAATTTGAAGGGAGCGGGCGAATTTCATAATTTTTATACTAATAAAAAAATATCCCTGATAGTGCGGGGAGTTTTTTGATGCAAAAGCGCCTGTTCATTGACTCGGCGAATGTGGATTTATCGTCTGCAAAATGCTTCTACTTTAAGCCTAAAAATATTTTTTTTATAAAGCCGCCTTTTGTGGAGTTTTTTATGATAACCATCAATTCAAAGTTTTTTTAGAGTTGGGTATTGAATTAAAATAAACCAGATTCACATGTTTAAAATAAATTGGTATTTGGCGGCAGAGATGATAATTTTCGGGGAAAGGCCTAAGCCAAGATTTATTTTTCTATGATTCTGAATTAAAAATTCTTGTATTTTCAGTCTTAGATGTGGGTGCTTTCTTAAAAAATAAACACCTACCAATATTCCCCAACAGCTCGCAATCTTAGATTGAACTGCTTTCTTAAAAAAGAAACCCAAAATGCCACAAATAAATCAGATGGAAATTTTTGTTTGCGACTGCTTTCTTAAAAAAGAAACCGCGCGCGGCTAGAAATGTGCGAGCATTCCAGATTAAATTGTGACTGCCATTCTAAAAAATGGGAATTTTAAGCGGGTTTACCGGTAAGTCGCCGCTTATTGGGTACAAAAAAAGCGCGCCTAAGATGACGCGCTTTTTTTTAACTTGTTCTAACAGACTACTTTTTTATGGAGTCGAGAACCTTCTTGACGAGAGCCGAAAAAGCCGCTTCGTCGTTGATAGCCAACTCTGAGAGCTGTTTTCTGTCCATCTCGATATTGAGGTTTTTGAGGGCGCCCATAAATACGCTGTATTTAAGGCCGGCCGCGCGGCAGGCTGCGTTGATTCTGGCAATCCAGAGGCTGCGGAATTCGCGGCGGCGGACTCTGCGGTCTCTGTAAGCGTATTTGCCCGCGCGTTTAACCGCGTCTTTCGCGTAGCGGAACAGGCGCGATTTGTTGCCGAAATAGCCCTTGGCGGCTTTCAGCGTGCGCGCTCTGCGCTTGCGGGACGCTACTGAACTTGTTACTCTTGGCATGTTTTTTTACTCCTTGATTTATTTAGTCGCCTGGGGGTCGCCTTCACCCTTGCGGCGGATTTTCATTAGGTGCTTTTTTGATTACGCAAACGGGACGGCCTTCTTGACAATCGCCGCGACACCCGCGGAGGCGTGCTTGTCGTGCCCCATAGTGCGCCTCTGCTTTACGCTCTTCGCGCTGAGCAGGTGGCGTTTGCCGGGACTGCGGCGGAGCACTTTGCCCGATGCCGTAATCTTAAAGCGTTTCGCTATTGATTTCTTAGTCTTCTGCATTTTCTTTTGGATTAAGAAAGTTCTTTATCCAATACGATTGAAATTTTCTGTAAAGAAAAAAAAGCGCTTTTTTGGAATTTTTCACACTTTGGATTGCAAATTAAGCACGTTAAGTTCCAAAAACCGTAATTTTTTAATATTGTATATGCGCCGTATAAGCTTGCGAATTTTTTTATAATTGGCGGCAAAAGGCGGGCTATAAATACGTCCGGCTACCTTGCCCATACGGAAAAATTCGCCACGCAATATAGTCCGCCCGCGAAAACCTTTTGCCGCCGCTAAACCCCTTCGGCAAATCCCTCCCACTTTGAGCAATTTTACGCATATATGCGCGCTCGCCTTCAAAAGTAGTCCGTAAATGTCTATAATACCAGAACAATGCCAATCTTAGGTGAGGGCAAGGCTTATAAAAATGGGCAAGGCGGTTTTCCCCCGCCTGATAAAGTCCATAATACTTTTTATAAGGGTAAAAAAGTGTTGAAGCCTTCGCGGTATTCTGACAAAACTCGGGAATGAAAAAAACAAGTCTGCTTGTGCCCGCAGCGGCGGGCGCCATATTGCTTTGCTCGTGCGGGATAATACGCGAGACCGCCCTGAAAAATGACGACGTCGATCTATGGTCGTTCGGAAAGGATCTCTCATTCTTTTCTCAATACGGCGTGGAAACTATGATACTATCGCAAGGAGACTCCGTTGTTGCCGTATCACCTGCATTGCAGGCGAGAGTCTTAACTTCTTCGTACGACGGCTCGAAGGGCCCGAGCCTCGGCTGGATAAACAGAGTGCAACTCGCATTCAAAAAGACCGAGCCGCAAAAGGCGCAAATCGGCGGCGAGGACCGCTTCTGGGTGGGGCCGCAAGGCGGAGAGGGCTCCATATTCTTTACAGGCGGTGCTTCCTTCATGGGCGAAAACTGGAAAATCCCGGAGTTTATGTCGTCCGAGCCTTGGACTCTCGTCGGGCGAAATTCCTACCGCGCAAAATTTGAAAAGACCGCCGAATTTGAAAATAATAAAGGCAGCAAATTTAAAATAAAGGCCGAGCGCGAGATTTCCGTGCTAAACAGAAAGCATGTCACAGACATACTCGGCATAGAGATACCTGAATCGGTTGACATAGTTGCGTTCCAATCGTTCAACAAGCTGACAAATGCGGGCGACAAAAAGTGGACGCCCGACAGCGGAATGTTAAACATAAGCGTGCAGTCGTGCTTTAATGCGAGCAGAAAGACTTACGCCTTCATACCCTACCGCCCGGGCGACGCCGCAAAACTCGGCGACATAGTCAGGGACAACTTTTTTGAAACATCGTCGGCCGGTTCTTCCGACGGAAGGCTTGTTGTGGATCCCTCCTTCATAAAATACAAGACTGACGGCAAGGCAATGGGCTCGATAGGCGTGTCGGCCCTGCGCAGCGAGGGAATAGCCCTGAGCTTCGACGAGGCAAATAGCATTTTGACTGTCATTTTATACATAAAACCCTCCGATGCGAGGGCGTATTTGCCTTCATCGTGGCGTAGAGTGTCAGAAAAGATGGACGGCGACGCAATAAGCGTGTTTAACAACGGCCCGCTTCCCGGCTCAAACGCGCCGGCCGACGCATATTACGAGATTTCCACATACTCTCCCGCGCTGTCGCTCGACCCCGGCAAGTCGCAATTCCACCTCCAGCGGACATTCCATTTCCACGGTTCGGAATACGATCTCGGCCTAATATCCTACAAGCTTGCGGGCATATCAATCGGGCAGCTGAGGGGCGAAAAATAGGGGCTGTTTTTTACACGCTTTAAATTTATTCCGATACATAAAAATATGGAAAACGAAATTGACGAATTTTTGCTTGAACTGTTGCGTTCGCGCTCGCCGACTGGGACGGAGCGCGAGGCTGCCGACGTGGTCGAAAAGTATGTCGGCTCGGCCGCAGCAGGCGGAGTAAAGCGCGACGTTCTCGGGAACAGATACGCAATTTACGGGGACGGCGAAAAAGTTTTGATGCTGTCTGGTCATATGGACGAGATAGGCTTTATTGTTTCGTACATCGACGACGACGGATTTCTGTTTTTCGAGCAGCTTGGCGGGCACGACAATGTTATGCTGCCCGGGCGGCGCGTGGCCGTTATAACAAAGGCCGGATATGTTTACGGCGTGACAGGCAAAAGGGCTGTCCACTTAATGGACGCAAAGGAGCGCAAGGAGGTCCCGGAGACTTTTCAAGTGTGGATAGACATAGGCGCAACTTCGCGAGCAGAGGCGGAAAAGCTCGTTAGAATCGGCGATCCCGTAGTTTACGACACTGCCGTGCGCAAATTGTCCCAGACGAGATATTCCGCGCGCGCGTTCGACGACAGGGCGGGGTGCTATTGCGTGTTCGAGGCGCTGCGCAGGCTGTGGCGCGACAACGCCAAGACGGACTACCGCGTGGTGTCGGTAGCCACTACTCAGGAGGAGATTGGAACGCGCGGCGCAATAACCGCGGCCTATGCCTTGAATCCGAAAGTCGGGCTCGCCGTGGACGTTGACCATGCGACAGATTTCCCCACTTGCGACAAGCGCAAGTTCGGGAGCATAAAGCTCGGCGGAGGTCCTGTAATTTCCCGCGGGCCGAATATAAATCCGAAAGTCTTTGAAAGGCTTGTGGAATGCGCTGAGAAGGAAGGCATACCGTACCAGATAAGCGCCGAGAGCCGCCCGACGGGAACCGACGCGCGCGTAATACAGATGGCGCGCGGGGGTGTGGCGACGGGGCTTTTGGGAGTTCCGCTGCGCTACATGCACACGCCTTCGGAAGTCGCCGATCTGGGCGATATAGAGGGCTGCGTGAGGCTGATTGCGGCCTTCGCAAAATCGCTTAAAAACTCTGACGACTTTACTTTCTAAAATGGACGGGGCAAAGCAAAAGCGCGTTCTGCTTACGCGCGAAAACAACGAGACGCTCGCTGAGGCGCTCAGGGCAAACGGCGTTGAAGTCTTGGAACTTCCGCTTATAAGAACCGTGCACGAGGCGCAAAACGAGGATGTCGAGGACATCATGCGCGAGATGGGCTCGTACGACTGGATAACGTTTTCGAGCGCGAACGGCGTAAAGGGATTCTTTCGGGAATTTTTCAAAAATTTTGACGACATAAGGACGCTTGGGGTTGCGCGCATAGCGTGCGTTGGCGAGGCGACTGCGGCGGAGGTTCGCAAGCTGCATTTGCGGCCGGACGTCGTGCCCGCAGTATCGACGGCGCTTGCAATGGCGGACGCCATGGCGGAATACGAGACGCTCGACAACCTTAAAGTTTTGTGCGTGCAGGGAAACTTGTCGCTGCCCGACCTTCCGAAAACGCTCGACGAAAAACATCGCGCGATAGTCGATACTGCTGTAGTTTACAAGACGGAGCAGGTCGAGGTCGGCGCGGACGACAAAACCGCGGCGAATTTCAGAAAGGGCGGAGCTGACGCTGTCGTTTTTGCGAGCCCTTCGGCAGTCGAGAGCTTTGTGAAAAACGCGAAGAATCTGCTGCTTGATGACGGCGCGGTGCGCCCGAAGATTTTTTCCGTCGGGCCGACTACGACGGCCGCATTGAAAAAGTACGCGATGAATCCGTACATGGAAGGCGGGGACGTCGCTGGGCTGTTGCTTGCGTACCTCGGCATTAAAGGCTGATTTTTCAAAAAATCTTCCGCGCGGTATGGGAAAATTTCTTGCGGAGTCCGCTTTGGTTTGCGCGGGGGGCGCGCTTGGCGCGTGCGTCAGGTGGGCTGTCGCGGATATGCTGGCGCCGGGATTTGTAATGGCTATTTTTTTATGCAATGTGCTGGGAAGTTTTTTATTCGCCCTGTACGTTGACTTTGAAAGGATTTCCCGCCCGAAAATAAAGAAATTTCACACAGTTGGAATATGCGGAGGGCTTACGACTTTTTCGACGTTTTCCCTCCAAGTTGCGGAACTCGTTTCGCAGGGGAATTTGTTGGGGGCAAGCTTTCTTTTTTTTGGCACGTTTGCGGCGTGCCTTGCGGCGGCGCAGCTTAGTTTTATCATTGCGCGCAGGCACCTTATAAAAAGGGAGGCGGCGTGAGCGCATTTTTTTATATTTTTGTGTCGGCTTTGGGGGCGGAGCTTAGGCATATACTTTCGGAATTTTTGGATTCGGAGAACTTCCCGTGGGGGATTGCGGCGGCAAATTTTGCAGCATGCGCTTTAATAGCTCTAATTGCGTCCTGCTCTTGGGTCGGCAAAGATTGCGGACTAATTTTGGCGGGGTTTGCCGCAACGCTCTCTACGTTTTCGTCTCTTAATTACGGGCTATTAAAAATGCTTAGGAGCCGGCGCTATTTTTCGGCGCTTTTATACTTTTCTATGTCGGGGCTTTCGACGTTGGTAGTTGTGCTTGCCATTGGCAAATAGTTCTTTTGTTTTTAGACTCAGTTTGCGATTATTGGCAAATTTTCTGTTATCGTATAGGAAGGTTGTTTCCCTCTGTTATATCCCAGAACACATTTTTTTAACCGTGGCTCCATACTTTTTATGTTGGTATTTTCTCTTAATGGAAATTTTTTAGTCTTTCCCTAAGCGCGTTTTCAGCGCATGGAAAGCCGTATAAAAATGTTTGCCGCCGATTTGCTCTCCATAAGCTCAGATATCTGAATATAACGTTTATTTACCAATAAAAGATGCGCGCAAACTGGTTAGAATTTCAGCGCTACATCCCCTTTATGCTACGCAAAGGGTGGCGAGTTTAAAAATGCCGCGCGCGACGCAAAAAAAATTTTGTAATAAAAAGAAAAAAAGCTTTACATTTGAATAAATAGTAATGATTATCGTTATTATGAATGAGAAAGCACTTCACGATATCACCTACGGACTTTATCTAATCGGTTCCCGTTCCGGAGAAAGGGACGGAGCCTGCATATCAAACACGGTAATCCAGGCTGCAAACTCTCCCAACAGGATAGCCGTTTCACTAAATAAATCTAACTACACCACAGAGCTTATTCTAGATGGCGGTCAGTTTTCGGTATCCATAATATCCCAAAGCGCCCCGTTTGAGCTCTTTAAAAGATTCGGCTTCCAAAGCGGCAGAAATGTGGACAAGTTTGCCGACGCCGACTACGTAGAACGCGCGGAGGGCGGTATATACGGGCTAAAAAAATATTGCCTATCCCGCATATTGGCGAAAGTTGCAGACACTGCAGACTTGGGAAGCCATATATTGTTTGCGGCCGACGTTCTCGACTGCGATATTTTAGCCCGCGAAAGGCCCGTCACTTACGCATATTACCTCGAAAATATAAAGCCGAAGCCGGCTCAAAATGGACTCAAAGGGTTCAGGTGCAAAGTCTGCGGATATTTTGTCGAGAAAGACGTTCTGCCGCCAGATTTCACATGCCCCGTCTGCAAGCACCCTGCATCTGACTTCGAGAGGGTAGGCTAAGATTTTGCATTTTTTATCTGGCTTTCCGCAAGCCTTCGCGCTTGCGGAAAGTTTTTGTCTGTGCGCTCGGATACAGATTTAATAAAAAATCCAATATCGCGGGACTATTGAAATTTAGTCGGGATATTTCTTTATCTGTGTGAGAATTTGTGAAACTTAAAAAGGGAAGTTAGAGAAAAATTATTCCGCAATTTTTGTAGTCATCACAATTTTTTTCGTTTCTGTGAAATAGATGTTTTGCAGACAAGACAGACATAAAAGCAAAAATGCCGTCGCAAAATTTGCAAGCCGCGCGCTACTTTAAAGTATAATCGTCCGCGTAGGCATTGTGCGACACCAAGAGTATCCGCGTATATTTCTCAAAATGCTTGGAAAACTCTTGCCTTTGCATATTAAAATGCCTTATTGCGCGCCCCAAGTGCGGGATAAAAGTAAAATAGACTCCTACTCGGCAATGCTTTTGAGCTTTTATTCCGAAAAATGGCGGCATTTCAAGAGCGATAGTTAAAAAGAAAGCGAAGCCAATAGGGCTTCGCTCAAATTTTGCGGCGTTTTGTCAGCCGAATTTTTTATGAAAAAGGGTTTGCGCGCATATACGCGCAGGTCGCAATTTAGCTTCCCTTTCTTATCTTCTTCGCAAATTCGAAGGATATGCCGCCTTTTTCGTCCAACGCGAGGGCCGCCGAGAATTTTTTCTTTGTGCGCTTTGAAACAAAGTCGTCTATGACGGGCGTTTTGCCGGTTGTAGCAAGGCTTTCAAGTTCGGCTATCGTCACTATGTGCGAAAGCATATTTTTGCCGAGCCTAAACGAGCATTTTTTCTCTGGCGAGGAATCGCTGCGGCAGACGTACGCGGTGTCGGTCGCAACAAGCACGCCGTCTTTGCAGCTGCACAGCCCCATTGCGGATCTCGGGCATTTCGACACCACCGGGGCGTTGGCGAGATCCTCCGGCTTGCGCTCGGAGTCCTGAGAGTCGCCAAAGTGGAATTTAAGCGCAAAGTTTTCGTCGAGCTTCAGCGTCGCGGAGAAAGGTTTCCCAAGCTTGCTGCGGAATCCGTCAAGCGGCCCGACCGAGCCCTTTGTGACGAGCTCGCGCACTTCGTCCTCCGACATTTTACGGTTTCCTATTGTCTTGTATATGGTGAATTTTCCGTCCTTGGACTTGTAGGCGCGGAAAGTTTCTATCAGATTGCTCCCGTCTATAGGGTTTGGAATGTTGGTCTCCTTATTCTCAACGCCGTCCTCGGTAAAGCTGCGCGCCTTTTCGACTATATCGACTGTCATTGCGTCGATGCCCTTCATAAAGGCGTCGCGGGACATCTCGTTGCGCTCTATGAGTCGCAATTTCTGTTCCCATTCGCCGGTCATGGCGGGGCTTGTGAGGGAGTCTATTGAAAGAACATTCAGGAATTTTATGAGGCTTTCGGCGCGGGCTGTCGGGACGAGTTCGCGGCGGTCCCTCTCGACGAATTTGTGCGCGATAAGCGTTTCGATTATCTGGGCGCGCGTCGCCGGCGTGCCGAGCCCCTTTTCTTTCATTGCAAGCGCAAGTTCTTCGTCGTCGAGCAGCTTTCCGGCGCCTTCCATTGCCGACAGCAGCGTGGCTTCGGTGTAGCGCGGAGGGGTCTTTGTCTTTTCTTCTTTGAGCTTTGCCTCGACAAGCTTGCCGGACTCTTTATCGTGGGCGAGCGCCGGGAGAATTTCGTCGTCGGAGGCCTCCTTGTTGTAAACATTTAGCCAGCCCGCAACCCTGAGAATCTTGCCTTCTGTCCTAAACACGTGCGAGCCGACCGCCGACATTCTTACGGTGACGTCGAATTGCGCTTCCGGATAAAACGCCGCTATGAATCTGCGGACAATCATATCGTATATTCTGCGCTCGTCGTCGGTGAGCTTTTTTGCGGGCATATCTGTCGGGATAAGCGCAAAGTGGTCGCTTACCTGCTTGTTGTCAAAAATCCTCTTGCCGGCTTTTTTTACGTAGCCTTCGTCTATTGCGCGCTTTGCAAATTCCGCGTATGGGGAATCGAGCGCCGCAAGCGTGTTCAAAACCACTCCGCGGTAGTCCTCGGGCAGGGCCCTTGAATCGGTGCGCGGGTAGGTTATCATTTTATGCTTTTCGTACAAAGACTGCGCTATGCTAAGCGTCCTTCCCGCGGGAAGCGAATACTTGTTGTTGGCTTCTCTCTGCAGGGAGGTCAAGTCATACAGGCGCGGCGCGCTTTGCTTGGCGACGGTTTTCTTTTCGCTGATTTTGGCGGTCTGTATGCTGCGGACGTCGTTTAAAATTCTTTCGGCGTCTTCGTGCTTCCAGATTCTATCGGGCTTGTCGTTGGGATTTTTATCGGACGCCTTGTAGTCCGGGCGCTGATAGACGCCTTCGTATTCGCCGTTTTCTATGGCAAATTTGCCGATTATGCGCCAGTAGGGATAGGGCTTAAAGTTTTGTATCTCGCGCTCCCTATCGACAATCATGGCAAGTGTCGGCGTCTGGACGCGCCCGACGCTCGCGAGGTTTTTGCCTTTTGAGCCGTACATGCGGCTCGTCAGCGCGCGCGTTCCGTTGATTCCAACGAGCCAGTCTGATTCGCTTCTGCACCTTGCGGCGTCTTGCAGCGACTGCATTTCCGACTGGTCTTTTAGGTTTGCGAATGCCTCCCTTATCGACGAGGGCGTCATGGACGAAACCCACAGTCTTTTGCGGGGCAGTTTGCTTTTTAGTATTTCGTAAATGTATGTGAAAATCAGTTCGCCTTCCCTTCCGGCATCGCAGGCGTTTATTACGCATTCTATGTCGGGGCGCGCGAGGAGCTTTTTCAGGCCGGCGAGTTTTGATTTTGTCTTTTCAATCGGTTTGAGCTTGAATTTTTCCGGTATTATCGGGAGGTTGGAAAGCGACCAGCGGGCATACTTCTTGTCAATGTCGGCCGGCATGTTAAGCTCAACGAGGTGCCCGAGGGCGGAGGCTATTACGTATTCGTCGTTTTCGTAGTAGTCGTCTATTTTTTTCGCTTTACCGAGAACTTTTGCTATATCCGCGGCTACGGAGGGTTTTTCGGCTATTATAAGCTTTTTCATGTCCGATTGATAGTGGTGTGGATGGAATTGCGTTTTTACGAAGATTGCACGCGCGAGTCGCCCGCGCGTGCAATCGTGCAACGGAATGTTTCCGCGTTATTTCTTGATAAATTCGGGAAGTATCGTATCGAGATTTCCGAGAAGTTCGCGCATTGTCTCGGGCGTTTCGTCGCCCATATTGGAAATGCGGAATGTCACTCCCTTTATCTTGCCGTATCCGCAGTTGAATATCATGTTGAAGCGCTTTTTGAGCTCTTCGTTCACTGCGACTATATCGACATTCAAAGTGTTTTTGAAGCAGTTTAGGGTAATCGAGCCGTATTTTTCCTCCGGGAAGAGTTCAAAGCCGTACGATTTGCCCCAGTCGCGCACTATCTTGTTGTTTTCCAGATGGCGCGCATAGCGCTTTTCAAGGCCTTCGGCGAATATGTCGTCGAGCTTGCTGCGCAACGCGAATATCATGGAGATTATGGGCGTTGAGGGCGTCTGGGACTTGTCGTAGAATTTTTTAAATTCGAGGAAGTCGAAATAATAACCCCTGCCTTCGACTTCAGCCGCGCGCTGCATTGCCTTTTCAGAAACGGAGCAGAAGGAGAGTCCCGGGGGGATTGCGAGGGCCTTTTGGCAGCCTGTCACCATAACGTCTATTCCGAGTTCGTCCTTCTTGATGGGCAGAGCCGAGAAAGAGCTTACGGTATCGACTATCGATACGACGTCCGGGAATTTTTTGAGCACCTCGGATAGCGCCTTGATGTCGCTCATAGTGCCGGTCGAAGTTTCGTTGTGGATGATTGTGACGGCGTCGTATTTGCCGGTGGAGAGCTCTTTTTCGAGAGCTTCGGGATCAACTGGCTTGCCCCAGTCGAATTTCAATTCTCCGGCGTTTTTGCCGCACCTTTTTGACACGTCGTACCATTTGTCGGCGAAAGCGCCGTTGCAGCAGTTGAGCACTCCCTTTTTAACAACATTGCGTATCGCGCCTTCCATGACTCCCCAAGAGGAGCTCGTGCTGAGAAAAACGGGGTCGTTCGTATAGAACAGCTGTTTGAGGCGGGGCATTATGTCCTCCACAAGCTTTACGAAGTCCTTGCTTCTGTGGCCTACGATTGGCGTTGCCATCGCCTTGTATGTTTTTTCGGACACTTCGACGGGTCCGGGAATGAACAGTTTGTATGACATATTTTGTTTTGGTGAAGTTTTAGTGGATTAAAAAATTTTAGAAGCCCGGATGGCGCCAGCCGCCGGTGCATGCCGATTGCTAATCGACGTTCAGGCTTTTTATTATTTTTGTATTGCGCTCGGCGAGTGTGATAGTCTTTGGCTTTGCGCTTTTTGCCTCCTCTGCGTCCGCAAGCGCGAACGACATTATGACGAGCAGGTCGCCGGGCTTCCCGAGGTGCGCCGCCGCCCCTCTTAAAGAAATCGTGCCGCTGCCGCGTTCTGCGGGTATGGCGTAGGTTTCAAATCTCTTGCCGTTTGCTATGTTGCCTACAAGTATTTTTTCGTAGCAAAGCATTCCCACCTTGTCCATCAGGTCTTGGTCGATTGCCAGCGACCCTTCGTAGTCAACTCTCGCGTCCGTCGCTTCGGCGCGGAGAAGTTTTGATTTCAATATTTGAACCAACATGGTTTCGCCTTTGTAGTTTTTAGTAAAAGCCGCCACAAATAATCCAAATTTCATCGAGGTCAACACTTTTTGCAAAAATTACGGAATTTTACTACCTTTTTTTGTCTATGTATCTTACAAAACAATCTTAATATAAATAATTTAAATTAAAAAAATAACTTTTGCTCAACTGTTTTTTTGAGGTTTCCGTAAAAATTGCCGCGGGTGTGAAGTGTGCGATTTATCCATAAAAAATTTGAGCCTTTCGGCGCAGTGCGCATATCCGCCGCAAAAAATAATAACCCGCAAAATCCGGACTTTTTTGCAATAATATGGATAGCTGAGCCAAAGGCTGCCCTTGTAAAAAACGCAATGCTTGCAAGCGCGCTTTTACGAGTTCGCCCGAAAAATTCTTTGCCAATTTACCAGTCTAAAAGATTCGGCGCACAGGCGGGCTTTTGCGCGAAAAAAGTTTTGCTATATCTGCAGGATTTCCGCATTTGAGAGCGCGGACGGCGGGCTAAGCCCATACTTTTGCGTACAATTTTTCCAGTTCGGCGATGCTCGCCTCTAATTCTTTTGAGACGCTTGCGTCCGAAGTGCCGCTTTCAAAGTATTTCCGGAGGGCGGCGGATTGCTTCGCGCAAAGATTTTCGTGCAGCGGAAAGAAATTTTTCCACAGGAAGGAGGCGTACTTTACAAGGCGCATTTTTCCGTACATTTTCGGCCTCTCAAAGCTTCCCGAAGTATCGACAGCTATTGTGTTGAGCGACATTATCGCCTTGCGGATATCGGCGGACTCTTTCGATTTGGCAAAGGCGACGGTAATTCCGCAGCCGAGCTCGTCGGACTTGTGTGCGTCGGAGCAGCCTACTATCGGCATAAAATATCCGTCTTGGGCGGCCTCGGCGTGCCGCGCGGCGGAAAGGTCGCTGGAATCGTAGTTTATTGAACCGTTTACAATTTCGTAGGCGTCGAATTTCTGGCGGCTGATGAGGGCGTCGCGCAGGGCGTCGGAGCAGTTGAGCTGTTCGCCGTTTCTGCGCCAGTAGGGGTGGTTGAAAACCGACATGCCGCCCATCTCGCGTATTTTTTCAAAGACGGCCTCGGATTGGGCGAGAGTTAGCTTGTCGAGCTTGCCAAGCCCGAGGGATTCCGGTATTGTCTTTAAAATTCTTTCGGTTCGGGCGTCGAAGTCGGCGCGGTTTTCCCGCACCCATTCGGCTATTCCGCCGGAGCTGTCGAAGTTGTTTATGTGGAGGAGGGAGCCGTGCGCTTCCTCGCCCGGAAAGAGTTTGAGAGAAGTCGGAACACCGCGGAATTTCTCGATTAGGCTTGTAGAGCCGATTCTTCGCCCGTGGTCGGAGACCGCCATAAAGTCGAATCCGCGCGAAAGTCCGACGAGCGCCATTTCGAGGTTTGAATCCCTGCCGTCCGAATGGGTCGTGTGCATATGTATGTCGCCGATGTACGGGCGAAGCTCGAACAGGTCGGGTTTTAAGGCGTAAACCCAGGCGCGCAATAGTGTCGCATTTTTTTTGTCTTTTGCGCAAAATACGTATCTGCCTTCTTTCGGGAAAACAATATTATCGAATTTCGCGAAGTCCCCGCGCAATTCAAACGCAACAGGCGGAGTTTTCGACGAAAAGTCCGGCGGTTGCTTGGCGTATCCGGGGATATTGTCGTTGGGTAGGGTTCTGTATTCGGGAAAGTATGGCGACATATCGAGCGCAAAGCCGTCTTCGCTCGCGCAAACAAAGCGCAGATTTTCCGTTTGTGCGACGGAGCTTGGAAGACGGATTGATAGGTGGGATTTTTTGCCAGCCTCAAAAATTTTTGGGAAAATGTCGTCGGGGCTTGCGCTTTCGTAGAATCTGTCGGTTGCGATTGCCCTGTACGTTTTCTTTTCTGGCGCTCTGTCTTTAAAGGCGGCGCGGGCGCTTGAAAACATTGTGGCTGCCGCGGCTGTCGCGGCTATTTTTATCGCTTTTCTTCTTTTCATTTCAAACTTGGGAATCGTTTATAAAATTTATAATATTCCGATTTGCGGGCAAGACAAATTTTTGTTGCAACGCGCTCGCGGCGGCGTTTTCTTTTATAAGAATTTATTATAAAAATGCCCGATATTTCTAATACGAATCCGCAGCCCGAAGAATCGCCTTCCGGTGGAGGTTGGCTCGAATACCTCGCATGGATAGGAGCCGCCGCGGGATTCTCTCCGGCTCTATACTGGCTTGGAAAGGCGGTTGTTGACAGCCAGCAACTAAGGGACGCTTTCATAATATTGGTTGTGGCGGGAATTGTGATGGCTATGGAGCACGGAATTTTCCCCCACAAGCCGCGTTTTAATAAAAATGTTCTGGCGGCGCTTGCTGTGGCGTACGCGGCGTTCTTTTGCGCGGGTTTATTCGGCGTGTTTGCGAATGTGATGCTTACGCTTTTTGGGGTGTCGGCATTCATCGTCTCCATAGGGTTTGCGTGCTTTGACCGCAAAAGGTATGTACTCGCGGTCGGGGGAGCTTTCTACATTTTTACGATACTTTCGTTTGCGATAAAAATTTTCGACCTTCCATTGAGGGTCTGGGCGGGAAAATTGTCGGCATTTGTACTTTCCAAATTTAACGATACCGTCCAGCTGTTTTTGATAAGGGGGCAGGAGCCCCAGATAGCGATGAATGTTGACGGGGCGTCGTACCTCGTGGCCACGGAATGCAACGGGTTCGGCATAATATCCTCGTGCCTTGTGTTGTCGGCAGTTTTGTCGTTTTTTAGAAAGGACGCGTCAGTCGTAAAGAGGTTGTCCATAATATTTATTTCCGGAATCCTCGGATATGTTTTAAATTCGATGAGGATAGTCTCGATAATTCTCGTAGCTCCCATAGCGGGAAAGGAAAATTATTTCTTTTGGCACGAAACTTTCGGATACGCATTCTTTATTGTTGCGCTACTGCTTGTGTTCTGGATATCCAAACAAAGCCGCCCAAAAACGCCCCAAAACGGCTAAAATCTTAAAAAAGATACAAAAATGTCTAATTTTTTTAAAAAAAAGAGTTGAATCAAATATTTTCCGCCGTAAAAACAACTCGAATTTTTATAAACAAATCCCTTTTTAACAAACAAGGAGAAAAATAATAATGATAGATCCCAAGACAATAAAAAACAAGGCTCTCGTAGCCTGGGTCGACAACTGGGCAGCTCACACGACGCCCGACAGCGTCGTATGGTGCGACGGCTCCAAGGAGGAAGCCGATAAACTCTTTGATCAGATGATCAAAAAGGGAATGTGCATCAAGCTCAACGAACAGAAACGCCCCGGAAGCTACTATTTCCGCTCCGACCCGCGCGACGTAGCCCGCGTGGAATCGCGCACCTTCATTTGCTCCAAGACCAAGGCTGACGCAGGTCCTACCAACAACTGGATGGACCCCGCCGAAATGAAGGAAAAACTCAACGAACTTTTCAGCGGCTGCATGAAGGGGCGCACGATGTACGTCATTCCTTTCAGCATGGGCCCGATAGGCGGACCAATCTCCCAGATTGGCGTTGAAATAACCGACTCCCCCTATGTAGTAGTGAATATGCGCATAATGGCGCGCGTTTCGCCCAAGGTGTTCGACATTCTCGGCGAAAACGGCAAATTCATTCCCTGCGTGCACTCCGTCGGCAAGCCGATTAACTCGCCCGAAGACGACGTTCTCTGGCCGTGCAACCCCGAAAACACTTACATCACCCACTTCCCGGAAACGCGCGAAATCATCAGCATCGGCTCCGGATACGGCGGCAACGCCCTCCTCGGCAAAAAGTGCCTGAGCTTGCGCATAGCTTCCGTAATGGGCAGGGACGAAGGCTGGATGGCCGAGCACATGCTCATTCTCGGCGTCACCGACCCGCAAGGCAGAAAGACCTACGTGACGGGCGCATTCCCGAGCGCATGCGGCAAAACTAACTTTGCAATGCTCATAGCCCCGAAAGAATTGCAAGCCAAGGGCTGGAAGATTACATGCGTTGGCGACGACATCGCTTGGATTAAGCCCGCTGCCGACGGCAGACACTATGCAATCAACCCCGAAAACGGCTTCTTCGGAGTTGCTCCGGGCACCAGCATGAAGACCAACCCCAACGCGATGATCTCCTGCTCGAAGGACTCGATATTCACAAACGTCGCACTGACCGACGACGGAGACGTTTGGTGGGAAGGCATGACAAAAGAACCTCCGGCGCACCTCATCGACTGGCACGGCAACGATTGGACTCCCGAAAGCGGGATGACCGCAGCGCACCCCAACAGCCGCTTTACGGCTCCGTTGGCGAACTGCCCCTGCCTCGACGAAAACGCCGACAAGCTTGAAGGCGTTCCGATTTCCGCGATAGTAATAGGCGGCCGCAGGCCGAAGGGCATACCGCTCGTTTACGAATCCTTCAACTGGACACACGGCGTGTATCTGGGCGCAATGATGGGTTCCGAACGCACGGCTGCCGCAGAAGGCAAGGCAGGCGAGCTCCGTTCCGACCCGATGGCTATGCTGCCCTTTGCCGGCTACAACATGGCCGACTATCTCGGACACCTCGTCCAGATGGGCAAACACCTCAGCCAGACCCCGCGCTTCTACCACGTCAACTGGTTCCGCAAGGACGACGACGGCAACTTTATGTGGCCCGGATTCGGCGCAAATGCCCGCGTTCTCGCTTGGATTGTCAACCGCCAGAACGGCTGCGCGAAGGCCCGCGAGACAGCTATCGGCTTTGTCCCGACTTACGAAGACATCGATTGGGACGGACTCGACTACTCGAAGGAAACCTTCGAAGAATTGATGTCGTACGATCCCGCCACGGTATCGGCGCAGCCGCTCTCCGAGGAATTGTACGAAATGCTGCCCAAGGCTCTGAAAATTGAGCGCGAAGCTCTCTTGGAGCGCTTGAGCTAATCGGGTTTAATCTCACTAAAAAGGGGCTGCGGTTTCGCAGTCCCTTTTTTATTTATATGAATTTATTGCGCGGTAGGTTTTTTTTATTGGGCAAGAGATTTTGCGCTGGATTCGCTGATTTTATCGGGCTAACTTTTGGTGATAAATCGAGATTTTTAGCTACCTTTTTTTCCCGCCTAATCCCGAATTTTTCTGAGGCGTTTTTTTTATTTCTTGCAGTTTTTTAGGGAGGGCGGGCAGGTTTTTGCATAAATAATTTTATAAAAAAATCTCCGGGAGACTTGGCTATTGAATGCAAAAAGCTACACTTTTTCTTGTGATTTCTTTGCAAAAAATTTTTTGCGCGTTCTTTTGCCGTTGCAATCGGGGGAGGCGAGGGTAGTTTCTACCAAAGTATTGGGAACGGCACATATGGGAGCGTTGCCAGACGCTATATGCCGCCGGATTTTTGCAATCCGTAGGTGGATAGCCAAATTGCCGCTTTATTTCCATCGCCCAATGTTGTCTGCTACCGGATTTTTGCAATAATTAAGCCGCCGTTTTTGCGGCGGCCTAAAATTTTCTTTGGTTTTGCTTTTAGCGTATAATTTTATGGTTTGCGGGTGCTATATAAAATCTTTTGCCTTTTTGTTGCAGTAGGTTTTTATGTTTTCGTAGCTCTTTAAAATGCCGTCGTATTTTTCGCTGAAAACATCGTCGTACTTTCCGGATTTCAACTTCATGATTTCAGCGGCAGCAAGGAGCTCGATTCTGCTAAGAAGCATTCTCTTTGCTTCATTTACCCTCTTTTTTGCGGACCAGTTGCTGGAAACTCGGTATGCGTTGTCAATCGCCGATTCGTAGCTTTTTGCCACACGCGCAAGTTCGGGGTATTCCGACGCGGGCGGATTCTTATCGTTTGCCAAGAAATCGACTATCAGCTCAAATTTCTTTTCGGCCTTATTTAGAACGTCCATAGTCTCTATGACAGTCTCATAGGGAATTTCCGTCTTGTCGTCCATGGTGTCGAGCCTATATGCAAAGAATCTCATATTGAAATTTTTTGCTTTGGATTTTCTCGTTATTCTCGTCGAAAGGTCGTCGTCGATAGTCATAATGTAAGAAACAACTCCTACGACTTTCCCGCTGTCTCTATGTATAACGGGGCTGCCGCTATTGCCCTTGTAAAAGTTACAGTCGGTTTCAAGCAGTTTAGGACCTACAGCAAGCAGAGTGCCTTCAATATTGCGCATTACATTTCCGCCTTGGCTGTTGCCGCTTACAACTAAATCGTCTTTCAAATTTGTGTCCGTCATTACATTCTTGGAAATCTCTAACGGGGAAACGCCCTCCGGAAGTTCGTCCAACTCTGCGAGAAATACGTCAAACCCCTTTTGGAGAAAGCAGGTTTTGGGGAGGCGCACTTCCTTGCCGTCAATAGTTGTTATTTTTGCGTTTTTCATTTCTCCGAGAACGTGCAAATTGGAGATTATGTAGGTTTTCCCGTCCATTTTCCCCAGAAATGCAGTTGCCGCGCCGCTTGCGTTGTTTACCATTAAAACAGCGTTGAGATTAACAGGAACCTCATCGTCGCTCTCTCTAATATTTCCGCGCTTTGAGGTGTATTTAGAAAATACGCCGCGCGATTGGAGAGACTTTAGCTCTTTCTTCCATTCCTTTATGTCATCTTCGGCATACTCTATTCTTTGTTTCAAATACTCTATTCTGTCTTTGATGTCTGTTTCGGCAAATGCGCCGCATGCACAAATCAAAATGACAAACGTAAATATAAACAGCTTTTGCATATGTCGTCTCCTTTTATGTGTTATAACATATATGTATTACATATGCAATCAAAATATTATTTTATCATCTGGAAGTGTAAAATATAATTCCGATTAACCGTAAATTTTACTTTAAAATTTACCTCTGGGAAATCTTATATTATGGAACTGGCGGCTAGTATTGGCTATAAATTTTATTTATGTTTTTTGCGCGTAAAAGACTGAGCAAATGCGGCGTTATATTATGTGGATAATTCCCCTCCCTCCCCACCACACACACGTACACACACCATCACAACCCCACACAAAAAAACGGTCGCCATAAAAAAAACTGCGGTTGCGCTATTTTAAAAAATATTTACGGTTTTTAAGAAACGGATTGCGACTTGAACAAAAGAATGAGCTTGGTACGACTGAAACGAAAATGTTTCTCGCCAACTAAAAAATCGACGGCAGGACTTTTGCCAAAAGAGCCAAACCAAGCATTGTTGGAGTGAATTGGCTGAAAATGCCTATTTCGCAAGAATATCCATAGTATCAAACGGTGGCGAATCTTCCGTTCGGCTCTATGGGGATAAAGTTATCCTATCAAGCGCAAATTGCGCTTTGCAAAAAAAAAGACCTCCGCACAATGCGGAGGCCTCTTCGTTTTGGAAATAAATTTTTCTACTTTAAAAAACAGTCAGAAAATAGACTTCGTTTTTTTTGCAGGTTTTTATTTACCCCAGTGCTTTATGAGAGTTTCGCCTATCGCCGAAGGCGTCGGGGACACTGCAATGCCGGCTTCGAGCAGGGCTTTAATTTTGTCGTCCGCAGAGCCGGAGTTCCCGGAGACTATCGCGCCTGCGTGACCCATTCTTCTGCCTTTCGGGGCGGTGCGGCCCGCTATGAATGCAGCCACAGGTTTCTTGCAGTTTTCTTTCAGCCACGCGGCCGCTTTTTGTTCGCCGTCGCCGCCGATTTCGCCAATCATTATGATGGCTTCGGTGTTGGGGTCTTCGTTGAACATCTTTACAGCGTCGAGGTGGCTCGTGCCGTTAATCGGGTCGCCGCCGATGCCGACTACCGTGCTTTGCCCGTATCCGAGGCATGTCGTCTGCCATACGGCTTCGTAGGTCAAGGTGCCTGAGCGGCTTACAATGCCTATTGTGCCGGGCTTGTGAATGTATCCGGGCATAATGCCTATCTTGCATTCTCCGGGGGTTATCACTCCGGGGCAGTTGGGGCCTATTAAGCGAGATTTGCAGCCCTTTTGCATCAGGCGCGATTTCACTATCGCCATATCTTTTACCGGAATGCCCTCGGTAATTGTTATTATGAGTGGAATTTCGGCGTCGATTGCCTCGAGAATCGAGTCCGCCGCGAATGCCGGCGGGACGAATATTGCGCAAGCGTTTGCGCCCTCTTTTTCTACCGACTCCCTTATGGTGTTGAATACTGGGACCTTTTGGTCGAAAAGCATTCCGCCTTTGCCGGGGGTGACGCCCGCGACGATTTTTGAGCCGTATTCCATGCATTGGCGGGTGTGGAAAGAACCCGTATTGCCCGTAATGCCGCTAATTACCACTCTTGTGTCTTTATTAACGAGTATGCTCATTTTTGTAGAAATTTAAGGTTTACTTTTGTTCGGCTACGATTTTTACGATTTTCTCCGCGGCGTCCGCGAGCGAATCGGCCGTTGTGAGGGCTATGCCGCTTTCGGAAAGCATTTTTCTGCCGAGTTCGACATTTGTGCCTTCGAGCCTTACGACGAGCGGAAGCGTGAGCCCTACGTTTTTGACCGCCGCGATTACGCCCGCCGCGATTACGTCGCAGCGCATAATTCCGCCGAATATGTTTACGAGGATTCCCTTAACGTGCGGGTCTTTTAAAAGAATGTTGAAGGCTTGTGTTATGGATTCTTCGGTTGCGCCGCCGCCGACGTCGAGGAAGTTAGCGGGGTTGCCTCCAAAGTGTTTTATGATGTCCATAGTTGCCATAGCGAGCCCCGCGCCGTTTACCATGCAGGCGATGTTTCCGTCGAGGGCGATGTAGTTGAGCCCGTATTTGCCGGCTTCGATTTCCTTCGGATCCTCTTCGTGCGGGTCTCTGAGGGCTTCAAGTTCGGGGTGGCGGAAAAGTCCGTTGTCGTCGAATGAAACTTTTGCGTCGAGGCACGTTATTTTGCCGTCTTTTGTGAGGACGAGCGGGTTTACTTCCACCATGGAGCAGTCTTTCTGCCAGAAGAGCTTGTAGAGGCCGCCCAAGAGAGCTCTAAACTGTTTCTGTTTTTCCTTGTCGCCGAAGCCAAAGAAGAATGCGAGCCTCCTGATTTGGAAAGCTTGCAGGCCGATATCGGGATCGACGAGCATTTTCATTATTTGGTCGGGTGTTTCCGCGGCGACTTTTTCAATGTCCATGCCGCCTGCTATCGACGCTACAATCGCGACTTTCCCTGAGTCCCTATCCATGAGGATTGAGAGGTAGTATTCTTTGTCGATATCGACCGCCTCGGCGAAGTACAGAGTGCCAACGACTCTTCCCTGAGGGCCGGTCTGTTTTGTAATTAAGGTGTTGCCGAGCATTCTTTTTGCTACTTCCGCGGCTTCCGATTTGGGGACGAATTTTACGCCGCCCTTGAAACCGTCGGCGAACACGCCCTTTCCGCGTCCGCCCGCGTGTATCTGCGACTTCACTACTATGTTGTCGCCGGGAATAGCCGCTATGGCGGCGTCAAATTCGGAGGGGGATTTGACCGCCACGCCGTCTTGCACGGGAACGCCGAATTCTTTGAATAGTGCTTTTGCTTGGTATTCGTGAATATTCATTTTACGTCTGCCTTTTTTATCGAGGCTTTTTTTAGTTTGAAAATATAACGAACCGCGACGGGACGAAAAGCGTTTGTCCGAATTGCCCGCGTGGGGGTTATTGTGTCTTCACAGGCTTACTTTTAACTGCCGTTTTTTCAAGTTTTTTTTGAAAAATTTTTTAGTGCTCACACGTTTGAGCTGCTAATCTTGGGATCTTTTTTGATATTTTTATCCTTATGCGCAGATTGTGTTTGTGTGTGGAAAAAATTGCAGGCGGCAAAAAAATTAAAACTACGTTCGCTTAAATTAAAAATACTTTTGCCATAATTGCGCGTAATGCTAAAACTTGCGGAGTATTTTGCAGATGCCGGTATTCCCCGGATATTGCGCAAAGAAAAATTATCCTTTTAGGTGGAAAAATATTCGCTATGTTTTATGGATTAACGCAGTCGCGTGGAGCAGGGAGGGCGGCAGGGTGGAAGCCCGATAAAATCGCTCCTTCTTAAAACTGTAAAGATTAAGCGCGTTCTCTTGTTTAAAACCGCGCGCGAATGCCGACGCTTAGCCGGAAAGCCTGCCATGCCGACAGTTATCTTAAAGATGCCGTGCGGCGAAAATTGTCTTTCTGGTTGAAATCGGCGCTTTTTTGTGTATATATTATGGGGAAAATGGTCTGGGAGTTTGCAGATTACGACAAAAAGCTTGCGGCTGACATGGGGGCATACCTCGGTGTAAGCCCCATACTTAGCGCGCTCATACTCCAGCGCGGGTACACTGATCCTCTGCGGGCGAAGATGTTTTTAAGCCCGAAACTCGCAAACCTCGACGATCCTTTCAGACTTAAAAATTTGCGCAAAGCCGTATTGCGGATAATAGAGGCCATTGAAAAACGCCAAAATATCCTCGTATTTGGCGACTACGACGTTGACGGGATTACAAGCACGACGCTGCTCGTTAGCATTTTGAGGCTTTTCGGGCTAAACCCTTCTTATTTTGTTCCGCGCAGAATGGAGGAGGGGTACGGACTCAGCGAAGCGGCGCTCGAAAGGGCGCTGTCATCTGGAAAGACTGATTTGCTCATAGCCCTCGATTGCGGTACTAACGCTGAGGAGGCCGTTAATTACATACACTCGCGCGGGATAGATTTGATTGTGGTTGACCACCACCAGGCGAAGGACGCCACAGCCCAAAACCACATTTTGATAAATCCGCACGTGTTCGACTTTGAAGGCGCGCCCTGGCGGCAGCTCTGCACGGTAGGACTCGTTTTCAAGCTCGCGCACGGGCTGATAAAGGAGATGCGCAACCGCAGCGACAAGCGATCTTGGGAAATAAATTTAAAAGACTACCTCGACCTCGTCGCTCTCGGGACAGTCGCCGACTTGGTGCCGCTCGTCGACGAAAATAGGATACTCGCGCGAAACGGCATAAAGCGCCTAAAATCCACCCGCCGAACAGGCATACAGGCACTGATACAGGCAAGCGGCATAGCCCTCGGAGACGACATAACGCCCGTTGACATATCCTTTAAGCTCGGGCCCCGCATAAATGCGAGCGGCCGCGTCGCCGACGCTTCGCTGCCTCTTGAAATGATGCTCGGCGACGATTTTACGACATGCTACCGCGCCGCCTGCGAGCTCAACGACATCAATAAGGAGCGCCAAGACATAGAGCGCGGAGTTTTGGAGGACGCTATGAAGCAGGTCGAGGAAAACGGGTACGATTCCGACCCATGCGTAGTCGTTTTCGATCCGCGCTGGCACCCCGGGGTTGTCGGCATAATCGCCGGGAAGCTCAGCCGCGAATTCCACAGGCCGGTTATAGTGTTCGGCGAGGAGGACTCCGGATTTATAAAAGGTTCGGGGCGTAGCGTGCACGGGATAGACTTGGTCGCATGCCTTGCCGAGTGCGCGGATATGCTCGGAAGCTGGGGAGGGCATCCTATGGCTGTCGGAGTGTCGGTAAAGAGCGGAGGGGTTGACGAATTTAGAAGGCGCATAAATGCCGCCATAATAAAAAAGTACGGCAAAGACATAGACTTTTCTCCGAAAGTTAACATAAGCCTAACTCTCGATTTGTCAGACGTTGGCATCGAGCTGTTGAACGAGCTCGAAATACTCCATCCGTTCGGGGAGGGAAACCGCGAGCCGATTTTTGCGTTGAAATCGGTAAAGCTGCACAAGGCGCCCGAAGTTTTCGGCGGAGTGAATTTCCGATTCCAGATACCGCTCGGCGACAACGGGTGGATTAACGCAGTCGCGTGGCGCATGGCTGGGCGCGTGCCGCCGGCGGACAAGTCGATAGACATTGCGGTAAAGCTTGGCTGGAACAGGTGGAACCGCCGCAAAACCCCGCAGGCTACGCTCGTTGACTGGCGCTTTTCCGAAGCGTAATTTTTGCGCGCTTGCGCCGTGGAGCCTTTTGGGGGCGCGGCAGATTTTTTTTCGGAGATTTTGCGGAGGCTCTTTTTTAGTGGGATGTATTGCGCGTTGGGTTATTTTTATAAATTTTTTTCGCGCGCAATAGGTCGATTTTTTTGATATTTTGTGGCGGTAGAGTTTTTTCTTTGGAGAATATTCTGAGCGAGGGATAATATGATTTTTGAGCGGCGGGCCTGGCTATTTTTAGGAATTTTATTTTCTGGGAGGGATTTTTTAGGCAGCTTGGAATGCGGAGGGCGGGTGTTGCCGACTGTGCTTTAACCTGCTTATTTAGCGCGCGGAATAAATTTTATTTTTTGCCAAAGCCAAAAGCGGAGCTTCTGCCAGCTTTTTAGCGCACTGAAAATATCTGCCTTTCGCCCGCCAAATGCGAAAAAACAAAAAATATCTTGGCTTTGGGGAAAGTCGGACAAGCGAAAAATAAAGCATTATTTTGTTGAACGCCGCAAGCTCTTGCTTAGTTTAAAAAAATATGAAATTTCGCAAAGTCGCCATACTTGGAACAGGCCTGCTTGGTGCGTCTTTCGCGTTCGCCGCGAAAAATCGCGGGCTGTGCGAAAAAATATCGGCGTGGTCGAGGAGCGAATCCACGAGAAAAAAATGCTCCATTCTTCCGGAAATTTTCGACGAAGTTTTCGATTCCCCTGAAAAGGCAGTTTCAGACGCCGACTTGGTCGTCATTTGCACCCCCACGGAAAATATACCGGGCATAGCGGCGCAAATCGCGCCGAATTTAAAAAAGGGTGCGGTCGTCACCGATGTCGGAAGCGTAAAGGGCAAAATATGCGAATTGTGCTCCAAGCCGATTGCTTCTTGCGGGGCGCATTTTGTGGGCTCCCACCCCATGGCGGGCTCCGAAAAAATAGGTATAGATTTCGCCGACGAAAAGCTTTTCGATTCGCGCCCGTGCTTTGTCACGCCGCTTTCTAACGCCGATGAAGACTCCGCAAAAAAAGTTTCCGAACTTTGGAGGGCAATGGGCATGCGGGTGTATGTGGTTTCTACCCAGCTGCACGATGCAATTGTCGCGCGCATAAGCCATCTCCCGCACCTCGCCGCCGCGCTCATATGCGACACAGCCGCGGATTTCGACATAAATCTCCTTCCGTATTCCGGCCCTGGATTTAGGGATACCACGCGCGTGGCCTCCGGTTCCCCGCAGATTTGGGAAAGCATAATAACTGACAACCGCGCCGAGATACTCTCCGCTCTCGGCGAGTTCTCCGAGCGCCTCGGAAGGCTCGTAAAGGTGATAGAGTCAAGCGATATGCAGGCTGTGTCGGAAATTCTAAAAAAGGCAAAATCGTTTAGGGACAAGCTCTAAAAATTATGTCAACTCAAATAGCAGTAAAACCGTTTCATTTCAAATGCGCGTCGTCCGTGCTTCCGCCAGGCTCCAAGAGCCTTACAAACCGTGCGATGATACTGGCGGCGCTGTCGGGCGGCAAGACGCTCCTTGAAGGAGCCCTGTTTTCCAGAGACACTGAAATCATGGCAGACTGCCTTTCCAAATTGGGGTATGTCGTAAATTTAAACCGCTTCGAAAAAACAATAGAGATAGAATCCCCGATGGGGGCGGCTCCGAACTCCTCCGCCGAATTGCATGTCGGCAACGCGGGAACGGCCGCCCGCTTTGTGACGGCTCTCGCCGCACTTAGAAAAGGCGGCTCTTACAAGTTCGACTGCGACGATGCAATGCGCTCGCGCCCGATGGCGGGGCTTGTGGAGGCGTTGAAGTCGCAGGGGGCAAAATTTGAATTTTTGGGCGAGAAAAACGCTTTGCCTTTTATAATGCACACATGCGGCTTAAAGGGCGGAAGGGTCGAGATAGACGCAAAGGCTTCGAGCCAAATGCTGTCGGCGCTGCTGATGGTGGGCGCATTTGCGGACTCCCCGATGGAAGTCTCGCTAAAAGGCTCGACCGTCTCGAAACCGTTCGTCGATATGACTGTCGGGATAATGGCGCAGTTTGGAGTCGAAACGGTTTTTGAGGGCGGAGTTTATAAATTTTTGAGGCCGCGCAGCGCGTGCGGAGAGAGGATATATAAAATCGAGCCAGACGCCACGGCGGCGAGCTATTTTGCGGTTTTGCCTGCGGTTGTCGGCGGGGCTTGCGAAATATCGGGCTTTGCGGAGTGCAAGCTTCAGGGGGATTCCGCCTTTTGCAGGCTTCTATCCGACGCGGGACTTGTCAAGACCGAAACCGTAGGCGGTAACCTCATTGTCGAGGACGCCGAACAGACGGTTTTTCCCGAAAGCATGGAGTTTGATTTTAACGATATCTCCGACACCTTCCTAACTTTGGCGGCGGTTTCTCCGCTCTTGCCCTTCAGGCTTACGATAAAGGGCATTGCCCATACCCGTGCGCAGGAAACCGACAGGGTCGCGGCGTGCGCCAACGAGCTTAGAAAGTTTTGCGAGTCCGTTGTGGAGACGGACGATTCCATTAGTGTCACTCCCTACCCGCCGGAGCGCCTTGCGGAAATCGCCCAAAATCCGATAACCGTAAAAACGTACGCTGACCACAGAATGGCAATGAGTTTTTCGATACTCGCCTCGCGCGACGTCCGCGGCGACGGCAAGCCGTGGGTAATAATAGAGGATCCCGGGTGCGTCTCCAAGACTTGGGGTGAATTTTTCGAGGTTTTATACACTGCGCGCTCCGATTCTGAAGGGCTAAGGGTCGTGGCTGTTGACGGGGGAGCCGCAGTGGGGAAATCGAGCGTCTCGAAGGAGTGTTCGAGGATTCTCGGATACATGCATGTAGATACGGGCTCGCATTACAGGACTGTTGCGTACGCATTGATGTCCGACGGAATAGACACGTCCGACGCAGATGCTGTCGCCGAGAGGTTAAAGAGCGTAAAGATAGGCACGGTGCTTTGCGGCAATTCGGCGCGCATAACTCTCGACGGCAATCTCGTAGAGGACTCCTTGATAAGGACTGAAAGCGTGAACGCATCTGTCGCAAAGTATGCCGCAATGCCCGAGGTGCGCAATTTCTTGAAAAACTACCAGAGGTCTATGGCGGACTACGCGCGCTCCCACGGATTGTCCGGAATGATTATGGAGGGACGCGATATCGGGACTGTAATTTTCCCCGACGCAAATGTCAGGATATTCCTCGACGCCGACGAGCAGACGCGCGCGGCGCGCAGGGCGAAAGAGGGCATATCTGACTCTGTCGGGCTGCGGGACGCAATCGACAAGTCGAGAAAGACAGCTCCTTTGCGCTGTCCAGAATCCGCCGTGAGAATAGACACTTCGCACATGACCAAGGAGGAGGTCGTGAAGCTGACCTTGTCGTACATTTTGGAATCGTAATGCGCGCCAGATATTTTAAATTTAAAACCGCGAAGCTCGTTTACAAATCGTGGTGGCACTTGTCTGCAATTTTTTGCGACGTATTCGGAAGGATAGAGCTTTACGGGTACGAGAACGTCCCCAAATGCCCGTGCATAATAGTTGCAAACCATGTCAGCTATCTCGACCCTATGGCGATGGCGTTTTTTCACGAGACTGAATTGTGCGCCGTTGCGCGCGACACTCTCATGAAGGGCAAAGTGCTCGGGTGGATTTTCAGGCATCTTAACGCAATACCGGTAAAGCGGGGGCAGTCCGGGAATCTCGGGGCTTTCCGCGACGTATTGGCGAGGATAAAAAACGGAATAGGAGTTGTGATTTTCCCGGAGGGCACTCGCAGCGAGAACGGCGAACTTTTGCCGGGCAAGCCGGGGGCGGGGCTTCTTGCTATAAAAGCGGGGGTTCCGATACTGCCGATACGCTCGTTTGGGTTCGAGGAGGTGCTTCCGCGTTCCGGCCGCCTCGGCGGGGGGGCGCGCGTAATGATATGCGCCGGCAAGCCTATCTACCCCCATGAAATTGACCCCGGGAAAAACTGCCCCGACAGGGCGCAGATTATAGTGGATAGGCTTATGGAGCGCATTGCCCAGATTGAGCGCCCGAATGTAAGGGAGGTTTGAAGGGCGGAAATATCCCATAATTTTATGCGCCGTTTTTTTTGCGGGGCAGATTGAAAAATGAAAAAGAGCAGTTGCTCTTTTTTTATTGACCCCCGCTTTCGTTTGCCTTTTTAAGAAGCGTGAATTTTTATGAACGCAAATATAAGCTGGATATTTCTTCTTATCGCCGGCGCATTCGAGGTCGCTTGGGTTGTCGCCCTAAAATATTCCCAAGGATTTACGAGGTTGGCGCCGTCGGCTTCAATGGTGGCGGCACTGTTTTTTAGCATGCTTTTTTTGTCGCTTGCGGCGCGCAACCTTCCGCTTGGAATGTCTTACGCGGTATGGACTGGCATAGGGACGGTTGGCGGAATGGTCGCGGGGCGGTTTTTATTCGCGGAGGCAGCCAATCCGATGCAGATTTTCTTTGCGGCGCTTATAGTCGTCGGGATTGCCGGTGTAAAGTTTGCCGCAGACTAATTTGCGCCGATGCGCTGCGAAAGAATTGAGCGGACAACCCCGTTGTCGCCGAAGTATTCGAGCACGTCCTCGGGTGTCCAATTCTTTTTGTCGCATGGAACGCTTTTGGAGGGGTTTAAAAAAGCGTTCCATTTATATACAAAGTTTCCGTTCAGCGGCCCCGATGTGCGGAAATATAAATTTTGGGTGAGATAGTTTACGCGCGGCCTGTCGTTTTTGAAAAAGTTTTTAAGCTGCGGGTATTTTTTCTGGTAAATGTCGGACTCTATATCAACCTCATCTTTCAGGTTGTGCCTCCAAGCGGCGCAGTTTATGTTTTTAAGCCACCATTCGTCCTCCCACGGAGAGTGGGCGACTCCTACGGCGCAGTCTATAAATACGTTTTTATACGCAGTGTTGTCGTGGCCGCCGTGGTAGTAGATTGCGGCTATTCCCGCGTTTGTAGCGTCGGGGTCGGCGGACTTTATTCGGCAGAATATGTTTTCGCGTATGTCGTACCCGCCGGAGCCGTCGTCGATGTACACGCCGCGTATAGTGCATTTGCCGTCTTTGGCGAGGCATTCGGAAAAAAAGTTTTTGCGGATTACATTGCCTTTATGGCTCGGGTTTCGGCCCGTGTATATTACCCCCATGTCGCTTACGTTTAGGCAGATTCTTTCAAATCTGTTTTTCTCTATAATGAGGTCGTTGCCGCCAAATTGCATTGTGTTGAATGGGTCGTCGCGGAACGTGCAATTTGACACGCGCGCGCCGACGTCGTAAATCGACAGAGACGGGGTATATTTGAGACCCGCGCTTGAATTTCTATAAAATTCGCAGTTGAAAACGAGATTTCCCGACGGGGATAGCGAGCGCCTGTCGCCCCCGCGGATATATGCGCCGCCGAAGGCATTGTCGTGGATTTTGCAGTTGGAGAGCGTTATCGAGGAGCTGAAATTGAATGCGGGGTTTTTATTGGCGAGCTCCGGCGGAGGATTTTTTGCGAAAGTTCCCGAATCGACAGACAGCGCCACGGTGCCGAAATTTGAAAATTCGCACGAATCAATATTAATATTCTTCGAGCGGCTTACGAATACGCCCATGCCGCGCGACGGGCCAAAGCGCACATTTTTTATTTTCAAACCGTCCGCGTTTTTTATGGCAATAATCGGGCCGGAGAGCATCGAGAATTGCAGTGTGCCGGACGGAGGGGAGTCGAGGGCTACGTAAAAAATTCCGTTTTTTCTGTCTATAAAAAACTCTCCGTCTTCGTCCAGCTCTTCGATGAGATTTTTTACAAAATATCCGCGCGTGGACAGGTCTTGCCGAAACTTTGGATTCTTGGGGTCGGGCAGGCAGCTCATAACTCCGTATATGTGCGGCGAGGAAAGTTTGACCGTCTTGTCATTTGTATTGATTTTTTCGATTTTTATTTCGTCGTCTGCCCAGCCTACGGAAAAGTTTCCGCACGCGTAGGCGTCGTTGGCGCCAATCCATCTTTCGTGGCGGGCGTCGGTGTATTCAAATGTCGCCCCGCGCACGTGCGTGTCGTCGGAAGGCTCGTCGAAACCGCGGTTGGTTTTTGACTTCACTTGTCCGGCGTCCAAAACTTTCCCGATTTTCATCAATCCGGAGTTCGGGTATCTGGCAAGCCGCAGTCTTTTGCCGTTTAAGAATGCCTCGATTTCCGGAATGTCGCGCGGGGTTCCGAAACCGCGCTGTTTAAGCTCTCCGTAATCTGATATTCCAAGTTGTTTTAAGTTTAAAAAATATATTTTTGCGGTGCGTTCAGCGGGAAGCTTTGATAGCAGCGATGCTTCTCGAACTTCCGAAAGTTTTGTGGCGTCGATGTCCGCGCTTCCGCTCAAAATTGTTTTTTCGGAGCCTTCTATTGATATTTTGCGGCCTTTCCAGTCTTTCCCATCCAACAAAATAGTGTCGCTTACGCGGTATGTGCCGTCGGAGAGTTTTAATGATATATCTCCGTTGCCTTGCAGTTTTAGCGCAAAATTTATTGCGGCTTTTAGCGTTTCAAAGGGCTTTTTCGATGAGCCGTCCGCAGTTTTATCGTCTCCGAGGGGGCTAACGTTTACGGTAGTTCCTCCGAAAACGTGCGCGCAAAAAATAAAGCATACAAAAATCAAAGGCAAAAGTCTCATGCATTTAGCATAGACTGAAAATGCAGTATAATTCAACAAAAATGCCGAGGCATGCGGGTAAAATTTATACCAGGAAGCTTAATTAAAATCCCCGCGCTTTACTGTGGCGCAATTTATTTTGGAAATTAAAAACGAATACCCGCTTTAAATATTCCGCGCAAATTTGGCGCAAGTAGGCGCAAATCTTTTCGATAGGGCAAACGTCTTGATATCAGCCTTTGGTTCTCGCGCGGTCGAGCCTGTCGGCGATAGCCAGGCCTATGCCGGAGCGCGGCGGAATTTGGCAGTAAATATCGAGGCCGGCTTTGTCGAGCCTTCTAATGAGGGCGAATAAGTTTTTGGCGCCTTCTTTGAGGTCACCGTCTTCGCTTAGCCAATATTCGTTTTCTTTCGGCGACTCGGGCCGAGCGAGGTATATTATGTTGCCCTGAAAATTCTGTGGAATTTCGCCCGGAGAATCAAAAAGAGACAATCTCGATTTCGGGCTGTAATGCGATTTCAACATTCCGGGAGCTTGCGGGTGCGCCTCGTTGACTTTCGGGGAAATATCCAAACTTTCCCCTAAAACCTTCTCTATATCTTCCGGTGGAATGGGCCCCGGCCTGAGCAGCTTTTTCGGGTCGGAAGTCATCATCACGATAGTTGATTCAACTCCGCACGCGCAGCTTCCGCCGTCGAGTACAAAGTCGATTTTATCTCCGAGCATAGACGCGACGTGCTCAGCAGTGGTGGGGCTTACGTATCCGAACGGGTTGGCGGACGGCGCCGCTATGGGTTTTGAAGCTTTTATAAGGCTTCGCATAATAGGGTGCGAAGGCATTCTGACAGCCACAGTGTCCATTCCCGCCGTCACTATGTCGGGAATTGCCGGGGTCTTTTTGAGAACCATTGTAAGCGGCCCGGGCCAGAAGGCTTCGGCGAGCTTTTCGGCGTCGGGTGTAAATACGGCTATTTCCCGCGCCATGCGCATATCGCAGACATGGACAATCAACGGGTCTATGAACGGCCTGCCTTTTGCGGCGAATATTTTTCGCACCGCATCGGGATTTGTGGCGTCGGCGGCGAGCCCGTAAACAGTCTCTGTGGGGACTCCGCCGATTCCGCCGCGCGCAATAAAATCAGCCGCCTTCAGTATGTCCGAGGGCGGCCGCTTGAAATCTTCCCGCGTTGACGAGACTCTTCCCATCGAGGGAAAATTACTTCATCAGAAGCATGTTGCGGGCATGCTTTATTGTCTTTTTGACGTAGCGCTGTTCCTTAGCCGTAAGACCCGTAAACTTGCGGGGAAGTATTTTGCCCGTTTCGGTGACATAACGGTTCAGCGCTTCGGTTTCGATGAAGCCGATTTCTGTGACTTTCTTTTTGTTTGATTCTTCTGCCATGTTTTTTTTGCTTTTTGCGTAAATTGTAATTTTAATTCCCGCAAGCGCTAAGTCGGAATAATATGCCTACAAAACGATGCGCGAATTCCGCGTAAAAAATAATGCCAAAAGATTCTGGACGGCTGGATTCGTATGGCAAGACTTTTTTTTCTCTTTTTTATTTAACATTTTTTAGCGGCGATAGTCTAATTAGAAATTAGTCTTGTGTATGGTGCGCACGACTGCAATATCAGCCGAAATATGAATTTTTCTACTGCAAAAACAGAATACGTCTCTGCGTGGCGGGATTTGCTCGTAATATTTCTCGTCTCATGCGTATTGTATATGTCTCTCGGGTTCACAAGGCCCCTCGCGAGCCCCGACGAAGGCAGATATACGGAAATACCCCGCGAAATGCTGGAGCATTCGGATATGGTGACTCCGCGCCTGAACGACATGCCCTATTTTTACAAGCCCCCGATGTTTTATTGGATGCAGGCGGCCTCGCTGAAAGCTTTTGGCATAAACCTGTTTTCCGCAAGGCTCGCTAACTCCCTCATGGCGGTATTCGGAATTTGCGCCGTATATTGCGCGGCTCGCGCCCTGTACGGAAGGAGGGCGGGGATACTGTCTGCCGCCTTCCTTGCGACTTTCCTGCTCTATTACGCGCTCGGACAGATTGTGACGCTCGATATGGCAGTCTCCGTTTTCATATCGGCGGCCATGTTTTGTTTTATAATTGCCCTCAAAAGCAGTGGGGCGCGTAGGGGAATTCTAACGCTCGGATTTTTCGCCTTCTGCGCGCTTGCTGTCATGACAAAGGGGCTTATAGGTGTTCTCATACCGGGTACCACAATCTTTATATATGCCCTTCTAATCGGGCCTTTAGAATTCCTAAAAAGCCTGAGAAAGTCGGATACTCTTTGGATTTTCGCGGGGATAGCGGTTTTCTTGGCGATAGCATTGCCGTGGCATTTTCTTGCGGCGGCGGCGAATCCGCCATACTCGGGCGCGGAGGGAATTGTCTCAAAAAATCCGGAAGGACAGGGGTTCTTCTGGTATTACATAATACATGAGCATATATTGAGGTTCATTGATGCCGACACTTCCAACCGAGCGCAGCCCTTCTGGTTCTTCTTTGTAATCGTTCCGGTCGGTTTAATACCTTGGATTGTATTCTTGCCGGCGGTGGTGCGCCGCTCTATCGCAGACGGATGGCGCGCTTTGCGGCGCGAAAATCCGGAACTGATTTTCTTCTGGGTGTGGATAGCGTTTGTGGTGCTTTTCTTCTCGATTTCACGCTCAAAGCTCGTGCCGTATATCATTCCGGTTTATCCGGCTTTTGCGATTTTGTTTGGAGAGTGGCTTTCAAAAAACTGGTCGGAAAAAATTGACTTTACGAAAACCGCTAAATGGCTTTTCGCGGTGCTGCCCGTAGTCGGCGCGATAGCTTCCCCCATCGCTTGCGCGGTTTTGATATCAAAAGGCAAAATCGACGACACTATTACGGCGTGGATTATGTTTGGCGCGCTGTCTTTTTATATGGTTGTTTCCGCCGCAATTATGATAGCCATTCTCCGCGGCGGCGACGACAGAAAATTCTTTGTCTGGGCTTTTGCGTTGTCGGCGATATTTCTGCTCTTTTTCAATCCCGTGGGGCGGTTTGCCCAGCGCCCGAGCGCAAGGCCTCTGGCAGAGAGGATTCTTGCGGAATCCCCATCTTCCGAGGTCGCGATAGTATTCGACTACAATTATTTTCAGGATTTGCCAGTGTGGCTCGGCAGGACTGTGCTGCTCGTGGGAAATCCTCCTGACGAACAATCCTTCGGATATATGCGCGGAAGGGACGCGTACGACCCAAAATTCTTCGATTCCGCAAAGGAGTTTGGGGACTTTGCAAGGAAGTCCGAAAAACCGGTTTATGTAATAGTGCGCGAACGCGACATTCACAGAATATCCGAGGCTAAACTCAATCTTGAAAAACTCGGCGAAAACATTGATATGCTCCTTTTGAGGGTTAAAAAATAATGGATTCAAAAAAAGAGAACAAGCCGGAAAACCCGTGGCTGAATCTGGGATTTAACATTATCCTGCCGAGCTTTCTTCTAATCAAGGGCGGCAAACTCTTTGAAAGTCTCGGAATAACGGGGGAAAATGTGGACGCCCAAGTTTTTATTTTTGCGCTGGCATTTCCGATTGCCTACGGCATTTGGGATTTGGCGAGCAGGCGCAAATTCAATATTTTTTCGGTTATCGGGGTGCTGAGCGTAATTCTCACAGGCGGAATAGGGCTTATGAAGATGTCGCGCGAGTGGATTATTGTGAAGGAGGGGCTTGTGCCGCTTGTCCTCGGAGCGGCGGTATTGATTACGGTTTTTACGCGGCGCCCGCTCGCAAAGATGATTATGCTCAACGAAAGTGTCGTTGACCTCCCCAAAATTGAGGCCGCGCTCGACGAGCGGGGCACGCGCGAAAAGTTTGACGAAGCGCTTAAAAAGGCGACTTGGTGGGTGGCGGCGTCTTTCTTGCTGAGCTCGGTTTTAAATTTTGCGCTTGCGGCGTACATATTTAAAAGCCCCACGGGAACTGAGGCGTTTAACGAGGAGGTAGGGAAAATGACGGCGCTTTCCTTCCCTGTGATAGTGCTGCCCACTATGGTGGTTTTATTTTTCGCAATGTACAGGCTGTTTAGCGCAATGGGAGAATGCACGGGGTTGTCCATTGAGGACGCCATGTTGAAGCGCGATAAGAAATGAAGTTATTTTTCATGGTTTTGTGCGCGGCGCTCTTTTCATATTGCGCGGCCGCGCGGGAGGTTGCGGACGCGTCGGGAAGGATTTTTGACTTCGGCGCTCCACCCACTGCGGCGACTGTCGTTCCAAACATATCGCAAGAAGTCTATGCAATCGGCGCGCAGGATTTTCTTTTGGGCAACTCAAACTATTGCACTTATCCTGAGGACGCAAAACTTAAGCCAAAGCTCGGCGGGCTTCTCAATCCCGACTACGAGAAGATTGCAAAGGCTGCGCCGGAGATATTCCTCTTGCCGCTCAGCCCGACGGGAAGGGCGATTGCGCGCAGGTTGGAGTCGGTCGGCGTGCGGCCATTTTTTCTGAATCCTGAGGGATTGGAGAATGTTGCGAAGGATATTTTGCTGCTCGGAAAAGTTTTTTTTAAAGATGCGGCGGCGGAAAAAATAGCGCGCGATTTTGATGCGGAAATCCGCGACGAGCGCGGCAGACAGACAGGGCGCGGCAGGAAGGCCCTGTTTATGTTCGGCAATATGGCGGCGGGCAGAGGCTCTTTTGTCGGCGGACTGCTCGACGCGTGCGGGCTAAAAAATTGCGCAGACGCTGCGGGCGCGCCGTGGCCGGTATTGTCCCGCGAATTTATAGTATCCGCCGCGCCAGAAATAATTTTTGCGGAAGTTTCATCTTCCGCCGACGAAAGCGAGATTATGCGGCGGTTTAAGTCCGACCCCGCGTGGGCATCGACGCCGGCGGTAAAAGGCTCCAAAATTTGTTTCATACACCGCGACATCGCGACGATCCCGAGCCCGCGCGTCTTGGAGGCGCTGCGGATAATGCGCGAATTTTGCGCTAAAAATTGAAGCGGGCGCGGGGGTGAAAGCGCGCCCGCCGCATTCGCCGCCGAGCGCGCCAAACCCTGCGCCCTGCGCGGCGATACGGGAGCGTCGGCGTTTATCGGAAAAGCTCTCGGGTTATAGCGGTTCTTTGCATTCCGTCTGCGTCGGCAGGGGGGGCAAATGTTCGGGAAATTGAATAAAATTCGGTCCGCCGGCGAAGTTCGGTATGGAGCGGTTGCGGCGTTTGGGGAAAATGCGGGGCTGGGAACGGGTAAATTCAAGGCGCGTCGGGAAATTTTGCGCCTTGGAAACGAAATAGCGTATGTTGATGAAAATTAACAAGAAATTTTTAAATGGGCTAATAGAATTCTAACAAAAAAAAATTTGACATATTTAATCCCTCAGCTACTCCAAATTGTTACTATGAAAAAAATAATTTTCTCCCCGATAAATTCTCTTTTTACCGCCGCGGCGCTTTTAGCGTGTTCCGCGCCCGTTTTTGCGGATCTCCCGACGTTTCCGCTGAATGACGAATTTACCACCTCATCCAACGAAACCGTTTCCTCTACCGGCGGCAACTGGACGCAGTATGTAATCAACTCGACCGGAGTATGGAATATCGTAGGCGATATGGCGCAGGTCAATTGGAATTACGAAGGTTGGCACCGCAATTTTCTCACTGGCGATGGCACTATAAATCTGGGATCCGGCACGCAGGGCGGGGCCCTTTATATTATGGGTTCGAATCCGGTCACGGGGCAGGAGGTGTACGAAAACTGGTTTAATTTTGCGGGGACAATAAATGTCGCACGCAACGGCCAGTTTACATTGGGAGGTTCGTACAATTCGCATTACGGCTCGATATTTTCAATAGGCACGCTGAATATAAACGGCGGCAGGGTTTTCGTGTTGTCGGAAACGGCGAACAATTCATATTTCAGCATAAAAAATCTCACAGTCCGCGACGGCGGGAAGCTCGAATCCGCGCTCAGTCTTACAACCGCGAGCGGCGGAACGTGGAATTTGCATTCCGCCGAAGGAGTGGTTTCCTCGTTATTGCGCGTTCAAAGCGGGACATTCACGCTCAATCTTCTCGGCGAAAATGCGCTAAGCGGATTGCCGAGGCTCTCGTTTGACAGTGATCTTGTGACCGATTTCAGAATAAACGTTTCGGCAAACAACTCGATTGAAACGCTTGAATTAAACAGCAACGCGACTCTCGGGCTTTCCGTTGAGGATGGCGCGACGCTAAATATTGAAAATCTTACAAGCAAGAACAACGTCCAGTCCCTGACGGATGTGACTTTCGTATTTTACGATTACAGCGCGGATTCCGTCTTGTTCGGCTTTTCCGATATGAACATTGAGGACAACAGGCTCTACATACCCTCTATCGGTACGTTTGTGGATTTGATAGCCTACGACGGCGAGGGCAACCTTTTGCAGGGCGAATGGTTTTACGACTGGAACGGCGAGACCGGCAAGCTTGTGCTGAACGCCATTCCGGAGCCCGCGGCGGTTGCGGCGGTGTTGGGCGCGCTCGCGCTCGCGTTTGCCATGCGTCGGAAAAGAAAATAATGCGTTCGGGTTTAGTTTTATATAGATTGGTTTTTATTAAAAACGCTCCGGTTTGCGCCGGAGCGTTTTTTTTGCGGGAAATGGCGAGGCGGACGGAGAAATCTCCGGCGTTGCGGCGCGCGGGCGGAGCGGCTCGGCGGCAAGATCAGGGAATGCCGATATTTTTGTTCGGAATTTTTATCGTCCGCGGAAGAAAAGGGAGTGGGAACGGCGGGTTTTCGGCGGCGGATACGCGGGGTTGCCGTTAAAGCGGAGACGGAAATGTACACAGAGGGTAAAAAATCCGGCGAATGTCGGATTGGGGAAAGTTGATAAAAGTTGCGCAAAAACTTGACATTGTTAACCCTTCCGCCTATTTTCCAAAATTATTATGAAAGTCAAACGCTTCTTTTTTTCAAAAAATATTTCGCTCGTCGCGGCGTTTTTGTCTTTTGCCGCCGCTCCGCTTATGGCCGCTCTTCCGTCATCCCCGCTGGACGGGGAATTTACCACTTCATCGAACGAACACATTTATGCGGACTGGTGGTGGAAGCTGGAAATCGGGCCGTCGGGCGTATGGAACATAGTGGGAGACATGGCGCAGGTGTACTGGGGATACGAGAGCACGGCAAACAATATTCTTACCGGCACGGGGACGATCAATTTGGGATCGGACACGCTGGGCGGGTCTATGTATATTATGGGGTCGAATCCTCCCGCTCCGGATTCAAATTGGAACTTGATAATGAATTTTTACGGGACGATTAACGTCAACAAGATGGGTTCCTTGTCGTTTGGGGGGGCGTACATTTCTCGTTGGGGCCGTGTGGAATTTATAGACACGTTGAACATAAACGGCGGCATTGTTTCTATAATGTCGGAGACGGAAAACAATTCGTATTTTTGCGTGAACAACCTTTCGATTCGCGACGGCGGATTGTTCGAGAGCGTGTTGAATTTGCAAACCGGCGGCAGCGGCGTGTGGGATTTGTATTCGCAGGGGGTGTCTTCGAGCTTGCTGCGCGTTTCGAGCGGGAATTTTACGCTCAACCTCCATTCGGAAAATGTCCTAAACCAGCTGCCGAGAATTTCGTTCGATGAAGATACCGGAACCAATTTCAGGATAAACGCGTTCGCCGACAATTCGATAGGTGGTGAGTTGGAATTTAACGGAAACGCGGTTCTCGAACTTTCGGTAGCCGACGGCGCGACGCTTACGATAAAAACGCTGGCCACAAAGAACGACGCCCACGCGGTGCAAAATGCCGAAATTATATTCTACGACTACCGCGCGGACGCTGTTTTGTTTGAGGATCCGTATATATTTGTCGAAGACGACAGGCTCTGCCTTTCAGCGTATGAAACGTATGTGAAGTTGACAGCCTACGACGGCGAGGGCAATCTGTTGCAGGGCGTGTGGACTTACGAGTGGGACGACGCTGCCGGAATAGGCAAGCTCGTGCTGAACGCCGTCCCGGAGCCCGCGGCGGTTTCGGCGGTGTTGGGCGCGCTCGCGCTCGCGCTTGCCGCGCGGCGGAGAAGAAAATAGTACATTCGGGTTTAGTTTTATATAGATTGGTTTTTATTAAAAACGCTCCGGTTTGCGCCGGAGCGTTTTTTGCCTTTTCGCGCGGAGCGGTTTCGGAAGAACCGCGGCGAAAAATAAAAATGGCGAAATTTTTGGGCCATGGGTTTTTTGCCGCTTGTAAACGGCGGCGGCCTCGGGCAAAATGCAAACCATGAAACGCGCCGTTTTCTTTTTTTTGTCCGCCGCCCTTTTCGCGCTCTGCGCGCGCGCGGAAGTTTTGCCGTCAAAGGTTTATGTTGTCGCAAATTCGGACGACCCCGATTCTCTCGCGATAGCCGATTTTTACGCATCGGCGCGCGGAATTCCCAAGGGGAATATCGTCGGGCTGCCGATGCCGAAAGCCGGCAAGATCTCAAAGGCGGAATACTTTGAAAAAATCGAGAACCCGCTCGTCGCGGAGCTCGCAAAGCGGGGAGCGTTGAAGGCGGTGAAACTCGGGGGCAGGGAGCCGTCCGGCCGCGAAATCTATTCGTATGTATCACACGACATAGGGTTTCTCGTGCTCTGCCGGGGCGTTCCGTGGGGGGTGAACCCGTCGCCGAACTCCCCCGCGCCCAACCCTCCCAAATCGTTTTCCGACGCCGCGAGCGTTGATTCTGAAATATCGGGAAGGTTCGTGTCTTCAAAGTCGTTTGCAGGATTTGTGAAGAATCCGCTTTTTAACAATTACTCATGGGCAATGACGCCATCGATAACTGGAACAATCCCCGTAGCGAGGCTCGACGGAGTTTCGCGCGCGGACGTTGAGGCCTCCGTTAGAAACGCGCTTGAAGCCGAAAAAAAAGGCGTGCGCGGAAGGGTTTACATAGACGAATCTAAGCGCGAAAAGACGGGCGACAAGTGGCTTTCGGCAGCCGGTAAAATTTTGTCCGCGGCGGGGTTTGACGTTTCGGAGAACACGGAGCCGCGGCTTTTCGGGTTCGCTGACCGAATGGACGCCCCCGCATTTTACTTCGGTTGGTACGCCTTTAATCCGGCCGGATATTTTGCCGACAAAAACTTCAAGTTTCCGGCAGGTGCAAGCGCCCTGCACATATTCTCGTTTAGCGCCGCAAATATGCGCGACCGCAACTCTTGGACGCCCGCCTTTACGGCGGAGGGCGCCTCCGCAACTTTCGGCAACGTGTACGAGCCATACCTCGGCGGAACGCACTATCCGCACGTTTATGTCCTTGCCCTTGCACGGGGAATGAGCGCGGGCGAGGCGGCGACTGCGGCGATGCCATTCTTGAGCTGGCAGGGCGTGTTTGTCGGCGACCCGATGTTTAAGCCTTTCAAGACAGATTTAAAAAAGCAGATGGAAAATATAGACGCGGGTGAAATCGACGAGTTGTCGCAATATTCCGTAATTAGAATGGTAAATTCCATTTCGAAAAAGGGCGGGGCGCGCGCGGCGTTTGACTACGCCTCAAAATATGTCGGGAAAATGCCGGACGCCGCGCTGTTATGGAAGCTTGCGCAGCTTGCCGCGGCGGACAAAAATACGTCGGCTTCCGAGCAACTCGCAAGAGACGCGCTCTCGCGCGACATATATTCCAAGGTTTCCGATAGGGGGCTTGCGTTTGAAATATGCGCATATCTAATTCCGCTATCGCAGCAATCGCGGGTGGCCGCGCGCGGTTCGCTCGAACGCCTTGCGGGGCTATCGGAAGACGGTGAATATCTTGTCGCAGTCGCAAGGCTTGCAAAAGAGCTTTCAAAACGCGAAGAGCTCGGTGGGGAACTGGCAGGCGTTGTCAAGCGCGCGGACGCCTACGCGGCGCAAAAGGCAATGGAGAGGGAGAAGAACGCGAAAAAATAAACATAAAGTTTGATTGACTTTTAGATAAAAAATATTTTTTATAGACAAAGAAGGAGAATGATTATGAATTTGAAAATTTTTACAGTGGGGTTGCTTTCGGCGTTTTTTTCAATATCTTGCCTCTATGCGGCCGGATCTTCCGCCGCACAGAGCAAAACGGACATGAAGGCCGAGTTTAAAACGCGCGTTACTAAAAACGATTTTGGAGATATTTTTATTTCTAAGCTCCCGGAGCTGCCCGACAAATCCAAGACTAAGGATTTGAATGTAATCGGAACAACAATGCTCGTTTTCATTTCGTATGTGGACAATGAGCTTGACTTTGACAAGCTGAACGACTCCATGGCGAAGTCGTCGGGAGCAATAGACAAAAAAGGCAACCGCAAAAGCAGCGTACCGATTGACGGATTGATATCCGGCGCGAATAAATATTTGTCGTCAAAAAATATGGGGCTTCAAAAAGTGGGATATACTGCCAACAACTTCCGCCAGAGGCTTGAAGACGGCGTTCCAATCCTATGCTGGCTTGCGGTTTCGGACCTATATGAAGGCGATTTCACAAACCGGCTGGCGGAAAGAAAGGCGGCAAAATCGCCCGATGATTGGTCTAAGGCTCTCAGAAAGCTTGAAAAGAAAAGAATAAACGCGCGCGGAACAATGTACTCTCAGGCGCTCATTATGGGCTTTAACAAGGATACGGACGAATATTTAATCGCGGGGTTGTCCGAGAAGCCGATATGGATAACCGAGAGGGAGCTTAAAAACCTGCTCCTAAACGGATATATTTTAAGATATTAGCAAAGCTTGAAAAACTCCGCAAAGCGGAGTTTTTTTGTGTAGTTTCCCAAAAACTTTGCGCGTTAATTTTTGTCGGAAAAAAACGGCATTTAATACTATGGATAAATCGTTTAAAAAACGCATACCTCCGCCAGGGGCGGGTGGGACGCGTTCATATTGTTCTGGACGGCCGTTGTGGCGGCGGAGCTTGCGTATCCGCATATATTTGTGGAGGACTCTGAAGCTGTAAAAATATTCAGGCTTGCCGATTTTGCGGCGTGCGTATTTTTTCTTATAGACGTTGCGTGGAGGTATTTGTCGGCGGCCGATAAAATAGGATTCTGGAAGTGGGGGATTGTGGACTTAATATCGGCTATTCCCTTCATAACAGTGCTGAGGTATGGGAGGATAATTTCCGCGGCGAGGATAATGCTTTCGGCGCGCTCATCGGGGAAGGGGCTGGGATTTTTCTTCCCGAGCAGGGCGGGTTCCACGCTGTTGCTTGCAGTCTCAATGCTTTTTGCGGGAACTATTTTTTCTTAGGTGATGGTATTGCATTTCGAACGCGGGGCAGAGTCTGCGAACATAAATACGTATTTTGACGCTCTGTGGTGGGCGGCGGAAACTGTGAGCACAGTGGGGTACGGCGACGTATATCCGGTGACAATGGGCGGAAAAATCGTCGCAATGGTTTTAATGATGTGCGGGGTCGGCATGTTCAGCCTTTCGGCGGCTCTATTTGCCGCGTGGATTATAAGCGAAGTAAGGAGCGCCGACACTGTCGTTTTTGGCGGCGGTAATGCGCCTGCAAAAAAAACGGGGGCCTCGGCGGAAGCCGCAAAAATAAATTCTATTGTTTTGATTCGCTTTCCCTTACATTTTATAGCAAATCTTAAAACTGCATAATTTTTAGGGAAGGGGAGAAGGCTTTATATTATGAGACATTTAAAAATTGTAAAATGGTTTTTTGTACCGGTGTTTTTTTTGGGAATTATTGCGGCGGCTGTCGTGAATTTCTACAACGCCGACTATGCTAAAAACGCCTTGGATTTTTTTCGCGCGCGCTTTTTAGGCGGGCAAAGCGTGGAGGAGGCTGTTGCAAAATACGAACCGAGACTTCTTTCCAACACTAAGGAAAGCGATTTTATCGCCCGGTGTGGATTCCCCAAAGAAGTCCTGTTTTTCGCCGACAAGAGCAAGAGGATATTGTCTGTTTACGGCCGCGCGGGTGGTAAGGAAAAATTTGAGCATTTGAAAGATTATCCGTTTACCGGTTTTAGCGGCAAATTGGGGCCGAAGTTGAAGAGCGGAGACAGGCAAATCCCCGAGGGAATTTATGGGATAGAATATTTGAATCCGAACAGCACATTCCATCTCTCCATAAAAGTTTCCTACCCCGGCGATTTCGACGTTAAAAAGGCGCTTGCGGACGGCCGCAAACCAGAGGAACTCGGCGGAGATATAATGATACATGGCAGAAGCGGAACTGTCGGCTGCATACCGATTGGCGACGACGCGGTGGAGGAGGTTTTTATAATCGCGGCAAAGGCAGGCATACATAATATAAAAGTTATAATTTCTCCTTGCAACCTGTTATCCGGCGAAAAAAATTTTGCGAAAGATGTCGGAGTGCAGTGGTATGGGGAACTTATAGAAAATATAAGGTCGGAAATGCTTAAATACAAGGCTCTGGGTGTAGTTTTTTAACAGGGCGCGATGCGATTGGACAATACGTTTTATATTGGGCAATTTGCCATACGCGGTTTGTTTGCTTTCAGATGGATAAGATATGCGTTTATTTATAAACTTTTTTTATCAAAAATTCCGGCAGTTATTGACGGGGGATTTTTTGCTTCACCGTGAAAGATATTTTTTATGCCTCGGAATTGAATTTTTTGGGTGAGAAAAATGCAGATTTTTTTTCGAGAGTACTGTGGCAATTCCGATACGGGAAAGTATAGGGCTTTTTAATGTTCAATCTAATATGGGATAATTGCGCATATTGCGGCGCTTGCTGTCAGTCCGCGCGAGAAGATTTTAAAATGAATAAGTCCTTAGGCATATTGCGGCGTTTGTTTGGCTCATAGGGGGGGGGCGAGGGAACATATTAAGTTTGTTGATTTGAAATAAGCGCCGAAAACTTAAAAAAGGCTGTATTTATTATGGAGCGGCGGACGAGATAAAAAATTTGTCTATATAGTCCAATCGGTGGCTGAATGTGGACGGAGCAAAACTATGAAATCAAAAACTAAAAAATTTACGCTATTCCACAGATTTTGGCGTTTCCCATCTCTGCGCCGGAATTGGGGTTGACCCAACCTCTCCGAGTGACGAGCGTAAGGCCTTACTCCCTCAAGCCTTTCGCGAAAGA
>ERZ773181.70-NODE-70-length-124216-cov-8.675510_pt1 | contig 124216 bp, 124 predicted proteins | sample MGYA00581001_ERZ773181 | MGnify/ENA primary metagenome ERZ773181 (study PRJEB29015, sample SAMEA2737780) | human gut metagenome | biome: human gut; feature: human-associated habitat; material: faeces | place: China | collected 2012 ...
TGAAATTGTTTTTTTAGTGATTTTGACCACCTCTTTTTAGTGCGGCCTTTTTTTTATCTTTTTTCTATGTTTTATTCACACTTCAATCCTCCTCAACATCTAGAAATATTTTACAACGTTTCCATCTTTGCGTAAAGACAACTAACTTTTCGCATCAAATGATTTTCTACATGAAGGACAACGAACTTCAATTTTCCCCTTATTTCTAGGAACACGAATAATTTGCGCACATTCAGGACAAACTAAATACTTATTTTGTTTATCCTTCAAAGACTTATTAATAGCTTGAAAGCGATGAGTCACTTTTGCCTGAACACGAATAAACTTTTGATTTTCAATCGATCTTGCCACATAGTTCTTCGATAATGCACGTGCTAAATAAATAATAATACTAATATAGAACAATATATTGATCACAATGTTTTTTCTAAAAAATAAACTTAGTACTAATAAAATAAGTTCTAAATAAAATAGGAACTGATTTAATTTATCTGTACCATATCTACCTTGCATAAAACGATATAATTTTTCTTTCATTCCAATCACCGAGTACTATCATAGCATACAAAATATGAACTTACTATGTGCATTTTACCATCATTTGTATACTTGTTTTTATTGTTTACAAATTTTTTCATATTTTTATGAAACATTTTCAATTTTTGTGCTATAATCATCACGTATTAAATAAGGGAGGACTTAAAATGAAAGACCTAGAGCAATTATACGAAACCGTAAAAAAACGAAACCCCAATGATAAAGAATTTCTTCAAGCTGTTGAAGAAGTATTCGAATCATTGAATATTATCGCAGATGTACATCCTGAAGAATTAGACGATGATGTATTAGAAAGACTTGTAGAACCTGAAAGACAAATCATTTTCCGTGTTCCTTGGGTTGATGATAATGGCAAAACTCAAGTAAACCGTGGTTACCGTGTTGAATTCAACTCTGCCATCGGACCTTACAAAGGAGGTTTACGATTCCACCCATCTGTAAACATTAGTATCATCAAATTCTTAGGATTTGAACAAGTATTAAAAAATTCATTGACTACACTTCCTATGGGAGGTGGAAAAGGTGGATCTGATTTCGATCCAAAAGGAAAAAGTGATCGCGAAGTTATGCGTTTCTGCCAAAGCTTCATGAGTGAATTATACCGTCACATCGGGCCAAACACAGATGTTCCTGCTGGAGACATTGGTGTTGGAGGCCGTGAAGTCGGATATTTATTTGGGCAATATAAACGTTTGAAAAATGAATACAGTGGCGTATTGACAGGTAAAGGATTAACATTCGGTGGATCCTTGATTCGTACCGAAGCTACTGGATATGGTCTATGTTACTTTACACAAGCTTTATTAAAAGATAACGGAACTAGCTTCGAAGGAAAAACAGTTACGATTTCCGGAAGTGGTAACGTAGCTATCTATGCTTGTGAAAAAGCAACACAACTTGGAGCAAAAGTTGTAACTATGTCCGATTCAAACGGATTCGTTTACGATCCAGATGGAATTGATTTAGATTTAGTTAAAGACATCAAAGAAGTTCGTCGTGGACGTATTAAAGAATATGTTGAAAAAAGACCAAATGCAACATACACACCAAACGCACGTCCATGGACTGTTGCATGCGATATCGCCCTTCCATGTGCCACTCAAAATGAACTTGATTTAGAAGATGCAAAAGCATTAGTTGCAAATAAAGTATTCGCAGTATGCGAAGGAGCTAACATGCCAACAACACCAGAAGCTATTCACTATCTTATGAAAAACGGTGTATTCTATGCTCCAGGTAAAGCAAGCAATGCCGGAGGCGTTGCATGTTCTGGTCTTGAAATGTCACAAAATGCTCAACACTTATCTTGGACAGCAGAAGAAGTTGATCAAAAGCTTGAAAACATTATGGTAAATATTTTCGAAACTTGTCGTGATACTGCTAAAGAATATGGTCATGAAAAAGAATATGTAGTTGGAGCTAACATTGCTGGATTCTTAAAAGTTGCAAAAGCAATGAAAGCACAAGGCACAGTTTAATGAATATAAAAGCCGATTTCGGCTTTTATTTTTTGTGATTTTGTCTTATTATCTTAAAAGAAAAAAAGGTTGTGATTATTTTATGAAAAGAGCAAAACAAACATCTGAATCCATTGAGCTAGGTATTCTTCTAGCGTTATCCGGAGGTTTTATGGATGCCTATTCATACTTGGCAAGAGGACAAGTCTTCGCAAATGCCCAAACTGGAAATATGCTCCTCTTTGGTGTCAATTTAGCAAGAGGACAATTCCAGCATGCTCTACATTATTTATGTCCCGTACTTGCTTTTGGTCTAGGTATTTTCTTAGCGGAATTTGTACATTTTCAAAAAATTCAAAAAGTACATTGGCGTCAAGTCACTCTCTTAATTGAAATTATTATATTATTTTGTGTAGGCTACATTTCATTCAAACAAAACCTTCTCGCAAATTCTTTAACATCCTTTGCTTGTGGATTACAAGTACAAGCCTTTCGTAAAATACATGGTAAAGGTTACGCAACAACGATGTGTATTGGGAATTTAAGAACGGGAACACACGAAATGTGTAATTATTTATGCACAAAAAAAGTCCAACATCTACAAAGTGGACTTCTCTACTACTCAATTATTTTAACATTTATAATCGGTGCCATTCTAGGAAACTTTTGTATTCAGATTTTTTCAGCAAAAGCTATCTGGATAAGCGTTTCACTATTAATACTCGCCTTTATTTTAATGTTTGTTGACCGTGAAAAAGATGAGGCTTTTCAATAAGTTTTAATTCTGTATCACAATCCATTCTCGTCACCGAACAATTTGGCACTAAAGCTGCTGTATTCGGTTTTTCATCCACAAAACCTGGACACAATGCGTTCACAATATGTTTGATGGCAGAACCATGACAAACTACTAAAACATTCGCATTCGGATATTCGGATGCGATTTTTTTTAATTCATTCGTTACTCTTTCTATAACATCACTATGGTTTTCACCACCACAAAAACGATAACCATCTGGAAAACGTACTCCATCTTTAAATATATCCACTGATTTTTCAGCCTCAAAATCCCCAAAACACTGCTCTTTTAATTGTTTTGAAGAAATAATTTTCACATCTCTATTTTCTAAAATATATTGCGCTGTATCCATAGCACGCTCACTTGTTGAACAAAAACAAACATCAAAAGAATCATTCTTTAATTTTTTCCCTAGCTCTTTTGCCTGAGAAACGCCTAATTTAGTTAATGGTGAATCACACCAACCTTGAATACGTCCCTTCACATTAAACATGGTTTCGCCATGACGAACAATATAAAAATGAGTCATATATATACCTTCCTTTTGCCTCATTATAATCCATTTCAGTTAGATATCAATAACTATTTTTCATTGTAAAGAAAATTTGATTTTGATACTATAAACCCATCCATAAGGGAGTAGTTATCTTACTTCTGTAAGTATTTAAGTCAACATACTGATCAAAAGATCTGGCTTATTGTAAAAAACAAGACTTATGCGAAAAAAGATATCTTTTTTTCGTATAAGTCTTTTCTTGTTTTAAGGAGGAAATATGGATTTTATTACTATTTTATTTATTGGTGTTGGTTTAGCTATGGATGCATGCGCCGTTTCATTAGCAAAAGGTATGGGCCTTGATAAAGATAAAGTAAAAAAATATGCTTTGATCTTGGCACTCGCATTTGGATTCTTTCAAGCACTTATGCCAGCTATTGGCTATTTTGCAGGAAGTCATTTCGCCGATTATATCCAATCCATCGATCACTGGATTGCCTTTATTTTGTTGAGCTTAATAGGTATCAACATGATTAAAGAAGGAAAAGAAGAAAAAGAAGATGAAGTAAAAATTCACTCCATCTCATTTAAAGACATTCTTCTTTTAGCTATCGCCACAAGTATTGATGCATTAGCCGTTGGTGTAAGTTTTGCCTTTTTAAAAGTAAATTTATGGATTGCCACAACCACAATAGGAATTACAACCTTTGTACTTTCCTTCATTTGTGTATTGTTCGGCAAAACACTAGGGAACCTATTTGAAAAATATGCAGAATATATGGGCGGTTCTATCTTAATTCTTTTAGGCATCAAAATCTTGATTGAACATTTATTTTTCTAATAAGACTTCAACAGAATTCTTTTTTCATATATTCCGACATTTTCAAGGCAAATTCTTTATGTCCCTTTTCAGATAAGTGCACACCATCAAAACTCATATTTAATGGATTGCAGTCTATACAATGAACGTTCATTTTTTTATAGGCTTCATTCAATCGAATACTTTCCGCTTTAAATATATCAATTTGTATAATTGGCGGACAAAGAATCATTACTTTGTCTGTGTCAATTGAATCTATTAAATCATGCATAAAAGAAACAATCTGATCTACATCATAATAATGCATCAAATCATTCGATCCAAGCATAATACAAAACAAATCGATTGAAGCTAAATCATAAGTTTCGTCTTTAATATCCCTTAACAAACGTCCATTTAATGAATCTTCAAAAAACATCCATCCAGCTACTAGATTATTCAAGTAATCTTTGTAAGTTAAATCATATCTTTGAAAATATCCCCTTGGATCATATCCCCAAGTATTAGAATCCCCTAAAATCAATGCTTTTTTCATCATGCCACTCTTCGAATTCGTTTACGCACAACCATAAAACAAATTCCATGTGCTACAAGCGTTATAACCCATGTGATTGGATAAGAAATATACAACGAAAATGTTGTATGTACTGACTTAAATACAGTAAATATCCATATAACACGAATGACACAAACACCTGTTAAAGATACCAACATTGGTAGAATTGAATAGCCAACTCCTCTTAAACTTCCAACAAATGTGTCCATAATTCCACATAAACAATACATTGTACTAATGATAGCTAATCGATCAATACCAAATTGAATAACACTTTTATCACTCGAATAAATAGATAATAATTGTTGTCCAAAGAAATAAGCACCTTGTCCTAACACAAGACCAACTACCGTTACAATAGCTAAACATTCCAATAATATTTTATCGATTCGATCATATTTTCTTGCCCCAAAATTTTGTGAAGTAAATGACAAAGAAGTTTGATAAACAGCATTCATAGACGTGTACACAAAGCCTTCAATATTACTAGCCGCTGTGTTTCCAGCCATAACTAAAGATCCAAAAGAGTTAATACTTGATTGGATCAATACGTTTGAAATACTAAAAATAATGCCTTGAAGTCCTGCAGGAAGTCCTACTTCTAACATCTTTAATGCCAATTCTTTATGAAAGCGCATATCCTTTAATTCAAAATGTAAAGGGCCGTCCATATGCTTTAAACAAGACAAAATCAATCCGGCACTGATTCCTTCAGATATGATCGTAGCCAATGCAACACCAGCAACTCCCATATGAAATACAATTACAAAACATAAATTAAATAGTACATTAATAATTCCAGAAACCATTAAGAAATATAATGGACGTTTTGTATCCCCAATTGACCTAAGTATAGCAGCACCAAAGTTATAGACCATAAAAAAAGGCATCCCTGCAAAATAAATCCGCATATATAAAGAAGATAAATCAATTACATCTATTGGTGTTGCCATCAATTCTAATAAAGGTTTAGCAAAAAAGAAGCCTACAAATACCATCAAGAATCCTCCAAAAACAGCAATAAAAATAGCTGTATGTACAGCTTTAGATGTATTTTCTTCATCTCTAGCTCCAATGCATTTTCCCAATACTACATTTGCTCCAACACTAATTCCAATAAACATATTCACCAACAAATTAATCAATGCACTTGTTGAACCAACCGCTGCAAGTGCTTGATTTCCAGTAAATCTTCCAACCACTATAATATCAGCCGCATTAAATAAAAGTTGTAAACATCCCGATAATATTAATGGTAACGCAAAAACAATCAATTTTTTTAAAATTGGACCATTACACATATCCACCTGATAACTACGCATTAAAAATCTCCCATTCAATAATAGACAAATTATATACCTACTGTAAAATTTTTGAAAGAAAAAAAGAACGAAATGTAATTTTTCATTCTTTATTGCACTCTACTTTTCATACGATCCGGATGTAAACTATATTGAATCGCAATATCTTTTGAAATTTTATTCTGTTGATACAATTCAAAAATTGAATCATCCATCATAACCATACCATTTTGTCGATTGGATGCCATTGTATTTTCAATTTGATGAATCTTATTTTCACGAATCTGAGATCGAATAGCCGGATTTACTTGCATAATTTCAAATACTGGAATTAATTCTCCATCGATTGTAGGAATCAATTGTTCACTTATAACCGCCTCTAAGATCATGGACAATTGACTACGAACCTGATCTTGATGTCCCTGAAACATATCTACAATACGATCTATTGTATTTACTGCACCAACTGTATGTAATGTGGATAAAATTAAATGTCCTGTTTCCGCAGCAGAAAGTGCTGTAGAAACCGTTTCTTCATCACGCATTTCTCCTAATAAAATAATTTCAGGTGCTTCACGCAAAGCCGATTTTAATGCCGTTAAATAATTCTTTGTATCATGATACACTTCGCGTTGTGAAACAATCGATTTCTTATGCGAATGCAAAAATTCAATTGGATCTTCAATCGTAATAATATGGCAATTTCTAGTTTCGTTCATTCGATCAATCAAGCAAGCTAAAGTTGTACTCTTCCCACTTCCAGCAGGACCACTTACTAAAATAATCCCTTTTCTACGATTTGAAAGACTTAAAATAGATTCTGGTATATGAAAATCTTCTGGTTTTGGAAGTTCAAATTTAACTACACGCAAAACAGCCGCTTCTGAATTTCTTTGGCGATATACATTAACTCTAAATCGGCCTACTTGTGATAACGAAAACGAAAAATCATCTTCCCCATTTTTTTCAAAATTCTCATATGAGCAATAAGGTGCAAAGCCATACAACTGTTGAACAATATTCTTAGTATCATTCGGCATCATTTTTTCTTGTGTTATCGCAACAAGCTGTTGTCCAACCTTCAACATACAAGGACTTCCTGCAACAAAGAAAATATCTGATGCATTTTCTTTTATAGCTTTTTTTAAAATCTCAACAACATCCATACTATTCTCCTTTCACAATCGTCTTAAATACAACAATTTGACCATGATCAACCTTCACTTTTAAATATGTATCCTCTTTTACATGAACCAAAAAATCCGTTTCATTTTGATCAATCAATTTATGTGCTTTAATCTCAGCTTGATAATATGCTTTTTTATACGCATAGCTACGATTGACTTGTTCATGCATTTGATAAACTTTGTTTGCTGAAAACAACACTAAAACGCACATACATACAACAACAAATATACTCAGCATTGTAACGACACCTAATCCTATTCTTGACTGTTTCATTCGTTGCTCTCCTCTTGATAATAATGATAATCTAACACTTTATCTTCTTTTACATAAATCTGTATACGAAACTCATTATCTTTAATACACTTGATTTTAATATCATAATCCGTATCGTTCATTTTTCTAGTATAATCTCCAACACGAGTATGCGTTTCAATTTCATTTTGAGCAATAATCATAGCCTCTTGACGATATGTATCCTCCTTAGATACTTGCATCATTTTCGCATAGATTTCAATTAAAATCGTGGATGTGATAAGAAAGAAAAATAATACAAAGAGTAGTTCTAAAAAAAATGAAAATGGCCTCTTTTTCATGATGCCACCCCACTTCTTAATTCAACATAAAACTCAACACCATTAATTTCACAAATAATTTTATTTTCATCTTGCTTCACATCAAAATCATCACATGCCATTAAAGTTTGTCCCGTACTAAAATCTGGTTGCATATCCTTAATTACACAAAGCTCCATTAACTTAGATTTATCTCTATATAAATACGTATCACTTTTTGTATCCGATAGCTTAATTATTTTTTGACCATCTCTTTTTTCAACACTAACTCCATTCACTTCATCATAACTATGAATTTTGTTTGTGACATATAAAACGGGTGTATATGTTTCAAAATCATTTTTAGTACGTCTTTGCAACATCGAATAATCTTCAATTTGAATATTCAAAAGCATGAAACAGCATAACACAAACAATAACATTAACGAAAGAGAAAAGAAAACACCTGCATTTTTCATCATTCATTCCCCTTTCTATAAACATAAATATTTGGATATATATTATCCCCCTGCCAATCATATGTAATGAAATAACTATTTATATCATAAGTAAACCCATAATATTTTTTTAAATATTGAAAATTTTCTGGATAATGCCCCTCAACACTGTAACAACTAATTAAGGCTGTATCCAAACTATTTTTTACACGATCTATATCTAAATTCTCTGTACTCTTATTGATATTTGATAAACCTATCCATATCAATCCTAAAAACAAGCCAAAGAACAATATGTTCTTCCCCTTCATAAAACTACCCCAAAGTCTGTAATACATTCATTAAAGGAAGCATAATAGAAATTAGTACAAATCCTACTAACAAGGATAATCCCGCAATCATAGATGGCTCTAAACGATTTAAAAAGCTCGATAACATTCTTTCTAAATCTTCTTTATAACGATTTGATAAGGTTTTTAATACTTCATCTTGATGACCACTTTGATCCGCTGCCATCAATAAAGCACCATATCCTTGATCATACACATTCTCTTTTACTAATGCACTCGCCAGGCTTTCTCCTTCAAGCATACGATTTTTTACATGTAAGATTTTATCCTTTAATACAGGATGCTCAATCGATAGAAGTATAATATCTACAGCATCAATCAATGCATATCCACTTGAAACAAATAAAGATAATATATATGTAAACTTAGTCATTTCTTTTTGATAATTCAACTTAGAAAAGAATGGTAATTTTGTCATCCATACTTTATTCGGACTTTTTTTATAAATAAAATATAAAATAAGACCAAAAACTAGAATAAACAATAAAATAAAAAAGCCAATATAACTTAAGATTCGAGCTGAATACATCAAAGACAATGACATCGACATTTGGCTCAAAATATTTTCAAAAATAGGAAACACTTTAAATATTAGGGTGGCAACAATCACAAACATCATCAAAATCAAAACAAATGGATATGTGATTGCATCTTGAATTTGATAATTCAATTCTTTTTGTCTTGCATAATATGTACTCAATTCCTTAAACACTACATCTAAATTCCCAATATTTTGCCCAACTACAACCATCTGAATCATATATTCATCAAATTCTTTAGATTCTTTTAATGCATCTGTAAAAGAATAGCCTTGCTTCATTATATCTTCTAATTTTTTTGCACATATAGATACATCTGCATCAAAACCAACAAGCATTTTCAAGCCATCTTCCACTTGCAAACCATTTGAAATAGCCAATGCCAATTCACTTGTAAAAATATATTTTTCATTATTCGATAACATACATACGCCTCCTAATAGTGATACACTTCATCATATTTCCCTTCATAATCCGAATTTTTTGAATCCGAAAATGTAGGATCTACAAGATTCCATTTTTCCTTATCAAAATATATTTTAGGATTGATCCATCCCGTATCCTTTAAATAAATTTCAACCCAGGCATGATACTCAATATCCGTCCATCCAACAATCACCTTTGCCGGAATACCTTGAATTCTGCATAGAGCAGCAAGACTTGCCGCATAATCAAAACAAATTCCCTTGCCACTTTTTAATGAACCATCAATATCTGGTAAGACAAACGTATCACTTACATCCTTTGCCTTTTGATCGTCATAATCTAATGTATCTACAACATATTTAAACAAATGTGCTATACGCGTCAAATCGTCACGATCATCCTTTACAAGTTCAAAAGATTTTTTATATACATAAGAATCCTTTGTATAATCAACAATTTGATTCGGATATAAATAGGGAACAAGATCATTTGGCAACTGAACATCTATCGTATTAGAAGCGCATATCGCATATCTTGTTCCTTCTATTTGCTGCAAAATTTTTATCGTATAACTGCCATTATCCATATTCATTGGAAAAGGCTTGAATTCTGTTGTCTTTAAATCATAGTTATATTTTTTATCATCCTTTGAAATCTGTAGTTTGATTCCCGAAGTTTCTTGAAGTAACCTAGCACAAATATATCCATCATTTGCGTGTGTTAGATCCACTTCAGCTAGACTACCATCACTCAAAACACTCAGTTCTTCCTGGCTAGGCCATAAAACTTCAGCTTCCGTTTGCGAAGGACTTTCTTCACATTTTGTGGGGTATTTTGTAGAATCTTGACATCCACATAGAAGGCAAAATGTCATCAAGATATAAACTACATTTTTTACTATCCTATACTTTCTCATACTACACTAATAATACACCTATTTCTTATGAATCAAATCATTAAATGCATCTATTGATAAAGGACGACTATAATAATATCCTTGTCCCACATTGGCACCTAGACATCTTATAAATTCATCATCCTTGCTTGATTCAACACCTTCAACGACAACACGTATATTTGATTTTTTCGCAATGTTGATAATTCCTTCTAAAATCCATTTTGTTTTTTTGTTTTCTAAGTCCGAATCTATATGCAAGAAAATACGATCAATTTTTAATTCATCAATAGTAAGTTTCGATAAAACATTTAAAGATGAATATCCACTACCAAAATCATCTAGAGATACAGAAAAGCCTAATTTTTTTACTTCCAAAAGAATTTGATTAAACATTTTAAAATCTTCAATAACCGTACTCTCTAAGACCTCTAAAGTGATATAGGAAGCCGAAACATCGTACTCCTTTAACAAGGACTTTAATTCTGAAATATAATTTTCATGATAAAAAACAATTTTTGATTGATTCACTGAAATATTGACCGGTTGAATTCCCATATCAATCCATTTACGTATTTGTTGAATGGCTTTTCTTAACATGTAAAAGTCTAGTTTTGAACAAAACCGATTCTTTTCAAAAATTCCGACAAAACTTGATGGAGGAAGATAGGTCCCATCCTCTAATTTCCATCGAACCAAAGCTTCGGCAGAAACAACTAGATTCGAACCTAAATCCACCTTAGGCTGCAACACCATTTCAAAACAATTTGAATCTAAAGCTTGTTGCATATTAGATTCTACAAAATTTTCAAACTCTTTTTTCTTATGCACTTCTTCATCAAAAAAACAAATATTTTCAGAAGCCATTTCCTTCGACTGAGCTAAGGCAAACATAACATTTGTAAGCATTTGTTCAAATGAATATTTTTCTTGTCTTGCACCATTACAAATAACACCACAACAAAATTCATATTCATAACAAAAATCTTTTGTGTTTTGACGAATACTATTAAATATCGCATGAATACGCTTTGAAACCTTGTTTTCAGCCGTATCCATCAATAACATATAGAAAACATCGGCACTGTCTCTACAAATAATTTCATCTTTTTTCAGCATTGGCTTTATACAAGTTACAATACGACACAAAAAATCATCTGACTTATCTCTTCCTAAAATCTCATTCATAAATTTAAAGCGTCGCAGATTTAAAGACACTAATGAATAATTATTATTTTTAAGGGCATATATACGAACCAACTGCGTAAATCGAGCAAAAGAAACGGCACCAGTTAATTGATCTGTATAAGCTAACTTTTCCATCTCTTCATTGTTTTTTACCATCATTCTATATGCGATCCACAATAAAAGAATGACTACAATCACAAATAACATCAAAACATAATTTGTAGTACGTGACATAACATACATCGAATAATTTAACGATTTAGCTGAATTTACATAACATAAATACCAACCTTGAATCCCAATTTTTTTTACAACAATTCCATGTTCTTGACCTTTGACTCCTATCAATCCATTCACATTTTCGGATAGATTCATATTTTTTATAACAGCTAACACTTCATTTGATTCTAAATTCTTTTGAATTCCATAAAAATCTTTAAAATCCGTAATGTACAAATTCCCACCACTTATTGATTTTCTCATCAAATCTGTATATGGTTTCAAGCTACTATCAGCACACAATACTCCAACAATCTGATTTTCATTCTCATAAACAGGCACTATATACGTAAGCTTATAATTCTTATTTTTTTGTTTAAATGTACTTTGCTCCCCCAAAAAACCATTCTTAATTTTATCTTTATATTCATCTGATAAATTGTTATACGAAAACTTAGAATCCTTTTTTGAAGAATACACATTATGATTCATATCGATAAATTGAATCGATGAAAAATCACTCTCTTTTTTCATTTCAAATAATGAGGAATCTAAATCTGTTTCCTTATTTAAATTTCTTGCGAAAGTATTCAATAAAACTAAGTCTGTATTCTTTTTTGAAGAAACACGTTGTACACACAAATCTATTTCTTGATCCATAGTTGTATATGTTGCCTTATTTAAACTATCGTCTGCATGATTGATAAAAAGAAAGGCCATCAATAAAATTCCAAGCACCATCAAAATAGAGAAGATCAATAGTTTATAAATTCTTTTCCTTAATACACTTGCATCCATATGCAATCTACATCTTTCTATTATCTGTTTCTATCTAGTTCTGCTTTATGAACTGAGTAATTCATACGATAGTTTTTCTTTCTAAAAATACTATAAAATTTATTCGAAATACGCTGTATAATCAAATGCGCATTCTCTTCTGTTTGACAATCCACTAGAAGTAATAATTGCGTTTCACTTGTACGTGTAAACAAGTCATTACTTCTTAAGCATGAACTTACCAATCTTTTTACTCGATCAAAATCCACACCTACTTTTTCATAATCTAAAGTTCCGTCTGAGAATTGTAACATAATCAAATAATAATTTTGTTCATTACGAACTGACATTTTCAATAACAATTCATAGAAATATTTAAAAATTTCATACGAGCAGAAAAAGCCCTGATTTTGTTGATCACGATTTGAAAGTTCCCTCATAATTGTTTCCATATCTTTATTTTCTTCTTTAGCATGATCAGCAATAATAATGTCGTACAATTGTTTAAAACGTTTTGATAAACCCGTTCCAAGTTCCGACAAGAAAATATCATTTAATTCATCATAATACTTCAATGCCTCTCGATAATTTCGCGTTGCGACCAAACCCTTCATATAATAGTAATGTAAGCCTTCATTAAAAGGTTCAATCAACACAGCCTGATAGTTCATAAGCATCATTTCATCGTATCGCTTTTGCGTATACAAATAACAAGATGTACGCATCATTGTTTTAACATACATTTGTCTAAATACTTCTTGTTTTTGTAGAATCCAATGAAGCTGACTTGGTGAAGCATAAAAACGCCCTTGATACAATCTAAATATTTTTCTTGCGATCTTAAACTCTTTTTCATCCAACAATTCAGCACCCTCATTGATTTGATTATAAGCCTTTTCTAATTCTACAAAATCAATATTCCAATCTAAATTTGGATTTAAAATATAGCCCTTTCTTGTCGTAACAATAACTTCTTTATCCTTAAAGAAGTCAATTTCATTTAATTCAGAACGCAATCTGAAAATCGAAAATTTTAATGCACTAGATGGGTTTTTGCTTTCTGGCCATAAAATATCAATCAATTCATCTTTTTGAACTGGTTTCTCACTGTGAAATAATAATACTTGCAACAAATTCACCAATTGTTTGCCAAATAATTCCACAATATTGACCGTCACATTATCGTTTGTGATTTCCAATCCCCCAAAGGTTTTTACATAATAAGTTTCACTCATGATGATCCTCCTTTCAAAAAATTATATAGTATCTAACCTAGTTTTATTTTACAATAAATTTCACAAACAAAAAAGCAGAGAATTAGAAAATATTCTCTGCAAACAATTATTTTAAAGTATATTCAACATGTTGATAGAAAACACCATTCTCCTCAATATTTGAAAGAATCTTTTTATTGTATAAAGATTCATCAAATTCAGGAAAATACACTTCGGCATCGGCATCGGCATCAATTTGCGTTAACACAAGTCTTGATGCATACTTTAGCATTTCACTATAGATCATGCCTCCACCAATACAATAGATTTCCTCATCCGCATCTTTATAACGCTTCATGAATTCTTCAACACTTTCACACATCTCAATATCTTCACCAAGATCTTTACATGTTCTTGAAATAACGACATGATGACGCTTAGGTAATTTACCAGGAAGACTCTCAAATGTTTTTCTTCCCATCACAATCGTATGGCCGGAAGTTTGTTGTCTAAAAAACTTTAAGTCTTGCGGCAAATGCCAAATCATATCATTATTCTTTCCAAGTTCACGATTTTTACCAATCGCTGCAATCAACGTTAATTTCATAAACCACCTATTGTGCTAAAGGAAAACTGATTTTCCCCATGTGCTCGTATCCATTCAATTTAACATCTTTTGTAGGATCAAAATCATAGAAATCCGTAACATCCGGATTCAACCATAATTTTGGTGCTGGCAAAGAACCTTTTGTTTCATAACGATTCAACTGCTCTTTGATTCCATCAACCTGGTTTACATAAATATGCGCATCCTTGATAGACCAATCGATCGTACCTGGTTTTAATCCTGTAACCTGAGCCACCATCATTAATAAAACTGCATATTGAGTAACATTAAAAGGCAATCCTAAAGGAACATCGCAACTTCTTTGATGAACCCAAATATTCAACTTGCCATCTGTCACATCCCATTCTGAGCTCCATACACAACTTGGAAGTACAGCTGTATCTAGTTCACTATCTTGCCATAAAGAAATGACACGTCTACGATCTTCTTTATCATTTTTTAATGAATTTAAAAGTTTATTCATTAAATCATATTTTTTTACAATATATCCATAAGCGGTTCCAATCGTATGGGCAAAACTTGGATCAAAATGTTTTAATACATTCCCTGTATTTTCATCAATCCAATCTCCATCCTCATTAATTTCCCATTTATCCCAAATATGAACATTTCTTTCTTGAAGCCACCTGACATCATTACTTTGTGCTTGGTAGATCCATAGCATTTCTGTAACAGCCTGACGAATAAACAATTGTTTCGTTGTTAAAATAGGAAATTCTTTCGCTAGATCCAAATGGAAATGTGCACTCGGAATTTTAATCGTGTCAATTCCTGTACGATTATGTACTTGAACTCCATTTTCTAAAATATCTTTACATAATCCGCAATATACATCATCAAAGTATGACATCCAGGTCCTCCTTTAAAATATTTTCTTCGATAAAATGAGCCACTGCACTTTCATCGTTTGTATACGCACTCACAAATGCACCACAATCTTTAACCTGCTTAGAGCCATTTTTCATGCAGACTCCCATACCAACCTTTTGAAGCATCTCCATATCATTTTGTTCATCTCCAAAGGCTACACAGTTTTCAAGTTTGACACCAAAGTGCTTTGCGACCTTTTCAATCCCATATCCCTTATTGATTCTAGGATCTACATATTCAAATAAGTTATCTGCTGTTAAAAAGCCAACACAAGCCTCATTCTTATATTGTTTGGCACGCTCTAACACAATAGGCATATATTCTTTGTCACAATGAATAATCAGCTTGTTGCATGTATTATTCAATAAATATGGTTCAAGATCGATTTCAATCTCTGTTTCCCCAAAGATTCGAGCATGTTCTTGCGTTTCTATACTTGTACGATTTGTATATCGAGTTGCTCCTTCTAAAATCCAGAAATCTACATCTAGATCCTCAAAAAAATGAATGATATCTAAAACAACTTCTCCATCCAATAGATGATATTCTTCTTTTGTTCGTTGTCTTAAATCATATAAGACGCCACCATTCATTCCCATAACAAAGCTTACACTATCTTCAATTTGCCATTCTTTTAACATAGCACGCACTGTTTCAACAGGACGACCAGAAGCAATCCCAAACAAAATGCCATATTGTTTCAATTTTGAAACTGCTTCTTTATTTAGAGATGTAACTTTCTTCTTTGAATTTAAGAAAGTTCCATCCAAATCTGTCGCAATCAAAGTTATTGGTTTCATATATTATCCTTCGTAAGTTAAGAATGCTGCATAGCCTTTCTTTGCTTCATAAATATCCGCTTTACTAGCCAATTCAAATGGCGCATGCATATTATGTAATGCTACACCACAATCAATAACTTGCATTCCATAGTTTGCCAAAATATATGCGATTGTTCCACCGCCACCTTGGTCTACTTTTCCTAGTTCACTTGTTTGCCATGCCACATTGTGATCATCCATGATACGACGAATCAATGCGATATATTCAGCGTTCGCATCATTACATCCACTCTTACCACGAGCACCTGTATATTTATTAAATACAATACCCTTTCCAAATTCTGCTTGATTTCTAGGACTGGATGCCGATGCATAAATTGGATCATGTGCAGCACTTACATCACTTGAAAGCATTGTTGAATTCATCATTGCACGTTTTACACTTAAAGCGGAATAATCACCCATACACTCCATAACTTCAGCAACAAAGTTTTCAAAGAACATAGAATGCATACCTGTAGCACCTTGAGAACCAACTTCTTCTTTATCCACTAATAAACAAACTGCTGTACGTTTTACATTTTCAGCTTCCAATTGAGCCACTAAACTAGTATAAGCACAAATACGATCATCATGACCATAACCTAATACCATACTCGAATCAAAACCACAGCTTCTTGCACGTCCTGCAGGAACCACTTCTAATTCAGATGAAACAAAATCATCTTCTTCAAAACCATAAGTCGATTTTAAAATCTTAGCTACATTTGCCTTAACTGCATCTTTCTCTTCATTTTCCAATGGAATGGATCCAACTGTTACATTTAAATCTTCCCCCGCAATCACTTCATTTGCCTTTTTTTGTAATTGATCGGCACTTAAGTGAATCAATAAATCACTGATCACAAATACAGGATCACTTTCTTTATCTCCAATCGCAATATCAACAGTTGTTCCATCTTTTAAACAAACAACACCATGAATAGCTAAAGGTAAAGTAACCCATTGATATTTTTTAACTCCACCATAATAGTGAGTATCTAAATATGCTAGATTTCCATCTTCATATAATGGATTTTGTTTTAAATCTAAACGAGGACTATCAATATGAGCACCTAAAATATTCATTCCTTTTTCTAAAGGATTTGAACCAATGTGCATCAACGCAATCGATTTATTCATCATATTTACATACACTTTGTCTTGAGCCTTTAAAATTTCTTTATTTTCAATGACCTCTTTGATATCACGATACCCATATGACTTTGCTAATGCGATGGCATTTTTTACGCAAGCTCTTTCCGTTTTAGAATCTGACAAAAAATCAATGTATCCATCACTGAATTTCATAACATTTTCAAATTCTTCTTTTGAATATTTATTCCAAACTACTTCACTCATGCTTCTACCTCCAACATTTTAAATAAGCGTTTTGATAATTCTATTTTTGATTCCATTGTATTCATCCAAGTAATACTTCCTATTTCATCACTCCTATTTAACAAGCCTTTTTGTTCCAGTAAATCCTTAGTATGCAATGTTGTTCCTACACTACCTTCAATAATATGAATATTTGGACATAGTCTTTCTAAATATTTTGTGTAAAAAGGAAAATGAGTACATCCAAGTACAATACTATCTAGATCTTTATAGTCACAAGCGGCCAAATATTCTTTTAAAACAGATTCTACAAGGTTTGTATCATCCAATTTATCATCTTCGACCATTCTTACTAACTTTGGACAAGGTACTTTCACAATATGATGCTCATCTTTGAATCGATCCATCAAATTCGCAAACTTCTTTTCAGATAAAGTAAGTTCGGTTGCCCATACCGCAATTCTTTGATTACTCCCTCGATCACATGCCACTTTTAAAGCTGGCTCCATTCCAATGATATCTACATCATATTTTTCTCTTAGAAGCTTCACACAAGCACTTGTTGCCGTATTACACGCGATTACGATTGCCTTTACATCTTGTTTTATAAATTCATCGCAAATCGCAATACATCGCTTCGTGATTTCTTCTTTTGTCTTTGTTCCATAAGGATTGTACTTACTATCTCCTAAGTAAATTAAATTTTCATTAGGAAGTAAGCTATGCATCGTGTGTAAAACACTAATTCCACCTAATCCTGAATCAAAAACACCTATCGGATTTTTCGAATTCATACAAAACGCTCCTTTTTTCATCTTTTCAATTATACAACGTATAAAGAAAACATCCAAGTCCTCAAACTTGGATGCATGTTTAGCTATATTGATTCTTCATTTCTTTTAAGATATTTAATAATTCCTTTTTACCAATGCCATCATGAATCAAACTACCCGGATGCACTCTGTCATTATGAAATAAATAGATCAATGAGGCCTGAAGCTCTTTAAATGACATAGCTTCAAATTCTTTATTCACCAAGTAATCTTCATAATCTTTCATATCAACTAAATCTGTCGCATAAAAAGAAAGAACCATTTCCATCAATAAAGATTGAACATTCTCATTATCTTCAAGTAAATCTGAATTTGCCCAACAAATATCTTCATCTGTTAAATCATTTAATTTTTCTATAAATGTCTGAATAAATGTTGCATCATCCATTTTTTCTTTCGCAAAATAATTTGAAATTTTCATATTCTCCTCCAAAAAAAAGAGGTTTAAGGCTTTCATCACTTCCTTAAACCGCTTTCCGTAATATTTATATCCTCATATAAATATTACATGAATTTTGTTTGTATTTAATATTATTATGTTCTTGTAAACAAACAAAATTCTGTATAGATAAAACCACCACATTCTATCTATACTCTCTAATCCACTTTTCCTTCGCAGAGTTTACCACGCTCTGCATGTCCCTTTGGCAGCTCATCACACTGCCAAGTAAATAATAGCACATATAAAAAGGGTAAGCAAGCTTACCCTTCTGTCAGTCTATGACCTATAAAGGAAGTAGTTGGTAGTGTTTCAGTCATAGAACTTACACCTATATTTTAGTCTTATTTTTCTTGTTGTAAAGCCTTCATAATTCTTTCATAATGCAAAAAAGATTGTTCTTGATTCATTGAAATCAATTCATCTAAAGTAACACACTTACAATTTATACTTTCGCATGTATTTAATTGCACATCACTTAAATCAAAATCAAACTTAAAATGATAAATATCCACAAAATAATTATCATGTCTATCATTATCCTCATTAAAATAAGAATAGACAACCCCACCATTTTTTACATCAAGACCTGTTTCTTCCTTGACTTCACGCTTGATCGCATCCAAACTTGATTCTTTACTTTTAGCGCCTCCACCAGGCATTTCCCAATTTCCAGCAGCCCATTTTTTATTAAAAGCTCTTTGCGTAACTAGAAACTCACCTTGAGAATTCTCCAAAATAGCCAAAACATACATCATAAATTCTCCAGGCTGAAATAAATAGGTAGTACGATCTACTTCTCGATTTAACAACTTACGATTTTGATCATACAAATCAATAAATTCACTCATCTACACAATCTCCATTTTCATCTCTATAAAAACAAGAATAATGTCCTGTATGACAAGCTGCTCCATCTTGTTCTACTTCTAATAATATCGTATCTTGATCACAATCAATGCGAATTTTTTTCACATGTTGATAATGGCCACTCGTTTCTCCTTTGACCCATAAACTTTGCCTTGACCGAGAATAATAAGTGGCAAGTTTTGTTTCAACAGTTTGTCTATAACTTTCCTCATTCATATATGCGAGCATAAGAACTTTTTTAGTATCCACATCCTGAACAATACAAGGAATCAAGCCATTTTGTTTCTTAAAATCCAACTGCATCATAACCTTACTGCGACTCCTTCTTCTTTTAAATACTTCTTTACATTTAAAACACTAGATTCTTCATAATGAAAAATACTTGCCGCAAGTGCAGCATCACTCACTTCTAATGCAGATTTAAAATCTTCTAATTTACCACATCCACCAGAAGCAATCACAGGTACATTTACAATTTTAGAAACAGCTCTATATAAATCTAAATCAAAGCCATCTTTTGTTCCATCCGCATCCATACTTGTCAACAAGATTTCTCCAGCTCCTAAAGATACCCCTTTTAAGATCCATTCCATACAATCGATTCCTGTATCTTTTCTTCCACCTTCTACATATACATTCCAACCTGTATTATCGGCTCTTTTTTTAGCATCCACCGCCAATACGATACATTGATTGCCAAATCGTTTACTTGCTTCTTCAATTAAAGAAGGATTTCGAATAGCTGCACTATTTAAACTCACCTTATCGGCTCCAGCCATCAACATAGCACGCACATCTTCAATTGTTGAAATACCTCCACCTACTGTAAAAGGAATAAATATTTCTTTTGCGACACGCCTAACAACATCGACCATTGTTTTTCTTTTTTCTATAGTTGCGCTAATATCTAAAAACACCAATTCATCCGCACCGTCTTCATAATATTTTTTTGCCAGAGAAACTGGATCTCCAACTTCTTTTAGACCCACAAAATGAATGCCTTTCACCACCTGACCATCTTTCACATCTAAACAAGGTATGATTCTTTTTGTCAACATATGCTTAACGCCTCTTTCAAATCTAATGTTTTCTCATAGATGGCCTTCCCGGCAATAACTCCATATAACCCTAAATCTTTACATTTTTGAATGTGTGACAAATCACGTACACCACCAGATGCGATTAAGTTACACGATACATGATTTTTAAGCGCTTCTAACATCTCAAAATTTGGCCCTTGTAAAGTACCATCCTTTGAAATATCCGTGCATATCAATGTTTTGACACCAATCTTTTCCATTCTTTTCGCAAAATCCAAGTAGTATTCTTTACTTTTTTCTAGCCAGCCTGAAGTACAGACATAACCATCTTTACAATCTAAGCCCACCGCAATCTTTGATCCATATTTTTTAATTGCATCTTTTAATAAGCAATCATCTTGAATAGCAGAAGTTCCTAAAATCACTCTGGATACACCATTTTCAATATAAAAATCAATGGCTTCCATAGTACGGATTCCCCCACCCACTTCAACAGGTAATTGGCAAGTCTTTACAACTTCACAAATTAAATCCGCATTAATACGACTTCCTTCTTTTGCGCCATTTAAATCAACCACATGTAAATAATTAGCCTTTTCCTTTTCAAATTTTTTTGCGCAAGCCAATACATCTTCAGCCACACATTTTGACTGACCATAATCACCTTGATATAAACGAACGGGCTTTCCATCTAATATATCTATTGCGGGTAATACAATCATTTAGAACTCCTTTCCAAAATATTCCAATATTTTTAATCCATCTTTTCCACTTTTTTCAGGGTGAAACTGACATCCCATTATATGTCCGTGCATAACTAAGCCAGGTATTTTCATATTTCCATACATGGAATATCCAATTAGATCTTGATTTTCCATATCTTTGGCATAATAAGAATGTACATAATACACATACGTGTTTTCTTTAAAGATGTTTTGTGCCTGACTACTTTCTAAAACATTCCAACCAATCTGAGGAATTTTAACGCTTGTATCTTCCATATGACAAACATGGCCTTTTATAAAGCCAAAGCCTAGGCAATATCCATTTTCTTCACTCGATTCAAACAAGGCTTGCATTCCTAAACAAATCCCTAATAAAGGAACATCTTTTTTCACTTGTTGAACAACAAAATCGTATAATCCCATGGAATGTAAGGTGTTCATGCAATCTTGAAAAGCTCCAACACCTGGTAAGATCAATTTATCACATTTAGATAAAACAGAAACATCTTTTGAAACAACACTATCTAAATTTAAATAATCACAAGCATTTTTTACACTGTGTAAATTGGACATACCATAATCTATAATTCCAATCATTCTAACACTCCTTTTGAGCTAGGAATCTTATCCGATTCTATTTTTACAGCTTGTTTTAAAGCACGACCAAATGCTTTAAATATAGCTTCTACTTTATGATGATCATTCTTTCCGTAGAACACATTGATATGTAGTGTAACACCTGCAGCAACACTGAAGGCTCTAAAGAATTCTTCAACCATTTCACAAGACATCGTCCCAATATTTTCACGATTGAAATCACAATTGAAGACTAAATATGGACGTCCACTAATATCAAGTGTGACATTACATAATACTTCATCCATAGGCAAATTCATACTTCCATAACGGGCAATCCCTTTTTTATCGCCCAATGCTTCTAAGAACAATTTTCCTAATAGTATACCGCAATCCTCAATGGTATGATGATCACATACTTCTAAGTCCCCATCTGCCTTAACAACTAGATCAAAATTAGAGTGGAACGCAAACAATGTCAACATATGATCAAAAAAGCCAATTCCTGTATCAATTTCGCTATTTCCATTACCATCTAAATTTATCTTTTCATAGATTTTTGTTTCCTTTGTATCTCTACTTTTTTCAGCTGTTCGCATACTCAAATCTCCTTAGAACATCTAATACCATTTCATTTTCTTCTTTTGTACCAATCGTTATACGAAAACTTGCATCTTCATAATTTCGAATCGTGATATTCTTTTCTTTAAACATCGCAAGCAACAAATCCTTTTTTTCACTTCTTCCAAATAAGAAATTCGCATTGGAAGGATACATTGTCAGTTGCTTAAATTCCTTTACTTCTTGATACATTCTTTCTCTTTCTGAAATAATTGTCGCAATAGTATCCTTATACTCATCTGCATGTCTTAAGACAACACTTGCGATAGTTTGTGTCACACTACTTAAGGCATAAGGAATAAAGAGTGCACTTAACTTTTCAACTTGTGAAGAAATCATAAAGCCACAACGAATCCCTGCAAGACCATATGCTTTGGATAATGTTCGACATACAAATACATTTGAATACTCTTTCAATAAACAAACTGCACTTTCTTTACCAAACTCCATATAAGCCTCATCAAAGATAACAGGAATATCCTTAAACGCTTCACTAATTTTTTTCATTTCCCATAATGTGATGGAATGTCCTGTCGGATTATTTGGATTTGAAAATAAAACCATATCTACATTTTTATCTTTTCCATTTGAAATAAACGCTTCAACATCAAATGAACCATCTTGATTTGTTTCATATTTTTCAATCTTTGAATGATTCAACCCTACATAATAGTCATACATAGAGAAGTCTGGACTCAAAGTATAAAGTATTTTATTTTCCTGTAAATAATATTGAATTAAAAATCCTAACATTTGATCCGACCCATTTCCAGATAAGATCCAAGAAGACGGAACATTCATAACCTCTGCATATAAACGATGTAATTGGTGGCAAGTTGTATCTGGATACCGATTTAAGGATAGATTTGAAATCGCATCTATAATTTCTTGTTTAACTGTTTCATTCACATTTTGACTTGCTTCATTGGCATTCAACAAAATCCCTGACTGTACATGTGTTTTATATCCTTGCATTATTTTTCCCTCACTTTTGCGGCATTGGCATGTGCCTGTAAATGCTCTTCACTAGCTATAGTCTCAATATATTTCGCGTAAGTTTCAACAGCTTGTTTTGAATAATATAAATAAGATGATTTTTTTATAAAGCTATCTACAGATAATGCACTAGAAAATCGTGCAGTGCCACTGGTAGGTAAAACATGGTTGGTTCCCCCAAAATAGTCACCAATACTTTCGCAAGTATAATAGCCTAAGAAAACACTACCTGCATTTTTAACTTCTTGTAGATATTCCATAGGATTTGAAATCATTAATTCTAAATGTTCTGGTGCAATCTCATTACTAATTGAAATACATTCTTCAAGCGAATCACAAACAATGGCCTTACCATAATTCTTTAAGGATTGTTCAACAATTTCTTTTTTAGGTAAAATTGCACTTTGTTTTGAAAGCTGTTGATTCACAGAATTTAAAAGATCTTCGCTTGTTGTCAAAAGAATCGCACTTGCCATAGGATCATGTTCGGCTTGTGATAATAAATCTGCTGCCACATATTCTGGATTGGCATTTTCATCCGCTACAACTAAGATTTCACTTGGACCTGCAATCATATCAATATCAACGGTTCCATATACTAATTTTTTAGCAGCTGCCACAAAGATGTTTCCTGGGCCCACAATCTTATCTACACGATCAATCGTTTGTGTTCCATAAGCTAAGGCTGCAATGGCTTGGGCTCCACCAATCTTATAAATTTTATCCACACCTGCAAGTCTTGCAGCATATGCAATATTAGGGTGAATTGTACCTTCTGAATCTGGTGGGGTTACCATCACTACATTTTTTACTCCGGCAATTTTTGCAGGCAGTGCATTCATTAGTACACTACTTGGGTATTGTGCTCGTCCTCCAGGCACATAAATACCTACAGCTTCTAAAGGAAGAACTCTTTGTCCTAAATAGATTCCCATTTCTTTTTGAAGTAAATATCCATTTTGTTTTTGAAGTTTATGGAAATCTTCAATATTTTGTTTGGCAAGTTTCATAGCTTCTACAAAATCTTTATCACACTTAAAAATCTGAATATCTAACTCTTCTTCCGTCACTTCCATTGTATCTAACAAAACATGATCAAACTCACGAGTGTATTTTAAACAAGCCTCATCTTTATTATTTTTTACATCCTGAATAATATTTGATACAGTCACCAATACGTCTGTACTTAAATCTTGTGTTCGTGACATCAAATATTCTTTTAATACATCCTTATCTTCTTTATAAATTCGTGTCAACATCTGCATTCACCTTCCTACTTAAATCTTCTATCACTTTCATAACTTCTGAATGTTTTAATTTAAAACTTGCCTTATTTACGATGACACGAGCACTGATATCACATACTGTATCTAAAACAACTAAGCCATTTTCCTTAAGTGTTGTACCCGTTTCCATAATATCAACAATTCCATCACATAAACCTAAAATAGGAGCCAATTCTACAGAACCATCAATTTTGATAATTTCCACATCCATACCTTTTGATAAAAAATATTGTTTCGCTACCGTTGGATATTTTGTTCCAATCTTAATGTGTCCTACTTTTGAAAACAACTGATTTTGAGGTAGGCTAGCCACAATGAATTTACATTTTCCAATTTTTAAATCTAACAATTCATAAGTATCATTCTCATTTTCTAGAATTGTATCTTTACCTACAATTCCAATATCGGCAACTCCATGATTAACATAGGTAATACAATCATTGGATTTAACTAAAAAATATTGAATATCTTCAATGGAATCTTTAAAAACAAGTGCACGACCCTTATCTTTTAAAGCTTCAATTCCATATCCTAAATCCTCTAACATAGATACGGTTTGTTTTTCTAGACGTCCTTTTGTCAGTGCAATAGATAGACCCATCATTCTACCTCCTTTACATAAATTGTTTCATTTAAGGAAGGTTCTAATATTACACTTCCTTCTTTTCGTAACGTATTTGCTTGTTTCATAGCTTCAATTTGTTTGGATTCTGGATAATAAAGTATAAATTTCTTTTTAAGTTGCACATCCACATGATCAATCAGTGGATCTAGCTTTACACTAAAGCCACATGCCGGTAGGTCTCGACCAAATTTTTTAAGTAAACAATCATATCTTCCTCCACTTAAAATACTTGTTCCAACACCAGATACATAGCCTTCAAAAATGATTCCTGTATAGTAGTCAAGATGTGCCACTTTTCCTAAGTCGATTGTCACATTTTCTAAACATCCCAATTCATTTAAAGATTGAATGCATTCTCTCATGGAATCCAAGACCTCTTTTAAAGATTCATCAAAACAATATGCGTATGCTTTATCCAAGATATTTACATCTCCACAAAGAAATGGCAGGTGCATAAAGAAATCCACAATTTTTTCACTTAAATATAATGAATCTAAATATATTTTTAAATCGACCATACTCTTTTTATCAATCAAATCCGCTAAAGTATTAATTTCTTCTGTGCTTAAGCGAACGACTTTACATGCGGCTTGAAAAAATTGTACATTTCCAATTTCCAATGTGTAGTTTTTAAAATTCTTCATCACTTCTAAAGCACAACATAATACTTGAACATCACTTTTTGAATCCAACCCAATTAATTCAATGCCACAATCTGTAACTTCACTTCTTTTACCGGCAAACTTTTGTCGTACTTTAAATACATTTGAAGTATATCGATAGCGAAATGGAGGCTTCGAATCTTTAAATTTACTTGCACATACACGTGCAATAGGAACGGTCATATCAGTTCTTAATGTTAGAATTCTTCCATTCTCATCAAAAAATTTATACATATCCGTCGTTTGAATATTTTTAAATGCATTTTCATACGTCTCATAATATTCAATCGTTGGTGTAATGATTTCTTCATATCCAAAAGATTCGAAAATTTGTTCTAAAGTATTTTGTAGATATTTTTTCTTTTCACATTCTTGTAAAATGGTATCTTTCATTCCTTGTGGTAATTGTATCTGCTGCATAATGACCTCCCTATAAACAAAAAAACTTTCGCCCTAAGGACGAAAGTTTAACTTACGTGGTTCCACCTTATTTCGCTATTCATAGCCTCAAACCTGATAACGCCAGGAATACGTTAAAAACTACTATTTTCATCTTTACAGCTCCAAGACGTGTTCAAATAGCCTTACTCTTTCTTTGCACCAACCAGAAAGTCTCTTAAAGCAGTACTATCTTACTATTTCTTTTCATTGCTTTGAAAATAATATAGTCTCATTGAAAATGAATGTCAATAATAAATGTAAATATTTTACATTTTCTCCCATGAATAATAGGATCCCCCAAATACAAATAAATGTTCAAAAGGAAGAATTGAACGAATTCTTTCATTCAATCCATTGGGATTTTTTGCATCGTGTTCAATAGTCTTCACAAGGCGATTTTTTCCGCAATTACTCTTATACATTTTTAATTGCCAACCATTTTCTTCGACTTCTTTTGATTCTAAATCCAACTTTGATATCGCATCTAATATTTCATTCGCCTCTATTTTTGATATACTAGCCTGTTGTGTTTTTAGTGGTTTTACACCTTCATTTGTCATGATATATCGAGTTAGATAGACTCTACCATTTGCGCTGATTGTTAAGTTTTGAGCAACTTCTTCAGATACACATGCATAATGCCATTTACTTAATAGATTTCGATTTAATTTAATACATTGTAGTGTATCTGATTCTTTTAGTGAAAGATATCTAAGTAATAATTCTTTAAACATTCCTGATTCAATGAAACTTTTTAAAAAGTAAGGTACATACTTTTCTTTTTCAAACACATATGTAATATATGTACAAATTTGTGTTTCATCCAAGTCATGAATACTTTTCTTTAATACAGAATCAATATGTAACATATATTTTTCATCGTTTAAACCTTCAACTTTTAAACAATGATATACATTTAAAATAATAGGATCATAGTCTTCTTTTACACGATAGCCCACATGTAAAAGATCCACACACGCATGAATGCTTGCAATCATGACATCACCTACTTCGTATTCGAAATTGCCCAGTTCGCATCAATAATATAGTCTTGTTCAATATCGGATAAGAATACTTCTTCTACTTGTTTATATACACCTTCATGGAATGGCATAAAATGCATTTTATCACTTTTCTTTTCATCCAACACCATTACGTAATGAGGATTTTCTAATGTTTGAATATTCCAATAATATAAACCATTCACATTTTCAGCATCTTCATATTGTGAAAGTATTAAAAGCTTGTACAATTCCATAATGCGATCATCAAATCCACTATCTGAAATCAAAATTTTTTCAATCCAGTCTCGCTCATTATCAACTATACGCACTGTATAATCTGCATCTACATTGGCATTTTTTAAAGCGATTTTGCTCGATTTTAAGTCTTTTTCTTCGGTATACTGAATTAAAAGCTTCTTTTCCATATCGTGATATAAAACAGGATATGGTATATGAAACTTAGAATGACAATGTTCGCATTCAATGTCAAAAAGCTTTCCACTCAGTATCTTTGTCTTCATATCTTTGTCCAATTGCACATTGATTGAAGTATAAATGTCTGTATTAAATTCCTTATTACATTCAGGACACACTAACTTAATTTTCTTTTCCATAATTTCTCCTATTTATTCGCTAAAACATTGGGAACAAGTTCCACAAAACAATCTTCATATTCTTTTTGAAGAGCGATTTTTAATTCTCGATTGGCTACTTCAAGTTCTGTAAAAGACATTGTGTCAACTCGTGTAGTAAAGTAAATAGATATCCACATTTTTCTTCCTGTTGTCGTGATATCATAGAAGACAGGGTCATAGGGATAATTATTTAATATAGATGAAGAAATCTGTTTTATTTTTGTGACTTCTTCTTCATCTGGACTTAAAAGCATTAAGCTTCTAAAACTATCTCCAATCATTTGAATAGGTTCTTTCATCATACCTAATGCCAATACGATTGCCACAATTTGATCAAAATAGGGTGATATAAAAGCAAGTGGCGTATGTGTTAAAAACGAAGATAAGAAAAACGCTAGCGATACACCAACACTTGAGAATACATCTATTTTCCATCCATAAATTTCGACATCCACTGTTGGAGATGTCACCTTTTTATTAATTTGCATAAGTATGAATAAAATCAATGCGGAAAAACATGTTAAAATCGTTTCAAACATAGAAACCTGCATATGATCGATTTCATTTCCACCATTCAACATAATTTGAATATTATTCATAATCAAAACCATCATAACCGCTATAAACATAAATCCTTTTAATAAGATCACTATACTTTCAAGTTGTGCATATCCAAAGGGATGCTTTTCGGTTACTGGTTTATAAAATAAAGGAATAATATAAATTGTTAATCCAATAACAACAAGTTCAGTTGAATCATAAACGGTATCTGCTAGAACTGACTGGGATTTAGAATAGATAGCCATAATCAATTCTGCAAGTGCAAATACAACACCGGACCAAAAAGAAATACGCATTACAATTTGTTCCTGTTTTTCTTTCATTCTCTCACCTAATTTCCTAGATATTATACCACAAGAAAAGGAACGTCTTTAAAAAACGTCCCTATTGTTGATTACGGATATAATTCAGTGCTCCACCTGCCATAAGAATTTCGACATCTTCTTTACTAATAGGTGCATGCACTTTATATGTTTCTTTCTTTGTCACATTTTCAATCGTTAAATCAAATGAATTATAAAGTGAATCTACATTTTCAATTTTCAATTCATCCATTTCATCAATTTTGTCATAATCCGATTTATCATCAAACACAAGTGGCAACAAGCCAAAATTGACTAAATTAGCTAGGTGAATACGGGCAAAAGATTTAGCTAAAACTGCTTTTATACCTAAATACATTGGCGCAAGTGCTGCATGTTCTCTACTTGATCCTTGACCATAGTTTTCGCCGGCTACAATAATACCTCCATTATTTTCTTTGCATACTTCATCAAAATGCGGCTTATTGTTTTCAAATACGAATGTAGATAGTTTTTCAATATTTGAGCGATAAGGTAAAACCTTAGCTCCAGCTGGTGCAATATGGTCTGTCGTAATATTATCTGGTAATTTGATGACAACTTTTTTATCAATTGTTTGATCCATTGGTGTATTTACAGGCAATGGTTTAATGTTGGGGCCTCGAACAATTTCAACATTTTCTGGATTCTTGCTTGGAGCATAAATCAATGAATCATCAATATAGCTTTGTTCTTTTCCAAATTCATCTGCATAATCTAATGTCGTTGGATCTGTAATAACTCCTGTAATTGCACTTGCTGCAGCCACTTCTGGTGATACTAAGTAAATACCGGCACTTAGTGTTCCACTTCGACCATAAAAATTACGGTTAAATGTACGCAAACTTACGGCATCACTTTTTGGACTTTGTCCCATACCAATACAAGGCCCACAAGTACATTCTAGAATTCTTGCTCCACAAGATACAAAGGTTGAAAGTGTTCCATTTTCAATTAATTTCATAAGTACTTGTCTAGATCCTGGTGAAACAACTAGACTTACATTATGCGCAATCTTTTTACCTTTTAAAATAGCGGCTGCCTTCATTAAATCTTCATAGCCTGAATTTGTACAAGAACCAATCGCTACTTGATCTACTTTCATGCCAGAGAGTTCTGGTACATTTTTAACGGCATCTGGTGAATTTGGACATGCGGCTAATGGTACTAATTTGCTTAAATCAATTTCAACAGTTTCATCATAGTGACAACCTTCGTCTGCACTTAAAGGAATATAATCTTCTTCTCTTTGTTGGCGTTTTAAGAATTCATGGGTAACCTCATCACTTGGGAAAATAGATGTAGTAGCTCCAAGTTCAGCTCCCATATTTGTGATGGTTGCTCTTTGGTAAACACTCAAATTTTTGACACCTTCTCCAGTGTATTCAAAAACTTTACCAACGCCTCCTTTTACACTCAATAATTCTAATAGCTTTAAAATAATGTCTTTACTAGAAACCCCATGCGCTAGAGTACCTGTTAATTTTACTTCAACAACTTTAGGACATGTTAATCGATAGCCAATTCCAGCCATTGCCTTGGCAACATCCAATCCTCCTGCACCAATCGCAATACATCCCATTGCCGATGATGTCGGTGTATGTGAGTCGGATCCAATCAATGTTTTTTGTGGTTTGGCAAAACGTTCCAAATGAACTTGGTGACAAATTCCATTTCCTGCTTTTGAAAAATAAATACCATATTTACTAGCTACACTTTGAAGATATGCGTGATCGTCCGCGTTCATAAATCCATTTTGTAGTGTATTATGATCGACATAGCTAACAGATAATTCTGTTTTTACTTTTTTCACTCCCATAGCTTCAAACTGCATATAGGCCATAGTCCCTGTCGCATCTTGTGTTAAAGTCTGATCCATTTTGATTTCGATAGGTTGGCCTGCTTCTAATTTTCCTTTCAATAAATGTTTTTCTAGAATCTTGTACGTCAAATTTTGCATAAACAATATCCTCCTAAAACGAATTATAACAAAAAATGTAACATAATGAAAGTTTATGTTATAATATGAAACACATGAAAGGAGGTTTCATAAAGTGCACACACTTAAAGAAATCTATCAAGATAATGAAGAACGCAATTTTATTGATCCTTCCCTATACTCTAGATATCGCGTAAAAGCTGGGCTTAGAAACGACAATGGTACGGGAGTTAAAGTAGGATTAACTAAAATTTGTGATGTTATTGGGTATAAAATCATTCATGAAAAAAAATATAACATTGATGGTCAATTGATTTATAGGGGCTATCCAATCAATTATTTAGTAAACAAACAACCTTCAGACAAAATCTGTGGATTTGAAGAAACGGCTTATCTTTTAATTTTTGGCACCTTACCAAATGCTGAGCAATTAAAAACTTTTAAAGATTACTTACTCAATTTTAAAATGGGGCCTGTTGACTTACAATATGAAACACCAAACATATTGAATGCACTTCAAATCGAAGTATTAAAATTATATGCGAAAGATCCAAGTGCAGATACAGATGATCTTGAAGAAAGAATGATGAAAGGATTAAAAATTCTTGCGAGTATTCCACTTTTCACTTTTTCATATGCACGTAACAAAGTATTTAAATCATATCCTTATCCAGACAGAAGCTTAGCTGAAAACATTCTATGCATGGCTAGAGGGAATGATCAATATACATTTGAAGAGGCTAAAATCATGGATACTTTATTAATGGTCCACGCCGATCATGGTGGTGGAAACAATTCTACTTTTGCCAATGTCGTAATATCCAGTACAGGAACGGATATCTACTCTTGTATTTCGGCTGCCATTGGTTCATTAAAAGGGCCTAAACATGGTGGAGCAAATTGTAAGGTAACTAACATGTTTAAAGCCATATTTCATGAGGTTGGATTTACAACCGATAAAGCTACACTTAAAAAAATTGCGAATCGTATATTAGATAAAGACTTTTTTGATCACAGTGGACTTATTTATGGTATTGGTCATGCGATCTATACTAAAAGTGATCCACGTGCACTATTAATTCACGAGCAATGTGAAGCTTTAGCTAAATCAAAAGGACAGGAAGAGATTTACAATTGTATTCATGCTTTTGAAAAGGTTGCCATCGAAGTAATGAAAGAAAGAAAAGGCATCGACGTATGCGCAAATGTTGATTATTACTCAGGCTATGTGTATTCATTACTAGGTATTGAATCCAATCTATTTACACCATTATTCGCGATTAGTCGAACAGCTGGCTGGGTAAGTCATCATTTAGAAAATCGTCAATCCAATCGTAAATTGATTCGACCTGCCAATGTATATGTAGGAGAAATGGAGGAAATCAAATGACAACAATAACAGTTTTTAAAGGAGATGGAATCGGACCAGAAATCACGGATGCCGTCATTAAAGTTTTAAATGCTGCAAACGCAAAGCTTGAATATGAAGTGTTTAATGTAGGGGCAAAAGTATATGAGGAAACTGGGGAATATATTCCTGAAAAAGCTTTTGAATCTTATGAAAAGAACAAAATTTTATTAAAATCACCTATCACAACGCCGGTTGGTAAAGGATTTCGTTCTTTAAATGTTACATTGCGAAACAAATATGATTTATGGGCAAATATTCGTCCTGCTAAATCCAATCCTTGTATTCCTACAAAATTTGACAATGTAGATATCGTAACTTTTAGAGAAAACACAGAAGATCTATATGTTGGTAAAGAAGAGCAGATTGATGAAAATACAGTTTATGCCTATAAGATCATCACAAAAAAAGCCAGTACAAGAATTATTAGAGCTGCTTTTGAATATTGTGTTAAGAATAATCGTAAAAAATTAACTTGTGTGCATAAGGCTAATATTTTAAAAATGAGCGACGGCTTATTTCTTCATATTTTTGAAGATATTGCCAAAGAATATCCTCAAATTGAATCCAATTCCTTAATTGTGGATAACACTTGCATGCAGCTTGTGATGCATCCTGAACAATTTGATGTTATGGTTATGCCAAATCTTTATGGAGATATTGTTTCTGATTTAACCAGTGGTTTAATTGGCGGATTAGGTTTACTTCCAAGTTGCAATAAAGGTGATGATTATGCCATGTATGAAGCTGTGCATGGTAGTGCTCCAGATATTGCAGGAAAACATATTGCGAATCCGAGCGCTTTATTATTATCGGCTTGTATGATGTTAGAGGATCTTCATCAGGAAAGTGTGGCCACAAAAATTCGAAATGCATTAAACAAAACATTTGAAGAAAGAAAGGTATTAACTTTTGATCTAGGCGGAAGTGCTTCTACAGATGCATTCACGGATGAAATTATTAAAAATTTATAATATAAAAGACGAAGTATTTACTCTTCGTCTTCATCTTCGTCAACCATTAGAGATTGACGATTTTTTAATGTTAAAATATATGTTCCATCTTTTGGATATGCACTTTTGTCTTTTTGATCACTCAAGATTTCCAATTCACATGGGTATCCTTCATTTTCAAGAATTTGTAAAAGATTCTCCTTACCAATTTTTTTAGTAATAGCACGTCCACACGCACAGTTACCATATTGATCAAGGCATTGTTTAATCCACACAGGAATTTTTGAAGCTGCCATTGTATCCTCCTTGATTAAAAGTATTCGCAAAATATATCATATGCAAAACACCTTTAAAAATCAAGCAGAATTCACATTAACCTTCTAAAACTGCAATAATATTTGGATAATATGTAAAACGATCATCTACAAATTGTAAAGCTTGGTTTGCGATTTGTTTCGCCTTGTCTTTATCCACACCTTCATAAATAGAAGCATAACGATAATAGATATAATCTTTGATTTGGTTTTCTCTTAAGATATAACCATAATCTGCATCACCTAATCCATAATCTCCATGTAAGATATATAGATCAGCTACATCCATCATAATACGATTTCTATATGTATCATGTAGATCTTCTAATTGTGATAATACGGCATAAATAAAGTGTTCATAATAATCTACATCTTCATATTTCCATGTTTTCAAAACGCTATACGCAAGATCCATGAATTCTTCAACGAATTTTTCAACATCAATTCCAATTTCTTCATCTAATTTTTTTGAATCATGAATATCTTTGTGTTGTGCAATCATCAATACTTTACGCATTGTATCAAATTGAGCCTTATATTCTTCTCCATCCGCAACAACATCTGTAAATTTATAATTCAATGCATGATCTACATCAGCTTGTAGATCTTCAGCTTTCTGCGGTTTAATATCTGCTGTTTCATATACTTTAGATACTAAAACTTCTACTAGACCTTCATCATATCCATCTTCTTCAAAATTAAATTTACCCGTCAATTGATATTTATTCACTAAATCTTTCGAAACTGATTTTACATCTGGATTTAAAATCAATTGTTGAATAATAGAATCACGAGTTACATCCATTGACATAGCCTTTGCCAAATCAAGACATGTATCTAATGATAACTTCGCATATTGTTCTTCTTTAGTCATTTTCTTAGTAGTTACCTTTTTAGTAGTTGTTTTTTTAGTTGTAGTTTTCTTTGTTGTTTTTTTAGCTGTAGCTTTTTTTGCAGGTGCTTTCTCTTCTGCTGCAGGTTTAGCTTCTGCCTTTTTAGTTGAAGTTTTCTTTGTTTCTGCAGGTTTTACTTCTTCCTTTTTAGCTTCGACTACTGGTTTTGCTGCTTTTTTGGCAGGAGTTTTCTTTTCTTCTACAGGTATAGTTTCAGCTTTTTTAGCTGCAACTTTCTTTTGGGCAGTTGCTTTTTTTGCAGGTGCTTTCTTTTGTTCTGCAGGTTTAGCTTCTACTTTTTTAGTTGTAGCTTTCTTTTCTTCTACAGGTTTAACTCCTTCTTTTTTAACTTCAACAGCTGGTTTTGTAACTTTCTTTGCAGGAGCTTTCTTTACTTCTGCAGGTTTTACTTCTTCTTTTTTAGCTTCAACAGCTGGTTTTGTTTCTTCTTTTACTACTTTTTTATTTGTAACTTTTTTTGTCGTTTTTACTGGCATACGAAACCTCCCTTAAACGTGCTTTCTATAACGCTATTATAACACTGAATACAAATATTCCCAAATTTGTATAGACAAAAAGGTGTATTTGACGCATATATTTTATATTAAATGGTGTATACTACTAAATATAATTAGATCAAGGAGGATTTGATATGCAGACACCACCCGAATTTAAACCACGAACATATGTTCCTGTTCGAAACAAAATTCTAACTACAATCGGTACAATCGCATTATCTGGCATTGTAGGTTTTGGTGCTGGTTATGCCGGAAGTCATTTATCTAATAACACCAATGTCACCATTCAACAACAAACTAATAAATCCAATTCTGGAACTATTCAAGTAGCAGATGTTTCAGATATCGTAGAAAAATGTAAAGATAGCGTAGTAGAAATTACGACAGAATCTGTTTCTAGTGGAAATTCTATTTTTGGGCAATACGTTTCTCAAGGTGCAGGAAGCGGAGTCATCATTAGTGAAGATGGATATATTGTCACAAACAATCATGTTGTAAGTGGTTCAACCAGCTTAAAAGTCACAACAACAGATGGCACAGAATACGATGCAACCATTATTGGTACAGACTCACAAACAGATTTAGCTGTCATTAAAATTGAAGCACAAAATCTTTTAGCTGCTACCTTAGGAGATAGCGATATTTTACAAGTAGGAGATCCTGCCATTGCGATTGGAAATCCATTGGGAGAACTTGGTGGTACAGTTACTACAGGTATTATTTCAGCAACAGATAGACAAATCACGATTGATAATGAAACAATGACCTTACTACAAACTGATGCAGCCATCAATCCAGGTAACTCTGGAGGTGGATTATTTAACGCAGATGGTAATTTAATCGGTATTGTAAATGCGAAAGAAAGTTCTACAGGAATTGAAGGATTAGGCTTCGCAATTCCAATTACACCTGCCAAAGATGTTATTACAGAGCTTATGCAAAATGGTAGCGTAACTTCTAGACCTGCTTTAAATGTAAGTTTATATGACTATACTTCAAGTAATCAAACGCAAAATTCTAAATACGAAGATGGTTGTTATATCGTGCAAATCGTAAAGAATGGAGCTGCTGATAAAGCTGGATTAAAACAAAATGATCGAATTATCAGTTTTGATGGAGAAAAGATCCAGTCAACCAGTGATGTAAAAGCAATATTAAAAAAGCATAAAATTGGAGATACTGTTAAGATGATTGTTGATAGAGATTCTAAAAAAATCGAAGTCGAAATTGTCTTACAAGCACAAACCCAATCCAATTAAGCTAGTGATACACTGGCTTTTTAGTTGAAACTAACCTATAATATAGATGTAGATATAAGAAGGAGAATGAAGTTATGTCTGAAAAAATCAAAAAAAGAAAAATCATGCTTGTTGGTACTGGCTTTGTCGGCATGAGTTTTGCCTATTCAATGCTTTCTGAAAAAGGTATTGATGAACTTGTTTTAGTTGATGTGAATGAAGACAAAGCAAGAGGAGAACAAATGGATCTTAGTGATGGTCTTGTATATGCAGATACAAAGATGAAAATCACAGCTGGAACTTATGCAGATGCTACGGACACAAATATTGTTGTCTTAACAGCTGGAGCTGCTCAAAAGCCAGGTCAAACTCGTTTGGATTTAGTTAAAATCAATGCAAATATCACGAAAGGTGTATGCCAAGCCTTAAAAGAAAATAACTTTAATGGTATCTTAGTTGTTGCAAACAACCCAGTAGATATTATGACTTATGTAGCTTGGAAAGAAAGTGGATTACCTAAAAACCACGTTATCGGTTCAGGTACAGTATTAGACACTGCTCGTTTACGTCATGCATTAAGTGAAAAATTAGGATTTGCTGACAGTAACATCCATGCTTATATCATGGGTGAACATGGTGATTCTAGTTTCGTTCCTTGGATCCACTCATATATTGGATGCAAAAATTTACTTGAATACTTAGATGAAAATAATATTTCTTTAAGTGAATTACAAGAAATCTATATTGATGTACGTGACAAAGCTTATAAGATCATCGAATTAAAACGTGCTACTTACTACGGAATCGGTTTGGCATTAAAACGTATCGTATCTTGTATTTTAAATAATGAACGTGCTATCTTACCAGTTAGTGCATATCAAAATGGTGAATATGGTAAAGAAGGATACTTTATTGGAACACCAAGCGTTGTTGGTTCAAATGGTGTAGAACAAGTTATTCGTTTACACTTAAATGAAAATGATCAACAAAGATTTGATCACTCATTCGATACATTAAAACAAACAATTGAAGATAATCTTCAAGATATCCTTTAATAAAATTAGCCTGACTAAATTTTAGTCAGGCTTTTCATTTCTTCATCAATAGTTTCTAACAACATCACTTTATCAAATAAAGTCAAACAAGGTTTTTGTGAATCTGAATAGTGAATTAAATCATCATGATAATGTCCACTAAACCACATTTTATATTCCGTTTTCTTTTCAATCGTTTCTAAACAATCATGTAAATCATAATAATTATCTCCATATAAACTCATATCTATTTCATATTTATGAGCCAATGGATGAGATGAATATATGTCATGCGATAAAATATAATCTACTTTCCATTCATTTTTTTCCAATGTTTCAAATGCGTGTTTTGCCTCTTCTATCGTACAAATCTCATCTTTCCACCAATTTTTATGTTCTGTACGATAACATACATCATGCGAAAATCCTCCGCCCATTGTAAAGAATTTATAACCATCTATATCAAAAACTTCACCACGCATCAAATGAAATACTTTAGAACGAATACGATGGACTTTACCACCCTTATATTCTTCTATAGGATATGTATTTAAGACATCAAAGTTTTCATGATTCCCATCAATAAATAAAGTATTCCAAGGAAGCGAATCTAACCATTTCAACCAAAAGTTATCTCCTGTACTTCCATCCCAGACACAACCAAAATCACCACAAATAATAACATAATCATTTTCCGTTAAAGTATCGCCAATAGTAAACTCTCTAGGATTGATTTTATGAATATCTTGTTCTCTATGAATGTCGCCAGTTATATAAATCATGAATTCCCCTCCAACAACGTCTTTACATTATAGCACAGACGTTCACACGTTAACAATCAAATGACAATTGTAATTTATGTAAATTAATGAAAATCAATTTACATTTTATTACATTTTGTGTTGACATGTTTTTCAAGATGGTATATTATACAACCACAAATATTCAAAGCTGTGAACAAGACATGACTTTAAGCAAACCTGGTCATAGAGAGTATCAAATTTGGTGAAATGATAACGATGGTCCTTAGAGCTATCCCTTGTGAGCTAATCATTTGAAATAATAGTAAAATGATTCGTCTTTCGCGTTAAGAAATTCTAAGTGGCAACAAAGATGTTGCAAACTAAGTGGTACCACGGAATAATATTAGATTTCGTCTTAGATAGACGAGGTCTTTTTTTTATTATTTGAATATTTGAATAGAAAGTTTTAAGGGAGGAAAGTTATTATGAATGGTCTATTATTATTAGCTATTGCTGCTGCATTATTGCTAACAGCCTACTTAGTTTATGGACGCTATTTAGTTAAAACATGGGGAATCGATCCAAAAGCTAAGACACCTGCATATGAAAAGGAAGACGGAGTTGATTATGTTCCAAGTAACAAATGGGAAGTATTTGGACACCAATTCTCTTCAATTGCCGGAGCCGGTCCAGTAACAGGTCCAGTACTTGCGATGGTATTTGGATGGTTACCTGCTTTTCTATGGGTAATGGTCGGAGGCATCTTCTTTGGAGCCGTACAAGACTTTGGTGCTCTATACGCATCTGTTAAATCTCATGGTAAATCTATGGGACAAATTATTGAAACTTATATTGGTAAAACAGGACGTAAATTATTCTTCTTGTTCTGCTGGTTATTCACTTTATTAGTAATTGCTGCATTTGCCGACATGGTTGCAGGATCATTAAATGGATATAATGCGGCTGGTGCACAATCATTACCTAGTGGAGCTGCAAGTTCAATTACAATTCTATATGTATTTGTTGCAATCGCATTTGGTTTCTTCCTAAAGAAAACTGGTCTTTCTGGGTGGAAACAAGCTGTACTTGGTATCGCATTAATCGTTGCGATGCTAGCATTAGGAATCGCATTCCCTGTTTATTTCACTAAACAGACATGGGTATATCTAGTATTCGTTTATATCTTCTTTGCGAGCGTTACACCTATCTGGGTATTAAAACAACCACGTGACTATTTGACTACATTCTTATTCATCGGAATGATCGTTGCTGCTGTTGTTGGTGTATTCGTATCAAATCCAACAATTACATCTCCTGCATTTACAGGATTTAAATCAGCAACAGGAAGTTATATCTTCCCTACATTATTTGTTACTGTAGCTTGTGGTGCTGTTAGTGGATTCCACTCACTTGTATCGAGTGAAACAAGCTCTAAACAAATCCGCAATGAAAGTGATATGTTACAAGTAGGATATGGAAGTATGTTACTTGAATCATTACTTGCTGTACTTGTAATCGTTGTTGTCGGATCTTTAACTAGCTTAGCTAGCAAAGGCGTATTAAATGAAACATTATCTTCAATGGCATTTGCCGATACTGCAACTCCATTCATCAAATTCTCAGTGGGTGTTACTGGATTGATTTCACAATTTGGATTCCCTCAAGAATGGGGTCTATGCATCATGACAATGTTCGTCTCTGCATTAGCATTAACATCATTAGATGCCGTTGCTAGAATTGGACGTTTATCATTTCAAGAATTATTTGAAGTAAATGAAGAAACTGAAACAAACAGTGTTGTTAGCTTCTTAACAAATAAATATGTTGCTACATTGATCACATTAGCTGGTGGTTACCTATTAAGTTTAGGTGGATACTTAAATATCTGGCCATTATTCGGTAGTGCTAACCAATTATTAGCTGCAATGGTATTAGTTTCATTATCAGTATTCTTAAAAGTTACAGGACGTAAAGGATACATGTTGTATGTACCTATGGTTATGATGTTAGTTGTTACAATGACAAGCTTAGGAATGTCAGTATACAACATCTGCTTAAAATTATTCGTAACTGGTGGATTCGCATTTATGACAGACGGATTACAATTATTCTTCGCTATTCTATTAATGGCATTAGGATTGATGATCTTCATTGGTTCTGGAAAGAAATTGGTTCAACCTGTTGAAAAGGCAAAACTTCAAGAACAAGAACAAAACGCATAAAATTATCAAGACCGCATCGAGCGGTCTTTTCTTGAATATATAAAACTGGATAGGAATAAATCAACCTTTAAAAGTCATAGGCGTTTAAATTCTGAAAAAGAAATAACCTTCAAACACTTTTAGAATGAACTTGTCCTATCTTTTTTGTTACAGTATTTTTAGAAAGGATTGGACGTAAATAAAAAAAGATAGAAAAACTCACCGACTAAAGTTTGCGATTTCTATCTGTCCTCTAAGGCAATATTTGATACTAAAAATTTCCAACGACCTCAACATGATTATCAAGCTTTTCTTGCTTCGATTGACCTGCTTTCCTTACATTGTACTGTTTGTGGTGTCGTTGGACTTTTTATTTTTAATAGTCAAATTAAAAGGATCAGTTTTTTTACTGACCCTTATTCAACACCAATAATAAATGAGTAAACCGGTTGATTTCCTTCATGGATTTCAACTTCTGCATCACTGTTATCTTCGATATAAGTAGCGATTTCTTCAGCCTGTTCTTCTGTAGCTGTATCTCCATAAATCAAAGTAACAAGTTCACTATCATCATCTAGCATTTTATCCAACAATTTTTTTGTTGCTTCCATGCAATCTGGACAAGATACACAAATATCTTTTCCAAAAATACCCATATATTCATCTTTTTTAATTTCAAGACCATCATATGTTGTATCTTTGATTGCATAAGTCACTTCACCAGATTTAACATTTTCAATAGCCTCATTCATTTCAGCTAAGTTATCTTCTAATTCAACATCTGGATTAAACATAACACAAGCACTTAATCCTTGTGGAATTGTTTTACTTGGAAGTACATGAATATCTTGATTGGAACATACTTGTGCAGCCTGACTTGCAGCTAAAACAATATTTGAGTTGTTCGGCAAAATGAAGATATGATCTGCATTCAACTTTTCAACGGCTGAAACAAAATCTTCTGTACTAGGATTCATTGTTTGTCCACCACCGACAACAATATCAGCTCTAAGTTCTGTAAACATCTTCTTGATTCCATCACCAGGAGCTACGGTAATAATGGCATATTTTTTGTGTTCTGCCATTTTTTCCTCTTCCTCTTTTTCAATAATGTTGTCATGCTGTTCTTGCATATTTTCAACTTTTAATTTAATAAAACGACCCTGACGACGTCCCATTTTAATAGCTGTAAATGGTTCTAATGTATGAACATGAACTTTTACTAAATCCTCATCTTGTACACAAACAATTGAATTACCAATTGTAGCTAATTCATCTTTAAAGCTAGTTTCAGAGAAATGACGAATACCATTTTCAGATAGTTTCAAAATAAATTCTGTACAGAAACCATATTCTTCTCCACCTTCAACTTTTGTTTGAGCACTCTCACCAGCTGCTTTTGCACCTTCAAGTTGAACTGGCTGACCTTCCATAGCTGCAAGGAAACCTTCTAAGATTACACAAAGTCCTTTTCCACCACTATCAACTACACCTACTTCTGCAAGTACTGGTAATAATTCAGGTGTTCTTTGTAAAGAAGCATTGGCTTCATCCACCATCTTTTTCATCACATCCATGCAGTCTGTTACTTCTTCTGTAGTAGTATATGCATATGTATAGTCTGCAGCTTCACGAACTACTGTTAAAATCGTTCCTTCTACTGGACGCATAACAGCACGATAAGCAACACGACTACCATTCACTAAAGCGTGAGCCAATTGTGACGCATCCATATCATCTAAGTCTTCCACAGCTTGATAGATTCCTCTAAAAATCTGTGAAGTAATAACACCTGAGTTACCACGTGCTCCCATTAATAATCCACGAGATAACGTTTTCGCAATATCTTTTACAGAATCCGAATTTGTTTTAAGAGCTTCCTTTACACCATTTGATACAGTTAAATGCATATTTGTTCCAGTATCACCATCTGGTACAGGAAAAACATTCAATGCATCAATTTCGGCTGAATGATTTGATAAATTATTCATGCCGGATTCTAGCATCTGTTTAAATAATACACCATTGATTTTTTCCATTTTTTAACCCCTACTTAACTGCACGTACACCTTGAACATAAATGTTTACAGCGTTACATTTAACTTCCAAAGTCTTTTCCAATACATATTTAACGCGCTTTTGTGCTTCATATACAACTTCGCTTAATTTAATTCCTTGCAATGCGATAATATAAAGATTTAAAACCAAACCCGTTTCATCTTGTGTCACAACAACACCACGAGCGTAATTTTCCTTTTTCAATAATTCTGCCCAGCCATCCTTCAATGTTTTCTGGCTTGCCATACCTACAATACCGTAACATTCAGTAATTGCACCACCTGCTAAATTGGCAATCGCATCTAATGAAATTTCGATATTTCCGTATTCTGTTGATTTATTAATAGGCATAATAAAACCTCCTGTTTTTATTAATTATACTCTACTTAAAATATAAACACAAATCCTAATACGCTTCTACAAAGCTTTGTGAATCCTCATCCCAATAATAATATGTCCCATTTTCATCATAATATTCATCGGTATTCGGATCATAATACATACCTATAGCTTCATGATAATATACTCCCGTATTCTCATCATAAACCCACTCCGCCTCATTTTCTGTTTCTTCATTATCTGGCTGTTGTTCTTGATTCTCAGTTTCTTGTGATGTTTCTGTTTCCGCTTTTTCAGAAGTCTTTTTTTGCTCTTCTTCCTTTTTCTTAGAATTCAAATCCTCACAATTTACTTTTTCAATCGTAGAATGTGTAGAATCTAAAACCAAACATACCGACTGTCCCTTAAGTTTCGTCAATACACTTTGGTATTTTGAAAGCATTTTTATACTATTTAAATTCGTATAAACAATATTACCATCCTGCATCGTGATCTTAAACATATTTTTATCGTAACTCGTTTTATAAGGTACAATTTCCGCAAACTTTTCTATTAAATCACGCGTTAATATTTTGCTATGTTTTTGAAATTGTTCGCATAACTGTTTGCGTTGTTTCGCATTAAAATCGGACAATAAAGGAAAATGCACAATCATATTCAAATATTGTTCTTCAATTTCAATTGAAGTTCCATCCTGAAACAGTGCAAAATTTTTATCACCCTTTACATAATAGCCAACAATCAATTTTTCTTGCACATCAAAAGTCAATTTACGATTCTTCTTTGATACTTTACAAGACTGTACAAAAGGCATCTTCTCTACTCTTTTTTCAAATAGAATAGAAGGTACAAAATAAAGACGAGTTTTTGTACTCACGTTTGCCAAATCATAAACTTCGTTATCTGATAAATAGTAATTATTTTTACACGACAAAACTTTGACATGGGAATCTGTAGAAAAGTAATACACAAAAACACTAGCCACCATCATAAAAACAAAACTAAAAATAATTGTTTGTTTGATGGTTAGCTTTATTTTCTTCTTTACCAATATAACTGCTCAACTTCCGTTACCATGTCAATATCATATTCTTTTTTAGCCTTGACTTTGATTTCATGAATTAAATCACGAACATCTTGAGCTGTAGCGGTTAAATCATCATTCACAATAAAATTACAATGCTTTTCACTCACCTTAGCTCCACCAACTTTATGGCCACGTAAGCCTAAATCTTCAATCAATTTCCAAGCAGGAATTTCTTCTGGATTCCTAAAAACACTTCCTGCACATGGCTTATCCAATGGTTGTGCGCTCATTCTTCTTTCGCGTCTAGCATCCATTAAATCACGAATATCATTTTGATTTCCTTTTTCTAATTGGAAACGACCCACTAAAATAGTCCAATCTTTATGTGATTGAAAAATAGAATGGCGATATGCATAATCCAATTCATCCTTCTTCATCCAACAAATTGTATTATCTTTTAAAACACATACATCCACTAAATGATTTGCCACATTATCTTTATAGGCACCTGCATTCATATACAGACATCCCCCAATAGAGCCTGGAATACCACTTGCCCATTCCAATCCTGTCAACGATCTCTTCATGGCTTCTACCGCCATATTTATAATTGAACATCCTGCTTGTGCCACTAAAATTCCATCTGGTTCAAAATAAAAGTCATTCAGAGTACGATCTAAATTTATAATTGCACCATGAAAATCCGTATCTGAACATAAAACATTTGATCCACGTCCAAGTACATAATATGGAATATTTTCTTCTGCAAGTATATCGAGTACACACATCAAAGCTGTACAATTTTTTGGATAAATATAATAATCTACAAAGCCACCAATCTTAAAAGTTGTATGTTTCTTCATAGATTCATGTTCTAAAACTTCTGCATACGTCATTAAACGATCCTTAATGCTCATATTACTTCCCCTTTTTACATATATTTTTTAATAAATCTATAATATCATATGCCGCATTTGGTTTTCCCATCTGCAAAGCATGCTCATGCGTTTCTTTATATACCACAGGATTTGCGTATAAAGAAACAATTTGTCCCTGCAATGTTTCTGCATTTAAATCTTTTTCTTCAATAATACGACAAGCCTGTTTTTTTAATAGCATGCTCGCATTATAAAATTGATGGTTGTTTGCCACATAAGGACTTGGTATCACAATAGATGGGATACCTAAAGCTGTTACTTCTGCAAGCGTAGTTGCTCCTGCACGACAAACCATTCCATCTACATGTCCATATATACGTAAAGTATCTACATATGGTACAACATGAATATTTTTTTGGTTTTCAAACAAATTCAAATCTTGCGAATTATCTTTTCCGCAGACATACAAAAATTGTAAATCACCATCAACATCCTTTAGAGCACTCTTCATCAATTCATTTACTGAACTAGAACCTAAAGAGCCCATAACAATAAGAATGGTCTTTTTATCTAAATCTAAGCCTAGTGATTTAAAATAGTCTTCATCAAATTTTGCTTCTTTAGCAATTGTAGCTCTTGGATTTCCAAGCATGTGAATCTTTTCCTTAGGAAAAACCTCATTGCACTTTTCATAACAAGTTATAATCGCATTCACTTTTTTCATAACAAGCTGGTTTGCTTTTCCAACAATAGAATTTTGTTCATGAATTACAGTATGGATACCTAAAGAATGAGCTGCCATAATAACAGGTGCACTCACATAGCCTCCAAAACCAATAACTACATCTGGTTTGAATTCTTTCAAATATTTTTTTGCCTTACCTTCTGCTTTAAACATCTGACAAACAGCCATACATTTTTTAAATGCATTTCCTACCAATCCAGAAGTGTGTAAAGCCTTAAACGCATATCCATTTTGAGGAATCAAATCCTTTTCCATGCGATCATCATTTCCAATAAATAATATTTCCGTTGAAGAATCAAGTTCTTTCATTTTATCCGCCAAAGCTAAAGCCGGATAAATATGTCCACCCGTTCCTCCTGTCACAAAACAAATTTTCATATTAAAAACCTCACCAAGTATATCATATATCAATCTTTTAAAACAATATCGCCACTTGTCTTTACCATAAGGCCAGTTAAGACAAAACGATGATTCGAATTGAAACCATATTCTAAATCACAAGTAGATAAAGATACATAATTCGCATCTATATCATCTAATTCATTAAAATAAGTCGACATTTGTTGCATAGAATCCAACGTCTCTTGTCTATAATCACCAAATGACGTTGTATAGAATACACTATCTTCTGTCGTTTTCGCAAATGTAAAAACATGACACTTATAATTCGCATCTGGTGTTAATAAATAAAATACTGGATGCGACTTAAAAAAATCTTCATCACAATACTTTTTTAATAAGGTAAACATACCTCCACCCTCTACAGAATGTCCATATATAATTGAATTATCATCTTGAAATTGTCCATTCGCATTCGCATCCAAAAAAACCGAACCTCTATCATTATATTCTTTATTCACAGTGTGATTCAAATAAAATTGATTATCTTTTGTTTGCATCACAGGAAAAGAAATATCACAATCAGGAACATAGATCCATGCGACAATATCCTGATTTTCTGCCTTAAGCTTACTCCAATCTGGATCTAACACTTGTTTTTCTTCCTTATCCTTTTTTTTGATTACACTTTTTTCTAATTGCTTAGTTTCATTTTCTACTTGTTGTTTTTGTGAATAAATATCCCATAAATTATATGCACTATATCCAAATACACAAAGACAAACAACTAAAAGAATTCTATATATCCATTTTTTCATACATGTTCATTTTAACACAAATAAAAAGGATAGAGAAATGAATTCCCTATCCAACAAAGACAAAATATAATTATTTGCTTAATTTGCTAGCAGCCGCTTTGTCTAATACAACAACTACATCTGCGTGGTTTTGTAATGCACTTGCAGCACATGCTGTATCGATTGGTCCTTCAATCATAGCTTTCACTGCATCTGCTTTATTTTCGCCATTTGCCACTAATAATACTTTTTTAGATTTCATAATTGTTCCAATTCCCATTGTAATAGCTTGTGTTGGAACTTTGTTGATATCATTATCAAAGAAACGAGCATTTGCTTCACGAGTATTTTCTGTTAAATCAACAATGTGTGTTAATTCTTCAAATGGAGTACCAGGTTCATTGAATCCAATGTGTCCATTTTGTCCAATTCCTAATACCTGTAAATCAATAGATACTTCACTTAAAGCATCTTCATAAGCTTTACAATCTGCTTCTGTATTTCCATAAGGAACGTGTGTGTTATTCAAATCGATATCGATATCTTTGAATAAGTTTTCATACATAAATGTATAGTAAGATTGAGGATCTTTACGATCAATTCCTACATATTCATCTAAGTTATAAGATTTAATATCTTTATAGCTATATCCATCTTTGTGGTATTGGATCATTTCTTTATATAATCCAACCGGACTAGATCCTGTAGCCAATCCTAATACAGCATCTTTTTTTGCATCCAACAATTCTTTCATGACACCAAACGCCTTAGCTGACATTTCATCATAATTTTCACATACGATAACTTTCATTTGTATCTCCTCCATATATCTCTTCTACTATTATAGCATAGCGCTTTCAAAATAAAATAAACATTTTAGTAATGCTTTTGTCATTTTTAACAAATTAGTAATATTTGCACTTTTTAATTGACTTTATGTTAAAAAGGAGAAAAAAAGTTAAGCATACTGTATAATAAAATCAGTTAAGGAGGACACATAATGCCTAAACAAAATCCATTATTAAACATTGTAAAAAAACAAAAAGAAGGTAAAGCCGTAGCTATCTATTCATGCTGTTCAAGTAATGCATTCGTAATTGAAGCTGCGATGGAAACCGCAAAAAAACAAGATTCATGTGTTTTAATTGAATCAACAGCAAACCAAGTAGACCAAAATGGTGGTTACTCTGGAATGACACCTCAAGATTTCTTCAACTTCTGCCATGAAAAAGCAAAAGAAGCTGGATTATCTAGTGATCGTATTTTCTTAGGTGGTGATCACTTAGGACCATTAACAGTTTCAAACAAACCAGAAGCTGAAGCGATGGAATACGCAAAAACATTAGTTCACGACTATGTACGTGCTGGATTTACTAAAATTCATATTGATACAAGTATGAAGGTTGCAGATGATGATCCAAACACTCGTTTAAGTGATGAAACTATCGCTCGTCGTGGAGCTACTTTAGCTAAAGTATGTGAAGAAGCTTATCAAGAATTACTTCAAGAAAATCCAGAAGCAATTCACCCAGTATATATTGTAGGTAGTGAAGTTCCAATTCCAGGTGGAGCACAAGAAGAAAATGCGGGTATGCAAGTCACAAAACCTGAAGATTTCAAAAATACTGTAGCAACTTTTGAAAAAGCATTTAATGATGCTGGTATTGAAGATGCATGGAACCATGTAATTGCAGCTGTAGTTCAACCTGGTGTTGAAGAAAAAGATGCTGGATGTGAAGAATATGATAGAGAACGTGCAAAAGATTTAATGGCAAGTATTAAAGATTTTGACAAATTAGTATTTGAAGGACACTCAACAGACTATCAAACTAAATTCAAATTACGTGAATTAGTAGAAGATGGTGTAGGAATTTTAAAAGTTGGTCCAGGACTTACTTATGCCGCTCGTGAAGGAATCTTCTCATTATGCATGATTGAAGAAGAATTAGCTGCTGTTTACGGATTTGAAACAAGCCACTTCCGTGAAGAATTAGATAAAGCTATGTTGGCAAACCCAGGCAAATGGGCACCATATTATCATGGAACGGAAAATGAAATCGCATTTAAACGTAAATATTCATTCTCTGATCGTTGCCGTTATTATTTACCTCAAGAAAATGTCAAAAATGCTTTAGCTAAATTATTGGCAAACTTAAAAGAACACCCAGTACCATTACCATTGCTAAGTCAATATATGCCTTTCCAATATACATTGGTACGTGAAGGTAAATTGAACAATACACCTGAAGATTTAATTAAAGCTCGCGTTATGTATACAATTGAAGAATACACTTACGCTAGTCACCAAGAAGAATTAGTTCGTTAATATCAATGTGCGCATCTTAAAGGTGCGCATTTTTTTATGCAACAAAAAAAAGGTTCAACCGAACCTTTTACTTACTCTTTCTTGAAATTAATTCTTTTGCATGATATAACGCAAAGATCAATGCTAATACACTAATCACATAATTTAAATATAACATCCAACCTGTGTAGCGTTCATTTTGTGCATTTAGTACAATCAATACAGATAAAGCGATTAATAAAACCATTTTTAAAATCACTTTATTTGTTTCTAATGTTTTAATTGAAGCTTCACTCTTCATTTTTTCATTACACTTAAAGTTTTCAATACGAGGTAAAGTTGCTAAGAACTTTCTAAATCTAAATTCTAAGAAAGCATATACACCAACACCTGCTAAAACACATAACCAGATAGGCATATTAAACATCAATATCAAGATAAATCCAATTAGTCCCATCACAAAGCGCATACTAAATTGTTTATATCTTTCTTCATTGTTTGCCAAGATATATCCTGTTTTTGAGAATACATCATAATATACGGCTCTTCCACGATCATCTTTATAAACGTGCCAACCAGATACATTTCCTTTTAAATCTGTTTGTTGTTTTTGTCTTGTCTTTCTTCCTTGTGCCATAATATCTCCTTACCACTCAACTACTTCTTCGAGTTCTTCTTTTTTAAGATTTTGTCGTTTTTCTTCCTCTTTAAAATCAACATAATCCGTATATGGTGTCAAGCAACCATTATCCTGAGGTTGATCATGTCCATCCATGTGCACCATTATTTTGTCAAGAATATCTGTTTGTGTCAACTTTTCTCCAACTTTTGAAGCTTTCATAAAAGTAGGAGCACGCCCAATCTCCATAAACATCGTTTCTAATTCTGCATAATCCGCTTTATGCACACCTTCCGTAAAATATTCCAATTCTTGTAGCATCATTTTACAGAAAGTTTTCACATCACGCATATCAATATTGCCTCTAAAAATAATGAAAACCTTATGATCATTTGTCACTTTTAATGGTTGAGACATTGTAAATTTATTCTGTATTGCCTTATAAACTTCTTCTCTTGTCTCTTCCATATATTCTAAATAATAAGGTTTATCCTCTAATTCCTTATTATTATATATATTAAAATAAATTGTATTGTATACTCCACAATGTCTAAAAATTGTTCCTTTAACACTTGTGGCATAAAGAACTGGATATTTTTTATCAGCCATAATTTGTACCTCCTTAATTTCATTTTTAAACCATTAAATTATAATATTTAATGACCTAAAAATAAAATTAAAGGTTGTAAGGATATAATCCGTTACAACCTTATATTTGAGAGAAAATATTCTAACTTCGTTAGATTAGCCTACTAGATAACTGTCCAAGGAACTGGTACTAGAGGTGTGTATCCACCAGCCCAGATACCGAATGCAGCACCAACAATACCGATTACTAAGAATAATGCGATACATTTTACTGGAGTCCAGTTTTTCTTCTTAATCAATACATAGCACATCATAGTAAATGCGAATGCGATTAAGCAAGGTAAAATCATATTTAAGTAGTTTTGGATAACAATTGGATCACCTTCACCATTAGCAATAGAGATACCTAATTTTGTTCCTCCACCATAGTTAGAAATCAAAGCACCAACAACGAATACACCTAATACACTAGCAGCGTGAGTGAATGCTTTAGCGTTAGCAGTCATCATCTTAACAGCAGTTAAACCTAAGTTGTATGACCAGTACATTAAAGCATAACGTAATACCATTTCAACACCGAATGCGATAACGAAGTATAAGATTGGTCCCATGATACTTCCATCAATAGCCATGTTTGCAGTTAAACCAGCAGTGATAGGAATTAATGTATACCAGAACAATGCATCACCAATACCACCTAATGGAGCAGCAGTTGAGATACGTACAGAACGAATTGTCTGAATATCTGTTTTTTGTTGTTCCATTGATAATACGATACCCATAACGAATGTTACGAAGAATGGGTGAGTATTAAGGAAATCCATGTTGTGAGTCATAGATGCAGCTAAGTCATCTTTATTAGTGTGGATTTTTTCCAAACCTGGTAACATAGCCCATAACCAACCAGCAGATTGCATACGTTCGTAGTTGAACGCAGCCTGTAATTGGCAAGAACGCCATACCATTTTATTTAAAGTTTGTTTATCTAATCTTGCAGCAGGAGTAGTATCCTTGTAAGAAGTCATTGCATTAGATTCCATCACTTACACCTCCCTGCGCAGCTTTTGTTTCAATAGAAGTAATCTTGAAGTCTAATAATGCGATTGCAACACCGATGAATGCAACTAAGATCAAGCAAGCAGAAGCTGTGGCTTCAACGTTACCAAATAGTAATGCGCAAGCAAAACCAGCTAGTAACCATCCCCACAAGTCGTTAGAAAGCATAATCTTTAACAATACAGCGAAACCTACGAAACGCATCATTCCACCGGCAGCACTTAAACCACCCATGAACCAGCTTGCGTTTTCACTTAAGCTTTGTAAAGCACCAGAAGCAGCAGTTCCACCAACATATGCTAAAATAGCGATTACAGCAAATAAAGTACCTAAGATAGCCATTGAAGTATTTAATACAGCAGTGATTCCTTTAGGGTTAGCTTCATTAGCAGCTTTATCAGCTTTAGCCATTAAACCAGACATGATTGTAAATGTTAATGTTACAACGTATTGTCCGAATGTAGCGAAAATCATACAAGCTCCTAAAGCAGCATTAATATCCATTTTTGCTTTAACAGCGAAAATCATAGCAACAACTGATCCTAATACAGCGTTAGGAGGCTGTGCTCCACCAACTGGCATGTTACCAACCATCATTAACTCATATGTACCACCAACAACTAAGCCAGTGTTTACATCACCTAAGATTGCACCAATAATTGGACAAGCAATGATAGGACGATAAACGATTTCAGTTAATGAGAATTGGTCGATGGCAAAGAAGAATGTTACAATTGCCAATAACACAATTTCTACAATATTCATTTTTCATTTTCTCCTTTTTTGGATTAACTCCAAAGTTTATTAATATCTTCAGGTGCGATGTCAGGCACACGTTGAATTTCTAATTCAACCCCTAATTCTTGCAATTTCTTGAATGCAGCAACATCATCGTCATTTACAGCTACTGTAGTAGCAACTTGACGTTTACCTTCAGACATGTGCATGTTTCCAATGTTACATTTTTTAATTGGAACACCACCCTCAACTAGACGTAATACATCTTGAGGTGTTTCACAAATGATGAAGATCTTTTGAGCAGGGCTTGCTTTTCCAATAATGTCGATTGTCTTCTGAATTGAGAAGTAACGAGTCTGAGCATAAGCTGGAGCAGCCATGTTCATCAAACCTTGACGGAATTCATCTTTTGCGACAGCGTCATTTGCAACTAATAATAAGTTAGCTCCTAGAACTCCACTCCATTGAGTTGCAACTTGACCGTGAATCAAACGATTGTCGATTCTTGTTAATAAAATATTTGGCATATTCTCTCTCCTTCCTGATAGCGCTTTCTTCTTTAAAGAATAACTATCTTGCCTATATTATACATTTTCTATTCATAATTTCTTTACACATTTTAAGAAATTATTTGCACTTTTTAGTAATTCTTTATTATTTATCACTAACAATTATAAAAATTGGCTAAAAAAACACATTTTTATCACAAAATCTTCTTAAAAGCCTAAATTGAAAACCGTTTCAAAAGAAAAAGGAACATTCAAATCTATTCCCTTTCACATTTTTCTATTTTTTTAAATTATCTAACCGTTTTTTTAATTCCTTTACCTTGATCAACGATACACACTCATAATTATCCGTATCATCTAAATAACTGTATGAAATATCTCCATATGATGTCGTATGATCTTGATGAAAATCTTTACAAGATGAATGAATTTGATTTGTATGCGTATAATTAACAATCTCTGAAACATTATCAATATTGATGCTGCCACCAGGTAAGATTTCTATCTTTTCTCCATACGTATCAATTATATATTTTATTTCTTCTTTTGCTTCTAATACTGTTCTTTTTTGTGCACTCGTTAACACACGATCTACATGACATTCAATTAACTTTTCAATTGATAACGTATAATTCTCGCAAACATCAATTGCTTTATGAAATACTGCTTTTTTATTAAAACTATGAATTACAGTCACCATTTTGCGTACAAATTCGACATCAACTTCTCTATTTTTAGTCAAGCACCCAAACACAATGGCATCCGCACCATTTTCCAATAATATTTTTGTATCTTCTAGCATTACAATTTTTTCTCTATTTGAATAACAAAAACCAGCAGCTCGATTACGAACCATGCATGCCACTTCTAAACTCATTTCCCTTTTGACATTACGTAAAGTTGCAACAGACGGTGTTAACCCACCTAAGCTCAACGCACTATTTAACTCAACACGGGTTGCTCCACCACGATAGGCATTCACACAATCACTATAACTACCGGCACAAACTTCTAATATCATACATTTCTTCCTTTCGTTATTTAGAAAAAAATCAAGCAAGATCATCCTGCTTGATTTGTAATTTTATAAATCATAAATTGTTACGCCTTTAACAACACGGTTAACTTCTCCACTTGGACATGGATCATCTGGTGTAATTCCAACATGAATAGATTTGAATAACGCTGTAATTTGAGCATATACGATATAGTTTAATCCTAAGAAGAAATTATCTAAAGATTCAGGCAAATCAATATCGAAACTAAAATCAGCTAATTCATGCAATTCTTCAATGTGATTTCCTACGACTACTAATTTATTTCCTTTTCTTTGACTACTCATTTCTTTAATCAAATCCAGCTCATATTTTCTTGTATATTCATCATCACTCACATATACCACAGTCAAAGTATTATCATTCACAACTGACTTTGGACCATGTCTAAATCCCATAGGTGAATCAAACATCGTTGTTACAGCACCTTGTGTCAACTCAAGCATTTTCAATTGACTTTCTTGTGCAACACCTTTTAAACTATTAGACCCTAAATAAACAATACGATTAAAATCATAACTATTAACTAAATCAGAAATTTTTTTCCAATCGTTTTCCAATGTATAATTGGTTGAATCACAGATTTCATTTACACATTTTTCGATTTCATCTAGCTTATCTAACTGAAAACAAAGAACTGTTGCCAACATCATATTTGTATATGATGAAGTCATCGCAAAACTCTTATCCAATGTTTCAGGGGTCAAATCAATTGCATAAGCATTTTCTTCTTTTTCTGCATATTTAGAAAGAGCTCCATCTTTATTGCAAGTAATTGCTAAATGATAAATATTTTCACAAACTGCATTTGCTACTTTAAGAGCTCCAACCGATTCAGGAGAATCTCCACTACGACCATAAGATACTAATAATGTTGGTTTCGTTTTAGATAAATATTTTGTAGGAGAATTTACCAAATCCGTAGTTGCATAAGATTTTACTTTAAAATCATATTTATCATTTAAATAAGGGAACACACTATTTCCAACATATTCACTTGTTCCTGCACCCGTTAAAATAACGTCATAATCATCACAACTTAACACTTTATCTAAAAATGCTTTGATATTTTCTTTGTCCTCTTTAATTTGTTTAACTGTCTTTTTCCAAGTGGAAGGTTGTTGCATAATTTCTGTTACTGTATAAACACCAGTTAATCCTTCCCATTCTTCTTTTGCTTTACCAAACATATTTGTGCCTCCAATTACTTAATTTCAATTGTATAAGTATATTCTTTACATTGACCTGCTTCTAAGCTAGCGACTTCGTCACGATTTTTAAATTCTCCGACATTTCCCATATAATCAGAATGTCCTACCCATGGTTCAAGACATACAAATTTCAAGTCTTTGTTTTGAACATATGGAGACCATATGGCTAAATTGTCAAAACCTTCAAAGTTTAATTTTACTACATGAGAATTTGTAATACTCTTAATACTAACTGAATTAGATACAGGATGTCTAAATCCTAAAGCTTCTTTCATAAATAAATCTTTTCGAATAAAGAACTTATTTTCATTTTCAAAGAAAGGAACTGTTTCTGGTAATAATTGACCTGAATCAGATAATGCAAATACACCTACGCGTTCATTTTTTTCAAACTCAATATAATAATCATTACAAGTTTCATTATCATATAAAGGAGTTCTAAAGCCAGGATGTCCTGCATAATTGAAATACATCGTTTTATTATCATCATTCATGATTTGAGTCGTTACAATTAATTTATTATCAATTAATTCATATCTAATTTTTACTCTACAATCAAACGGATACATCTTTTTAGTATCTTCAGTATTAGTAAATAAGAATTCTACAAATGAATCTTGTTTTTCAACTACCGGTATTATTTCATATCGGATAATCCCATTTGATTTCATAGAATATTTTTCTCCATCAAATAGCGTTTCCATATTATTTAATTTACCAATAATTGGAAATGGTACAGGAGCACTACTTTTCCAATAGTCTGGATCTTTCTGCCAAAGAAATTCTGTCCCATCTTCCTTTAAATATATAGAACTCATTTGAGCACCTAATTCATCAATACAAACTGTTAATTTATTAGATTCAATTTTCAACATACTCTATATCCTTAAAGAAGAGTGTATGATACACTCTTCTACAAATAAATTACCTTTCCTGTTTCAGCTGATTCATGAACAGCTGCAGCAATTTTAGTTGCCTGCAATCCATCGAATGCTGATGTTCTAAATTCTCTACCATTTACAATATCAGATACGAATTCTTGCATTGGTTCTAATCCAAATCCACTAGCGCTGTTTTCGCCGAAATTCATGAAAATATAGTTTGGAATGCCTTGTTTCTTGTCGGAATATGATTTAACACCACGATATGACTCATTCTTGAAATATTTGTTTTCTGTTAGAATTACTAATTGTCCATCGTTTGATTTAGGGAAAGTATTAGGCAAAATCCAACTTGTTTCAACTGTCCAGTTACTTCCATCTTTCATAGTAAGAACAGCCTGTAAGTTATCCCAAGTGTTATAGCCTTTTTTCTTCAACACTTCTTTGTTTCCAACTGCATATACTTTTTCAACTTCGCTTTCAGTAATGTAACGAATCAAGTCATAGCAGTGAACACCTAAGAACCATGCTGGAGATGATTTGTCAGTCCAAGTAAACCATTGTTCTGGTACAGCGATAACATCATCCAATGACATATAACCTCTGATAATTTTCTTATCTTCTGATTTAATGTCATCTTTAATGCAGTTATATGCTGGATCCCAACGTTTGTGGAAGTCAACTGAAATCTTAACATTGTTCTTTTCTGCTAATTCCATTAACTCTTCACATTCTTTCACTGTTAAAGCCATTGGTTTTTCAATCAATAAGTATTTAACTCCTGCTTCAATTGCATCTTTACATGGATCAAAGTGATATGGGTCTGAAGTAGCAACACTTACAGCATCTAATGCTTCAGCTTCAACCATTTCTTTTACAGTTGAATATCCTTTTACACCATATTTTTCTTCTGCAGCTTTTTTACGTTCATCGTTCAAGTCACAGAATACAACTTTTTCTACATTTGGATCACATGCATATGTATGAATGTGATAATTTCCATAAATACCTGCACCTACAACACCAATTTTTACTTTATTCATTATATTCACTCCTTACGATTTACATTGATTCAATACCAATTGTTTCTTCAAATTTTGCATCTTCTTTTGCATAGTATTTTTCTAATACTTTACCACCAAAGATAACTACAACATCTAATGCGATCAACAATACGAATCCCACTCCTGGTACTTCAGCTAATAATGTTGGAATCAAGATGAATAGGTTACCTAAAGCAGTAGTTGTTGCGAATTGTCCTTTTGCGACTAAATCCATACCAGCACCTTTAGCAAGTTGAGTGAATAATGGAGCTGCCCAACTTGAAATGTAAAGTACGATTGGCAAGAAAATCAAACTTGACATGATAGTACGACGTTTGTTAGCACGGTGTACGATTGTTGCGAAACATACATAGAATGCTGCAAATGGAACTTCACCTAATGGAAGAGTAATGTTTCCTGGTAAAATTGCTGCGAAAATCATGAAGAATGGAATCATTAAGAATCCAACAGAAATTGTTACTGGGTGACCAATTGTAACAGCTGAATCTAGACCGATATTTAATGAACGATCTGGGAAGTGTTTAACGAAGAATGACTTAGCTTGGTTAGAAATTGGAATTAAACCATTTACTAACATCTTAACAACCATTGGGAACAATTCCATCAATGCTGCAGTTTTGATTGTAACATCAGCAATACCTTTGAAATCATATCCAGCAACGATACCAAAGAACATACCCATGATCAAACCTAAATAAATTCTTTCACCGAAGATAGCTCCAATTATGTGAGTAAATCCTTTTCCTTCGTCTTCTACATAATCATCTTCGATTGGTTTGTGAGCGAAATAAGGAATACGATCATAAATTTTATCTAATACCATGAAGAATGGAGCACTTGCTGCTGCAAATCCGTGAGGAATAGCAATTGCTTCAATACCAATAATTTGTTGAGTACGGTGTGCCATGATATCTGCAACCTTTAAGCCTAAAATAGCGTGACTTACACCAGCTAAGATACCTAACCAGAAGTTTCCAGTAATCAAATTAACAAAACCAGCAGTGATTCCAAAATACCAGAAGTTATAAATATCAACGTTAATTGTGTTTGTAAGTTTTAAAGCAACCATAACTACGTTTACTACGATAACAAATACAATTAATGTTGCACTAACTAACCCACCAAATCCAACGGCAGCTGCAGGAGATCCACCAACATCAATTGCTGTTAAATTTAAGTGAAGAACATTTACAGCTTCATTAATAACTGGTCCCAATGAGTTAGCTGTCAATGTTGAAACAATACTAACACCAACTAAACCGATACCAACAGTAGCTCCAGCTTTAATAGCTTTAGGAATTGATAAACCAAATAATAAACCAATTAAGCACATCAACATAGGAACAAAGATATAACTTCCTAATCCAACGATGTACGATATAACATCCATTACGACTTGCATTATTTTTCTCCTCTAATTTTTATTTTCTATTTTGATTTTTATGTTTTATTTTTTTAGAACTTCTAAGACTTGTTCTGTTACAGCATCTTCATTAACGCCTGATAAATAAGCACTTCCAGAAATGACTGGAGATTTATATTTTTTACGAACTCTCATTGTAGTAATAATTAAATCAACATCTCCATCGTAGTTATCTACTTCTGTTAAAGTACATTGAATTGTCTTAAATTGAATACCATTTTTCTTTAAGATATCTTCAACTTTAGACTTAACCATACTTGATGTAGCTAATCCAGCTCCACAAGCAATTACAACTTTTTTCATATTAATTTTCCCCCAATTCTTCTAAATATTTATTTAAGCAATCGCAGATTTTTTCATCTGAATCTGTAGTAGCTATAGTGTTAAGTAATTCTTCATGCTGGAACACCTTCATTAAGAATTGAAGCATTGTCAACTGTTCATGTGATCCACCAATTGCCAACATAAACATAATTTTTACATCTACTTCAGCATCCATGTCTTCCATACTATGGAATTTGACTGGATTCTTTAAAACACCAATTGCAACATGATTTCCTTTAATGCCATCATCAAATGCATGTGGAATCGCAATTGCAGGGCCTTTTGTCTGTAATCCTGTAGGATACTCTCGTTCACGCTCAATTACTTTTCCAGCATATTCTTCAGATACGTATTCTTTTGCAGTTAATAACTTACTCAATTTATTTATTGCATCCGAACTATCATCTGCGCTTAAATTTGTTGCTACCAAATCTGGTACAAATTTAAATTCCATATTTTCTTCTCCAATCTATCTTTTTAAGCAAATTTCTCATAGAGCTCTCTAATCGTTTCTGACTCTAAAATATCACTGACGTTGTTTTCCTTATTTAAAATCTCTGCCACCTTTTTCAACATCACAAGATGTGAAACGGAATCTGTAGAAGCAAGCACAACAATCAGTCTTATTGGCTCCCTCGAATTTTCATAATAGACAGAATGTTTTAAAAGCAGAACAGAAATTGCATTTTTGTTTACGCCTTGCTCTGGTCTAGCATGTGGAAGAATTATGTAAGGAGAAATAATGAATTTACTTCCAGCTCTTTTTAGATTTTCCATGATTGCTTCTTCATATTCAACTTTTACAAAGCCATTTTCAATTAATGGAGTAATTGCCTTTTTAGTTGCTTTATACCAGTCAATTTCATTCGCATCAATTTGGAAATTATTCAACAAAATAAATTCATCCATCTTTCTACCTCACTCACTTCGAGTTTGTTCAAAATATAAATATTGAATATCAAGCTCTTCTAAAGATGTGCACTTCTTTATGTCTGTATTATACGTTGAACCTATTTTTTAAAATAGTCCAAGAAGTTTGAACTTGTTTGTGCAATTTGTTGTACTCAATAGTTTTATGCAAAATTAATTGCATTTATTAATGTTTATCAACATAAAAAAGGGCTTACACACCATTTCTGGCATATAAGCCTTTGTTTTTAAGTACGATTAACCATCTTCTTTATCAATTCCATAATCTCATCTACATTTTTATCAAGTAGTGCATTCAAATCTATATCATCTGATGCTAACATCGAAATATCCTTTAGTATTTGTAGATGTTCCTTTGGATTTGAACTCGATATTACAAATAAATAATGAATATTTAAATCATCTTCAAACTGAATATTTTTCTTATTTATCAACAAAGCTGTTCCAAGTGCATTCGCTCCAGCTTCTGTTTTTGCATGGGCAATCGCAATACGATTTTTTATGACAATATACGGACCATAATCTCGAACTAACCCAATCATTTCATTAATATAATTTTCTGTGATGATATTTGTTTTTAATAAAGGAACACTCGCAAGACGAATTGCTTCATCCCACATAATATCTTTATCAATACGAATCAAATGATCCCTATACATGATATCTTTTAAACGTAATTGTTTTTCCTCTACAACATCTACAATTAGATTTCCCTCTCTAAAATAATCATACACATCCTTTTTCAAATTTTTCATCTGAGTTGGATCTACATATTTTTGTATAATTGAAAACAAACCAGAAAAATTGTCTTTATTTAATTTATACGTTTGCATATTCAATGACATCATTGATGCAATCTTTGACTTATCATCCTTCGTCAATATCGCATTAACCTTGATCCAAGGAATATCTGTATCCAAATCAATTGTCGATACTATGAAATCAATATTTTCTTTATATTGCGCTATATTCTCTGCAGCTGTTGCAGCAATAACAGTTACATTCGCATAAAGATCTTCTACTTCTCGTTTCAACAAAGTTGAAGTTGATATACCACTCGGACAAACAATCAACACTCTAATTAGCGCATAAAATTTACCCTGTACTTGTTTTAAATGACCGCCAAAATGCATTGTTATATATGATATTTCACTATCTGTAAGAATAAAAGGAAATTCATCATCCATGCTTTCACATAAATTTTTTATCATTTGATATAAATTGCCATAATTTTCCTTTACATCCTCTAATAATGTATTCGAAATTTGTATGGATAGCTGATAATAATACATCGACAATTTAAAATGCATGTATAAAGAATTAACAAGTTCATTCTTCTCGCTAATATCAGAAGAAGTCTGTCGCTCAAATAAATCAACTAAATGCAATGCTAATTCAAACAATTGGATATCTCTTTGACTATCATCTAAACGAATAACACTACCTGCCTTAGAACCGAGTAAATGAATCGTTAAATATAATCGTTCATGTACATTCAAATCTTGAAAATATTTATCAATCATATGTAATTCTTCTGTTTTCTCAAGATCTCTTAATTCTAATATTGAAAAATCAAATTTTTCATCCACATAATGTACAATGTTCAACAAACATGCAATTGCTAAAAGATTATAATCATCATATTCATTATGCATCTTTAATGAAATTTGCTGTAAACGTGAATAAAAAGTTTCTACTTCTGAAACATCCAAAAATTCAATACTCTTATAATGTATTTTTTTCAACAAGATTTTTAAATAATACAACAACAATGCTCTCTTACTAAAAACCTGTCCATTTATCATATAACCATTCTTTATATCAAAATATAAAGACACATCATACTTCTCAATTTCACTTTTCAAATCCTTTAAATCATTAAAAACAGAATTCCGAGAAATATCAAACAATTCCATAATATTCTCTATATGAATATTAGCCTTAGGATACATCATCCAACAAATCAAATAATGAACTCTTTCATCTGGAGATAAATTTTGTAAAGTTCCATCGGAATGTAGTATTGAATCCACAACCTTTTTTTGATTCGATGTTAAATAATAACCCTGTCCACGCTTATTATTAATCGGTTCCATCCGTAAGTCATAGAAAACATCATTAATTTTATTAACGATATAATACACAGTACGACGACTAATATCTAACTGGTCTTGAATCAATTGAATGGATTGAGGATTTTCATTCTCTAAAAGCAACATTAAAAATTCTTTTTGTGATTTTTCTAGTTTAACCATAATTATTTATCCCTATGTTGAATGATATAATCTTCAATTTTCTTCAATAACTTTTTTCCTTTTTTAAAACTTTGTTTATCCAAATATTTCTGTCCAAACAATCCATTTTGCGAACGAATCGTACCATTTCCTTTTTTTGTTTCATAACTTTCTTCATAAGACGCTTCAATACCATCCTCCAATATATTTTCTATACGATATGTTACATATGTACGATCCACATCACTCTCAAATACAGAAGAATATTCCTTTAATGGAATACAAGATAACACTTTAACTGTCACCTCTGAATTTCCCTTAAAACGATTTGGTAACACCTTTTTATAATTTAATCCAGGCTTAATTTGACTTGTATGAATACTCTTGTTTGTTGTCTTTTTGATATCCCCTATTATAGAATCTGTAATCTCTTTAAAAAACTCATCTGCTGTTACATTTAATTTTTCGATTGCTTTCATTTCATGTCTCCTTGTTTTTAGTGCACAATAATATACTACATTTCTTAGAATACATTACATTGCACACATTGTAAAGAGAATACGCTTACATTTTATTAAAAATAATAAGTGACTTTTTAAAAGCCACTTACTAACGTTTTTTCTTTATATCCTCTAAAGCCAAATTCAAATCATCATATATTCCATATGCAGTTTCTTTTTCTATTATAGTCGGTTTTACTAAATCCGGAATCATGATTGTTTTGCATCCTGCAGCAACTCCTGCCGCTACCCCCGCTCTAGCATCTTCAAAAACATAGCATTCCTCTGGACAAACCCCAACCCTTTCACTTGCTAGTAAGAATATATCTGGATTGGGTTTACCCTTAGACACTTCTGAACCATTCACAATTACATCAAAATAAGTTTCAAGTCTTGACACCCTTAAATTATTCTCAATCATATCTTGTGGAGAACTACTCGCAACAGCCAATTTAAAATCTTCACTTTTAAAATAATCCAGTATCTCAAAAACACCAGGCTTCATAGGAACATATTCTCTTTCCAAAGACAATGCATTCTCAAATAATTCCTTTTGTAAAACAAATGCATCTTGATTAGGTAAATACCGGTTAACAATATTTCTCATTACAACGCCTGAACAGCCTCTTAATTCTTCTTGCATCTTAGGATCCAATACAAACCCATGATTATCGGCATTCATTTGCCATACACGATCAAAAATCAATTCTGAATCAAATAATAATCCATCCATATCAAAAATTGCAGCCTTCATTAATTACCTCCAAATATGTTCTATATTTGATTTTAATTCACTTGTATATTTTGTCAATAAATAATGTTTAGATTACTAATTTATGCAAATTAAAAACTGATTTCTACAAAGAAACCAGCTTTAATATTTATTGATTAAATTCTTTTTTAGCTTTTTCTAACATTTCCGGTTTAACAATTAAATCTAAACCAATTAACGCAATCGCTGTAGCCGCTGTTACTAATCCAGCTTTTCCATCCTCACTAATTGTTGCAGCTGCCATTTCTTTAGAATGACCAGCCACAGTACAATCGGCAATTTTAATCGTTCCCTGAATTGTAGGGCAAACATAACTTACACTTCCTACATCTGTGGAACCACATGGAACTTCATCTACTGGATTAATCTGTTCTACACCTAGTTCTTTATATTTTTCTGTCAACATATCCGCTAAAGTATAGTTGATCTTTGTATCTTCATAAGGACACTCATACATACTTGTTTTATATGTTGTTTGACTTGCAATACAAGAACCCTTTACACAATCTTCAGCACGAGTTGCAATTTCTTTACAATAAGCCATTGTAGGTGCCCTAAAATAATACTCCATACTTGCATAAGCAGGAATTACATTGGCAGCTAAACCACCATCACGAATAATTCCATGAATATATGATCCAGGCGTTACAAATTGACGTAACATTGAAATCTGTGTATATGTGCTAATCGCTGCATCTAATGCACTATGACCCTCTTGAGGACGACATCCATGCGCATTCTTACCAAAGAATTCATATTTGATAGGTAAAATAGCCAATGATCTTGATCCAACTCCATTTTCAGTACTTGGATGTACCATTAAAGCGGCATCAACATCATCAAAGACACCAGCTTCACTCATTTTGACTTTACCACCAAAATTCTCTTCACCAGGAGTTCCCACAACACGAACGGTTCCACCAATTTCATCTATAACACTCTTTAAGGCTTCACCAGCCGCAATACCAATACCTGCAATTAAGTTATGACCACATCCATGTCCAACTTCTGGTAATGCATCATATTCACACATATAGGCAATGGTTGGTCCTTCTTTACCAGATTTATATTCAGCCACAAAATCTGTATCAACCACAACGCTAGACTTTACATCAAAGCCTGCATCTTTTAAATATTTCACCAATACTTTCTGTGTTTCATACTCCTGAAAACCTGTTTCCGGATTATCGTATAGTGTTTTTACGATACCCATATATGCATCTAAATGTTCTTGAATAGATGCCTCAATTCTTCCTTTATAATCCATATAAGATACCTCCATTTGTAAATAATCATACCTTATTTACATATTTTTGAAAAGATTACAATAAAGAAAAAAAGCCAGGCCAAAGCCTAGCTTAATTGTTAGATACCATCTGTTAAATCGTCATTTTGTTGAATATGTTGGAATACATAACGCATAACTTGGTCTTTTCCAACATTGCATGCAGATTCAGCCAAAGCATGTACATCTTCAGAGAAAGTACGAGTTAAGTTGATTTCAACTAACATGCCTAAGTTTGTACCTGCAACTACTTCTACATTTCCCCTAGGGAAACCAATTTCAACAGCCGTCTTGAATGGAGAACCACCAGCTAAATCACTTAATACAATGATTCCTTCGCAGTCTTTTAATGAATCCATAGCGTCTGTTAATTTTTTTGCTAAATCATCCGTTGAATCTGTAGCCTCAAAATCTACAGCAACATAATCTTTTGCATCTCCAGCAATCAAATTTAAACTTGTAGTTAAGCCAGATGCAAAGTGACCATGACCAGTAACAATTAATCCTATCATCTTCTTTTGTCTCCTCTAAATTCTTACTTTGCAGTATATGGGTAAATAGTTACACCTTTAACAACACGGTTTACTTCTCCACTTGGACATGGATCGTCTGGAGAAATACCAGTTTTAATTGATTTGAATAATGCAATCACTTGAGCAACCATAATGAAATCAAATCCTAAGAAAATATTATCTTTTGGTGCATCTAAATCAAAGTTAATGAATGTATCAACCATTCCTTCGATTTCAGCATCTGCATGACTAGAAACAGCAACTAAACGATTCTTTTTACGTTGTCCACTCATTTCTTTAATAATATCATATTCATATTGTCTTTGATATTCATCATCTGATAAATAAACAACTGTTAATGTTTCATCATTTACTACAGATTTAGGTCCATGACGGAATCCCATTGGACTATCAAATGTTGTAGTAACACCACCTTGTGTTAACTCTAACATTTTTAATTGACTTTCTTGAGCAATACCCTTTAATGTATTTCCACCTAAGTATACGATACGAGTAAATGGATCAAAGTCAGCTACTAATTCTTCACAAGCTTTGTAACCTTCATCTAAGAATTTTTGACCTTGAGCAATAACACTTTCCATTTCTTTTGCAGCTTCATCAATATCATCTAAACGGAAACATAATAATGCAGCCAACATCATATTAGAGAAACTAGAAGTCATTGCGAATGATTTGTCGTGAGTTTCTGGTGTGATATTAATATCATAAGCATTGTCACGAGTAGCAGCAGCTTTTGCTAAAGCTCCATCCTTGTTACATGTAATGAATAAATGATACACATTTTCCTTACATACTTCATCAGCAACTTGTACTGAACCAACACTTTCAGGAGAGTTTCCTGAACGACCAAAGTTCACTAATAAAGTCTTTTTATTTCTTGATAAATAGTTTTCTGGAGTCTCTACCAAGTCTGTAGAAGCATATGATTTTGCATGATAACCAGTGTAACGGTTAACATATGAATATAAAGCATTACCTACATATTCACTAGTTCCAGCACCTGTAAATACGATATCGCAATCTGGATCACTTAATACAGGTTCCATGAATTTTTTAAGAGCTTCCTTTTCATTTTTGATTTGAGCGATTGTTTTAGCCCAAGTAGCAGGTTGTTGGTAAATTTCCTGTGCAGTAAAAATACCACCTAATTCTTCCCAAGTTGATTTTTCTTTTCCGAACATTTTTCTTTCTCCTTTTGAACTAATTTCATTATAACTATTTTTAACTAAAATAAAAGATTTTGGACGAAAGTAAACTAAAAAGTGCAAATTTGTTGTTGTAAAATACAAATTTTAATCAAGAAAAGACTTTTTCTGCGAAAAAGTCACACACCTAAATAGCGTGTCCGGCTCGTTTCCAGTCGTCCGGTAACATTTCAACATCCACTCCATCTTTCTGAATCATTCAGTATCCCGATTCATTCAGTCTTTATCGATGGAGTTTTTATTGTATGTGATGGTTGATCAATGAATTATTTCCAAATGAACCTGAAGAAAACTATATGATGCATTGCCCTGAATGTGATCATAAAATGATTGTAAAAAAATAATTCAACAATTAAAGACGAATACAAAATGTTGGCTATTACGATAGTCTTTTTTGTCGTTCCTGACAATTCATATCTTGTGATATTGTAACACTATTTCACATGTAGTATTTCCCTGTTCCGAAACCAAAATCTTAATATATAAAAAAGAAGGATTTCTCCTTCTTATAGAACCTCAATCCAATATGAACAAGTCCACTCTTCATTTGGCTTTAAAATCATTGTTCCTTCTCTATGATAAAAATCCGGTGTTTCCTTTTCAAAATCACCATGCGAATACCATGGTTCAATGCATAAGAAATCCGATTCACTATCATGTGTCCATAAAGCTAAATATGGATATCCCTCAATCGATACACGAACAACTTCATCATCTCCATGTTTTAAAGTAACATAGCTTGATTTCAACTCTTTATAAATGATTGTTGCATATTTTTTTACATCTTCTCTAGACAATTTCCATTCTTTAAATGCAACATCCTGATATTCTACATTCTTTTCGTAGCTAGGATCAAACAACAATTGTTTTGCGTTTTCCTCTTTTTCAAAATCTAAAGTATATGTTGAAAATTCATCATCCAACTTAAATCCAGGATGCAAACCAAATCCAAAAGGCATATCCCTTTCATCATTGTTCTTAATATGATAATTGATCAATACTTTGTTTCCATCCAATTTATACCCAATCTCAAAATGGAAATTAAAAGGATATTGAGCTAACGTTTCCTCGTTTGCATCCAAGCTAAATACAAGTTTATCTTCTTTACTTTCACCCTTTAAAGTCGCATAACGAATCAAGCCATGATTTTTCATCGCATATTTTTTACCATCAATCTCATAATCCTTTGTATACGTATTTCCTACCATTGGAAATAGAGAAGGGTTTCTTCCAGACCACCCCTGATCTCCTTGGTATAAAGTTTCACGTTCTGTACTCTTCTTAACTAGGTGAAGCATTTCACCACCCTTTTCAGTACATTCTAATTTCAATACATTATTTTCTAAAATATAAGCCATATTATCTTCCTCCTATTCACTATAGCTTTTATTGCTTTTTTAAATAATAATAGATGCCATCCTCATCCACTCTACCAATCACAACATCACTTACTTGTTTTAAAGCATCACACGCATTACCCATCGCAACACCAACATCCGCCATTTTCAACATATCCACATCATTTACACCATCACCAAAACAATACGTTGTTTCAAATTCGTGAGAGCCCATAAGCTTCTTTACAGATGTTGCTTTATCCACAGCACTTGCGCGAACTTCAATACTATCAATATATTCCACTAACTGTAATTCTTTAAAAGCAAGTTTAAATTGTTCCTTCATACCATCCGTACAAAAAACAAGTATGTTTAATACATCATCATTGACATATGGTTTATATATAGGAAAATTCAAGTACATATGAAAATAAATATCATGTGCATACTTTGAGCAAGGTGTTCCAAAGTAATTTCCATCTCTTGTACTATAACGATATACTAAGCCATGTTCTTTACAAAACGAATCAATACGTTTTAGTATCTCTTTTGAAATACAATTCATTTCAAGAACTTCTTTTTGCTTATTCAAAACCAAAGCCCCACCATCGCTGATCACACAATCAAATTGAAAGTTTCGCATACAAGAAGGAAGATTCTTTAATTCTGTTTGACAACGACTTGTACATAAAGCTACAAAGTGCCCTTGTCTTTGTAGTTCATTTAACATCTTAAATGTTTTTTCACTCACTTCATGAAACTTGTTATTGTATAAAGTTCCATCCATATCAAAAAAATAACCGTTCATAACTTAATAATATCCTCTTTCTAATTTTTTTAAAAGAATTTTCGATTTTTAATAATAAATTCACATTGACTCTTTACAATTATAAATGTGACTACATTCCTCCTTTCTAGTAGGTAACTCAATTGGCACTTTCTCAAGAGTAGTCACTATCGCCACAACAAACCTCCTTAAATGATTGTTGTGGCAAAAGAAAAACCTGGAAATCCAGGTTTTTTGGGTATCCAAATTTTCTAGGGGGCTCGAATTTAGGGGGCAATCTGGGGGACAATAATGAGAAATGAATTTAGGGGTATATGAAATGTAATTATTTCATTCCTGATTCACTCTCTTTTTTTATGTCTGATATAACCGTTTATAATTATTTCGTTATGTTCATTGTCTTCAACCAGGAGGTATATAAATGAACAATAACGAAAATATTTCTATTTCAAAACTATTAGCTGTACTTGATATTCAAGATGATGACTCTTTTATTATTACTGATGTCGAATTGATTGATGAAAATAAATATATACACATCCAGAAGAAGTTGGAACCTATGTATTGTCCTAGATGTGGTTCAAGGATGCATTCTAAAGGTTTCTATACTCGTAAGCTTAATCATCCCGTTCTTCAGGATTCCACTAAATTTTATATGATTGTTAAACAACGCAAGTAGCATTGTGATGAGTGTAATCTTTATATGAATGATTCATTTCCTTTTTTGGATAGATATGCTCATTCTACAACTATCACTCCACTTCTTATTCTAAATGCGTTTAAGCACCTGGATCAAAGTACTGCAGCCATTGCCGAAAGATTTAATATTTCTGATACTCTCGCTCACATTTTATTTGAAAGGTATGTGGATCTTCCTAGACTTCCTCTTCCAGAATATATGTCAATTGATGAAGTGTACTTGAACATCAGTAATTCTCAAAAGTATGCATTTGTCATCATGGATTTTTCAAATGGTGAAATTGTGGATATTGTGCACAATCGCTGGAGTTCTACTTTAGAAGATTATTTTCTTCACATTCCTTTAGAGGAACGTCTTAAAGTAAAAGCTGTAATCTGCGATGCATACCAGACTTATTTGACCATGCCAGAAAAGTATTTTCCTAATTCCTGTACAGTATTGGACTCGTTTCACGCTGTAAAAACCATTATTTCTTACCTCAATGGGTACATCAATAAAGTCATGAAGAAATATCAGGATCGTGACAAAAAAGCCCTTGAAGAAAAAAATCACAACACCAATCGTGACAATAAGACTATTAAAAAATCTAAAGAGGTCATTCTGCTCCAAAACTATCGCTGGGTAATGCTTAAAAATCGAGATGAAATCAATTACTCATACAATCGACACTATCATAAAATGCTTGGCATGAATGTTGATACTTATACAATAGAAAAATTATTTCTTCAGCTAGACCCAAACTTCGAAGGCCTTCGTGACCTTAAGGAAGAATATATTCAATTCAATCACACAGAATACGATAACGAATTCGATGTTCTTCTTGATTTAAACGCATTGATTGATAAATATGACAAATCTGATCAGTCTATCTTTCGTGATTTTTCAGGTTTCTTAAGAAGGAATCTTAGACCTATAGTTAATTCCTTCACCCGTATAAAAGTGTATAGAAAAAGCGCACGTACAGAAAAAGAATATTACGCGCGCCTTTCCAATGGACCAATGGAATCCTTTAATCGAAAGCCAAAAGATTTAAAAAGAGATTCCAGAGGTTTCTCCGATTTCAATTATACACGCAATCGCATCCTATGGGCTACAAGGAAAAATCCAAGCATAAAAGGAGTTCCTAAATCTATGGATCAGATTCTTTCAAAAAAAGGAAAGAAACGTGGATCATACAAAAAGAAAAATCAAAAGTAATAAATAGAAAATTATAATAATGTTGAACAATGAACATAACAAAAAAGGATCTCAGTTTTATAACCATAACTGAAATCCTTTTAATCATTAAAAACAAATCTAGGGGTCTATAGGTTCATGCCGATATGGCATCAGTCCCCTAAATTGACCCCTAGATATTTCTTGGAAACCCCTAGATTATTTGGTTACCCGGTTTTTTATTTAATAAATTCCTTAATTTGATCCATACGCTCTAAAGTTTCATCATATCCTAATTGAAACCAAGGACCCAATTTTTCTGGATCTGTCGTATAACGAGTGACACCTAAATCTTTATGGGGACGCAAAACTAAAGCTTTTCCTTGTTTTTCTAATTCTGCAATCTTATCCCACTGTTCCTTATAACGAATATGGCGATTTCTTAAATCATCCGTAATTTGTTTATCCTTATATACCAAATTAGATAACCACAATTGCCATTTTGGTGCTGGATTACGAACATAGCCTTCTTCCTTTGTAGAAATCACAATATGTTTATCATTTCCAGCACGAAGACTTTGTTCAATACTAATCATATCCACAAGACCTGCATCCATCCACATTTCCCCTTTAAATTCATAAGGTTTAGCTAGAAGCAATAATGCACAACTTGCCTTGATCAACGTTTCATCTTTATCAATATGACTCTTATCAAAATATTCAACTTTATGCGTCTTTAAATTATATAGACCCACTTCCATCTGTGTTTCACTATTTTGAAAAGCTTCTAAATCTAACGGAACTCTAGATTCAATAAAATCATAAGTTGCTTCAATACCAAATATAGAACCTTCTTTTAAAAAGGGTCTTAATCCAACTACACCTTTTTGACAAGGCGCATCAATTCCAGTCACCTCTAGACGATCCACTTGTTTAGACACATAACTCAACAAAATTTCTGTACCTGCACTAATACCTACACAATAAGGAAGTACAATATCATGCTCAAGTAAACACTTCAATACTCCTGCAGAATAAGCAGCCTTAGTTCCTCCACCTTCTGCAACAATACCTACTCTACTCACGCACTACACCACTTTCTTTTGCCGCATCTGCCACTGCTTGTGCTACAACATCTGCAACTCTAGGATCCAATGCAGAAACAATAATATGTTCGCTATCTAACATATCTTCTGTAACCATTGAACTAATCGCATAAACAGCGGCTTCTTTCATCGCGTCATTGATACATGTAGCACCAGCTTTTAATGCCCCTTTAAAAATACCAGGGAAAGCCAATACATTATTGATTTGGTTAGGATGATCACTACGACCTGTACCCACAATATATGCACCAGCTTCCTTTGCATCATCCGGCTCAATTTCAGGCACTGGATTTGCCATAGGGAATACGATTGCCTTTTCATTCATAGAAGCAATCATTTCTTTAGATACGATGTGACCTGCACTAACACCAATAAATACATCTGCACCAACTAATGCATCCTTTAAAGAACCTGTTTTTCCTTCTTTATTTAACTTATCAATCAATCCTCTTTGACCACTTGTTAAATCCATATCCGTCGTTAAAATACCTTGCTTGTCAACTAAAATAACATTTCCCAAACCAATCTTTAAAATTAAAGTCGCAATCGCAACACCAGCACTACCCGCACCATTGATAACGATTGTTGGGTTTTGTTTTTCTGCCAATTTTAAGGCATTCACTAAAGCCGCACAAACTACAATAGCTGTACCATGCTGATCATCATGGAAAACAGGAATATTCATTTTTTCCTGTAATCTTTTTTCAACTTCAAAACAACGAGGAGCCGCAATATCTTCTAAGTTGATTCCACCAAAGCTAGGCTCTAAACTTGAAATAATTTGAACCAATTCATCTGTATCTTGTGTATTCAAACATAATGGAACGGCATCCACATTTCCCAATGCCTTAAACAACACACATTTACCTTCCATAACAGGCATACCTGCTTCAGGACCAATATTTCCTAATCCTAAAACCGCACTACCATCACTAATAACCGCAACAGTATGTGCTCTACCCGTATAGACATAACTGTTCTTTTTATCTTTTTCGATTTCTAAACAAGGTGCCGCAACACCCGGTGTGTAGGCAATCGATAAATCATCTCTATTTTCAATCTTCATTTTTGGAACGGTTTCTAATTTACCATTCCACTCAGCATGTAACCTTAAAGCTTCCTTAGCGTAATCCATGACAACCTCCTACTCAACGATTTTTAATACGATTTCAACCATCTTTTCCATCTTTTGAATACTTGCGAATTCAAAACGACCATGATGATTAAATGAACCCGTACCTAAGTTTGGACAAATTAATCCTCTTGCCGTCAACATTGCACCATCTGTTCCACCACGAATTGGTGTACTAACTGGTGTTACATCACATTGACGCAATGCATATTTTGCCTTATTCACACTACGCATATCCCCATGCATATATTGACGCATGTTTTCATATTGATCACGAATCGATACATGAACACGGTTTCCGTATTTTTCATTCATCTTATCCGCAATTGCTTCCATCTTCTGTTTTTGTGCAATAAAACTTTGTTTACTGTGATTACGAAGAATGTAAGTTAATTTTGCATCTTCACAAATTCCTTCCATCCCCACTAAATGATAGAATCCTTGACGACCCTGTGTATGTGAAGGTGTTTGTTTTTTTGGAAGACTTGAAGCATATTCCATAGCTAATAAACTCGCATTGACCATACGATCTTTTGCATCCCCAGGATGAATACTCGTTCCATCAAATGTAACAACAGCCTGTGCCGCATTAAATGTTTCATAATCAACAGAATCAATACGATCTCCATCAATAGTAAACGCATAATCCACGGCAAACTTATCTAATTCAAAGTTTTCAACACCACGACCAACTTCTTCATCTGGTGTAAAGGCAACCGCAATAAATCCATGTTCCTTTTCAGATTGAATCAACTGTTCCATAGCCTCTAAAATAATCGCAATTCCTGCTTTATCATCAGCACCAAGTAAAGTCGTCCCATCTGTAACAATCAAATCATCACCAATACAGTTTGCCAAAGCTGGAAATTCTTCTTTACACATTGAATATTCTTCATTTAATTGAATTGTATTTCCATCATACTTTGAAATTACACGACACTTCACATTCGCACCCGTAATTTCACTAGCCGTATCCATATGCGCAATAAAACCAATACGATCCATCTTTTTATCTGTATTCGCATTTAAGTAAGCATATACGATTCCTGTATCCGTTAATTCAACAGAATCAAAACCTAATGATTCACATTCTTTTTTTAATTCACGAGCTAACACCAACTGTTTTTCAGTACTCGGTGCACTTGTACTTTCTTCACTTGACTGCGTGTCAAATGATGCATAATACATTAATCTCTTTTCTACTGCCATATTCAATCCCCCTTTTACGCCAATTCTTGTGCTAAACGAGGCACAATCTGTTTTTTACGAGAAACAAATCCTTGATCTTTAAATTCTTCCACAACATCACGAACAAAATAAGATAATTTTCCTACATATAAGAAGCGTGATCCACGACCTTCTACATTTGTGATAACCATCAACATTAAGTCATATTCATGAACTTTGTTTTGTTCCTCCATATACTTCAAGAAATCCTCTTTGATTTCATCCACAATACTTAAATCAAAAGTGAAAACTTGACTTACCGCAATGTGATATCCACTCAACATATATTCTTTAACATCGTTATAAAGAATGTTTTTGAATTCTTTTCCACGAATCGTAGCCGTATTTTCAAATAATTCTTTAGCCATCGCATCAAAATCAATGTCATATTCACTTGATAAACGTTTAGCTAAAGTATGATCAATCGAAGTACATGTTGGTGAATTGAAATTCATTGTATCACTAATCATTCCATACGCAATTAATTTTGCGATAGTTTCAGGCATTTTTACACCATATTCACTATACATTAACCCAACAATCGTGCATGAACTTCCCACAATCATATTTCTAAATACAATTGGACGATCTGTTTCAATATCTCCAATTCTATGATGATCAACAATCTCTACAATGTCTGCCGTTTCAATATCACTGATACTCTGTTTCTTTTCATTATGATCCACAAGAATAAAACGTTTCTTTTCCGCCTTCAATAAGTTATAGCGAGCTACTGAACCCAAAATTTTATTTTGGAAAACAACCGGATAAGAAGAGTGACGCGTTTTTAACATTTCACGCTCTACATCTTCCACATACTCACTCTTATTAAAGCGAATCACTTTACTTGCAGGAGTCATAATCAATTCAACAGGAATGGAACGATAAATCATTTGAATAATCTTCATAATATTATAAGGTGTACTAATTAAAGTAACTCCCATTTGTTTTGCCATTTCAATAATATAGCTATTTGGAACAAAGTTTTCCGCAACCACAATAACCGCACAACCCTTTGCCATACTCTTGATCATGCTGTCTTCATGATCATTCAAGACCATAATAGCCCCTTTTAAATCTCTTTCCATCAAGCGTTTGTCCGCAATACGTACAAATCCACTTCTTTCAAGATTTCCCTTTAAAATAAAAGACCCCTTTACACTGGCCACTAAATTTTCTAAAGGCGTTTCTTTCAACAATTCACTTGTAATATTTAAATCCTGCATTTGAACCTTGGAAACATCTCCCAAAGTAACCATACCTTTATATTCATTTTTATCATCTACAACATATAAAGTCTTAACATGATTTTCTAAGCATAGATCCCATGCACGACGAATGGTTTGCCCCTCTTCAATTGTCACCGCATCATCGATTTCAATTTCCTCTAATGTTGACCTTGCTGTTGTTAATAAGACAGGCATGCTCACATTTAATTTATCTAATATAAATTTAGTTTCTGGATTCAATGTGCCCAAACGAGCAGCTGTTGCATTAATTCCTGTCTGTCTTTTTAATTCGGCAAGAGCCAAAGCTGCACATATCGAATCTGTATCTGGATTTTTGTGTCCAATCACATAAATTGGTAAGCTCATCAAAATCTCCTCTCAATAATCTTAATTTTGTACTCAATATTATATCACGAAAAAAAAGAAGATTCATTATCGAATCTTCTTACTTAACAGCATCTTTCAAAGCTTTGCTAGCTTTAAATTTAACAGACTTGCTTGCAGCAATTTCAATCTTTTCTTTAGTAGCTGGATTGATACCTGTACGAGCGGCTCTTTCACTAATTGAGAATTTACCAAATCCGAATACATCTACAGTACCATTATCTTTTAAAGTATCAGCTACTGTATCGAATACGAATTGAACATAAGCTGTTGCGTCTTTTTTTGAACAACCAAATTCTTCAGCCAACTTTTCAGCTAAATCTTTTTTATTAATAACATTAGACATTTATATGTTCCTCCTCTAAATTATTACCACACTATTTTATCATTTCTCTTACTAGAGTGCAACGTCTTTCATCATCGTTTCAACGACATATTTAGGTAAACCTACCACATTGGTATAATCCCCCTCAATATGATCTACAAAATCACATTCCTGAATCCCATAAGAGCCTGCTTTATCCATACATTTTCCACTATTTACATAGGATAAAATGTCTTCATCCGCCAACTTCTTAAAATAAACATCTGTTGTTTCGACATGTAAAAATGTCTGATTTTTATAAATTATACAAGCCCCTGTTTTCACTTGATGTCTACGATTTGATAAAGATTTCAACGTTTCAATAGCTTCAGCTTTTGATTTAGGTTTTCCCAATATCTTATCATCCAAACATACAATTGTATCTGCCGATATAATAATTGAATCTAAATAAGATTCTTTTACTTCTTTCGCCTTTGATTCAGCCACTTTTTTTAATGCCTCATCTAAACCTAAGTTTAAATCAAACACTTCATCCTTTAAAGCAGGACAAACTATAAAATCATAGCCTAATGCTTTTAATATCTCCTTTCTTCGAGGAGACTTTGATGCAAGTACAATCATCTTTCAAAACCTATTGGCGCCTTTTTCACCATATAATATATCGCCAAAACACTAGCTAAAGCCATGAAACAAATCACTTTGACTACACAAGCAAGTACTAGCTTATAAAAAATTGTTTCTGGAAGCATACAAATCATAAAATCCGTATTGGGGTCTAATAACCACAATTGATTCGAAAAAAAGATTGTATGAAACCAAGTCCAAAAGCTTGTAAAATCTGTCAAGATCCAGAATCCAAAAAACACAAGCATCAATATGAATGTAAACATGGCCATCAAAAAGCCCTTACTTAAATACGCAAACATCAATGTTTTATCATTTAAGTAAAAATATAAAACTACCAATCCTAAAATAATAAATGCCATTTTAGCTACCTTTAGAGCATTTTGATACAAAACTTTCACATCCACCATATGACTCGTTTCTTTTTCATTAAACGTTTCTTGAGATACACCATACCACGTAATGTGTCCCTTTATATCATCACGCTTATCATCCAAATAATCCAGTAACAAACGTATACTTTGATTTAAATCTTTCTTAGAAACACCAATATCACTAGCCAGTTCCATCTCTTCATACTTAGGAATATAAAAATTTGGGTTTAATGCTGTACTCTTGATACTAAAAACAACACATACAATAATAAAGCACCAGCCAAACAGAAAACTTAAAACACGTCTCATTATTCTACAGCTACCAAATCAGCCTTTTCTACCATAGGCATAGCTTCAATCAAACTCACCAAAGATTGTATACTAATTTCTAAGTCGCTAATATCTAGAGTTAATGCCACATTGGCAATTCCATTGATTGGAATTGTTTGGTTAATCGCCAACACATTAACTTGTTTTACCGAAACTAAAGATAAGACTTTAGAAAGTGTACCCTTTTCATTTCGTAAAATCATAGAAATGATTGCCTTACGATTGGATTGTTCGGCATTAAATGAAAAAACTGCATCTTTATATTTATAATAAGTACCACGAGAAATACCTACCATTTTAACAGCTTCACTAATTCTTTTTGCCTTGCCCGACTGCAATAAAATACGCGCCTGCATGACTTGTTCTAATACATCCGGTAAAATATCACCACTCACGACATAATATTTACTCATACTTTATAAACGCCCCCTTTTTAGCTATTGTTAAACAGCGATGATCCAATCCATTCAAATTTTCATCTAAAAACTTAGATAATTCAATCAAACGATTTTTTTCTAAAGAAACAGCCATCATTGTTGAACCACTACCTGAAATCCACATTGGAAGTTGTTTTTGTTCACAATACGTCTTTATCCTATCATATTCTTTAATAAATTGCCTACGATATGGTTCATGCAATAGATCCTTACAAGAACTTGCAAGTAAAGACTCATCCCCCTGTTGCAAAGCCTGAATAAAGACTAGTGCATGCGATACTTGTGAAACACAATCTTTAAATGCCATTTTAGTCGGCAAAACTTTTCTTGCCTGAGAAGTTTTAACTTCATAACGAGGAACAATAGCTAGACAATGGTAATCTGCACACGGAACAAGGCTCATTTTCACATCTTCTTTTTCCATAAAACAAGCTGTTGCCTGACCAAAAATAGCAGGTGCCACATTATCAGGATGTCCCTCAATACTTGTGGCAATCTTTAAAATTTCCAACTTATCCATATTCTTTTTAAACCAAGCATCACAAGCTAAGATACCAGCAACAACACAAGTTGAACTTGAACCCAATCCTCTAGCAAATGGAATATCTGTATCAATTGTGAGTTTAAAAGTAGGATAATCCAAACACAAATAATCACATGCCGTATAAAAAGCTTGTACAACTAAATTGTTACTACCCTTAAATTCTTCTGGACATCCTTCCACAATCAATTCGTCACTTTCCTCAAAAGTAAAATGTGCCCACCAATCCACAGCCATTCCTAAACAGTCAAATCCCACGCAACAATTTGCACTTGTCGCCGGGACATGTACACTAATCATGGAATACCTCTTTCGTACTTTGACATACTACATCTTTCATAGATGCTACATCAATCACTTTATTATGTAAAATTTCTAAATCTTGAAGTTCCTTTAATTGAGTTGGAATGGCATCCTGACAATATTTAGATAATGTATCCATAGCTTTCCATTCATTTTCTTCATCATATCCCAATGCCTTTAAAACATCTTGACTAAATTTATATGGAGAAGCCGTCGCCAAAGAAATAATAGGGCGATTTTTACATTCTTTTGCGACTTTATACGCAATCGCAGAATGAGGGTCTAATACATAAGAAGTCTTATCATATACCGACTTAATTTCTATGCTTGTATTTTCATCATCTACACTGCCACACGCAAATAGATTTTGAATAGTATTCAATGTATCATCATCAATCTGATAACGACCCTTTTCATTTAATTCCTGCATCCATTTTGATACTTTTTGCGTATCTTTATTTGAAGCATAATATAACAATCTTTCTAAATTTGAACTAATCAAAATATCCATACTTGGTGAAATAGTCTGGATAAAATCACGATTTCGATCATAAATGCCTGTCGTTAAAAAATCCGTTAATACACGATTGGCGTTGCTGGCAACATAGAACTTTTCAACTGGAAGTCCCATTAAATACGCATAATATCCAGCTAAAACATCTCCAAAATTTCCTGTTGGAACACTGAAAGATACTTTATCCCCCAATTGAATATCGCCTTGTAGAACCAATTGTTTATAACTATCAAAATAATAAACAATTTGAGGTACTAAACGTCCCACATTAATGGAATTTGCGCTTGTCAACAAAATGTTTTGTTTCGCACAACATTCATTCAATTCTTCATCTAAGAACAAACGTTTTACTTGGCTTTGCGCATCATCAAAATTCCCTTGAATTCCAAATACATTCACATTTTTACCTTTTTGCGTAACCATTTGACGATATTGAATCGCACTTACCTTTTTATATGGATAGAAAACATTGATGCCAATATTTTCAACATCACAAAATCCAGATAAAGCAGCCTTACCTGTATCTCCACTTGTGGCCGTTAAAATCAAAGCTTTTTGGTTTGTGCTTTTTAATGCACAAGACATCAATTGAGGTAAAAGGGTTAGAGCAACATCTTTAAAAGCACATGTAGGACCGTGGAAAAGTTCTAAAACATAAACATCATCTACTTTTTTTACTGGTGTAATTGCTTGTTTAGAGAATGAATTCGCATATGCATTTTCAACACATGCCTTTAATTCTTCCTTTGTATAGTCTGTAAGAAGATGTGAAAGAATATAAACTGCATTTTCTTTATAGGACATTGTACATATTAAAGATAGATCTAAATGAGTTTGGTCTAAAGTTGGAAGTACATATAAGCCTCCATCTGGGCTCATTCCATTTAGTATAGCTTGCTTGCTTGAAACGCTTTGGTGTGCGTCTCTTGTAGAAATATAATCGTTCATGAGAATCCTCCTTGAAAATCTATATGTCATATGATACAATGTTCACACTTTAAAAACAAGTGTTTTCTAAAAAGATACAGGAGGAACGATATGAACGCAGTTATCTTAGGTTATGGAGTTGTCGGAAAAGGGATTGAAATCCTTGCAAATTCACTCGAAGATATCAATATCAAATACGTATATGTACGTAAAGAAAAGGAAAATTTGCCATATTTTTCAAACAATGAAGATATGGTTATTCAAGATGATGTTGATATTGTTTTTGAATGTTTAAACGGATTGGAACCTGCCAACACATTGATTCAAAAAGCTTTAAAAAAAGGCAAACATGTCATCAGTTCAAACAAAGCGGTTGTGGCGACATACTTAGATACATATTTAGAACTTGAAAAAGAATATGGTGGATCCATTCAAGTCGAAGCTTGTGTGGCCGGTGGCATTCCCTTTATTGATGCCTTATTAAAACTAAAAAGACTTGAACCACTACAAGGATATGAAGGTATTTTTAATGGCACGAGCAACTACATCTTAGATTCTATGCAAAAAAACAATTTAGATTTTGAAGATGTTTTAAAACAAGCTCAAGAAAAAGGTTATGCAGAAAAAGATCCATCCAATGATATTGATGGCGTTGATGTTTACTATAAGACAAAGATTTCTAACAGTTTAGCCTTCAACACTCCAATTGTTGACATTCCTTATTATGCAGGAATTCGTACAATCAAAATGCTAGACATTAAATTCATCAAAATGAACAACAAAGTATTACGCCATCTATCCATTTCAAGACAAATTGGAGATAAGATTATTTCCATTATCGCTCCATGCTGCATGGATGAAAATGATTTTTTAGCCAACGTTCCAAGCAACTACAACGCTCAAAAAATTCTTTCACATAGTTTTGATACATTAGGCTATTATGGACAGGGAGCTGGACAATTACCAACAGCTCAAGCCATGGTACAAAATGCTTTAGATACACTTGAAGATAAAGAAAGAAAAATTGTTTACGCAAAACCAAAAGAATTCGATACGTCTCTATTAAAAGAAACTTGGTTGATTCGAAGTGATGTCGCTTTAGAAAATTATTATCCAATCCAAAAGAAGGAGGCAAATTATTACTGGATTGAAAATCAAGATATGTCAATTATTAAGAAAGTAAAGGAATTAGATAAAAATAGCTTTATCGCATTATGGAGGTAGCTCACATGTTAAAAATCACTAAATTTGGTGGTTCTAGTGTCGCAAACGCAGAACAATTTAAAAAAATCAAAAACATCATTCAACAAGATCCAACACGCCGATACATCGTTGTATCGGCTCCTGGAAAGCGATTTTCAGCCGACAACAAAATCACCGACCTATTATACTTATTAGATGCACACAGAAAATACCACGTGGATGCATCAAGTGTATTTAAACTCATCAAAAATCGTTTCATCGAAATCAAAAATGAATTAGGCCTTAAGCAACCTATTGAAAAAGAATTAGATGCTTTTTATACCAACCTAAATCAAATGTCGCAAGCTGTTATTGTAAGTCGCGGAGAATATTTCTGTGCTAAATTAATGGCTGAATATCTAGGCTATGCTTTTGTGGATGCCAAAGATATTATTCGTTTTAAATTAGATAAATCCATCGACTGGGATGCAACGAGCGCTAAACTACAAGCCAAGTATGCCCAATATGACCACTTTGTTTTCCCAGGCTTCTATGGAACAAGTGCCAATGGACACATTCAAGTCTTCCCACGCGGTGGTGGCGATATTACAGGTGCTATTTTAGCAAAATGTCTTCATGCTGACGTATATGAAAACTGGACCGATGTATCTGGATTTCTAATGGCGGATCCCACAATCGTTCAAAATCCAAAAGGAATTACACATATCACTTATTCAGAATTAAGAGAACTTTCTTACATGGGAGCTAGCGTTTTACATGAAGAAGCTATTTTCCCTGTAAAAGAAGCCAACATTCCAATCCACATTTTAAATACCAATCGCCCTCAAGATGCAGGAACCATCATCCAGGAGCATTCCAAAATAAAGAGTGGCTATCCAATTACGGGTATTGCTGGTAAAAAAGATTTCATGTCGATCTACATCTATAAAAAACACATGTCCAATGAAGTTGGCTTCATTCGTAAAGCTCTATCTATTTTAGAAAAATACCATATTAGTATTGAACATATTCCAAGTGGAATCGACTCATTTAACATTGTCGTAGAAAAGAAAGAAATTGAAGAAAGTCTATATGAAATTTTAGCTCATTTTAAAGAAGAATTAAAACCAGATAAATTAACCGTTCAAGATGACTTAGCTTTAATTTCCACTGTAGGTAAAAACATGTCAGATAAGCCAGGTACAAGTGGTAAATTATTTGGCGCTTTAGGTAAAAATAACATCAACATCGTCATGATTGCCCAAGGTAGTGATGAAATCAATATTACAGTTGGAGTTAAGAAAAAAGATTTCACAAAAACAGTCCAAGTTATATATGATACTTTTGTAGGAGGAAATGAAGAATGACAACAATCGCAATTGCCGGTGCTACAGGTGCTGTAGGACAACAAATGTTAGAATGTTTAAAAGAAAGAAACATTCAAGCCAACCTTAAATTATTAGCTAGCGCCAGATCAAAAGGAAAAGAAATCGACGGACACATCGTCGAAGAACTTACGCAAGAAAGTTTTCAAGATGTCGACTACGTTTTAGGTGCAACAGGAAATGACATCACAAAAATGTGGATGCCATGGGCCAAAGAAGCAGGATGTATCGTTGTCGATAATTCAAGTGCTTATCGATTAGATGAAGATGTCCCTTTAGTCATTCCTGAAGTGAATAAAGAAGACATTAAAAATCATCATGGCTTGATCGCAAATCCAAATTGTGCCACTATCATTGCCCTTGTAGCCTTACATGCTTTACATAAAAAATATCACATCAAACGAATGATTGTGACTACATTTCAAGCTGTTTCAGGAGCTGGTGTACAAGGAATTGAAGATTTAAAAAATCAAATTGAAGATGAAAACATTCCATCAAAAGCCTTCCCTTACCAAATCGCATTCAATCTTATTCCTCAAATTGGAGATTTTGATGATTTAGGTATCTCTAAAGAAGAATGGAAAATGCAAAATGAAGCAAGAAAAATGTGGCATGATGATGCATTAAAAGTAAACTGTACTTGTGTTCGTGTTCCAATTTGGCGTTCTCATTCTGAAAGTATCACAATCGAGTGTGAAAATGAAGTCGATGTCAATGAGGCAAGAGAATTATTAACGCATGCCAAGGGCGTATTACTTAAGGATGATCCAAAGAATCAAATCTATCCAATGCCAAAAGATACGACAAATCAAGACTTAGTTTATGTAGGAAGAATTCGTAAAGACATCACTGATGAAACAAATCATACATTATCTCTATTCTGTTGTGGCGACCAAATTCGTAAAGGTGCAGCAACTAATGCAGTTCAAATTCTAGAAGAATTATTAAAGGCAAACGATTAATTTCGCTTGCCTAATTTTTTAGTTAATTTCAATATCTCCACTTGTCGTATTTAAAGTTAAAGTCGCACTATTTGTTCCTAAAACACGAGTTACAGAACCCGTTAATTCTTCTTCACCAATCTCAATATCTCCAGACACACTAGATGCCGTAACGGATGCATTATGAATATTTTCTACACTAAGATCTCCAGAAGTGGTTTCCAATACATTATCTCCAGTCAATTGACCATCAAATTCAATATCTCCACTTGTTGTGACAAAGGTACTATTATTTAGATTTGAATTCTCAATTGAAATATCCCCAGAGACACTGGTTACTCTAGAATCTTTTAATGTCACGTTTTCAATTTCAACATCCCCAGCAACAAGATTACCATTCACAACCAAAGAATCATTTGTCGTATAAATAATCACTTCATTATCATCATGACCTACAAAATGTTTGTCTGAAATTGTTTCTTTTACAGTTAAAACACCATTCTGAACAGAATATTCTAGCTTTTGTTTCTTCGCATCCTGCAAACGATAAGAAATCGCGTTTTCACTCGATTTTTCAACTTTAACATCCATACTTACCAAATCTAGATTCACAGATGTAAAATTCTCTATCCCCTCATGATTCAATGGTTCTTTCACAATCATAGTTTCTGAAACTTCATCATTACGAATCAAATGAATTGCAAGAAAGCTACCTCCTGCAATACATACAAGGATACAAATAATTATTATGATACCAATCTTTTTCATCAAATCACCTCTTTCACTACTAGTTTATCACCACTACTTTGTTTTGTATAGTAGTATACTCAAAAAAGAATCACCTTTTGATTCTCTTCTTTTCAACATTCGGCATAATAAAATGCTCATACATATACTTCCACAACACTTCACTACCCTCATGTGTCTTTTCATTTCTTTTTAAAATCTGTTCTAAATGCACACCATTTTCAACCCACATTCTTCCATCCGTTGCTGCATTCAGCATAACTGGCTGAAAATTGTCCAACACCCTAGCAAACTTAGCTTCAGCCGTTTTTCTTTCTTCAAATTCATTCCATAAATCAAACATTTTTTTTGCCTGATCTTGAGGCAATAAATTAAAAATCCGATTTGCGGCAAGCGCTTCTCTTTTACTTTGTGTTTGTAAACCCTGATTATCATATGCATATGTATCACCCGCATCAATTTCTACAAGGTCATGGATCAACAACATTGAAATTGTCTTTAATACATCAATTTCTTCATTCGCATATTCATTCAAAAGTAATGTCATAATAGCCATATGCCAAGCGTGTTGCGCATCATCTTCAAAATCTTTTCCATTACTCTGTAAAGTTTTTCTTTTGATTTGTTTCTCTTTGTCGATTTCTAAGATGAACTCCATCTGTTTTTCAATTCGTTCCATACTATCACCAAAACCATTGTAACACACAAAAAGGCCCGGATTCACTCAGGCCTAATCTATTACGTCAAATGCGAAATCATCAGTGAACTTGAGGAAGGAGCAAAATTGATTTCTATTGACGCAAACCTTCTTAAAACTTCCTTTCGAAGCCAATAAAATTATATCACATTTTGGAACTATTTACAATATTGTTGTAAATATTTTACATTTCTATGAAAGTATAAACATATAAAATATTACACAAGATATTACACTTGCTGAAACAACACCAATTACAGGTAACTTTTTTAAAGCTGCAATAACCGCTACAACACTTGCTATAATGCCAATCCATACATTCTCATCTACATATAATATGGCTGGAAAAATCAAGGATGCCATCGCCGTATAAGGTATCAATTGTAAGAATATATTAACCTTTTTAGATACTTGAATCTTATCCATGAACAAAGCTGGCAACATTCTTGGTATATATGTTGATAAACAAAGAAATAAAATCAATATCGCAAATTTCATTGTAAATCCTCCTTGGAAATAAAACACATTCCAATGAGTGCACAACCTAGTGTTGATATCAAAATAGATAATGAACTCGATAAGAATTGATTTAATCCCCAATTTACAATCATTGACAAAACCACAACATACAATAAGCGAATCGATTTTTTCATATTTGGCACCAACAAACCGATAAACATCGCATACAAAGATACACCTAAACTTTTAGATACAATACTCGGTAATACGCTTGAAAACAATATACCTAAAGCCGATCCTACATTCCAAAATAGGTAGCTAAATAAGGATAATCCCGCAAGAAATGCAGGTGTTAACTTATTAATTTTCTTATCTGTCATTGATACCGCAAATACTTCGTCTGTAATCCAAAAAGATAAAAGTAAACGAATCGGCAAACTTGTTTTTTCCATCTTTTCCATAATACATGTACTCATAATTATATGACGTAAATTCAATATAAAAACAGTAAACACAATTGTTACATAAGCAGCATTCTGGGCTAACATTGTGACAGCAGCCATTTGTCCAGCTCCTGTATACACAAACAAGGAAAAACTCAATGCCTTAAAAAATGTTAATCCTGTTGCTTTAGCCAACATACCATATGCTATGCCAACAGGAATATAGCCTAAAATAATTGGAGTTGCTGCTTTGGCCCCTTCTACAAAATCTTTCTTCATAAACATTCCCTAAAAAAAAAAGAAACAGTATAAAAACTATTTCTCTTCTTCCTTCTTATTTTCTTCAGTTGTTTCTGTTTTTTCTTCGACAACTACCGGTTCTTCTGGCTTTTTAAAGTTCTCACTAAACACACCTAAAGCATAGAAAAGCACACTAAAGCATAGTGATTGATAACATGTTGTGATCATATACATAACTAAATTCAATACATCAATATTTGTACTGTAATATGAAATAAACGTATTATAGGCTTGGATTGCCGCATAACATGTATAAGCTAATGATAGAACGGCAAATACATTTAATAGAATCGTTAATGATTTTGTTTTTTTCATCTAAAATCCCCCTTTAAATAATGATATAATTAAACCACTATTTTTAGAATTATACAAATTTAAATTCTTTCAGTTTATTTTAAGCAAAAGCATCATATGTATCATCATCTTCACATACAATTTGAATGACACGCTTTCCATCCACGACAGTCGATACAATCTTATCTGGATATTCCATGGCATCCGAACGAATTGTTAATTCAATACCTTGTGATAGTTGAAATTTCTTTGTACGCTTGTTATTTAAGCTTTCAGGAACTACCTTAAATTCCGTATCAAAATTTTTACGTTCAGGAAGCGCTAATAAGCAATCTTTAATAACATCTTTCTCGATTTCTTCTTCACTAAAAGAATACGAATCAATCAATTGATCAATACATTGATTGTAATTTAATTGCTGCGGCGTATTCATCACATTCTGTAATTCACTTGATAACTTCACATAGTCTTTTTTAGAAACTGGCTCTACCGCACTTTTCAATTCATTATCCACAGCCTTAAATGCTGAATACGTATTTTTGGCATCATCCCTAGCTTCATCCAATTCTAAAAAAGAAACCGTCCAATATTTAGCCATTGTATCCGAATATACTTTAATATCCTTGAATACGATATGTGAATTGATTTCATACATCGAAAAAACAGCGGATTTCCATAATGATTTCTTATCCCCTGAAAAGCCATACTTCTTTGATAAATCACTTCCATCATACCACTTGGTATGTTCTACTTTGGCAACCACATATAAAAGTTCATCACTACTATTTTGTATTAAAACCTGAATCAAACTTCCCTTTTTCACACTCGAACCCATATGATAGATTTTTGCCTGTGCTAGACGCTCACTTGTCAAAAGCTTATCCGCAATACTATCTGTAAGCACTTCGCATTTATCTTGATTTAAAGCCATTTGACGAATACAAGAAACCACTTGTGTCTGTTCATCATGAATGGTATACATTTTATTTTTCTCATTTGAATTTGCATATTCAATATATTCTTTCACAAAGACTTGAAATTCTTCCGGCATCTCTTTTCTTTGTACCATATCATTATCTAAATCCAATATATGGAAGGATGTATATAAAATTGTCATAAAAAATTTACTCCTTTTTATCGCAAATATTATACAATAAGTAAAGGAGGTTTTGAAAATGAAAAGAAAATCGATACCTATTTTATTACTAACCGGCTATTTAGGAGCTGGTAAAACTACTTTATTAAATCACATTCTAAAAAATCAAGATGGATATAAAGTTGCGATTATCGTTAATGATATTGGTGAAATCAACGTTGATCAAAAACTCATTGATAAGAATGCACAAATTCAAAAAGAAGATACAGACGTTGTAGGTCTTACTAACGGATGTATTTGTTGCACACTAAAACTAGATCTTTTACAGCAACTTTCTGCACTAGCTTCATCCAACAAATTTGATTATATTATTATTGAAGCCAGTGGTATTTGTGAACCTATCCCTATCGCACAAACCATCACAGCCGCCAATGAAACACTATATTCTAGAGGATTACCTGAATTATTTCACTTAGATAACATTATTTGTGTTGCCGATGCAGCAAGATTATCGAATGAATTCAATTGTGGTAAACACTTATTAGAACCAGTAGAAGATGAAGATTCTTTAGACTCTTTATTGATGCAACAACTTGAATTCTGTAATACTGTAATTTTAAACAAAGCAGAAACCGTTAATGAAGATGAGAAAAACGAAATCAAGGCAGTCATTCATAAATTATGCAAAGATGCTGGAATTATTGAGGCTAGCTTTGGCCAAGTTAATTTAGAAGAGCTTTTAAACACACATAACTTTGATTATGAAAAAGCTCAAAATAACATTGGCTGGCTTCATGAAATTGAAGAACACGAACACCACCATGATCATGAACATGTTGGTGAAGCCTTAGAATATGGTATCTCTACTTTTGTATGGCAAACAAGAAAGCCATTGGATTTAAAAAAATTCACAAATCTATTAAACAACTATCCAAACGTCATTCGTACTAAAGGTTATGTATGGTTTGATAATCAACCTGACTCTGCCTACTTATTTGAACAAGCCGGTAAATTAAATTCCCTTACAGAAGACTCATTATGGATCGCATCTGCACCAAAACAAGATCAAATAGATTTATTAAAGGCCAATCCTCAACTAGCCAAAAACTGGGATAAAGAATATGGAGATCGAATCAATCAATTGGTCTTTATTGGAAAGAATATGGATGAAGAACAAATAAAAAGACAGTTCAATAACTGTCTTGCATAGGAGAAGAAATTCTCCTATTTTTTTATTAATTTTGAAAAGTTATGATCCAAAATCCTTTCAACCTCAGAATACGATTGATTTTTTAACGAAGCCACCATCGTAATTTCATTTTTTAAAGCAGCCATATAATCGTCACTATCAACAGCCCATTTCACAGCTTCAATACCATCGGATTCCATAAGTAATTTATCCATAGATATTTGTTTTACTAAATGCGTTACTTCCTCTTCTTTTCCGATTGAAGGACCAATCGTGAAATAAGATACCACCTCATCATACTCTTTGACATAATCCATACATCCATACCAATGTACAACATATGTATTTGGATATTTACGAATCAATTCAAGTATTGTTTTTTCCTGACCCTTTGTATGAAGAATAACGGGTTTATTTAATGCTTGTGCAAGCTGAAGTTGTTTTTCAAATACTTCTTTTTGAATTTTTAAATCTACATCACACCATACACTATCCATGCCAATTTCCCCTATAATGGGTGCCTTTTTTAACAAAGGAAGCATAGATTCAAAAGTATCTAAACTTGCATTCCAAGGATGTACACCACAAGAATAGAACAACTGCTTTTGTTGGACAAGTTCAAATTCTTTTTCATTTGCGACGTTACAAATACCAGAAATATCAAATTCATTCTGTAGCGCATTTATTTCTTTTGAATAATGATAATGTGCATCATGCATGATTTTCACCTTTTAATAATTCATAGACCTGTTTTTTCAAAACACTCTGAGAAAATAACCAATCTCTTGATTTCTTTTCTTTCGATAAATCAATTTCCTGCAAAATACGACTTGGCTTATTCGATAAAATCAAAATACGATCCGATAGATATAAAGCTTCATCAATATCATGTGTAACTAATAAAGTCGTACGATTATAATTCTTTCTTAATTGTAACAACCAATCTTGCATATCATTACGCGTGATGACATCCAAAGCTCCAAATGGTTCATCTAATAAAAGAATATCCGCTTTACATAAAGAAGTCCTTAAAAATGCTGCCCTTTGGCGCATTCCTCCTGAAAGACTAGAAGGATATGCATTTTCATATCCAGAAAGGCCAAATGTTTCAAATTCTTTTAAAGCTCTTTGTTTCATAGATTTATCATGATTGATTTCACCATATAAACATACATTATCTAAAATAGTTCTCCATTCGAGCAACAAATCATTTTGTGGCATATACGCAAAATGAGAGCTGACACCTTTAATACGTTCATCATCCACAAAAAGCTGTCCTGAATAATCTTCAATTAATCCGGCTAATATATTTAAAATAGTGGATTTTCCACAACCACTCGGACCTAGAATAGAAACAAATTCTCCTTCTTGAATAGAAAAAGAAATATCGTGCAATATTTCTTTTCCAGAAAATTCAAGATTTAGTTTTTCAACCTGTAGCTTCATTATTTTACAAACTCATTTGTATATTGGTCTTTCGCATCGATCTTGTGATCGATCAATCCTGTTTCATACATAAAATCTGTATAATTATCCCATACAGAATCTTTCATAACACCCCATGAATCTGCATCTTTTGTATATTGGCTACTTAAGTATTTTTGGCTTTCCTTAAGGAATTTCAAATCTGTATCTGTCAGAGCATCATCATGTAAAATCTCAGCTGCTTTACTTGGATGATCAATCGCATATTCATATCCTTTTTTAGTAGCTTCCATAAATTTTTGAATTGTATCCGAATTCTTTTTAATCATTTTATTGTTTGTGATAATTACTGGAGTATAGTAATCCAAACGGCTATCTAAATCAGCTAGAGGCATATAGTTTAAATCATATCCATCCTGCATAGCTTTAATAATAGCCCAACCATAGAATTCCCATCCTAGGTTCACTTTATTCTTTCCTACTTCATCACTAAGTCCTGCAATACCAGATCCGTCTGATCCTACAATGTTTAATTTACTAAAATCAGCACCCGCTTCATTCATAACCGCTTTAATAACGGCTTCTTCACTCGGTGCTCCCCATCCTGCATATGTCTTTCCTTCGAAATCCTTTACAGAATTGATGTTTGCACTTTTTAAAGAAACAAATCCAGAAGTATTATGTTGAATAATTGTCGCAATCGTTTTAATAGGAAGTGGATCTTCACTTGTCAAGGCATATGTAACATCTTCCTGGTAAGAAACACCAAAATCAGCTTTTCCGGCTGCAACCATCGAAGTTGTCGCATTATCACCTGGTTCAATAATATCTACATCTAAACCAGCTTCTTTATAATACCCCTTGTTTTTTGCCACATAAAAACCAGTGTGGTTTGTGTTTGGTGTATAATCCAACATCAATGTAACCTTAGTCAATTTGTCATCTGAATTTGATGTTTGAGCACAACCAACTAAGCTTAACGCAACAGCAGCTGCACACATCGCTTTTAAAATTTTCATTTTCTTTCTCCTTTTCGTAAATGTGGAAACAATATCTTTTCCAATAAAGACACCCCTAAATTCAACAGGATGCTCCAAAATATAATCATCAATACACACGCAAAAACTTTATCTAACATATACCCATTTTTTACACGAAGCATATAATAGCCAAGTCCTGCTCTACTTGAAAGCCATTCACCTACGATAGCTCCGCCAACACAATAAGTAGCCGCTACTTTTAATCCTGAAAATAAGCCAATGGCACCAGAAGGAATCTTAACAATTTTATAGATTTGAAATAGATTGGCACCGAAACTTTTTAATAAATTGATTTCTTTTTCACTCACTCGCGACAACGCATCCGTAAAGGATATCGCAATTGGAAAAAAGCACATAAATATAACAATCAAGATTTTAGGCAACAAATCAAATCCAAACCAAATTGAAAACAAAGGTCCTAAAACCATAATAGGAACGGTTTGTGTCACAATCAAATATGGATAAATACTTGTCTTAAATGTTTTGGATAAATCCATGCCAATGGAAATCACAAGCGCAAAGAAAGTACTAATCAATAGACCTAAAACAGATTCTTCCAATGTAACAAGCGAATGTTGCATCAAAATATCCATATTCTCAATAAGTGCACTGATAATCTTTGATGGACTAGGCAAAATATAAAGTGAAATATCAAATGCACGAACATATAATTCCCATCCACCAATCACTAGAATAAACACAAGCAACGGCATGACAATTCTACGATTTTTCTTCATGATTGCCTCCTTTCCAAAATAAAAAAGGCACCCTAGAGTGCCACTATCAATCGATATGACTCCCTACGCTAGAATTAACCAGATCAGGTAATAAGGGTTTTTCTCAGCAATTGCACCCCTGTCATGTATGTTTTTACTTGCCTAAAGATTATACCACAATCTTAGACTAATTTATATTTCTTGCATATCTTCTCTACAATTTCATCTAAACTTTTATCATCCATTGAAATCGAAGCCATTTTTGATGCATACAAAGTATGGAAATAATCAAAATCCGCCTGTATTTCTCACATATAATATGCCTTATGCTTATTTAAATACGATTGTGGGATGTGCAAAAGATTATCATTATCATCCGTGAATACCAAGCGTTTAAAAATATTTTCTGTTCGATCCGTTAAGTCGAAACAAATAATATCTGAATCTTCAAAGAAATCTTCATATGCATCTAAATACGCAATAGGACTTAAGGCAATCACTACATTTTCATTTTCTTGAATCCAAGAAGAAATCATTTCTGCACGCAATTCATCCCGTTCATATTGATCATTATATTCATCTTGAAAACCAAGCATTGTTCCATACTTTTCTTTGATTTTCGTATCCATATCGATAAAATCGTAACCTATTTTCTTTGCCAACAACTCACCAACAGTGCTCTTTCCAATGTTACTCATCCCAAATATTAATATTTTCATTTTTCCCTCTACATCATTACGCGAATCAATCCACATAACACTAAATGTCCTACATAAAACCAATAAAAGAACCATTTCATAAAAGTACTCTTTCCTCTTGTTCCATCATATAAAGACATAATTGGATATACTAAAACAATCCCAAACTGTAATAAACCATAAACTACATCAATACATAAACAATAGACCATTACATACATAGAAATATATAAAGCCATACCTAATACTTGTTTTTTTAGATTGCCTTGATTTTTATAAATATGGTTTGTACAAAGAATGGGAAAGCATGACCAATCACTTGGAAATGCCAATAAACAAAGAATCAGAATACAACCTATTTTCTTTGCATCTTTCCATTCTTGATCTTCCACCCATAAGCCAATCACAGACAAGAATAATGGCCATATAATACTTGTCTGATTTAATAAAGAATCTTTTAAAGGAATCAAAGAAATGCCAAAACAGAAGTTGTACGCAAAATGAGCGATAATTGAAAAAATCAATAATCTTTCTAAATATTTCTTTAAACTATGCGTATGTGTATAGCCTTCAACCAACATAAACCACATAATAGGTGCTGCCACTCGTCCAATCAAATGAATCAATAAAAGCCACCAGAATTTTTCATAATTTGGATACAACGTCGTTGCGAAATGATCCATAAACATCGCAATAATCGCAATCATCTTGATTTGATTTCCATTTAACTTTTTTGTCATCCTGTAACACCTTCTCCTACATTAGGTTCAAAGTGTGAATAAACAACATCTGCACCAAATAAAAGAAGTAAAACTAAACAGGCAGTAGATAATCTTTTATTTAAATGTTCTTTAACCCAGTTATCAATTAATGGTGCAATCACATAGACAAAAGCCATACCACCAACGCCAAACACCAATAAACCTTCTGCACAAATTCTTCCATCAAGATTTAAGAAGTAACCCGTATAATCCCACCATTTTTGACCATTATGTGTCAATTCTAAAACGAGTCCAGTAAAGTATTCAATACATCCACAAAGAAGTACGGCCATACTAAATTCAACTTTGGGACGCATTCTAAATCGTTTTAATAAAAGTAAAATCAAAATACAACCAAAACCATAAATAGGAATCCATGGACCATGTAAAACTCCGCGATTCACAAAACGTCCATAGCTAATCATTGAAAGACTTACTTCCCAGATCCATCCAACAAAACACATAAAGAAGAAACAGACTAAAATAGATGTTACTGTATAATTTCGATTTGGATGTAAAACACGAAGATTTGACTTCTTATACGCCTCTTCAATTGGAGATAAACGCACTGGATAACATAATAAATACACTTCGGTAATCATAGTTTCAGCTTCCATTTTATTATAGGTATATCTTTCATATTGTTTTTCTTTAGAACTCAAATGAAAAATAATTCCAAAATTATCACACAAGAACTTTTTAATACCCGTATACGCATTCTCCATTGGATTTTTTGCATTCAATGCCGCAATTACATCCGAATAGGTATTACGCATCAAAGCACTACTTGGTTTTTCAAATAAATACGTATCGTTTAAAATAGCACTTTGAAATTCTTTTCTTCTTAATGTATAAAATTCACACATTACTGACATACGATACATATTCGAATAAAATATAGCACTAATTCCAAATGTACAAACATCCAAAATGTACCATCCAGCCATTGAAAATTGCCATTTAAAACATTCAAACTTATGTCCCTTCATCATATTTCGAGATAAAGAAAGTGCATCTTTTAAAGATATCGTCGGATTTTCGGCTAAGATATAATCCACTAAGAAATATACATAGTAAAAGTAGACGCCTCCTACAACAGTAAAGTTCATAATTGTCAAAATAATAGATTTAACAAGTTTCACAAGCGCAACATGCATCTGCTTTCGAATTCGCATTAAATAAACCAATCGATCAAGTGGAAGTTTTGCGTAAACTCTTCCTTCCAAAAAGAGTCTGCGATTAATAACCGGCAATACATTCACAATATATACTCTATAGAACACAGATATGCATAAACCTATTACGACAAAACAAATACTCGCAATATCTTTTGAATGAACAATGGTAGATAAACCTAAAAATAGTGTCTTCACAAAGGATCCTGAAGTAATTCCATTTACCACATGTGCAAATACACCATTAGTCGTACCAAAGACACCTTCAGGAAATAAAGATGTCATCGACTTCACAAAAGAAGAGTGCATTAACAGGCCGGAAACACTCTTGGCATTATCTTGTTTTAAAAGGGATAAAGTCGAACTAAATTCACTTCCCATAAGTACTGCCGCAAGACATAACACTAAATAGGTCGCATAATGTGTTTTTACATTTTTGTGTGCATTTTTCTTAATTTCTTTGAGTTTCATACATAAATAATACCATATCTATAGTAAAATATTTTCAAAAAGAAAGAAGGAATTATAATGAATCCAATCATTCAAAGTTTATTTGACCGCAAGTCTTGTCGCATTTTTGAAGATAAAGAAATATCACAAGAAGACAAAACACTGATACTTCAAGCGGCTATGCAAGCCCCTAGTGCAGGAAATCAACAAATGTATACAATTATTGATGTACAAGACAAAAAGCTTCAAGAAACACTATCTAAAACGTGTGACAATCAACCCTTCATCAATCAAGCGAAAATGATTTTAATTTTCTGTGCCGACTTTCAAAAATGGTATGATTTATTTAAATATGAAAACTGCAACCCAAGAAAACCAGGCGTAGGCGATTTATTACTAGCCACAACAGATGCGACCATTGTCGCACAAAATGCGGTTGTAGCAGCCGAAAGTTTAGGAATTGGATCTTGTTACATAGGGGATATTTTAGAGCAGCATGATCTACATAAAGAATTATTAAATCTAAGTGAATATGTAGTGCCTGTATGCATGTTAGTACTTGGATATCCTGCAGAGGATCATTTTAAAAGACAAAAACCCGAGCGTTGTAAATTAGAGGATATAATTTGTGTTGATCAATATCATAGAAAAGACAAACAAGAATTAAAAAATATGTTTGGACATAAAGCTGGAAATAAAACATTAAATGAAAGGCAACAACTTTCTGTAAACGAAAGTACAATTTGGATTTTTCTAAAGAAATGACAAATTCTGTACAAAAATATATTGACCAGTTTAAAAGTGAAGCCGATTAAGACTTCACTTATTAATTTCTAATACGGCATGATAAGCATCTTTAAATGCATCTAAAGCAACACCTGCTTTTTTACAATCACCAACGATGTATGTAGGAATACCTAGATTGGCATACATACTTGTATCGTTTGCCTTTGATCCAACAGCCATAATAACACTATCATATGGATATTCTTTGCCACTGGCAACAACTGCATGATCCTCAATTCGTTCTACAGTAGCACTTGTTTCAATTGTGATTGGCATTTGTGCCATCGCAAACTGCGCTGTAATTTGACGCAATGGACCTAAATCTTGTAAAGCCTTTTCTTTCATTTCTAAAACAGTAACTTTCTTTTGTCTTGCAGCCAAAAATTCAGCTGTTTCAAAACCAACAAGACCCCCACCAATAATGACTACGTTTTCACCTGGCACTTCTACTTTTTCACTCAATACATCATGTGCAACAATGGCTTTTTCACTACCTTCAATTGGAAGTACAAATGGACTTGATCCAATCGCTACAATGAGTGCATCCGGCTTAATTTCTTCAAGCATTTCCTTAGTAACAACAGTATTTAAGTGCACCTCAATTCCAGATTCTTGAACATCCAAAATCATTTTATCTACCGCATTCTTAAAATCTTTTTTAGCCAAAATAGCACCTGCCAATAAGAATTGTCCACCAAGACTTTCACTCTTTTCAAATAAAATTGGTGTATTACCTGTTTCTTTTAAATCTAGAGCTGCTTCCATACCTGCAATTCCACCACCTAAGATGACAACTTTTTTAGAAGCAAATCCAGGTTTTAAACCTAATGTTTCCTCTTCTAATAAGCCAGGATTTCGCATACAAGTAATGTGTTTAATAGCTGGATTATATAAAGATGCACAAAATGAGTCATAACAACCTTGGTTACATCCGATGCAATAGCGAATTTGATTGACTTTACCAGCTCTAGCCTTATTACAGAAGTTGGCATCGGCAAGTTGAGCACGTGCCATGACAACTAAATCGGCCTTGTCCTCTTCTAAGATTTTTTCGGCAAATTCAGGCGTATTGATACGTCCACATGGCATTGTCAACATACCTGTTTCTTTACGAATGCGCGCAGCATCTTCTACGTTAAATCCATTTTCAATATCAACTGGTGCCACTTCATATAGTGTTGCTGCCGTTAAGATATTTCCACGACTAATATTTAATACATCAACACCGCATTCTTTGGTATCTTTGCAAAATTCAATCACTTCTTCTATTGTTAGTCCACCATCTAACATATCATCATGACAATCCACACGCATGAATAGTGGCATATCTATTGGCATATTGGCACGAATCGATTTAATACATTCCAACGGGAATTTTTTACGATTTTCAAAAGAGCCACCCCACTCATCACTTCGATGGTTAATTCCACCTGAAAGCATAGAGTGTGGTAAATAGTTATGTGCGCAATGGAATTCTAAACAATCAAATCCAGCTTCTACTGCACGTTTTGCCGCTTGTCCAAATTTATCTATTATATCGAGCAATCTTTCATTTGTGATAGCTGGTACAGTATATTGTGGACTTAATGGTAAATCATTTGGCACTAAGATCTGAGCCGTTTGATCTGAAGCTACTGCTAATCCTCCTTGCCATAATTGTACGCAAGTTTTTCCTCCAGCTTCATGCACGGCATCATTTAATTTTTTAAATCCTGCAATGTATTTGTCTTCGGCAATCGACAAGAATCCAAAAGGTGCACTCGGGGCATCTACACTTGTAACTTCAATTGTATTTAATCCATTTCCACCTTTTGCACGAGCCACATGATACGCAATCAACTTATCTGTAACACTCTTTCCATCTTCACTTTCCGCACTTTCATGTGTTCCCATCGCAGACATGACAACACGATTTCTTAATTCCATACCACGAATCTGTATGGGTTCAAACAATTTGTCAAACATATGATTCTCCTCCTTTTCGTATGTTTACTTCTTATTTCCTTATACTTCAATTGTTAGCGGTTTCACATATACAAAAGAAAAAGAGCTGTCATTCTTTGACAACTCGTACAGTTTCAATACCATAATATTTCATGACTTCTATTGCACTCTTGCTGATAACTTCTCCTGGAATCACTGGAAGAATCGCTGGAGGACAAGATACAGAAACACTGGAGCATACTTGTCCTAAAGATTTAGAAACTTCTATCATTGTACTTTGCGCAAATAAAGCTTGGCGTACATTCATTACTTTTCTTGCACGTTCTAATTTAGGAAATGAATTGAATACAACAGATTTCCGTTCAATTTTACATAAACATGTCTCTAATCGTTTTAAGTCATCCTCCGTATTATATGGAGATGGCATTAATACAATATAGTCTGAATCATAGAATTCAGGATAGATATCACATTCCATTAAAAGATTTGCGATTTCATTTCCAGTATAGCCAAATTCTTTCGTTGAAATCGTAATCTTCATAGGTTCACCAAATAAAATCGTATATCCATGTTGAATCAAAGAATTCTTTAATCCATCAACTCTTTGAATACATTCAGACAAGGATTTTTTAAACGTAGTATCCAACACCTCATTTGTCGCATCTAAAGATGCCATAATCAAATAGGATGGACTTGTAGAAGAAAAATATTCCATAAAATGTTTAACGTCATTTTTCCATACTTGATTCAAAGAATCACTTAAGTGAAGATAAGCTCCACCGGTAAGTACAGGTAGTGTTTTATGAGCCGAATCACAACATAGATCAGCTCCCAAATCAATGGGATGTAAAGATGGTTCTAAAAAACGAAGATATGCACCATGCGCATTGTCTATTGCGAGTAATATATTATGTTTTTTACATATAGAAGCTAATGTTCTAATATCCAAAAGATTTCCTAAATAGTCTGGATTTGTCAGATATACAGCCGTTGGAAGATTTTCAATAATTGCCTTTTCTAAATCCTCTGCATGTATCTTACAAGATAAATAATCACTATTTCCATATAGCCATTCAATGTCAAAATCTAAAAGTGCAGCAGCATGAATAAAACTACGATGCGCATTTCTTCCTGCAAGAATTTTAGGTTTCTTGCCTTTACTTTTGGCATCTTGGCATAATATCGTGCACATCGTTTGAATGCATAAAGTAGAGCCTTGCGTTGAATAATAGGTTGGACAGCCAAATAAAGAGGAGGCATTTTGTTCACTTTCCTTAATGATCCCCTCTGCCGCAAACAATTCATCGGCTCCATAAATTTCTGTAAGATCCATTCCTTCAAAACCAAGAATGCCAGCACCTTTATGGCCTGGCATATGCATTCTTACAGGTGATTTTTCTTGATACGATTTTAGAAAACTAACAATCGGCGTCTTCATGATTATTTTCTTTCATATCACGAATAATGGCTACGGCAAGTGCGCATTCTAATCGTTTACAGAATAATTCACAACCTTCTTTATATACACCTTTGACAGATCCTGTCGCATGATATGCATTGGCTGCACATCCTCCAGAACAATAAAGTCTTGCCCAGCAGTCTGCACATTCTTTACGTGCATATACGTTACATGATGCAAATTCATCCTGAATCTTTTTGTTTGTGACACCCGTATAAATATCTCCTAATTTAAAGGCTTCTTCTCCTACAAATTGGTGACAAGGATATAAATCTCCCCATGGTGTTACAGCCATATATTCAGTTCCTGAACCACATCCTGAAATACGTTTATAAATACATGGTCCGCCCTTTAAATCAATCATATAGTGATAGAAAGTAAATGGATCTTTCTTCTCATCATATTCCAACATCAATTTCGCTAAATCTTCATATTGTTTCATAACAATTTCACGATCTGCTTCTGTAAGTGCTGCAGGATCATCCGATTTGGCAACAACTGGTTCCATACTTAATTCTCTAAAACCTAAATCTAACATTTGTTGCACATCTTTTAAGAAGTCTGGATTGGCATGTGTAAAAGTACCACGCATATAGTAATTTTTACCTTCACGAGCCTTTACTAACTTTTGGAATTTAGGAACGATCGTATCAAAACTTCCCTTACCAGAATAATCCACACGATAACGGTCATGCACTTCTTTACGTCCATCTAAGCTTAATACAACATTGCTCATTTCTTTGTTCGCAAATTCAATCACGTCATCATCAATCAACATACCATTTGTCGTTAATGTAAAACGGAAATTCTTTCCAGCTTCTTTTTCAATACTACGAGCATAGGCAACTAATTGTTTAACTACATCAAAATTCATTAGTGGCTCTCCACCAAAGAAATCTACTTCTAAGTTTCTGCGTGTTCCTGAATTTTCCACCAAGAAATCAAGAGCTCGTTTTCCCGTTTCAAAACTCATTAATGCACGGTCCCCATGGTATTTTCCTTGGCTTGCAAAACAATAAGAACAATTCAAGTTACAAGTATGGGCGATATGTAGACATAAAGCTTTAATAACGCCACTTGTCTTAGCTTTTAATTGGCCTGCCATTGGCTCATATGTATCTTCACTAAATAAACGACCTTGTTCTTTTAATTCTAAGATTTGGTCGTAACATTCTTCTAATTCAGATGTTTCAACACTAGGATATTTCTCCTTCATTTCTAGAACTAAAGCATTTTTATCTTTATCTAAAAATTCAGCAATCATATCATAAGCAATTTCATCTACCACATGAATGCTTCCTGAACAAATATCCAATACAATATTCTGATCAAACATTTTATATTGATGAATCATGTATTTTTCCTCCCTCAAATTTAAAAAATGCTGCCTTAAAGGCGGCATTAAAAATGCCGAATCACTTCGGCATTTCTTAATTACTTACTTTCTTTATTATTTTCGCAAGCTTGGTTGGCAATTCCGCAGCTAGTTTTACAAGCTGATTGGCAAGAAGTTTGGCATTCTCCACATCCACCATTTTTTGCGCTTTCACACAAGTTACGAGTATCTACTGTATTAATATGTTTCATGATTATATACCCCCATATAAATTCCCTTTTATTTTAACACGCCAAACGAATAATATCAAATTAAAAAGGCATTCCGAAGAATACCTTTATAAACTATTTAGAACTTTCTTCCTTAGTACGGAATACATAACGACTCGTTACTGTAGCACCTTCTGGAGCACCAGAGTATGAAGCATATTCTTTGTTCATAGCTTTGATTTCATTCATTACGCTTTGTAATGTTTCAAGTTCTCCAACACCTAAATCAACCTTTTCTTTTAATTGATCCAATCCTTCAGACTTGAATTGTTCATTACCTTCGTATAATTGTTTAGCACCTGAATTCAATGTTTCAAATGCTTCACCTAGTGTATCTAATCCATCAGCCATTTCATTAAATGTTCCACTTTGTCCAGCAAGTGTTCCTGTTGCTTGTGATAATGCACTAGCACTACCATTTAATGTAGCATTGTTTGATGTTAATTGAGTAGTACCAGCTTTTAAAGTATCAACTGCTGCTTGTGATTGTGAAGATAGTTTTCCAATATTTTCGTTTACTGATTGAACCCCATCATCTACACCATTTGCCAATTGATCTAATTGATCAATTTTTCTTTGCAATTCCGGAATCATGGCTTGCATTTTTTCCATATCGTCTTTACTATCGCCTAATAAAGTATCCATGCTTGCTAATCCTGCAGATGCTTTATTTAAGTAACCCTCTAATTTTCCAACACTTTCATTTGCAGATGCCATATCGTCATTAACAATTTTAATAGTACCTTTCAATGTTTCTAATAATTTAGGCATACTCTTTAATTGCTCATTAAATTTAGTTAAATCATCTAATTTCTGCATATCATCTACATTGCCAATGTTATTGTATGCATTTTCTAAACTTTCAATTTTACTATCTAAATCAGATGTGTCTACAGGATTTTCTTCTGTTCCAGAAGCTTTTAATGTATCTCTTGCTTCCTTTAAAGATGAAATTGCATTCTGTAACTGATTCTTAGTCTCTTTAACACTTTCGATTTTGTTGTTATTTGCAGTTACTTTTTCATTATTACTTGATACAGTAGCTTGATCTTGTTCGATTGCTGCTTCAACACTACTTAATTGACCAACCAAAGTTGATAATCCAGCTAAACTAGAGCTTGCTTTGCCTAATACTCCACTTAAATTTTTAAGTTCAGTTTTTGTAGGAGTTAATACATCATCCTGTAATTGAGTAACACCAGCTTGAGCTGTTTTAACATTATTCATTAAACTTTTGTAGTATGATTCTGCAGAAATACCTGCTGCAACTGAATTCAATTGATCTAAGCCTTTTTTTAAAGTAGAAGATGCTTCTACCATTGAGAACCCACTCTTACCTTTTGTGTTCATACCACTTGAGATAGCAGCAGCACCTTGTGGGATACCATATAATTTGTTAACACCCTCATTGATTGCACTAGCACCAGCCGTATATTGACTAATACCTGTTTGTAAAGCTTTAACACCATCATTTAATTGGATGGCACCTGCAGATAATTGTCTTACTTGATCAGATGAGCCTGTTAATGGAGCGGCTTGTTCTTTTAATTGAGTTGTTCCATCATACAATTGTTTAGATCCATCAATCAATTGATCATCCGCTTCGATTAATTGGTCAATTCCATCTGTTAATTCAGATACAGAACCAATACCATTTAATTCATCTGCTAAATCAATTTCATTTGTCATACCAACCATGATAGAACCTAAATCAAAATTATTGACATCCGCTTCTACTGTTACATCATCACTAATTCCTAATTGATTGTTTACTTTATCTAAACCAGCAGATCTTAATGTTTCATTCAAGCCTGGAATATTCGCAAATGCCAACATTTCATTTGTTCCATCATTTACAATCTTACCAGATTCACACTTCACATTTGTAAAGTTACCAGTACTCATATTCAACATACCACCAGCTAAATAACTAGGGTGAATCACAATGGATTTGCCATTAATATTTTTTACTTCTGAATAGTTATTTGTGAAAGAAATAGTTAATTTCAAATGACCAGACTTACCTTCCATATCTTTTGCAGACATTTCCTGACCATCTAATTCATAACGAAGCTTAACAGACACTGGAAGTTGTTTTGTTCCTGTTCCTTCATAATACACATCATTTCCTTTCGCATTCCATGTATATGTATTTCCATCTTTTGAAGGTTTTTCATTTGATTTAATGTTCTTAACATCTGTTAAGTTTAAAGTTTCTTTAATATTATTAATTCCATCCTCATCATGTAACCAGCTCGATACGATTGTATCACTGATTGAACCATCTGAGTTTAATACAGAATAAACAGTTTCTGTTTTTTCTGTGGGATTTTCATCATTATTTTGCGCAAATACAGTCACAGGCATCATACTTCCTGCCATAACTGCACTCAACACTACACTACCAACTACTTTTACTGTATGACTTAAATTCATATTTATTCTCCTTTCGCTTCCATGTTTGATTCTGGCCAATTCTTTGTCGTCTTTTCAATAAACTTATGGCAGAAGATCAACAATGAAGGTAATACTAATAAAATACTTACGACTGAAATTAATGCACCACGTGCTAATAAAATGACTAATGATTTAATTAAATCCATTTTAGCTACAAAACTTACACCGATACATGCGGCAAAGAATGAGAATCCACTTGTCATAATGGACACACTCGATTTTTCCATCGCAATTAAAGCTGCTTCCTTAACCTTCTTACCATGCGATAACTCTTCTTTAAAACGCGTTGTCATTAGGATAGCGTAGTCAACGGTAGCTCCCAATTGAATGGTTCCGATAACCATACTTGCGATAAATGGAAGTGTAGTTTTTGTAAAGAATGGAATCCCCATATTGATCGTAATTGCAAATTCAATTGTTAGTACTAAAATGACTGGAAGTGCAAATGATTTAAATGTTAAGGCAACAATGATAAAGATCATAATAACGGATAATACGTTAACCATCGCAAAGTCTGTATTTGTTGTTGTGATCAAATCACGTGTCATACTTCCTTCTCCACCAATCATACCCTTCTTATCATATTTATGAATGATGGTATCCATTTTATCTAACTGTGTATTTAATTCGTCGGTTGCAGCTTTATAATCACTGTTCACAACAATTAATTTCTTTCCACCATTTTGGAAAATATCCTTTACTACACTTGGAGTAAAGTTGGATGCAAGTCCTGGACCTACAAATTCTTCATAAGCCAATACATTATGAATTCCTTTTAAATCTTTGATTTCAGAACACATATTCTGAATTTCGTTTGTCGTTAATTTGTCATCCACTAAAACAAAATGTGTTGTTGTCATATCAAATTTATCTTTTAACTGATTTGTACCAATGATACTCGCAAAATCACCTGGCATACCAGAAATCAAATCATAATAGATATTTGTATGTGACTGTCCATATCCAAATGGAATGAAAATCAACACGAAGGCAACAAGAATCTTTTTATAGTTATGAATCACAAAACGAGGTACTCTATGTAACTCATTCAAAATTGTTTTATGTTTGTACTTTTCAATCGTCTTATCAAAGAACATCAACAAGCTTGGCAAAATAAAGATGGTTGATAATACACCAAGAACAACACCTTTTGCCATGACAATACCAATATCTCTACCTAGTGTTAACTGCATTACACACAAGGCAACGAAACCAGCAATTGTTGTGATTGAACTTGAAGTAATTGAAGTAAACGTAGCTTTGATAGCCTTTGCCATAGCTTCTTCATTTGGAAGTTTTTGTTTTTCTTCTTGATATCTATGTAATAAGAAGATGGAATAATCCAAAGTAACAGCTAACTGTAATACAACGGCCAAAGCCTTTGTGATATAACTAATTTCACCTAAGAATACGTTTGTACCAAAGTTATAAACGATTGGGAAAATCATTCCTAACATAAATACAACTGGAGCAATTGTACTCTCTAATCCTAAGAACAATACGACCATACATAATACAACGGCAATGCCTGCATAAATTGGTGTATCATGTTCTGTTTGATCTTTAGTATCTTCACTGATGGCTGAAATACCACCTAAGTAACAATCATCTTTTGTGTATTTTTTTATTTTACTAATCGCATTCATTGTACGCATTGATGATGTTGGCTCTTTAAATGTAACAATCATCATTGTACTGTTGCCAGAATAAAGCATATCTTGAATGCTTTCTGGAATTGCCTGTTTTGGAACTGAAATATCTAATACATCATCTCTCCAAATACATTTTTCAACTCCATCAATTTTATTGATCTCTTCCTTAATTTTTGCGGCCTCTTGATCTGATTTGTTGTTGACAACCAAGAAGTCTACACTCGATAAGTTAAAATCATCCCCAAGAATCTTTTGTGTTTTCATAGATTCTGAAGTTGAAGGTAAATAAGATAATAAATCGTAATTAATATTTGTATTGAAATAACCAATTGCGCTTGGAATTAATAGTATGATGGCTACGGCCAAAATCAAATTACGATATTTAACTATCCATTTTGACATCTTATCCATATCGAATCACCTTTTTTTCTATCCTTTCCTTTACTACGTGAAGAGTATAGTACTAAACTGACCACTAGTCAATATTTATGTTTTATTTTTTTGAAATTCCCAATATACAATTGTTTTAATATGTTCAATCGGTCATTTTTATTTGTATTTTCTAAATTATTGTTTATAATATGGATGGTGATATGCATGAAAAGTAAGATAATCGAAAATAAGAAAATAAAAGAAAACAACCTCTTACAGGCTGCCTTTAATCTATTCACAAAAGAAGACATTACGAATGTCTCTGTAAATGATATTGTAAAGAGTGCAGGTGTCGCAAAAGGAACTTTCTATCTTTATTTCAAAGATAAATACCAAATTCGCGATATTCTAATTCAAAAAGAAGCACATCGTCTTTTTGAAGAAGCCCACAAACAACTAGAAAAAAACGATATTCGTAATTTTGAAGACTCTGTGATTTTTTTGATCAATCAAGTATTGATTCGATTAGAAAACAATCCATTGATTTTAAAATTCGTTGAAAGAAACCTATCTTGGGGCGTGTTCCATGCTCAGTTAAATACAGCTATTGATAATGATAGTTTCAATCTTATAAAAGAATTTAACGAAATCGCAACCGCAAATGGATATGAATTTAAAAATTCAGAAGTCATACTCTACTTAATAGTTGAACTTACAGGAAGTACTTGCTATAACAGTATTCTTCATAGTCAACCCCTTCCTATTGAAGAATATAAACCCATTCTTTTCGATTCTATTCGAGCTATCCTTTCCCAAGGAAAGAAAAAAAGCTAGGACTCGCCTAGCGTACAATAATATAAATCATATAAATGACATATACGAGGATCATAAAGATCCCCTTTTTTCTTGTCATTGTATCTCCCTTTTTGGCAATACCATAAATTAATAGAGAAACACCAATCAAGACAAAAGTATCAAAAATATTCTGTGAAGTGGCCGCAATCGGATGAATTGTACTTGAAGCACCCAAAATAAACAAGATATTCATAATGTTACTTCCAATCGCATTTCCTAAAGATAATCCACTCTCCCCTTTTCTTGCCGCAACAACACTTGTTACTAGCTCAGGTAAAGAAGTACCAATTGAAACAACAGTTAAACCAATCAAAGTATCACTCATACCAAGCATAGCTGCAATCTGTTTTGCACTATCTACAGTGATATCTCCACCCCAAATAATACACGCAACACCAATCACGATATAAATCAGGCATTTGATTCCCGATAAAGTTTCAACTTTCTCATCCTCAACACGATTCTTTTTAGCACTACGAATCAAGTTTAAAATAAACAATACTAAACCCACCAAGAAGATAATTCCTTCAAAGCGATTCAACATTCCATTTAATACAAAAACAGAAAGTAAAATACTCACTAAAATATTGATTTTTAAATCACGATTCAAAATATCCTGATCCATTAAAAACGGAGTAATGACTGCACTTGTTCCAACCACAACCAACGTGTTGAAAATATTAGAACCCACAATATTGGAAATCGCAATTTCATTACTGCCCATCAAGCCGGCTGTAATACTCACACTTGCTTCTGGTAAGCTTGTTCCTAGCGCGACAATTGTCAAACCAATAATAACTGAAGGCACTTTTAATTTACGAGCCACACTTGCACTGCCATCCACAAACAAGTCTGCACCCTTCATTAAAAGAACCATACCTAATACTAATAAAAGAAATACCATTTTTTCAATCCTTTCAAAGTCACCTTATTATATCACAGACGAAAAAGAAAAGAAGAGATTTTTCATCTCCTCCTATCCATTGTTACAAACATTGAACAAAAGAACGTATCTTCTTTTTCGAAGCCATCTCTTTTCATCTTGGCCTAAGCTTTCATCAACAGCTTTTCAATCGACTCTTCACTTACTGAGAAGATAGATGCGATAGCTTTAATTTCAAATCCCTTGTCCATCATTTTTTGATACATTTCAAGCTCTTTTTTCTCACTACCCTGTTCAATTCCTTGTTCAATTCCTTGTTCAATGCCTTGTTCAATTCCTTTTTTTATTCCTTCAGCTTCCCATTCTTTTGACTTTACTTCAAGCCATCTCTTTTCAGCTTCACACATTTCAATTTCCTCCTTTTTCTCTAATTCTTTTAAATCCAACCATTCTACATCCGTTAATGTCTTGACGACTTTTAATACACTGCTCTTCACAAGTCCAAAGCTATTACTCTTTCCTTCATAAATAGATTGATCATAAATACTTCGACATATATAGAATAGATTATACACGTCTTCTTCATTAAAATTATATGAAGTATTCCCCGTGATTTCAATCAGATTCATTTGGTAGTCATGGAAATAGGATTCAAATCTTTCATCCACCTCTACAAGCTGGGAAAGCTTATTTGCAGCATTCCAAGGCCTTTCTCCTGTATAGAACACAAGAATGTGCACCATGGGTAGTTTTTCTTTAGCCTTATTCTTCTTTAACTTCTTTAACATTCGCTCATACGCTACAAACTCATATGCAGCCGCTCTTACAACCATCGAAACATCCACATAACTTTGATTCTCAATAATGAATGCACTATAAAGATTTCCATCATTATACTTACGAATCACATCCACATGTTTTTCTAGATCCATATGCGAATCATTCATTTCTGAATCAAGTTCTTCACAATTCTCTGGTTTAAGAACTTTTTCTCCATCAAAGAAATATGCATTAAAGAAGTCGACAAAACAGGCATTGTTTTCTAAAAACTCCTTCATAATTTTGTCTTTGGTTTTATTCATGTGATTTACTCACCCCCTATATCTAATACGAAATAAAAAGAGGTTTTTCTAGAAAACTTGCATTTTTTAAGATATTTTTACAATTAAATATAGAATTTATTAACCAAAATATGTATAATAAGCCCATAAAGGGAGTAGCCTGCACACATATGTGTTTACAGATTCGTCAATACGATATTAAATCCGGACTGTGATGAAATGGCAAGACTTTGGTATATAAGACCAGAGTCTTTTTATTTTATCTGGTCCAGGAGGAACTATATGAACATAATTTTATTAGTATTAGGATTTATTCTACTGCTAAAAGGAGCCGATTGGTTTGTCGATGGAGCTAGTAGTATCGCCTCACGTTTTGGCATACCCCAACTGATTATTGGACTTACTATCGTTGCGATGGGAACTAGTCTACCAGAAGCCTTTGTTTCTATTACAGCCGCATTAAAATCCAATGCTGCCATTACAATTGGAAATGTTGTTGGAAGTAATATTTTAAATGTAGGAATTATTCTTGGCATTACAGCACTCATTCGTCCATTACATATTCAAAATAGTACAATCAAATATGAAATGCCATTTATGATACTTGTAACACTTGTATTGATATTATTAGGTATCAACACAACGATTTCTCGTTTAGATGGAATTATTATGTGGTTATTCTTTCTTGGTTACTTATACTACATTTTTAAAATGTCTAAGAATCAAATGGAAGAAACTGAAATCAAACAAACAAATCCTTTATTTATTCCACTTGGACTTATATGTTTAATGATGGGAAGTAACTTTGCGGTAGATGCAGCTACAAACATTGCCATTTCATTAGGTGTCAGTCAAAGATTTATCGGCCTAACAATCGTTGCCTTAGGAACTTCATTACCAGAACTTGTCACTTCTGTAACAGCTGCCAAAAAAGGCAATGCCGATATCGCGATTGGAAACATCATTGGATCGAATATCTTTAATATCTTATTTGTCGTAGGATCAAGTGCACTCATTACACCCGTACCCTTTGAATCTCACTTTATTATTGATTCTTTTGTCGCAATATTGATTGGTCTTGTCCTTTATCTTTGTACTAAAAAAACAAGAGTACTCGACAAAAAAGCCGGTATACTCTTGTTGATCACATATTTAATTTACTTTATCTATCTTCTTTAGCAAATCACGAATCTCTTCTAATAAGACAACAGTATCTTCTTTTTTAGGTTCTTTTTGATCAAGTTGATCATTTGTTGTCTTTTTAAAATGTGCTAAAAACTTCAACATTGTAAAGATGCATGCTGCCACAATCAAGAAATCTACAACATTTTGAATAAAATTACCATACGTTATTGTAGCTGTGCCTACTTGAATTTTTAAATCCGTAAAATCAAGTCCACCAATTAAAATTCCCACAATCGGCATCAATATATCATTTACCAAGGAAGTCACAATTTTTCCAAAAGCACCACCAATAATGACACCCACAGCCATATCCATCACATTGCCTTTGGCAATAAACTCTTTAAATTCACTGATTGTTTTATTTGTCTTCATCCTATTTTTTCTTTTTAAAATGTAAGGTCTGCTTTAATACAGTTGAACAAGCCAAGTCACCAATGACATTCACACAAGTAGCTCCCATGTCACACAAAGTATTTACTGAAATATAAACACCTAGGATTTGATTTGTTGGAATTCCTGCAATTGGACACAATGCCGCAAAAGCAGCAATAGCACCACCTGGAACGCCTGGAGTACCAATACTTAACAATACGTTACAAGCAAGGACAGTTACCATTGTTCCAATACTTAAATCAATACCTAAAGCTGTCGCAAAGAATGTAATCATAAATGACATCAAAATCGAAACAGCATCCATATTGATTGTTGCACCTAAAGGTAAAGTTAAAGATGTGATTTCTTCTGGAATACCAATCTTTTCTGAAGCACACTTTAATGAAATAGGAATCGTAGCACTACTTGAACAAGTTCCAAACGCATTCAATCCTGCTGGTGCAATATCTTTAAAAAATTGAATTGGACTATATTTTCCAAAGAATTTAACCATACCACCATAAACAATAAATGCATATAAATAGAACGTAATATATAAAGCCAATAATACTTGCCCTAATTGAAGCATTGTATCCACACCATTTGAATACATAACTGTGGCAATACATGCGAATACTCCAAATGGAGTCACATACATAATTTTACTAATAATAAAAATAGAAATTTGATAAATGGAATCACACAAATTCACAAATGGATCTGCTTTTTCCTTGATAGCCAAACAAGCAAGTCCAATAATCACGGCAAAAGCTAATACTTGAAGCATATTTCCCGTTGCGAAAGCCTCTACTGGATTTGAAGGAATAATATTCTGTAAAGTATCCAACAAACCATTAAATGTAGCTGCTTCTACTTGCGTCTTAGTTGCCACAATATGTGCATTCTTACCCAAATGTAATAAACGAGGTAAAACCAATCCTAAACCAGATGCCAAAGCTGTTGTACCTGTATACCATAATAATGCATGTAAGCCTACTTTACCTGTTTTGGCAATATCCCCAATACCAATAATTCCCATGACTAAACTTGTAAATACAAGTGGGAAAATCATCATTTTTAAGGCCGACATATATATGGAAGCAACAACGCTCAATGCGGTATTTGTCCATTCCGGCATAATAATTCCAACAATAACACCTACAATCAAGCCAATAAAAATGCCAAGTGTTATATTATATCCTTTCTTTTTCATAACTCTCCTCCAACAATGTAAATATTTTATCATATAATTACATAAATATAAAAATTTACATGACCATAAAAAAAGACACTGCCTAAAACAGTGTCATTTGATTTTCTTCATCCAACCCCTCTAAAGCATTCATTTCAGCTAACTTTTCAACTAAAGTTTTTGAAAGTTGTGTACGCTTTAATACATCTTCCTTAGAAAGGAATGGTTTTTCTTCTCTAGCCTTTACAACAGATAAGCCTACGTTTGAACCCAAGCCATCAATACTTGTAAAAGGTGGAATAATTGCTTTTGGATCATCTGGATCCACAATAAATTCGGTGGCTGCACTACGATTAATACTAATATTCGAGAATCTAAAACCACGTAAAACCATCTCTAAAGCAAGTTCTAACGTATCATAAATAGCCAATTCTTTATCACTTGGTTTTTGTGTTTTATCCTCTTTCATATGTTTGATATCCGCCATTCTTTGACGAATGGCAGCCTCCCCCTGAATCATGGTTTGCACATCATAAGCATCGCAACGAATACTAAAATACATACAATAATAATGTACTGGCATATGTACCTTAAACCACGCAATACGCACAGCCATCATAACATAGGCAACCGCATGGGCCTTAGGGAACATGTATTTGATTTTTGTACAAGAATCAATAAACCATTCTGGTACATTGTTCGCCTTCATTTCAGTAACCCATTCATCTTTTAAACCTTTACCCTTACGAACACTTTCCATGATCGTAAATGATAATTTTGGTTTAACACCATACCCCATCAAATCAACCATAATATCGTCACGACAACCAATAACTTCATTTAACTTACAAGTTCCATTATCAATCAAATCTTTGGCATTTCCCAACCAAACATCCGTACCATGAGACAAACCAGAAATAGTGACTAATTCCGCAAATGTTGTCGGCTTTGTAAGTTCTAGAATCCCACGAACAAATGGTGTACCAAACTCAGGAATACCAGCTGCTCCAGTCACTTCATTATATTTTGTCGTATCGATTTTCAGTGATTCTGTCGTAGAAAAAATAGCCATAGTTGCCTGATCATTCATTGGAATTTGACGAACATTGACTCCCGTAATTCGCTCTAACATTTTCATAGCCGTAGGATCGACATGCCCTAAAATATCAAATTTTAAGATATTATCATGAATCTGGTGGAAATCGAAGTGCGTTGTTTTCCAAGTCGCATTTGGATTGTTTGCCGGATATTGAACTGGCGTAAAATCATGCACATCCATATCCAAAGGTACAACGACAATACCACCTGGGTGCTGTCCTGTTGTTCTTTTTACACCTTCACAACCTTTGGCCAAATCTACACGCTTTGCCTCATTAAAAGGCTCACACTCCATCTCTTCCTCATATCCTTTGACATATCCATATGCCGTTTTTTCCTGTACCGTACCTACAGTACCGGCTCTAAAAACGTGATCATCTCCAAATACTTCTTTTGTGTATGCATGGGCATTTGGCTGATATTCACCCGAGAAGTTCAAATCAATATCGGGAACTTTATCCCCCTCAAAACCTAAGAATGTTTCAAACGGAATATCCTGACCATCCCCACGCATAATTTCTCCACATACAGGACAAACTTTATCCGGTAAATCAAAACCAGACTTAGCTTCATCTCCATCTAAGAATTCATAATGCTGACAATTCTTACATACATAGTGAGGTGTTAATGGATTTACTTCTGTGATATTTGACATTGTCGCAACAAAACTAGAACCTACAGATCCACGCGAACCTACTAGATATCCATCATCATTGCTCTTTTTCACAAGTAAGTGTGAAATATAATAAACTACATAGTAACCATGACCAATGATACTATCCAATTCACGTGTTAATCGTTTTTCAACAATGTCTGGCAAATCTTTTCCATACCATTGGTGCGCTGTTTCAAAACAAATGTCACGCAATTTTTGGTCTGACCCCTCAATATCCGGTGGATACAATTTATCCTTAATTGGAAAGATAGGTTCTGTTAATAACTTTAATTTATTTGTGTTTTCCACAACAACCTCATAAGCTACATCTTCACCCATCCATTCAAATGCCTTCAACATTTCATCCGTTGTCAACAAATGCTGATTTGGATTGCTCGTAGCCTTACGCGCTTGCTTATTATAAATATATAGAGGATGTCTAGCATTCCCAATTGCCTTGGCATTGATATACACATCACGAAGACGTTTCTCATTTGGATTTACATAATGTGCATCACTTGATGCGATAACCATCTTACCCGCTTCTTTTGCGGTATCATAAATAAACTGTAGATACCATTTTAAATCCTCCACATCCGTAATGCTTCCACGATCCAACATATTCTTATAACAATCTAATGGCTGAAGTTCAATATAATCATAATAGCTCATGGCTGCAAACAATTCTTTTTTACTTCTTGTATGAGCTAGTTCAAAAATCTCACCATTTTGGCAAGATGAACCAATCAATAAGTTTCCATTATCCCACTTCTTTGAAATTTCTTCCTTAATAATACGTGGCTGCCCATTTTCTTTACCCATACTTACTAAATATTGTGTATGCGATAAAGTAATCAATTCAAATAACTCTTTTAAGCCATCTTTATTCTTGGCAAAAACTGTCATGTGATATGGACGATTTCTTTCATAAGGCTTCTTGCTTGAATACTTTTCACATCCACCTTCCATATCCATCAATGTATCTAATGTTGCGTCATGGCCCAATTGATTCATCATATTATACATGACTTGTGAAAGTACATCCGCATCATAATCCGCACGGTGCGCTCCTTCACCATCATAACTCACGCGATAGTGACGACATACACTTCCTAAATTAAAGCGTTTTTGCTCGTCTGGAAGCATCGCATATGATAGTGGTAACGTATCAATCACCGGATTGGTTAGTTCATCACGACCTGTTTTACGACACGCTGCATTCATAAAGCCAACGTCAAAGGTTGCGTTGTGTGCTACTAAAATGGAATCCCCAATAAATTCTAACAATTCATCTAAGGCATCTTCGATTGGTTTTGCGCAATCCACATCATTTTGTGTAATATGCGTTAAATTTGAAATATGCGCAGGAATCGTTCGTTTTGGATTAATGAACATCTGTAATCGTCCGACCTCTTCACGATTTTTGATTTTCACACCACCAAATTCAATGATTTCATCACGCGTATTCGAAAGACCCGTTGTTTCCAAGTCAAATACGACAAATGTTGCATCTTCTAATCTTCGATGATCATTATTGTAGACAATATGATATTTAGAGTCCGCCACTAACATTTCACATCCATACAACATTTTAAATTCGCGATTTGGATCTTTTTTCGATAAAGCTTCAATCTTGTGTTGAGCCATTGGAAAAGCCTGAACAACTTGATGGTCACACACACCAATTGAATCCATACCCCAATCATAGGCTTGTTGAATAAATTCTTCGATAGCACAAACTCCATCCATTTCCGAAAAGTTAGAGTGTACATGCCACTCTGTTCTTTTCACCTTGGCATGATCTTCTCTTTTCTTTTCTTGTGTGATTTCAAGTTTTCTTACCATGAAAGAATCACACTTAGAAAAAGAATCATACACTACTTCTCCCGTTAAAACGACGTGCATTCCTTTTTTTACAGATTCAATTTCTTCAATTGGACATCTAGCTCCTTCAAAACGTTTGGCAACGATCGCATCATCATAATCACTGATATATAGCATCTGTAGTGTTTTACCACTTTTCATCACACGATTATCAATATCGAAAATATGACCTTCAATTTGAACATTCGAATAGCCAACACGTAAATCCGCAATATTATATTGCGTAGCCGATTCCTTTTTATAGCTATTTGAAGAAGGATATTGTTTTTTAACCGGTTCTTGTTTTACAACAGGTGCAGCTACTTGCACCTTTGCCGTTTCAATCGCAATATTTTCCTCTACTTTTTTACATACAATTTCTTGATTGATACCCACTTCTTTTAACTTTTCTACCAAGCTTGGCAATGCCAATTTTAATGCTGCAAGTCGAGACTCATCTCGTGTTGAAAAACAAATCGTATCATTTTCTAGATATGGATGTAAAAAACGGAAATCCTTCACATCACTATATTTTTCCACAAAATGATTCACATAACGATCTAATTCATCCATTTCTACCGCGTTATTTTTGGAATGAATATGCAACTTCACATGTACATGCAATGCAAGCTGCAGCTTTGTGATGATCTGTTCATATACTTCTAAAGGAATTACATTCTCAAATTCTATATAAAACTCAACCATTTTATGTGTTGCATGAAAAATGGGATTCTCATAAAATGAGGCATTTTTAAAATAAGCATATAATTGGGCATCTAATAATTTTTCAAATACTTCCATTTTATTTAGCCATCTTTTCAAAAGCATCCTTAGCGGCTTTTTGTTCTGCTTTTTTCTTCGTACTACTTGTTCCTTGCCCCAATAAAATATCATCTAAATATACACCCATAGTAAATGTTGGAGCATTACTTGGACCTTTTTCTTCTAATAATTTATATTGAATCGTCTTTCTAGAGTCTGCCTGAATCACTTCTTGTAAATGTGTTTTATAATCTGTAACAGCCTCGCTTTTTTCTTGTTTAAATACAGGCTTCATATACTTAGTCAAGATTTCATCACACACATGATATCCTTGATCAATATAAATAGCTCCAATACAAGCTTCAAACTGGTCAGCCAAAATACTTTCTCGATTTCTTCCACCCGTTTTTTCTTCGCCAACACCTAAACGTAAAAATTCATACCATCCTAGTTGTCTATTTAATACATATAGCGTAGATTCACATACAGTTTGTGCTCGAAGTGTTGTCATTTGTCCCTCACGCATTTTTGGTTTCATTAAAAACAGCTGGGTTGCACTCCAAATCTGTAAAACTGAATCTCCCATAAATTCAAGTCGTTCATTATCATCCATTTGGCGATGATGTTCATTGGCATAAGAAGAATGTGTACATGCCTCTAAATAAATATCCTCATTTTTATATTTATATCCATTTGCCTTTAACCAATCGATAAACTTTTCCATTTTATTCTTCTCCTTTTTTAAGATCTTCTAATACACAAGCTGGAACAAATCCAGAAATGTCTTGTCCATATTTAAAGAGTTCTCTTACATTTGAACTTGAATATAAACTATATTCAGGTCGTGTGAATAGACAAACCGTTTCGATATTCTCATCCAATCTTGCATTCATAAACGCCATATTTTGCTCGTATGTACAATCCACACCATTACGAATTCCACGTACCAGCACAGTAGCATTTACACTTTTACAAGCCTCTACTACTAATCCAGATTGAATTTTACATGTTACATTCGATAAATGTTTTGTCGATTCATTTAACCATGCAAGTCTTCTTACTTCAGTAAACTCATTGTTCTTGTCTGAGTTTGGTGAAATAAAAACAACCAACTCATCAAACAATTTGCTTGCTCTTTCAATAATATCCAAATGCCCATATGTCACTGGGTCAAATGTTCCACAAAATGCTGCTATTTTCATTACTCATTCTCCTCTTTTTGATAATAAGAAATACGCGTAATACCGTATGTCTTTTCTTTATATTTTGTAAAAGAAGCGATCCTTTCAGGCCACACCTCTTCTTCAAGGCTTTCCACAACAATAACTCCATCCAATTTTACCATATCTAAATCATCTAACTTCTGAATCAATTTTTCATTTTCCTGCTTTGCGTAAGGAGGATCAATATATACCACATCATATTTTAATGTTAGCCGCTCTAACACAGTAAAAATATTTCCACAAATAATCTTTGTTTCTTTATCCGCCTTTAAGTTTTTTACATTCTCCTTGATTACCGAGATAGCACCCTTATTATTATCGACTAAAGTCGCATGATCCATACCTCGACTTACAGCTTCTAATCCCATATTTCCAGTTCCGCTGTAACAGTCTAAAAAGTTACCGCCATCAAAAATATTTCCCAAACTTGAAAAGATAGCGCCTTTGATTTTATCTTGTGTAGGCCTAGTCGCATCATTTTTAGGACTCTTTAATGATCTAGAACCATATTTTCCCGCCACAATTCTCATAATAAACGATCCATCTCCTTTCGTCTAATCGAACAAATACAATTTTGTGCCAACCCCATTGTCAACATAATCGACATTAAGCTTGTTCCTCCACTACTAATAAATAAGAGCGGAACTCCTGTAAAAGGAATTAAGCAAGCAACGCCTCCGGCATTTAAGAAAAAGTGCATAAATAGATAAACGCCCGTTCCACCTAATATTACTTTATACATGTCTTCACTTGTTTTAAATGCATAATAAAATAAACGAATTTCAATCATTCCATATAATATAACTAAACCAAACAGCCCAAAAACACCCGTTTCCTCAAGCAATACAGCTAGAATATAATCATTATCTGCCTGTGTTAAATAGCCATATTTTCGAGTTGAATTGCCTATACCTTTTCCACGAATATCTGAACTTGCGATACCATATAATGAGTTGGCAGGCTGATATCCATCTCCATATACATCGGTATATGGATCTTTAAAATTTTCAACACGCACCGCAATATGAGCAAGCGATGTATGTTTTATAATTTCAGTACCAATATTTGTGATTCCAAATAAGACAATGGCTGCTGCAACTGCTCCATAAACGAATAATTTTAATAATCGTTGCATACGTTGTAAAACCGCATATTTAGGAATCATAATACAAGATAGGAAAATAAAACAAATAATCACCAATGTTCCCATATCTTTTTGAATAGCCACAATTCCAGATATTAAAACAAATGAAAACCATGCCTTTTTAAAAAGCTGACCTTTTTCTTTTAACATAATTGTATTCTTTTTTGCTCGATATAAACATGTAGCGCAAATAATCATCATCAATGGTTTTGCGAATTCACTTGGCTGTAAGGAAATACCTCCAATCAAGATCCATGCATGGCTTCCTCCAATTTCCGCAAAGAAAAATGGAAGTATCAACATAAATATACTAATTCCAATAATCAGGCCTTCTACTTTAGAATACCATTTAAAACGAAACCATCTATTCATAAACCACATCGCAATATATCCACATACCACAAACATGCATTGTTTCATCAGTACTTTAGGAACAATATTGGGTGCAGATGTTGTTTTTCCTACGTTTGTTGAAATAATCGTGAATGTTCCAGCCAATAACAGAAGCGCAACCGCCCAATTTATATATTTATCACATTTTGGATCCAATGCGAAAAACGATAATTTTGATCGCCGTTTTTGTTTGGACATGATAATCCCCCCATCATAAATTCTATTTTAGCATATTTTCAAAAATCATTTGTCAATAATTCGAAAATGCTATAGAATACTTGCGAGGATGATTACTATGAAAATAACAAGCAAAGATATTATATTAGATACTGATGAGCGAATTCGTATGCAAAGTGAGCCTGTTTCATTGCCTTTGTCCAATGAAGATAAAGAACTTTTACAGGCTATGTTAGATTATGTGCGTAATTCACAAGATGATGAAATTGCCAAAGCTGAAGGTTTACAACCAGCTGTTGGTATTGCAGCCGTTCAAGTCGGTGTTTTAAAACAAATGATTGCGGTTGTGATTCCTTATGAAGATGGTGTAGATGAGGTCGCATTAGTCAACCCTAAAATCATTTCAGAATCTGTACAAAATGCATACTTAGATAATGGAGAAGGCTGTTTATCTGTAAAAGGTGAACATCCTGGTCATGTTTTCCGTCATGCTCGAATTAAAGTTCGTGGTTATGATTTGATTCAAGATAAAAATGTAACCATTTCAGCCGAAGGCTATTTCGCAATTTGCCTTCAACACGAAATTGATCACTTGTCAGGTACACTTTTCTATGATCACATTGATGCCAACAATCCTTGGAAAAGTGATGATGAGGCAGAAGTCATTTAAGCTTCTGCTTTTTTAAATTGACTAGCTTTGCTATAATAACAATAGAGTCATTAAATTATAGAAAGAGGTCGAATATGCCAAAAACACAAGAACAAACGTTTGGGCATGCATCGAACAAAAAACCATATCATGCAAAAAATCACGTTGAAAAAGGTGATACTTTGATCTATGCCTTAGGGGGATTAGGCGAAGTTGGTAAAAATATGTATTGCTACGAACACGAAAATGAAATCTGTATCGTAGATTGTGGCGTTTTGTTTCCAGGTGATGATTTATTAGGTGTTGACTATGTTATTCCTGATTATCACCATTTGATTCGCATGAACAAAAAAAGAAAGTTTTTAGTAATTACCCACGGTCACGAAGACCATATTGGAGGAATTCCTTTCTTACTTAAACAAGTCCAGATTGACGCAATTTATGCACCTCGCTTTGCGAAGGCTTTAATTCTTAAAAAATTAAGCGAACATAAAGGACTAGAAAAAACAAAAATTATAGAAATCGATGAAAATTCAAGTATTACTACAAAATACTTCAAAGTAGGTTTTTTTAATACGATCCACTCAATTCCAGATTCTTTAGGTGTACATATCACATGTCCTAATGGATCTATCGTTCATACAGGTGACTTTAAATTTGATTTAACGCCTGTTGGAACAAATGCTGACTATCAAAAGATGGCATTTATTGGTGTTACACAACCCGATTTATTAATGTCTGATTCCACAAACTCTGGAGTTGAAGACTTCTCTATTTCAGAAAGAAAAGTTGCTAATGAAATTCAAGACATTATGCGTAAGACTAAGCAGCGTCTAATCGTTGCCACATTCGCATCCAACGTACATCGTGTTGCCCAAATCATCGAGGCAGCTACTAAATTTGGAAGAAAAGTCATCGTCTTTGGACGAAGCATGGAAAACGTTGTTGATATTGGAAGAAAGATGGGTACGATCAAAGTCAAAAATTCAGACTTTTTAACTCCCGAAGAACTTGCTCATACTCCAGATGACAAAGTATGTATTATTTGTACTGGAAGTCAGGGAGAACCACTTGCAGCTCTATCAAGAATTGCCAATGGTACACACCGCTTTATCCACTTAAAGCCAGGCGATACAATTGTCTTCTCAAGTAATCCAATTCCTGGAAATCAATCCAGTGTCAATCGTGTTATTGATAACTTATTTAGATCTGGTGCTACCGTACTTACAAAATCCATCTTGAATAACTTGCATACAACGGGACATGCTTCAAAAGAAGAACAAAAACTAATGTTACAATTAGTTCGTCCAACGTACTTTATGCCTATTCATGGTGAATATAAAATGTTAATGCAGCATAGACAAACCGCTATGGAAACTGGTATTCCAAAAGAAAACATTTTCGTATGTGCCAATGGGGACATTCTTATTTTAAGAGATCACAAAGTACTACAAAGTGACTGGCGATACCAAGGTGATGATATCTATGTAGATGGAAATGATATTTCCGGATTATCTACAGCCGTATTAAAAGATCGTCGTATTTTAGCAGATAATGGTTTAGTTGCCGTTATTTTAGCTATTGATTCAAAAGAAAATAAAATCTTAATGCGACCTGTTATCGTATCACGTGGATTTGTCTTTATTAAAGATTCACAAGGTTTAATCAAAGAAGCTGAATATATTGTAAATAATTCACTTCAAGAAAAGATGAAAGAAAAAACAACTTTCTCTGAAATTAAAAACTGTGTACGTTCTACTTTAGAACCATTCTTATATAAAAAGACACATCGAAATCCAATTGTAATTCCAGTTATTTTGAATTCAAAACAAACTATGGAAGAACTTCAAAAAAATCGTAAAAGCTTCCATGCAAGAAAACCAAGAACAAAGACATCCTAGTGATGTCTTTTATGTTTTATGATAAAATATTTGCATGACAAAGTTACAGAAACAAATGTTTATCATTATCGGTATTTTGTTTGTGATTGTATTCAGTATGGCCGCATCTATAAGTATCGCAAAAAATGTAGAACCCGATAAATTGATTGTACAATATAAAACACTACAAGACTCTAAGATACCTGAATCTATGAATGATGTATCGATTGTTTATTTTACAGATTTGCAGTATGGAAAATTTGAAAATAAAAAAAGAGCTAATAAGCTCTTTGATAAAATCGAACATTTAGATCCAGACATCATTATTTTTGGTGGAGATCTATTTGATGAAACATGCACAATGAGCCAGGAAGACATAAATTATATCACGAATAAATTGTCAAATATCAATGCTCCACTTGGTAAATTTTGTGTACTAGGTGAAAAGGATGAAGCCAACAATGATATTGTTCGTTCCATATTGAATCAATCTCAATTTGAAATTCTAGAAAATGAAACTATTCTTCTGTCTAATCAAAAGAGTGATGGCATTACATTAAGTGCATTATCAAACACACCAGATCCTAGTAAAATCACTGCCGCAGATACGCAATATAACTTATTAGTTACACATATGCCAGATACATTGATAAATGAAGAATTATCTACAAAATTCATCTCCTTAGCACTTTGTGGACATTCCCATGGAACGCAAATCACATTCCCTATTTTAGGAGGATATAAATCCATTGATGGCGCAAAATCATTAAATCGTTCTCGTGCTAAAAAACTTTCCTTTCCATATATCATTTCATCTGGGGTAGGATGTACGCATACAAATCTTCGTTTTATGGCAAAACCAGAAATCTATTATTTCATGCTACAAAGTAAATAAGACAACGCCATAAACGTTGTCTATTTTTTTATCTTCTTTTCTCAATTAATAACACATATGGACAATGGTCCACCAATAAATTTTGTACCTTCTGTACCTGAATCGTTGTTTGCGTTTTTAAAAATTGTTCCATACACTTAGCTTCTTCTTGTCCTGATTCATGTGGATACATCACAAGTGCCATTCTTCCTTTTACTTTTAAAAGATGCAAAGCCTGCTTGACTGCACTTACACTTGAAGAAGATTGGGTTGTAATTTTAGGATCTCCTTTAGGAAAATAACCAAAATTAAAGAGAATCGCATCCACTTCTTCATGAATATATTCTTCCATATATTCATGTCCAACATTATAGAAACAAGTTCTTTGATTCCCTAATCGTTTTTTTGTACTTTCAAAAACATCCCTTTGAATTTCGAAGCCATATACTTTATGCACATTTTGCGACAAAAAGAAATCTGTATCTTTTCCCTGCCCTAATGTAGCATCCACACATATTGCTTGTTTATGAAGAACTGGCCTTATGAATTCGTGGGATAAATCAACCATGGATTTCATCGCAGTCTAAGTGCCTCTTTATATAGCATATAATCTTCTGTCTTATCACATACAAAACATACATGAATCGCCTTTGTCTCAGGAAACTTATTCATTAATCGCTTTACAGTTTGAATCGCAATTACACAAGCCTCATGATTTGGATATGCATTGATACCTGTAGAAATACATGGAAAAGCAATATTAATCGATTCCATATCATTTTTTCGCATATAATCATAAGCCAATGCCATACTATTCCAATAACAAGCGGCCAAATATTCATCTTCATTATGCGTTCCATCCATATAGCGTGGCCCACACGTATGAATAACTGCCTTACATGGTAAATTAAAAGCTTTGGTCATTTTAGCTTTCCCTACTTCTAAACCATTCAATTCTTGACATGCTTTCATCATTTCACTTCCGGCTTGATGAAATATTTGTGCACTAACTCCTTGCATCGGTAATACTTGTTGATTGGTTGGATCGACAATCAAATCAAAATCCAACAAAGCTATATTTCCCTTTAATGTACTAATCATTCGTCTTCTCCCATCTTAGTCATTCGACTTGATAATTTCTGTGCAGAAATAGAAACCGCATGAAATTGCGTTGCCAAAGTTTCCAATGTTTTTTCTGCCTTTATACTTCTTTCCACAAGACGATTTGCATCTTCTTGAAGCAATAATATATTTCTTTCAATTTCTTCCATATGACTTGTTCTATAAAAATCTTTAGTACTTGATAATAAAGTCATCACCTCTGCTACAAGTGTCGTTGGTGATACTAACATAACATGTTTTTGAAGGGCATATGTGAATAAATCATCGCATTTTGCACAAACAAATTGATAAATAGCTTCACTAGGCACAAACAATAAGGCATAAGGCATCGTATCTATATTGATATATTTATTAGCCACATCATCAATGTGCTTTTTCATATTCATCTTAAAAGGCCTTAAATACGTATCCATATCTTCTTGTAAATTTAAATAGTTTTCCATTGGAAACTTTGAATCAATGCACAATACTTTATTAGTATCTGGCAAATGAAAAGCACAATCCGCAATCTTTCCATTCGGCAAAGTATACTGCATAGAATAAATTGATGGATTTTGACCACAATATACACTTAGAAGCATATCCAATTGATATTCTCCCCAGTTTCCTCTTAATTTTGTGTTTGTCATAACTTGATTCATACGATACAAATAGTCTTCCATTTGATTCAAACTCATTTTAGATGTAGCCTGATTCTTTTGAACATCCTGTACTTGTTTTAAAAGATATTCAAAATTCTTTTGAATAATCAAAGAATCCGAATTCGAAGAAACACTTTCCTTTGATTTATTTTGCATCAACAAAACAATTAAACATACAATCACAATACTTAACAATATTAAAATAATAATTTCCATTAAACCCTCCACACGAAAAGAAAAGAGACAAAAATATTTGTCCCCTATTTGTATATTTATTATAATTCAACTTCAAATGAATTACTACATCTTTTGAAATTCTTTCATGTATTCCACAAGAAAATCAGCCGTAGCCTCAACCATCTCTTTACCCCATTCGTATGTCGCATATTTAGGATGATCCTTGCCAAACCAACCATTATCACTACTTAAACGATTGCTTCTAGGAACAGGAATATCTACACCTTTAAAGTTAACCGTTTGAGCATTAGAAGCTTTTAAAGATGGAGTAAAAACCTTTAATGTTGAATCTTCAATCTTATCCTTCTGTACTAGACTTTCATCCACATACAACATAGCGGCCGTTTCCTGACCTGCACCATGGCCTCCAGCCCATTTTGGATTGATTTTTCCGGCAATGGTCCACCAATCAAAAATTGTACCTACTGCACCCTTTTTATATAAATGACGACACACTTTACTTAACGCATGTGTATTTCCTCCATGACCATTTAAAAATACAAAGTGTCTAGCACCACAATCATACAATCGATCACTAATTCTTTCCATGACCATCTCTAATAAATCACTACCAATTGATATTGTACCTGTATATTCTGTATGAAAATCCGCATCTCCATAAGGCAATGTTGGTGCAATTAATACATCACTTTGTTTTTCTACAAGCTCTAAAATCTTATTAGGAATCATAGTATCTGTTCCTAATGGATTGTGGATTCCATGATTTTCTGTACTTCCCGTTGTCAGAATCACCATATCATGATCCTTAAAATATTCTTCGCAATCTTTCCAACTCATTCTTTCTAGTCGCATAGCTTCACTTCCTATCTGTATATATGTATAATACTCCTAACGAAAGGAAAATTTCCATGGATATTCAAATTTTATTATTTATACAAGAAAACATACGTCACTATATACTCACACCATTCTTCACTTTGATCACAAACGAATACTTTTTATACATACTTCTAGGAATCGTATTGATTTATATGTTCAAGAAAAATGAAGATACGAAAAGACTCGCAAAAGAAACAATCATTGCCTTTATAATTTGTACTGTATTATTCATTGTATTAAAACTCATATTTCAAAGACCTAGACCCTTTGATGCATTTAACGAACTTATTCCATTAGTGGATAAACCTAGTGATTATTCATTTCCATCTGGACACACCGCATCTGCCTTTATTTGTGCCTTTATGGTATATGATGGGCTTCCTAAGAAGTATAGTATTCTAGTTTTCATACTCGCAATCCTTGTTGCGTTTTCTAGACTCTATGTAGGCGTCCATTATCCAACGGATATTCTTGCAGGTATTATTCTTGCGTACATTGTTTATAAATTCATGAAAAAGACTATGTCAACTAAATGACATAGTTCAGACTGTTGACAAAGTAACTGTCGACAGTCTTTTTAAAATCTGATAGAATATCTGTGGCAGAAACGTACTTCATAAACCCAAAAATAGTCGACGTTTC
>ERZ773181.76-NODE-76-length-121063-cov-18.342159_pt1 | contig 121063 bp, 120 predicted proteins | sample MGYA00581001_ERZ773181 | MGnify/ENA primary metagenome ERZ773181 (study PRJEB29015, sample SAMEA2737780) | human gut metagenome | biome: human gut; feature: human-associated habitat; material: faeces | place: China | collected 2012 ...
ACTGCTGTCTTGCTTTTTGGCAAGATCGCAGCCTTTTTTCTTGGGGACTTTTTTTACAGCCCCTTTTTTATATGATTTACTTTATGTTGTTGAGAACCCGCACTGCGCGCTATCTGTATCGCGCGTATCAAGGATTTGTTCTTGGACGGCGTGTGCATCGCGCAGTACGGTTTCATCGTTCCAGCTCTGTGTAACACGGGCAACAGAATTCTTGGCACAAAGAAAATCAACATGAAAATACCTCAGTCTTTAAATCTTTCGGTATATTCTTGAACCGATCTTAATGTACATTTAATTGGACTATTGCACATTTATGTACATAAAAACGGACTGTTGCAAATATACAGCAGTCCGCTCAAAATGATATTATTTGTCAAACGCAGGGTTGAAAGCGTAGAAGTTTTTGGAATCAAGCTGATCCTGAATATACCTCAGACCCTCACCAAAGCGCTGAAAATGCACGATCTCGCGCTCGCGCAGAAACTTTATCGGGTCGCGAACATCGGGATCGTCGGTTAGGCGCAGAATGTTGTCGTAACTCAACCGCGCTTTCTGCTCGGCAGCAAGATCTTCGGTCAGATCGGCAATCGGGTCGCCGGTAGACTGGATATAATCGGCAGTATATGCAACACCTGACGCCGCCATTGGGTAAATTCCTGTAGTGTGATCGACAAAATAGGTATCAAATCCCGAGTCTTTTATCTCTTTCATAGACAGATTGCGGGTGAGTTGGTAAAGTATAGCCGAGATCATTTCGGCATGCGCCAACTCTTCGGTACCAATATCAGTCAGAATACCCTGAACTTCTCTGCAAGGCGATGCGTAGCGCTGATTGAGATAGCGCATCGCCGCGCCCGTTTCACCGTCAGGCCCGCCAAGCTGCGAGATGATGACCTTTGCAAGCGCGGGGTTCGGATCTTTGATGTTCACAGGGTACTCCAGTGTTTTTTCATATTGCCACATCAGCTCTCTCCCCTTTCCCACGGAAACGCCGTGTTTACCCACTCCCAGCAGTCTTCTGCGTGACTTGCCGCAGCTGTTAGCGGGCCATATTCAGTTTCATATTCTTTTATGAGCTTGTCGGCTTCCGCACGTTTTTCACGAAAATATTTTAACCCCTCGCGGCAAGTCGGGTGGCTGTCGAGATACAAATTCGCCTCAATAAGCGCGAATCTCGCCGCCTGAACCTTTCGCAGCAGCTTCTGTTTTTCAGACAATTCACTTCGCAGCACGCCGAACCGCCTCCTCTCCAATAAACGGCTTATCCAGCGACGGAAAGATCGTTGCCCGTGCCAAAGCTGTCATAACGTCATACGGTTTCTCCCATTTTTGGAACGGAACATATGCCATAGCTATCGGCGTTTCCTTAGGAAATACGCCCGCCGTGACCTCGCAGCCGCCCGCGTCCTCATCTTTCGGATCATATATTTTTCCGAAAAATGCAGCGTCTAAAGCTTCCATATCAAGCACCTCCATATTTCTGACAGATATTTCTGCCCTATGTCATATATTATGACATATATCTGCATATTGTTACTATATCTTTTAATACATATCAAAAAGTGGGAGCATATATATGTTCCCACTATCTTGTATGCATATATAATACTATATGTAGTATTTATACAGATTTGATATATCTCATATGGTATTTTATTATTCTATGCCCATCGACAGATCATAAAAATCGTCTATAACTTTCTTACCCTGCTGCATCAGATCTTCAAGCGTTTCCTCACCGCCAAACATATTTATAGTCGATGGCAGTTGAGTATATTCCGCATTTTCGCAGCTCTCGCCCGTCAGAACTTCGTAAAAGTACAGCGATGTCAGCAAACCGTTCACCTGCGTGGGGTGGTAGCCGTCCTGTTGGTAAAAATCGTCGCAACGAACGCCCTCCGCAAGAAGCGAATTTTCACAAAAAGGCGGACAGCCTTCACCGTCCGCCTGTACAATTCCGCTAATATTTAGTGTATCTGGTCAAGTATGAATGGGTCTTTGATCTTCTTATCCTCCGCCAAAAGCAACACTTTCGAGATTATTTCGGCTGTTTTCGGGTCGTCGTCTGCAAATGGCAGAAATACCCTTCCGCGGTGCTGCGAATGAACGGGCAGAATGTTGAGCGCCGCGCCGCCCTGAATATGGCAAATTCCGCTGCCAAGGTGCACCGAATAATCCGCGCGCGTACCATTTATCAAAACGTGCGAGCCCTTGACCTCGCAATTTTTCAGCTTGAAGAGCGGCAGCGTAAATTCTAGTATCGCGGCGCGCATTTCGATGGTCGAGTGGCTGTGCTCGGGGTCAACTTCGCCCGCATGGCAGACCGAAACCGCAAGGTCGGCGTCGCGCATGACCTCTGAGAAAATTATGTCGGGAATGTCCTTGATCTTGATCGGCTTACCGGTCACGCGGTCGCTGAAGCTGACGTGCTCGAGCGTCGGCGCTTCGATGTCTGAGGGCGAGAACCAGTCGGCAAGGGCATACAATTTCGCAACAATATTTTCCTTATAGTACACTTTTTGCAGACCGTCCTCCAGATCGCATACCCAACGGCGACCGCGCAAAGTGGCGACAGTCTTTTTCACGAGTATCTGATTGCCCGCAAATCGCGGCGTTTCGCAGTTTTCCAGCTCCTCAGCAGTCTTGATATAAAGCTCGCGGAAAACTTGTCTGAACGGCTGAACGATCTGATCATCAAATAGATATTTCTGTATTTCGCGCCAGCTTCCGTCAGCGTACATATCAAACGGGTGCGCAATTCGCAGCTCGCTCGTCCCGTCCGCGCAGATCTCCTCGCCGCCGACTGTGCAAAGCCTGCCGTCTTTCAGCACGCCGCATTTGCCGTCATAGCAGTACACAAGATTTTCCAGCAAAGGCTTGACACTGTCATTTTTCATCAGCCCGACGATCTCGCTCAGTGTGAACACCGTCGAATCCTCCATAGACTGCTCCAGCATCGTGCGCGTGCGGCGGTACTGGTCGGTCAGCTGCTTGCGCCTTTCGGTCAACGTGACGATGTACTCGTCCTTTTTCAGCTTGGCAGGCACGTTTTTCAGCCGTTTTCCGCCTTTTTCGCAGGCGATCTCGGTCTTTCCATCGCGAATTTCCAACCATACGCTTACTTCTCCAACATTTTTTGGCTCAAACAGTGGACGTATGCTCTCAAAAAGTTCGCTCTCCATGCGCAGTTTCAGGCGCATAACGTCGCTTGATCCTGCCGACAAGGCCAAATTCTGCATTGCGACCTCCGCAGCGGCAGCTTCACTTGCTCTGCGCTGTGCGCCAAATTTCTTGCTTTCTTTTATAAACTGCTGTATAAAAAGGTATTTCTGCATAATTTCGTCATCATTGCATGGGATAAGCGAATATGCCATCAGCATATCCTTATTGCGCTTGACCGAAGCTGCCGTTTTCGCTTCCTCGGGGTCGAGCTTTCCGAGCACCGCGTCGGCATATTTACGCGCGCGGGAGTGCTTCGCGCCGTCGGAAATGTACTTCGCAGCATCGTAAAGCATCGCAAAACGCTTCTCGCCAAGCGTCGCATAGGCATCTTTGAACCACTTAATGTCAAAAGCACCGTTTTGCAGATCTTCAACCGAGATCGGCGTGTATTTTGCGATAAGCGCCGTGATCTTATCGCTGTAAGATTCGTTCATATGAGCCATGAAATAGCAACAGCCCGATTTGAATCCCTCCCAGCCGAGGTAATCGGCGGTAATGTTCAGCCACTCGGGCGAGTACATCGCCGCCTCGATAAGCCGCTTTTCGGTAATATCTGTGCCGCTGACCAACTCGCGAAGCTTCTCGGCGGTGTCGCCCTCATTCGGTACGCAAACGCTTATGAGGTGGCTGAGCGTTTCCTTTTTCGAGCTTTGCGAACCGTAAATGTAGCCGCGCACAAAGGTTTCCTTGCCCAGCGCAGCCAAAATTTTAACGTAATTTTCCACGCCATAAATGCGCTTGATCGACGTAATGTAGGACGAGAACCGCGTTTCGCTGTCGCCGCGGTTAAGTTCCTCGCCCAGCACCACGCCAATGAACTTATTGTAGACATCTTCCGCTTTTGCAATTACATTTTTGTCTATTTCGGTCAGTTTATCCATATCGTGATTGCCGATCAAACTGCGTAGATTGCCATTTCCGCCCATATTCAACCGGCTGCGCGCCGCAACAAGCTTGTCACGCTCGCGAATCGCTTTAATATGTCCGCTAAGAGCGCTAAGCACATCGCCAAGATCATCCGAATTGACCAGTCTGCGGTACATTTCGTCGTCATTTATCACGCCCATCGCGCAGGCACGTACAAGCTCATCGGCGGTCGGCGCGTCAAGCGCGTAAACGCTCTGCTCCTCGTAATCGCCGAAATACATACCCGCCAAGCCATCAAGGCGATCGGTCAGCGCGGTCTTCACAACGATCATCTTCGCGAAAAACTCGTTGTTTTCCATTTCAAAAAGCCAGTTTAGCACCGTGTCGATCTGCACCTGATCTAGCAGTGAGCGATGTTCCGGGTCAAATTCCCTTCCGTGCCTGCCGTAGCTCTGCTGCACGCCCTCCTCGCCGCTGATCTTCACTTTCAGCGTTTTGTCGTCCAGCGTGTAAAGCCAGTTTGCCGCAGATATGGCGATTTTATGTCTGTCGTCCATTGGCACAAACTTATCATACAGATACTGCACGATGTCCTTACAAAGAAAATGTACGTCGATGGGGTTGGCAAGATCAGCGCCGAAAAGCCTTGCCGCTGCAGCCTTTCCGGCCTTTTTAAACGTAACGTATTTGTCCATTTTTCTGTACGCTTTTAATTTTATGTACATTCTTAGCAGCAGCTCGGGCGAGCCGACATCGGTATGATAAAATTCGTCCCAAAGTTCCTCAAAGCAAATCCTCTTTGGACAATGACTGATAATTAGCGAATGTGCATTACCCAGTAGATTTGTTTCTCCCCAATAATTTGTAAATTCATCATTTTTATGCGCATCCAATAACGCGTCCAGCTTCTTAAGAGCAACAGCACAATCTGCCTTATCTGCATTTTTATCGCTGCCAGCCAACTCACTTTCAGGAAAATAACGGCAGAAAACTTTGTTGCTATCGTCAACAAACTGCTTGTCAATTGGCGCGATCTTACAATTTTCAAGCTTGTATAGACCGCAATCGGCAGGCAGTTCAGAATTTTCCTCGTCCAGAATTTGGTCAAGCAAGATCTTTTCGCGCGAAATATCGCTCTGCATTGCCGCCGCTAACGCCTTTGTCCGCGCAAAAAGCTCCGCACGCTCCGGCTGTTTTTTCAGACGAAGCACCATGTCCAGACCCGCCGCGCGCTTTTCTCCGTTTTTATCCGCCAAAAGCCGCTCGCAAACGCCGTACAGACGTTCATCGTCCAGCTTTTCGAGCAGTTCAATTGCGGCAGTTCGCGTTTCAGAATTTTTCAAGCGAAGCATATTTTCCAGCATGAGGTAATTATCGTCCGTCAGCTCGATATTTTCGACCATTTTTATCGCCAAACTGCGAGTGTAGCTCTCCTTGTCGGCAATCGCGTTGACCAATGTGTCACGCTGAATGTCGGTTTCAGGAAATGTCACCAACATTCGCAGCACATTATTGCGAATATCGCTATCGAACTCCGCAAGCATTCCGCACGCCTCGTCGATCAGCGTGTTGTCTTGCAGCGCAGATGCGATCCAGCAGAGTTTCGCCGCGACGTCCATACGCTTGAGTTTGACCGAGATCCACGGAAATACGCAGGGTGTAAAGTCAAATTCTTTCTTTTTTGGTGTAAACAGTTCGCGGGTCTTAAGCAATATGCCGCGGAACTTTTCCGCTTCATCCCTGCTCTCGAAATAGTCCGAAAGATCAGCGTACACGCGGCTTTTCGGCGGCTCTTTCTTTTCCCGCTCGTAAGGCCCCTGGCGGTTATCCGAGGCAACATTGTTCAGCGCCATGTTAATATCAGGCATAAAATGATAAAAATACACCGCCAAACATTCGGTATCATCGGCAAAATTTTCAAGCGCAAACTTGCCCAACTCATTCTCTAAGTCAGGGTTTTCAAACTGGCTTGCAAAAATTCCCGCGACCATACGGCGGTGACGGCTCTCACCCATTGCCAGTTTACGGCAGATCTGCGCACCAACGCGCGCGTCCTCCGCCGAATAAGCCCACAGCGCAATGTATATCTGCATCGCGTCCTCGCTCTCAAGATACGCGTCGCGCGCCGCCCTGTCAGCAAGACATTCGGTGATAAGGTCTAGCATTTTGCCCGCAATTCGGTCGAGTGACTCGGGCTTGTCCGCAAAAACTCCGCACCAGGTAAAAATCGCACGCTTGACCGCCGAAAATCTAATGAGATCGTGCGCCTTGATGGTTTCAATGACCGCGCGCAGGGCTTCGATCGTACCGCTGTCGGCGGACTCGCATATCGCTTGCCGCAGACCCTCCTGCAAACGTGCGGCGACCAAAAGCTGGCAGATCAGCTTGTGCGCATCGGCATTGCTGCTCATCATCACGCCGCGGATAATTTCCAGGCTGATATTCGTGCCGTCATCCATGATAACGTGCTTTAAAGCGGCAAAAACCTTGCTGTCGCCAGCGTCCAGATGTGCCGCTAACAGCGTGCTTATCGGCAGGCTAAATCCATCTTTGTAAAAATGTTGCTTCTCATTTTCTGTAATTTTTCCCATAAGAACGTCTTCAAGCGAGCTTTCAAGCCAACCAAGTCTTACATAATTCTCCAGCTGACTCAAAATGAAATTCGATTGCAGGTACGCCGTGTAGCTTGATGAACGAAACGATCTGCGCCAAATGCTTGACGAATACTGCCATTTAGTGCAGTTATCGACAGCCCAAAGCAGATCATTTTTGTATTTCTTATCTATCCAGCCATTTTCATTCAGCAATCCACCAAAAATCGCACCCATATTTTTGTTAATAAACTTGGACGGAGCGCCACCTTTTGCCAGATATGTATAGAGATCTTTGTAAAGTTTGCAATTATGCTTGCCGTCAAGAAACTGCCTGATCTCAGTCGGAAGCTTGTTGCGCGCGTTTTCGATCGCCGTCGCGTGCGCCTGCCTCCACACATTATAGCTCTCAGAACTTGCCATTACCATATCCTCCCTGCCAACATTGTTAATCTTATGAACGTAACTTCGCTGTTTTCGCCTATCTTAATCTCTTGTTCGCGCGATTCCAGCTCCGTTTTGCCGACAAATGCGCGAAACAGCCCATCGTCAAACGCCTGCAAAGCCGTCTGCACCGCCTCGTTCGCGTCCGCTTTTTTGTCAGAAAAAGGCAGGCCAAACGCCATTTTGCCTGCCGCCTCCATTGCCGCAAACTGCTCGTCAGAAATACACCGCGGCTCGCGGCTGTCGAATCGACTATTGTATGCCGCCACACAACTTCGCACACAGGCGGTCACAAGCTCCTCCGCAGTCATTGGAATACCCTCGATCTCAAACGGCGTAGGCTCAACCGAGGCAATCTTCTTTCCTAGTTTTTTCACATTTACACTTATTATCATGTTGATCTCCATAAAAATTTAACAGTACAAATTTTTGTACTGTTATGAACCGTGCACATTGTCAAATTGCACTTTATTACCGCGAAAAACGCGCATGAATCTGTATATATTGTATCACAAAATTATTAACTTGTCAATATAAAATTAACTTTTGTTGCACATCAGCCGGTGTATTGACAAACGCCGCAAGTTGTATTATACTATTTATAAAAGCATTTAGATGAAACGGTGATATTATGGATTTTGACATTTCAACAAGATTATACCACGAAAATAACTGCGTTTTAGCACATTCAAACGAACTTTGCGCACTCGGAACAAAAGCGCTCATCGTAACAGGGCGCAATTCCTCGCGTAAAAACGGCTCACTCGACGATGTAACCGCAGCACTTGCGACCCACAATATTCCATATGTTGTTTTTGACAAGATCGAGGAAAACCCATCTGTCGAAAGCGTGATAGCGGGTGCGCAGTTCGGAACTTCCGAAAACGTCGATTTCGTCATAGGAATCGGCGGAGGCTCGCCTCTTGACGCTTCAAAAGCAATCGCTTTACTTATAGCAAACGGCAAATTTGACAAAGATTTCTTGTACACGTCTGTGCCAAACGCTCCGCACCTGCCCGTCGCCGCCGTTCCTACGACCTGCGGCACCGGTTCAGAGGTCACAGGAGTTTCTGTTCTTACGCTTCACAGCAGCCATACCAAAAAATCTATCTCACATCAAATATTCCCTGAGATAGCTTTTGTTGATAGCAAATATTTGAAAGATGCGCCCAACCAAATCATAACAAGCACAGCGCTCGACGCTCTGGCGCACCTTTGCGAAAGCTTTCTGCACGCGAAAGCCGATGTGAAAAGCCGAAAAGCCGTTGAAAAAGGTCTGACGATTTGGGGCGAAGCGAAAAATGATCTTGCAGAACACAATTTTACTGATGATGTACTTGATAAACTAATGTCAGCTTCTGTATACGCTGGAATTGCTATCCGTTACACAGGCACATCTATCCCACACGGGCTGAGCTACCGCGTTACTTACGAGTGTAAAATGGCTCACGGCTTAGCATGCGCGGTGTTTTTACCGCCATTTATCGAGAATGCCCCCGCTAATTGTCAAAAGCAAATAATGGAACAGCTTGGCTTTAATGACATCTTCGAGCTGAAAAACTTTATCGCAAGACTTTGCAATGGCTGCGAAATCCCGCGTAACATTTTGGAGCTGAGCATTGGCGATATGATGAAAAACAAAGCGAAACTCGCGAGCGCCTGCTACCCGATCGACGAAAAAATGCTGCGAACCATCGCCGAATATCATTGCTAAACAAAACGCCGCGGCCACACGAAAGTGGCTGCGGCGATTGTTCTGGCTACTTATATACATAATAATGCAGAAATGTTTATAAAATGTAATTTAAAGATCAATTTCACCAACAAGTTCCTCAACAAGATCTGTCATCGTAATAACACCGCACATTCCGCCGTACTCATCAAGTACGATAGCAAAATGATTGCCACTCTGTTTCATATTTTTAAATAAAACGTCGGCGGCGACGGTTTCAGGAACGAAATATGCAGGCGAAACACACTCATTTAGGATGTTTTCGCGAGTCTTATTCTCAAGTCGAAAGTACTTTTTAGCGTCCAAAACACCGATAATATCATCGAAATTTTCGCCGCAAACGGGATATTTCGTATGTATATTTCGATAGATAACGCGCTTCCAATCGTCAATATCATCCTTTGTGGATATAAAATCGACCTTTTTACGATGTGTAAATACAGTTTCTACCTGTGTGTCATCAAAGTCGAAAACGTTATCGATTATCTCTTTCTCGTTTTCATCGATAGTTCCTTTTTCGCGCCCCTGATCCAACATCATGCGGATTTCCTCTTCTGTGACCGCTTCTTCATTCGCATTAGGGTCGATCCCGAGCAATTTTAACACAACATTTGTGGATAAAGTCAAGAACCAAACGATCGGAGCTAAAATTTTCGATACAAAAGTGATCAGTCCAGATATAGCGAGCGCCAGTTTTTCAGAGTTTTTCATTGCCACACGCTTTGGCACAAGCTCGCCAAAGATCAAAGTGAAGTACGAGAGCAATATTGTTATAATCACGACCGAGATCGTGCTTATCGTTTTCTCAGAAATGCCAATTCCTGTCTTCATAATAAGTCCAGTAAGCTGCGAGGAAAAGTTGTCTGCGGCGAACGCACTTCCCAAAAAACCCGAAAGCGTTATTGCGACCTGTATCGTTGCAAGAAATTTTGACGGCTGCGATGTGAGACAAACAAGCCGCTTAGCTTTACGGTCGCCCTCATTAGCCATTTTTGCCATTTTCTGATCGTTCATAGATATGACCGCTATCTCAGTTGCCGCAAAAATAGCGTTCAGCAGGATAAGTATTATCTGCAATGCAATTTGTTTCATATAATTATATTTCCTTTCTCAATTCAAATTAAACAGTTGATAAAAACACAAAAAGACATAACTCGCCTATTCGATTAGATGGCGAAATATGTCCCGATCAAAGCTATTTGATTCAGAAAAGAATGCGGCAATGCTACTGCAATAGTTGCAGTTATCATTATCATTGTCACTATCGTCCATTTTGGCTTTTAGCCCCCTTTCAAATGTATTGATGATATTATACACTATTTTCTTTTGTTTGTCAAGTGGTGTTTAATATTTTTATATAATTTAAGTATTGCATTACAAATACAAGTCCGTTTTATTGTACTCTTATCAATCTATCACGATATACTCTATTATTTGAAGCATTATATTTTGAGTCATCGAATCGACAAGATACAGCTCCTCCAGTGTCGAATATCCGCCGATCTGCTCGCGAACCGACACTATCTGCTCAGCCAATTCGTGTGATATTTTCAAGCTATCGGCAATTTCATCAGCATTTGCATAGTTGATATGCACCTCACGCGGCGAATCGTCCTCGAATTCAGGTTCGGAAACTTCTGATTCCGGCGGTGCAGTCGTTGTGATCTCTCGCGTGGTTGTGTTTTTAACGGCAGTTGTGGTAATTTTTGTAGTCGTCACTATCGTTGTAGTAAACGGTATGTAGTCAGAATTTGAAACGAAAACGTTTTCTGCCAGCAGTTTGATGGTCGATTCGCCAATGCCGCTGATCTGTTCAAGCTCTTTTAGATCATGTATAATTCCAACTTCTGTGCGATAATCTATAATTTTTTGTGCGATCACCTCGCCAATGCCGTTAATTTCGCAAAGCTGATCCACTGTTGCCAAATTTATATCTATCGGGAAGTGCGTTTCTTCTATCGAAACTTTCGTTGTAACGGGCTTGCTGTCGAAAATTTCGGTATCAGCTTCCGTGACATCGGGCGCTTTGTAGTATATTTCCGCCTTTTCATCTTCGGTATCTAAAAGCCATGCAGCGGCGAAAACCACGATAAACACAGCAATTATTATCACAAAATACAGCTCCGTCGCCAGTGGCTTTCTGCCGGTTTGTTTATCTTTCTCCTCAAAATCGTTTTCGCTGTTCATTATTTCACCCGCTTTTTGGATATTATTTTTTTTATTATAACATAATTTTTGGGTGAATGCAAGAGGCTGACCAGAAGATCATCACTTTTTCATGTTCACTTGTCAATGATAATGTACACTGACCCGAATCATCTCCTTTCCGATTTTTCAAACAAAAAACGGTCAAGCTTTTTTCAAAACTTGACCGTCACATTAATATATTCATTTCTTCATCTTCTGTTTGCTCACTATCTTCACTTACGATATGGAAATCGTCCACACCAGGGATAACTCCGAGCGTTCTTCCGTTATCAAAAACGCAATGCACAGTGCCGATATCATCGACGTGATCGACCTTGCCAAACGTCCCCGACTCAACAGGGAACGGGTCATCGTTCATTTGGTCAAGACAGATACGAGTTCCTTCCGGATATCTCTGTCGCAGCCTTTCAACGTTTTCTTTATTGTAATACATTTCACATTCCTCCTGTCAAATTTATTTTCTCATCTGTTAATACAGCCTCCGCCACATTGGGATCACCACCTCTCTTAAAAAACAAAAAGCCGATCCTATTGGTTTCTCTGTTTTAAGAGATACCAACAAAATCGGCAGATCCAATAAATTTGTATTGAAAACTTTGTGAAAGTTCTTTTATATACAAATCGGCAGGCTTAGAGCAAAATATACTCAAAGTCTGCCGTTTTGTTTGACGATGTTTAATTGTTGAGGGTTCAGATCCTTTTTTTACGAAAAAGCATCTACGATTTTACACCTGAAATTTTTACCCTCAAAACGCAAAAAAGCTCGTAAATACGAGCTTTTCGAGGTGTGCATCTATTTTATTGCACAAGTATGGCGGAGACGGAGAGATTCGAACTCTCGAGCCTAGTTAAAGGCTAACGCATTTCGAGTGCGCCCCGTTATGACCACTTCGATACGTCTCCATAGAACTTTATATATTATACCATGTAAAAACACATTTGTCAAGGGTCTGTGTCAGATTTAACATTTTGTTAAAAACTATGAGCGCGCAATTGCGTTTGTGTACTAATTGTACAAATCAAAGCTGGAAATCGTCGCGTTATATGTGCAAGTCTACAAAACTAAAAAACTTTGCGGAAAAGTGTTGACAAAGGGGCAAAATAAGTGTATAATATACAAGTCGGTTGACGAGGAAAATCTCAGAAAGCGACACTAAATATGGCGGTATAGCTCAGTTGGCTAGAGCACTTGGTTCATACCCAGGGTGTCACCGGTTCAAATCCAGTTACCGCCACTTGATGGCCCGTTGGTCAAGCGGTTAAGACACCGCCCTTTCACGGCGGAATCATGGGTTCAATTCCCGTACGGGTCACCATTACGCAATCCCACAGATGGCTTAAAATAGCCGTTTGTGGGTTTTCTTTTTTCTAAAAATCAGGCTTTGGCACTTGTTTGGCACTTATTATCTTTTAACTATTAATTTGGGTATCCGCAGAGCTTTCGCTCTGCGGTACTTTTTTTGCTCATAATGCCAGCACCTGCTGCTCGGTCTCAGTTTCGGTATCGTCCTTGGCAGGACTTTCTTCCTCCGTGCCTATATCGTTTGTGAAGCTCAGCGCATTGCTTATTGCATCGCAGTTGCGAGCCTTAGCTTCCTGAAACATATGAGAATACAGATTCAAGGTAGTTCCTACGACGCTGTGTCCCATATCCGAGGATACCGCTACAACGTCTACGCCTTCAAATATAAGCAGGCTTGCATGGAGATGTCGCAGTGAGTGGATATTCTTGAACGGCACTCCGATACGCTCACAGTAGCCTTTCAGCCACTCGAACGGTGTCTGCGGATTCATAGGTGCTCCGTTCCATTTTGTGAACAGCCTGTCATGGTCTTCCCACTTGGTGCCGAGCTGTGCAGCTTCTGCCTCCTGTTCAGCTTTGAAATGTTTGAGCAAGTTCATTATAGAGACTGGCATCTTGGACACTCGCTTTGACTTCCTTGTTTTCGTAGTATCAGTATAAATGCCCTTCTCAGCTGTATACTGTGATGTTCGGCGGACGTGGATAATGTTATTTTCAAAGTCGATGTCTTTCCATTCAGGTCCCAGCATTTCACTACGTTGGTAACCACTGTATATTGCAAGCAGCAGGTAGACCTGATACTTCATCGGCTCGCTTCTCAGGTTCTCATACAGCTTCTTCACCTCATCAATGGTGTAAATCTGCTTTTCGTCCTGTTCCTGTTTCGGCACATATACTCGCCTGCAAGGGTTGTCCGTCAGCATTCCCATGCGTATAGCATAGCTGAATACGTCACTGATAAAGCTCAGGTGATGCACTGCCGTTTTCCTCGACAGCGGCTTACCTGTGTTCATATTCTTGCCGTTGACAAGCATATCTGTCACGAACTTCTGAATATCACGAGCAGTTATATTATCAAGCCGCTTGTGACCTATGGCAGGATAGACACGCTTGGTGAGCTGTTTCATTCGTGCGTATGAGGTCGGTCTGAGATTGACTTTGGCATATTCCTCAAACCACTGCTCTGCGAATTTCTCGAACTTGACAGCAGATGTTATCTGTCCCCTCTTGCATTCTTCCTCGAACAGGACAGCCTGTCGAGTGAGTTCCTTTTCGATTTGCTTCGGTGTCATACCCGGCTCAGGCTTGTAGCTCCTGAACTGATTCCGCTGCTTGCCGTCTACACCATAGCCGCATGACACTCTTATCTGGTACGTTCCCTCGGAACGCTTTCTGATTGTCGCCATATATTAAAACCTCCGTTTCAAAACTATGGCACATTTCCTCCACCGACATTATACCACAGCTCTACGGAAATGTCTATCAGAAATGCGCCGTTCGTGTTAAAAATCTACTTTACTGATAAAATCGCTCATGCTGTTTCTCCACGGAAGTATCTCAGGAAAAGCTCCTTGTTGATGAGATACTTCTTGCCTGCCATGATGTGAGGTACTTGGTCATTGATGCACATCTGACGGACTCTGTATTCGGTCAGCCCTTCCACAAGAGCTGCCGCCTCCTTTATGGTCAGCATTACGATTTTAGTTTCTGTTTTGTTTTCAACCATTCAATCATACTCCTTCTCATTGTCTTGTTCATGTTTCCTATGTGATTTGAATTGTTCATTTTAAAGATTCCTTTCGATTTAGATTTGGGCATCAGCCCATGTGTATTCCGAGTGCTTCCTTGCGCTCTCGCTCCTCTGCAAGTGCCTTTCTGTCAACGTTCTCACGAGCGTACTCGGTATCGTCGGCAGGCTCGTCCTCGATTATCGAAGCCATAGTTGCAACGCCGTCGACAATGCTATCAATACCGACTGCGAGATCACTATCCACTTGACTGCTTTTGATCTTAGCTTGTGCTTGTATTCGTCGAGCTCTTTCAGTTTCGAGCCATATTCCTCGCTCAACTTCCCAGCCTGTGAGGACAGGTCCGCTGTTGCTTTCTCCAGTTGAGCCGTCGCTGTTTCCGACAGTTCTTCTGCTTGATTCAGCAGCTCCCGACAGGTCGCTATGGTATCTCTCTGCTCGGAGCGGACTGTTTTCAGCACCTGTTCTGTATCCGCTTTCGTCGCCAGCACCGAGAGTCTGGTGAGTATTTCCAGCTGCTCCTGCGACATCAGCTTGTTCAATTCTATCAGTGCTCTCCAGTTGGAATCGAGCACCACCACTGTTGGCTGAGTGTCCGCCGCTGCTGACAATTCCTTGTCGTACATCTGCTGCAATTCTTCTTGTTTTGAATTCATACTCCATATTCTCCTTTCGATAACGTTCGCCGTGCAGCTTGTTGTCACGGCATCTTCTGCCATTAGGACAAGTATAGGTAATATACTTTCGGTTGTCCTCCCACCGCACATCGTAGCCCTGCTGCTTCATTAAGTAGCAGAATTGCTTCTTTGTCTTTGCCTGTTTCATCACCTGATTGATGACGTTCATCAGCTCCCACTTGAAGCTCTCGCCGCGCTTAGCTGACCTGTACTCGCTGTCGGAGAGGTAGTCCCTGTTCATTTTCTTCTTGGGGGTGTCAAGCACATGAACTCTGTACCTCTGACAGATCTCATCGCTGAGTTTCATCAGCTTCTCGACTGAATCCTTATTGGAATGGTACTTCTTCCCGTCTTCGAAGCTGACAGAGTTCATCACCAAGTGACTGTGGATATGCTCACGGTCAATATGAGTAGCGACTACAACTTCATATTTGTTGAAGGCTTTCTCTGCAAGTTTAACCGCTATCTTGTGTGCAAGTTCAGGCTCGATTTCGTATCCGCTCGGGAAGCTCTGCACCAGATGATAGTAGAGCCGTCCGTCGTTCTTGTGATATAGAGTCTTGGTCGCGGTCATTTCATCGAGTGCAGTTTCGGGCGAGCAGTTGACTCCGGTCACGAAACGCTTGTCCTCTGAGACTGTTTTCTCCTTTCGGCTGACGTATGCGAGGACATTCCTCATGCCGCCAGCGGTCTGAGTTTTGTTGTTTATGAAATGGATGATAGGCACTATCTCACCTCCTTGGCTATGTCGCAAACGGCTTGGGTGACAGCCTTGTGCTGCTCAATAAGCACGTCCAGTCTGACCGAGTGGAGCCGTCCTTCATGAGCCAGCATTGCTATCTGATTTAGGTTACGACCGATAGCTTTCTGCTGCTTTGCGACCTCGTTCAATCCGTCAGCCACGATGATTTTCTTATCGAGTGCCGACCTGAGAACGAAGTCACTGAGGGACAGCTTGTATCGCTGAGCCTTGTTGTGTATCCGCTCATACTCGTCATCGGTACAGCGGATAGTAATCGTTCGATTGCGTTTTCTCATTGTATCACCTTCCTTTCTTTGTGCGATTTTTGAGAGGGGGTTCGGGGTTCGCCCCGGCCAGCAAGCGTTCGGTGGACTGCCGAATGCGATGCTGGCATTTCATACCACCGCTACTAATACTACTCCGTCAGCGGTAGTTTTCTCCCTATGCCAATGCCGCCCACACTCGCTCGACGTTGCGCCACAATCGCTTTTGTGGGCATAAGTGGGATAACTACCCGATTTCTGTATCGGCGGCAAAAACGGGCGTTTTTGTGCGTTGTTTTACCGTCACTCGAGAGCGTTATGCCGTCACCCTGAATCACAAATGCCGTCACCCTCAGTTTTACCATCACCCTGCTCAAACAAAGGTAAATAGACATTTTCTGAGTTTCGGGTGCCGGCATGGTCAGCAATTTCTATCCACAGCAGGCTTCCGTTTTTACTGTCACCCGACTGGTCATAAACGAGTTCAAGTATTCGCGAGCCGTGACTTCTGCGCATACTGAATTGCACTCCGTACACTTTTAATTCTTCGGTGTGCTGAACAAGATTTCTCGTTATCCAGTTGGGAGCATACTCGCGACCGAAACGTTTGTACATCAGCTTGCAGAGTTCAGTTGCAAAACCTGTGAAGCGTTTTTCATCGACCATGAGATCATGTATGGCAAAAGAGAAAAAATCTGGCTTACGCTCAGGCACAACATCTACCACATTCCACCTGTGATTTGTAAACTCTAAGTTCAATTCGAGATGTTCAATGTCACGACCTGCACAATGGAGTTTTGCTTTTTTGTTGCCGCGCTTTTCTTCGATCATCACCACGATACCGTCAACGCTTCCGATGATACCAGTCGAACCCGACACCATATTGAACGGATCGTTGTCATAACACTTGCGTGTATGATGAACGACTAGTATTGCAACCTTTAGCTTGTCCGCAAGCGTTTTCAGTACAGAGAGCTCCTTGTAGTCTGAGCCATAGTTGACATCAGTGCTGCATCTGACTTTCTGCAACGTATCAATAACTATGGCCTTCAAATTCGGAAGCTCCTGTTTACTCTTTTCAAGCTCTTCTTCAAGACCGTTGCCGATTGACTTCGCTTCGATTGCGAAGTTGAGATTCTCACATGGTTCGTCTGTGAGCTCGTATATCCTGTTCTGTAAGCGCAGGAGGTTGTCCTCAAGACTGAGATAAAATACCTGACCTGTATTTGTATCGTGCTTGAGGAACTGCTCGCCGTTAGCAACTGACAAACACAAATCAAGTGCTAACCACGACTTTCCTATCTTCGGTGCTCCTGCAAGGATATACAGACCGGGATACATCATTTTGTAGATGATGTACTCCTGCTTTTCCAGCGGAGTCGTTATTATGTACTCGCTGTTGTAAATTGTTAATTCGTTTCCTATAAAACCATCTCCTTCTTTTCTCGGACACAGCTGACAGCTTTTTTCGTTACGGGTAACTGCTCGTAAGAAATATTTGTGTTGGCTGTGCCGGGCGGATTCCTACACTCCACAAATAAAAAATGTGGGAGCAGTATCCTTTTATGCAAATTGACCTGTTTTTGCATATGATATTTGCTCCTAAAAGTTCAACTCCGAAATACAATAATATTTTAATGAGAACTGACCTTTTCTTATCAAAACTTAGCATTGACCGCTAAGCGCATAGAATAGAGCTTCGCAGCCATTTTAACTCAAAACTGTTATGATGACAGTTTTGAATCAAAAAAGTGCATTTCGGAATAAAAATGTGGGAGCAGTGTCCTTTTTGCATTTTGAACTGTTTTGGGCACATATTTCAGACACATCACGAATGGGTAAGTGCAAAAGTGCGCAATACATCACGGACCTGCTGCAAACTCACAGTGGTATCCGCCGCACTCTTGCCTGACCGAATCAGAAGCCACCCGACTGCACATCGGACTCATAGACAACCTAAATGCTCGGCTGCCTTGGCACACTCCCATTGCCTGCGACGGTTTTATCACGCTCGGACTGTGGCTGAGTGTAAGTATCCGTTCCCGACTTTCAGCGCTTTCTTCACATCTGTGCTGTGTGAAACCAGAGATGTTATCGCTCGCCTTACGGGTCATCGCGCATCTCTGGGCTGGTACGGCTCACCACCCCACCATCGGAAACAACGTAACTCCTGATCCCATATTCAGTTGTCAAGTTGCTGTCCAAGTCCGAAGACTCTTCCTCAGTTTCAATCATAACAGACTTTTCTCAGAGAATAAATGCGAAATGAAACTCAAAAGATTTTTTGCACTTTCATTTAAAAAGACTATCTTTTCAACATGATATGTGCTATAATAGTGGTAACCTATCTTTGGAGGCAAAACTTATGTATCTGAGCCGTGGACTGTACGTTTTCCCAAATAAAAATACTATCAGGCGCTTTATGTACGATGGTGATGAGGCAACTGAACTGCCTGAGATAACTTTTGAACAGCAGCTGATAGACTTTCTTGAGATCGAACTGACGCCGTTCAACAGACTTCTTGATAAGCTGAAAGCATACACCAAGGAGAACACGACTCCTGATGAACTTTTGAGCGTTTGTCGAGCTGTTGGATATACCGCTGAGAGCTTTTGTCAGGAAGAACCTGTGTACAGCTTTCTGCTGTGTACAAAGCTGTATGTTGACAGTTATGATATATCAAGTTATGAAGAACTTTTTGCGTATAAGGATCACGCTGTTGAAATGCTGCGAGATATGGTACACACTCAAAACATTTTCTTCACTATCGCCGATGCGTATTGCAGATTTGAAGGCACACATGAGGAGAAGACTACTAAAGTATTCTTAGGCAGGGAAACAATTTTCAAGTGCCAATTTGAACAAGTCATTGCTCATACAGATGTCAGCACGGAAATGTTTCAGATGACAAGACCTAAGCTGCCATACAGCAGAGGTTACCGCTTTGACAATCTGCCTGCTTATATATGGTATATCTTCCTGCACGCAATGGAGTTCGACACGAGCTTCAGCCAATGCGACTACTGCGGACACTTTTTCAAGCCAAAGACAAAGAAAAAGACCCGATACTGTGATCGGGTCAGGACTGAGGACGGACGCACCTGTAAGCAGATAGGTCCGCAGCAGATTTATAAATTCAGGCTTCAGCACAACGAACTTCTAACTGATTATGACAGAGCTATCAATCGCAATTATCGTCGAGTGGAGCGGTACGAACTAAAGCTCGGCGACGAAAAGCAGGGCAAGGACTTATCCTATAACGATTATGCGGACTGGCTCAGGGAGCTTCATTCGGCAAGGATAGCTTTCATGTCAGGGGAGTTGTCGGAGGAAGAGTTCAAGGAGGCTATTCATCAGCTTGATTAAGACATCAATGATTGTCAATAAAAGTCGCGATTCGGCTAATAATAGGCGATTTATATGTTTCAGGTTGCATTTTTTAAGCGATTGTGTTATAATATAAAATGGATGTTTGTAATTTTGCCCGTTTCGTTATAGTTAAACATTTTCTACGAGGTGAATATAGTGGCTAAAATAGACCCTACATTTATACTTTATGCTTGTGATATTCTTGCTGAAACTGGTAGTGGATTAAGCGGTATGAAAATCGCTGAGTACAGCAATTCATATGCTATAAAATATAACAGGGTTATTCCACATGGAAGTTATCCTTTTAATGCTCCTAATAAAAGAACAGCACTAAGGGAAAACCTTAATGTCTTTGATAAACCAGAGCAGTTCACAATAATTAAAGAACTATGCGAATTACTACCTTCAACTAATGAGAAAGTTAAAGAGCTTAAATCCAAGCTGTTCATAAGATACGGAACATTAGCTTCAGAAAAGATAAGTCAAACAGAACTTATCCAAAAGACTAAACATTGGCTTTCTGATTATCCAACTGCTTTAAAGCAATACGAAAACGCTTTAACAAAGTTTGAAGGTGGCATTTTTGAAAGAAATACTCTTGATGATTTACGTTTATCATTTGAATTGCTTGTTAAGGAATTAGTTGGAAACAATAAAAGCCTCGAAAACCAAATTCCGGAAATATGTCGTATTCTCGACAAAGCCGGCATCTCAACAGAACTAAAAAATATGGTTCAGAAGATCATTGATTACTATACAAAGTATCAAAATAGTCATGTAAAGCATAATGACTTAGTAAACAGTAATGAAATGGAATACGTCATCGAGCTTACAAGTGTTATTATGAAGTTCTTGATAAAAGCAAACACATAGTAAAAAATTAATTATTAGGAGAATAGTTATGGGCAATTCAAGCAAAGAAACAGCAAGAGAAAAGCTCTCTGAGCTGATTGAGCGATATAACAATACACTCAGAGGTAAAGATCACAAAGACATCAGTGAAGAAACTATTCGTACCTGGCTTAATGAATTGCTTGCTATTTTCGGTTGGGATGTTCAGAATACTGCTCAGGTACTTCAAGAACGTGTATTAAGTGGTCAGCAAGTGAAAAAACTCCGTGAAATCAGCTCAACACACAAAAAGCCAGATTACACTCTGATGAACGGGACTAATATCAAATCATTCTTGGATGCCAAATCTCTGGATGTAAATATATTTACCAGTAAGGAAACCGCTTTCCAAATTCGCTCATACGGTTGGTCAGCACAGTCTCCATGTGCTTTTGTATCAAACTTTGAGCAGTTCGTAATCTATGATACTCGATTTGTTCCGTCGCCTGATCAGAGTGCAGATATGGGAACAAAACAGTATTCAATTGATGAGTACCTTGAAAACTTTGATATACTCTATGAACATCTATGGCATGATAATATATGCTCCAACCGTCTTGAACAGCTTTACAAGACAAAAGCTATCGAGGGCAATAATCAGCTCGACAGCAACTTTATGCTCATGCTGTCAGAATTTAGAATTAAGCTCGCCAAAAGACTGGTAGAGCTTAACCCCGATGTTATAAACAACGATTCGCTGCTCAATTATTATGTTCAGGTAATTCTTGACCGTATCATTTTCATAAGGGTATGCGAGTCGAAAGAAATAGAAAAGCACGAAAAGCTAAAGCATTTTCTTTCTGATGAAAACGGCTTTTGGAATTCATTCAAAAACAGCTGTTACATGGAGTTCTATGACCATTATGACGGAGCTATGTTCAAGCGTGACGAATTATTCCAGAGCCTTAATATCGACAATGATGTTTTTGCCGAGTTCGTAAATGGTTTGTATTATCCTTTCCCGTATCGTTTTGACGTAATCCCTGTTAAGGTTATTGCTAACATCTATGAGGAATTTCTTGGTAAACGGATTGTAATTAACAACGGTAAAATAGTGGAAGTTACAAAATCCGAATACGTTAAGACTAACGGAGCAGTCTGCACTCCTGAGCATATTGTAGATATGATATGTAAGCAGACAGTTGATTTATCTTCTGTAAAATCAATAGAGGACATCTTCAAAATAAAGGTGTTTGATCCTTGCTGCGGATCAGGTGTGTTTGCTGTGTCCGTTTATGAATTGCTTACGAAGAAGATGATAGCAATCCTCAGTTCCGATGAAAGTGAACGGAGCAAGTACAGCGATTATTTCTATGTGCAGGACGAAAGCTATATGCTTACCATAGAAGGCAGACGAGCTATTGTCACTAATTGTATTCATGGCATAGACTGTGATGAAGCTGCCATAGAAGTAACCAAGATGTCATTAGCTCTGAAAATCGTTGACGGCAACAATCCTTTAGCTTGGAATGGTATCGGTGCATTCGGTGAGAAGATACTCCGTGATATAGACGGAAATATAAAGCTCGGAAACACGTTGGTAAGTACAGATAATCATATTCCGGCAAAGTATATTGCGGAAATCAAGCCTTTTGATATAAAAATTGCCTTTGCTGATGTTTTCGGTAAAAACAATGGTTTTTCCTATGTGATAGGCAATCCACCTTACGTTGAAACAAAGCATTTTAAGGCTGCCCAGCCGTTGATGCACGATTATTTAAGCACAAAGTATAGTGCTTTTGAAGGTAAAGCCGATCTCTCTGTACTGTTCATCGAGAAGTGTATTAGTTTGCTTACTCCGAACGGAAAACTCGGATTTATAATTCAGAGACGTTGGTTCAAAACTGATTACGGGCGTTCTATCCGTACTCTGATCAATGAAGGAAAATACCTTGAAAAACTGATTGACTTCAAGGCAACAGATATTTTCAAAGGCAGAATCACCTATGTTTCGATCATGGTTCTTTCAAAAAAGAAAAATGATAGTGTCCAGTACTTCTTTATGCCTTCGGAAGCTGAGGATATAAAGACTATATTTGAAAATAGTGAAGATAACGGAGATTTTGAAACTTGCGACTTCGCTTTATTGCCCATAAAAACAGGAACAGAAAGCTGGTCTTATGACAACTATCAGATTGAAGAGATTAAAAAGAGGCTTTCTCAGACTTGTGGTGTCCTGGGAGATTATCCGAAGTTAGCTGTAAAGGACGGTATTCAGGCTCTTTGGAAAAAGATGTATCACTTGACCAACTGCCGTGTAGACGGTAAATATATCATCGGAAAGAACGGATTTAAAGAAACAGTAAAAGTCGAAAAAGATTCTGTGAAGGCAGTCATATATAACCGAGAGTTCTATCCTTTCAAGAAAGTTGAACCTGACGCTTATTGTGTTTTCCCATATGAAGGGGCAAACAATGAAATTATTCCTTTTCCGGAGCTGAAAGAGAAATATCCGCTGTTAGCTGAATACCTGTCAACAAATAAACAGCGGATCACCGAGCAGGTTGAGTGCTATGAAGGTGATTTGTGGCATAGATTTACCCGTGAACACAACCATACACTATATAATGTGGATAAGATCATTATTCCGATGACCGCAAGAGATACGATTGCTACATTCATCAACGATAAAGGTCTGTATATGGATAATGCGAATGTGTGGTTCATTACTGTCAAGGGTGCATCTGCCGACCTTATGAAAGCTATCACCTGCATCATCAATTCAACAATATTCACGGTTCTTGGCAAATCGGGAGCTAATCCTCAAAGTGGCGGATACTATAAGTTTAACAAGCAATTCCTGATGCCTATTCCTTTTCCTATTGAAGCAGTTACGGAAAAAGCTGAATGTGTAGCGAAACTTGCAAAATACTATTCTGAGATTTCCGAATTACAGGAACAGTATTTATCAGCTACTTTCAATACCAAAGAGATCATAGCAGGACAGCTCAGACAGTTATGGGCAGAACTTGATGATATTTGCTATGCCCTTTATAAAGTAACAGCTCAGGAAAAACAGCAGATTATCAACATGGGACGAACGGTAAGCCGTATCGACCTTCTGAATGGAGTTAAGTGATATGAACGTAAAACAGCTTGTAAATAAGTTGCTTAAAATATCAGGCGATGTTACAAGCATCGAGAAGGCATTGGTTTACTCTTTTGCTGATAAAATCGCTGTTGATACTAATAAGAGTCAGTGGTTGAAGAACTACTTATCAGATATTGATTATTCTATTGTAGATAAGGTCAATCAGATCACAGAGAGTAAGCTGACATTAAATGAACTTATCGCTATTTTTGAGATGCTCGTTCCTCAAAGTGAAAAGAAGGAAAAAGGTGTAGTATACACTCCTGAAATAATAACAAGATATATTGTCAGCAACACGCTTAACTGTGATAGTGTTCCTACCGTACTTGATCCTTCCTGTGGCTGTGGAGCTTTTCTTGTTACAGCTGCTGAATATATGCACGAAAGGTATGGCATTCCTTATTCTGAGATAATATCCTCATATCTATATGGCGTTGATATAGACAGTAACGCAATAGATAGAATCAAGTCTTTGCTATCCTTGATTGTTCTCATGAACGGCGAAGAAGAAAAGTGCAGCTTTAACTTTATATGTGCCGATACGCTTGATAAGGAAACGTATGATAGACTTCATAAAATGCACAAGAACGGATTCGATTGCGTAGTAGGCAATCCCCCGTATGTTCGTAATAAAAACATGAGCGAAGACACAAAATGTCATCTGACTAATTGGGTATCATCATCAGTCGGAAATGTTGATTTATACATTCCTTTCTTTGAGATAGGTATTAAACTGCTTTCTGATAACGGCAGGCTCGGTTATATCTCACCGAACAGTTATCTGCAAGGTGTAAACGGGAGAAGTCTCAGAAAGTATCTCTCTGCTGAACAGCATCAGCTCGAAATCATAGATTTCAGGGATAGTCAGGTCTTTGAAAATGTTACAAGCTATACTTGCATAACTCTGATAGACAAGTCTATCAAAACGGATGCAATCAAGTATTTTAGGTTAAATGAAACCAATACATTAGAAAAGCATACTTTCTCTGAGTATCATTATATAGATTTCCCTGATGGTAAACCGTGGAGAATGCGAGAAAGCGGTATAGATGAGATCATACACAAGCTCGAATCAGCTGGCACGCCTCTCTCTCATTGGAAAATCCGTAATGGTCTTGCAACTTTAAAGAACGATCTTTACTTCTTTTCACCTGTAAAAGAAGATGCCAAATATTATTACCGGGAATATAACGGAAAATCCTATAAGATAGAAAAGGATATTTGCATTAAGGTCGCAAAACCAAACATAATCAAAAGTGAAGCAGAATTAGAACAGAAAATGGAAATAGCTATTTTCCCGTATACTCACACGGATAGTACCTATCAGCTTATTGAAGAAAATGTTTTCAAATCTTCTTTTCCTGAAGCATATGGTTTTCTTACCGAATATAAATCAATATTGCTTAACAGAGATAAGGGACATGGAAATTATCCTGCCTGGTATGCGTATGGAAGAACTCAGGGCATGAATAATTTCGGAAAGAAACTGCTTATCCCATATATAAGTGGAAGTCCAGTTGCTGTTCTATCCTTAGATCCCGATGTTTTATTCTATTGCGGATATGCTCTGCTCTCTGAGGACGTTGAGGAACTGAAAATACTTAAAGTATTCCTTGAATCAGAAGCGTTCTGGTACTATATCTTCCATACAAGCAAGCCATACTCTAAGGGATATATGGCTTTTGCAAAGAATTACATCGTGAATTTTACTATTCCTGAGCTTTCTGAAAAGGAAAAGGCATATTTGTTGGAAACGCATACTCGTGAGGAATTAGACAAGTTTGTGTGGGGAAAATATAATAATATTAACGAAATATGAGGTGTTAACATGAACAATCTTTCAGATAAAATTAAAGAACTGAAAAAAGAAATAGTATCTGATTCTTATTCAATGTCTATAGGTGAGTTAATAAGCTTATATAATGATGAAGAACTTGACATTCATCCCAGATTTCAGCGCCTTTTTCGTTGGTCATCATATCAAAAAACACGTTTTATTGAATCGATACTATTAAATATCCCGATTCCTCCTATCTTTGTTTCTCAAAATGAAGAAGGGGTATGGGATGTAATTGATGGTGTACAGCGTTTATCTACTATTTTTCAGTTTGTAGGAAAACTAAAGGACCAATATGGAAATACCGTTGATAAGCTTGTATTAGAAGGAACTAAAGCACTTCCAGAGCTTGAGGGATTATATTGGGAAGCTGATTCACCATTCGAATCTGTTTTGCCCAAAGATGTTAAACTGGATTTTAAACGATCGAGAATTGTTGTAAATATTGTTAAAAAGGAAAGCGATACAAGCGCAAAATACGAGCTGTTCCAAAGATTGAATACAGGCGGATCAAATCTAAGTGATCAAGAAGTTAGAAATTGTCTGATGATAATGAGCAAACCTTCATTCTATGATTTTGTTGAAAAGCTCTCATTAAATGAAGATTTTATTGAAACTACTCCCATATCCAATAGATTAGTTGATGAACAATATCGTATGGAATTAATCACAAGATATTTGATAGCAGCCAATTGTGATTTATCAAATGTCAGAAAAGAATATAAAGACTTAGCACCGCTACTTGACGAAAAAATATTAGAATTGGGTGATAGCAACCAGTTTAATTACGAAATTCAAGAATACATATTTAATTCCGTTTTCAAAATAATAAAATCTTTAGATCAGATTAATTGTGAAGATGTATTCAAAAAATATATGAATGGCAGATTCTCTGGTCCTGTTTTATCAGCTGCATTTTTAACAATAACAGTAGGAATCGCCAATGCTTTGCAAAATAGTGATGGCATTACAGAAGATTTCACAAAAATTGCAGAACTGATAAAAGGGTTACATGAACAGAACATTTTCTATACATATACTCGTGCAGGTATAAGAGCAGTTGACAGATTTGAAACATTGACTTCTTTTGGAAAGGAGTATTTCAGTGGGAAATCTAAAGGACTGTGATAATTAATTGACAAAATAGATCAAGAGCTATCCTGGCGAAAAAAGGAATTAACACAGTTACGATTTATTGTGTCTACCGCTTCGCCTGAGAATGAATTGACTATTCTCCGATCAAGTATAGTGCTACTTTATGCTCATTGGGAAGGAATGGTTAAAAAGCTTTTATCTTTATACCTCGAACACATAGTAGATCAGAAGTTACATAACAATGAACTTAAACCCAATTTTTATGCCATGAGCTTATCATCTGAATTTGAGCAATTTAAAAGCACTAAAAAAGTATATCCTTATATTAATTTGACAAATACCATCCTAAATAGTACCAATAGTATTCCCCAGATTCAAAGTGATAAAATCATAGATACTAAAAGTAATCTGAATTCGGAATTATTTAAAGAGCTTATGGCATTATTGGATTTAGATTCATCTATACATGATACATCCTTCAATCTTATTGATGAAAGATTGTTAGCTCGCAGAAATGGTATTGCCCATGGAGAAAATAGGAAACGATTTCCTTTAGATAAAGAAGAATACTATGATATTCATGTAAGAATCGTTCAGATAATGGATGATTTAGCAACGCAGATTAAAGATTCAGCAATAAATAAAAGTTATCGAAAAGCACCTGATAACGAAACAGATTTGGTTTATAAAGAACAGACGGAGATGTCAATTCCAATAGGTTAAATAAATGATAAAGTCTTTCTACTTAAACTGTATGAAGGAGATGAACTAATGAAAAAATCAAAATATGTTTTTATTATTTTAGTTCTTGTATATGTAGCAATGGCTATACTTTATCCTTTCGATGTATTGAATATAGGTGAAAACTTACTATTTGCGCTGTCGTTTTCAGCTTTGCTTTTGTCAGCCAGCGACGTCATTAGCAAAATAGCAGGCTATCTATGTATTAGTAATACATATAATGCAGATTTAAAAATCACTATTGATTTTTTAGAATCAAAGATACAGTGCGGATTTACTCAAACCCGAACCATTAACGTTAGAAATGTAGCGGAAAACTGCAAGGAGCTATTGAAAAGGAAATACAAGTATTGTCATCCTGATGACTATGCACATAAAACAATAATAAAAGCACACAATATATTCTCTATGATACTGTTTATCATTGGAATAGCATCATTTATAATAGTTCCTTTCCTGAATCAAAATATTACTAATACAAAAACAACTTCATTAATAACTATTTTAGCTTTTGCGGCAATGTCATTAAGTCTATTTTTAGACGAATTAATTGATGAAAAGCAATCTGATATTAACAATCTGCTAAATGATAAACATTTAGCTATAAATGCGGAGTATTCCGATTTTAGATCGTATTTTGAATCAAATATGTATTACAGAAATGATTTGAAAGCAAATCAAGAGTTAATTGCTTCAATAATTGCAAATCAAAAAACGGCTGTACCCGAAAGCACAGCCGATAAATCTTAAATATAAACCATACACTCAAACACAGCTTCTCTCGCCATATAGACGAAGCAGTTCTCCAGACCGAGCATCTTCTCGGAATCACCGCTGAGAACAGCTTTCTGATAGCAACTATCGGTCTGCTTCCAAAGCTCAACCTGACGTGAGATAGCTTCACTGACTTTCCGTTCCATATCATCAAGATACTGCACGATCCTACCCTCATTGACGAGCCTGCGAAGCCTGTCAGGACAATGACTGTCAGAGAAATGAAGATGATACCTAATGAAGTCGGTGTGGTAGGTCTTGCTTTCCTCAATCTGAGTATCTACATTGAAGTGTGTGACGGTCACGGTATAAGTGTCCAATTGCCACAGAGAAACGTATTTCTTTTTCAGTGGATTATAGGTGGTCTGTTCACTTTTGTATCTGCTCATACCGCCCACCTCACTTTATGGGCTTTATCATTTCAAGGACAAGCTGTGCGCCGACCTTGAAGCCCTTGCGAAACTCATTGCGGTTGGCGAGATTATGCAGCTCAATGTCCGCTGACTGATATTCGTCAAGAATTTCAGTGCTGTCGGGATAGGCTTTTTTCAATTCGGCTTCTGCCTTGACGAGCCTGTCGAGTGCTGCCTTGTATGAACCGTCCACATCCTCAATTTCGGTCAGGTGGAACAGGTCATAGTCGTAAAGTTCATCGAGAATATTTTTCATTTTCGTGTCCTCCATATTATTTGGTTGATGTTCTTCTCAAAAGAAAATAACAGGAGTATGACCATAACGTTGTCCTTTGTCTGTCCTTTACAAGTTTCAAAAAGATAGAATAAAGGACAGCATAATAAAACGAGTTAAGGTTAAAAAATGCCGTAAATGCGGGCTATTTCCCATATCACGGCAGGTTAGAAAATGTGAAAAATTTAATTCGATTCCCGTACGGGTCATTTTATCAAACGCAGATGATTTTTATATCGTCTGCGTTTTTTGTTGCCGTAAGATCAATTGACGTAATTGTTGACAAAGGTTCACCGAGCTGAATTGCTCGAAGTGAATGATCAAGCAGGAGATAATGGCTACGTTTTGTTTGCCGGAAATGAGCCGGAGGATTACTATTATTCGATCGGCGGCGGGGTGCACATGGGCGAGAGCGCCGAGAAAACGGTCAAAAGAGAGGTGCTTGAAGAAACGGGCGTTGTCTACGCGGAACGCAGGAACTTCAAAGCAATAGTATGACATTCGGTGTGAAAGAAAATATAGCTTGGCTTCCGATAAAAGATCTGCATAAATACAAGGCGTTCCCGAGCTTTATGAAAGACTATCTGAGCAGGGAACACACTGGTATCGAGCATATCGTTACTGATGAGAGAAAATGATATAGTATATTATATATTGGCAGAAAAGTAAATTTAAAATATATTTTAGAGAGTGCAATAGCGTGGAGAAATATAATGATTTAGGTAAAACGATCTCGCATGTGATCGTTTTAAGTCACTAATCTGTTTGCTATGCTGACGCCGCACACTTGACTATCGCAGTAAAATGTGCTATAATGATTTTGTCAAATTGCAAAGTTATTTTGCTAAATGTAGTTAGCCTAAGCTAACGTAAACAATGCGTATCTGCAAAAAATCACGAGGTATCGTAAATATTAGCACTGCAAGTCGTACTTTTTTCTGCTGTACTTTCTTATGGTAATGTTTGCGGTCAAAAATGACGATCCGAACTGCTATTATATCTATCCAAAGGAATATACTGGTGATGCGGTGAAGCGCGGGTTAGCCGGCCGCGAGAAAGTCACAAAGAGGAGCAAACGCTTCATGATACCTTGTAAACTGAAAACGGAGATGTTCTAATGAGTAAAAAAATCAAGCCTGTGCTCAATGGCGCGGCGGAAACCATGCTCCAGAGCTTTTACGCTCGGGCGATGTACAGTAAAGATCCGAAACATAAATTTCATGACGCAAAAGCTGAGGAAATAGTTGCCAAACTTGACTATGATTTTAGCAATGCGCAGAATGACGCGGCGATGAGCGGAGGAGTTGTCGCGAGAACTATCGTTTTTGACGAGCTGGTCGGCGACTTTATAGCGAAAAATCCCGACTGCACGGTCGTAAACATCGCCTGCGGACTGGATACGCGCTTTTACCGTATGGATAATGGCAGAATAACTTGGTATAATCTGGACTTGCCCGAAACCATTGAAGTGCGCGACTCGCTCTACCATGAATCGGGCAGAGTATCGACCGTGGCTTGTTCGGCTTATGACCCCGAGTGGGCGCGGATGATCGAGAAGCGCGGCAAAATGCTCTTCGTCATCGAGGGGCTTTCGATGTACCTCACTGCCGAGCAGGTGCGCGATATGCTAGCGATAATACGCGATAATTTCGACAATGCGACAGTGATGATGGAGTGTCTGTGCCCGAAATTTGTCAAAAAAGAGAGCCTGGAGCGCTCGATTCAGGCAACGGGTGCGAAATTCAAATGGGGCGCGAACAGCTTCGACGACCTCGGCGAGGCGGGAAGAGGCTTTCGCCGTGTGAAGGACGACAATATCCTGCGCGGAATGTGGACGCTCAGCCCCGCGTACAAACTCGTGACGTGGATACCGATCATGAAGACTTTTGCGCAGAAAATTCTGGTATTTGAAAAAACGTGACCGGTATTAACCGTACTTGATAATTAGTGCTGATTGCTGTATGCCGAAACAGTCCATTTTTTTGTACACGTAAGCAACGCTTGACAATTCGCATTTGCGGTGTTATACTATTATGAGTGCATAGCGGTTTGCTGTTTGTACAAACTATTTCTAGCGGAGATGTAATTATGTGGTTTGTATACGCATTGCTTTCAGCCGTTTTCGCGGCGCTGACCTCTATACTTGCGAAGGTCGGAATCGACGGCGTTAATTCAAATCTCGCAACGGCGATACGCACTGTTGTGGTGGTCATGATGGCGTGGCTGATGGTGCTAATTACCCATTCTCAGGGCGGTATCTCGGAAATTGGCAGAAAAAGTTGGCTGTTTCTTGTGCTTTCGGGCTTGGCGACGGGCGCTTCGTGGCTCTGCTACTACAAGGCTATCCAGCTCGGCAGCGTTTCAAAGGTCGTGCCGATAGACAAGCTCAGCGTTGTCATCACACTTGTGCTCGCGTTTATCTTTCTACATGAGGAATTTACTGTTAAATCAGTAATTGGCTGTATACTTATAGCGGCAGGCACATTGCTCATGGTACTCTAAACTACCCAAAATTGATTACGATGATCAGGCTTGTGAGCTTGGAAAATCGCTGTAATTTTATATCATAGGAGCAGACATACTGCACAAAAGCAGTGCGTCTGCTATTTTTTATAGACTATGTAAATTTGTGCATTGACAAACGACCTGCATTATGTTATGATGTAATTAAGTTAGCATATGCAAACCAATTTGACAGAAAGGTAATAACATGAATTTTGAAATATTTCGCGGTATTCTCATACCGTTTCTCGGCACATCGCTCGGCGCGGCGTGCGTGTTTTTCATGCGCAAAACGCTGCATTTCGGCGTTCAGCGCGCGCTGACGGGTTTTGCGGCGGGCGTGATGACAGCCGCTTCGGTCTGGAGCCTGCTTATCCCCGCGATGGAGCAAGAAAGCGGCATGGGCAGGCTGGCGTTTATTCCCGCGGCGGTCGGCTTCTCGCTCGGCATACTTTTCTTGCTGACGTTAGACCATATCGTGCCACACCTGCATATGAATTCCACCGAGCCAGAGGGCAAACGCAGCCGTTTAAAGCGCACGACAATGCTCGTTCTCGCCGTCACTCTGCACAATATCCCCGAGGGTATGGCGGTCGGCGTGGTGTACGCGGGGCTGGCGACTGACAACGTCGCTATCAGCTCGGCGGGGGCGCTTGCGCTTTCGCTCGGTATCGCAATACAAAATTTCCCTGAGGGAGCGATAATCTCACTGCCGCTTCGCGCGGAGGGCATGAGCAAGCCGAAAGCGTTCGCCTGCGGGGTGCTGTCGGGCGTAGTTGAGCCGATCGGCGCGGTGATAACAGTACTGCTCGCCGCTCTGATATTGCCTGTTTTGCCGTATCTACTCAGCTTCGCGGCGGGCGCGATGATCTACGTCGTTGTCGAGGAGCTTATCCCCGAAATGTCCGAAAAGCCGCACTCAAATATCGGGACTGTCTTTTTCGCGGTCGGCTTCGTATTGATGATGTCGCTCGACGTTGCACTAAGCTGATTTGTGCATATTAAATAAAACTGTTGAGAAAATTAAGTACAGATTTGATAATTGTATCTAAAGTAAAAGTGTGCTATAATAGTTAAGGTGACGAAAACTTTTCTCAGTCTGCAAAATTTTTCGCCGCCAAGACCACGAAGGGAATGATTACAATGGGAAACAACAATACAAATTGGGGCTATGAAGCCGTATTTTACCAGATATATCCGCTCGGATTTTGCGGCGCGCCTTTTGAAAACGATGGCGTGCAGGAGCACCGCATCTTGAAAGTGCTCGACTGGGTGGATCATATAAAGGAGCTCGGCTGCAACGCAGTTTACTTTTCGCCCGTTTTTGAGTCGGACACACACGGCTACAACACCCGCGATTATTCGAAGATCGACTGCCGACTCGGCACGAACGAGGACTTCAAAAAGGTCTGCGACGCACTGCATGAGCAGGGAATAAAGGTCGTCCTCGACGGCGTTTTCAACCACGTCGGCAGGGGCTTTCCGCAGTTCCGCGACGTTGTCGAGAAGCGCTGGGATTCGCCCTATAAGGACTGGTTCAACATCAATTTCGATGGTAACAGCAACTACAACGACGGCCTGTGGTACGAGGGCTGGGAGGGTCATTACGACCTCGTCAAGCTTAACCTGCGCAATCCCGCTGTCGCTGACCATATTCTGAACGCCGTTAAGGGATGGATAGAAGAATTTGATATAGATGGTATTCGTCTGGACGTTGCCTACTGCCTTGATTTCGACTTCCTCAAGCGCCTGCGTTCGTTCACCGACAGCCTTAAAGAAGACTTTTTCCTCGTCGGCGAGCTGCTTCACGGCGATTACTCGCGCTGGGTAAATCCTGAAATGCTGCATTCTGCTACCAATTATGAGTGCTACAAGGGTCTGTACTCCAGCTTCAATTCGATGAATATGTTCGAGATCTGTCACTCGCTGAAAAACCGTTTCGGCCCTGAAAACTGGTGCCAGTACCGCGGAATGCACCTCCTCTGCTTCGCTGATAACCACGATGTTACCCGCGTCGCGAGCATCCTCACCGAGCCGCGCCACCTGCCGCTCATCTACACGCTGCTATTCGGAATGCCCGGAATTCCCTGCGTTTACTACGGCAGCGAGTGGGGCGCAAAGGCTGAGAAAAAGGATGGCGACCCCGCGCTTCGCCCCTCGTTCGATAAGCCCGAGAGCAACGAGCTTACCGCGCACATCGCCGCGCTCGCAAAAGCTCACCGCGAAACTAAGGCGCTCTGCTACGGCGACATCAAGATACCTGTTCTTACCAATAAGCAGTGCGTTCTCCAGCGCGATTTTGAGGGTCAGCGCGTGTTTGTCGCGATAAATGCCGACGATCAGCCGTTCACCGCGCATTTCGACGCAGGCTACGGACTTGCCGATGACCTCGTTACCGGCGAAACTCACGACTTTGGCGGCGGCAGTGAACTTGCTCCTTACTCCTCGCATATTTGGCTCTGCAAGTAAAGTGTACAGATTATTGTACAGATAATTCGCTTGCTTTTTAGTACAAATATCTGTACAATTGAAAGCACGGTTGTGCACTAGTACGAATTTCAGTACAGTTAATTTGGATTACAATAAGTCCAATAAATCGTACAATTAAATTGAAGCATAAAAATAACCGCAGTCGATGAAAAACTGCGGTTATTGCTTTTATATAAGAATATGAACTTAGTCTACAGTCTCCAGACCCTCTGCCTTGAACGCCTGACGGAGGTCGTCAATGAGGTCTTTCTTGTCCTCGATACCGATAGCTACGCGGTAGAATCCGCCGTGGAATTCCTGCGGATAGAGGTACATTCTCTCGTCGTCCTCGCCGAGGAACACGATAAGGCTGGCGTCATGTCCCAGCGATACAGCCGATGTGAAAATATTAAGATGAGTTACGACTCTGTTGTAGAGATCGTGCTCGCCCTTCAGACCAAATGAAAGCACACCACCGAAGCCGTTCTTCATCTGCTTTACAGCAAGCTCGTGACCCTTATGGCTCTTCAGACCGGGGTACGCAACGAAGCTTACGCAAGGCTGCTTCTCGAGCCACTCGGCGATGGCGAGCGCGTTGTCGTTGTGCACCTGCATTCTCAGCGGGAAAGTTACCGCGCCGCGCATGATGAGCCATGCGTTGAACGGGCTGATAACGCCGCCAATATTTACCTGTGCCTGATAGCGGATCTTGTCCATGTCCTCGTGGTTGCCGATTATTGCGCCGCCCATCGAGTCGCCGTGACCGTTGATGTATTTGGTAAGGCTTTCCACAACAAAGTCAACGCCGTACTCCAGCGGACGGGTGTTGTAGGGCGAAGAGAACGTGTTGTCCGCCGAAACGAGAATACCGTGCTCGTGCGCCAGCTTTACGATTCCTTCGATGTCGCAGATGCAGAGGGTCGGGTTGCCGGGAGTCTCAAAATGGATAAGCTTGGTATTCGGTTTAATTGCTGCCTTTACCTTTTCGAGGTCTGTGCAGTCAACTATCGAGGTTTCGATGCCCCATTTTTCAGTCCAAAGCTCGTTGAAAATGCGGTAAGTGGCGATATATGTAACGGTGGAGAAGATAACGTGGTCGCCCTTTTTCAGCTTGGTGAAGAAAAGCGCGGAAAGCGCCGCAACGCCGCTCGCCAGAACTACGCAGTCCTCGCCGCCCTCAAGATTAGCGATCTTTTTCTCCAGCAGACCCTGATTTACGCCACCGTTGCGGGTGTAGATCTTGTCCTCGGAAGCCGACCAGTTCATGGTAGAAGGGTCGTAGGGAAGCAGGAAGCTGTTCGCCATGTTGATAGCAGGCTCTATAGCGCCCGTGCCGGGATCAGGCTCGTTGCCGACGTGGATAGCGCGGGTGGTGAAGCTCAGCCCATCGTAATTGTGTACTTTTTTTTCGCTCATATTTTTTCGTCCTTTCGCGTGTTTTTTGTAAAATTCGTAATAAACCAAATTATATTATATCATACTATCCCGCTATGTTTGTAAAGTTTTTCTGAATTTTACCCAAAGCTTGCCGCACAATTTTCCTTTTGCTTGACATACTGCCGTGCTTGTGATACAATTATTATTAAAATTTGAAAGCTGGTGCGTGCTATGAAAATGAAGAAAATTCGCGGTATTGTGGAGAATGCCCGCGCGGCGGCGCTGTATTTTGAAGTTTTTCCGCCCGAGGAACGTGCGCTGTGGCTTTTTCCTCGCGATAGAGAGCTTAGACCCCGCTGACGATAATTACGACGAACGTGTAAAGCGCCGTGATTTTTACCTGCGCGGCGGTCTTTTGCCGATGGGCATGAACGTTCAGGAGGGAAGCGTGGTCTACGAACTGCTCGGATGCGGCGGAAAGGTTGCGGCGGAGGAATACAGCGCCCTTATCGCCGAATACCTTGGCAAGACGGTTTTCAGAGGCGTAACGATGCGGATCTTGCCACCCGAAAAATAGCTTATTTATAAGGTATACCTTAGGCACATTTTTCCTCTTAACACAGATCTGTCATTTGTTTGATACCATAATTTCAGATTACGGCGGCGAAAAATTTGTAAAAAGGGGTTCACATTCGCGAAAAAATGTGGTATAATAAAACTAAGTAAATGTGCGCGGTCGGCGACCCTCCGCGTGGAAAGGAAAGTAAAGATGACAAAATATATTGGCGCAAAATGCTCGGTCTGCGGCGAAATGTTCAAAGACGGCGACGACATAGTCGTGTGCCCCGACTGCGGCACGCCTTACCATCGCGCCTGCTGGGATAAAAATGGCGAGTGCATAAACCACGAGTTGCATGAGTCAGGCATGAGCTGGAGCGAAAAGATGGAAAACGAAAGGCTCGAAGCCGCCTCACACGGCGAACCGATACGCTGCATACGCTGCGGGACCGAAAACGACCCCGGCACGATGTTCTGCGTTGAGTGCGGAATGCCGCTCGCGCAGGGCAGGAACGACGCGCGTCCCTTCAACGGCACGCAGGCTCAGTCCGACCAGTCCGAAGAACAACCGAACCAGAACGGCTTCTTCAATTACAGCCAGCCGAACGCCGACGCGCAGAGCGGGCAGGATCAGCAAAACCAGCAGGGCTTCTCGAACGGTTTCAATTTCGGCATACCCGTTCAGCCCGTTAAGCTCACCGAAGAGTCAGACATAGACGGCATACGTTTGGGCGATTTCTTCGATTACGCGGGCAGACGCTCGCTCTCGTTGATCGCAAACTTCGTGAAATTTGCCAAGACAGGCTCGAAAACTTCGATGAATATAGCGGCGCTTTTCTTCCCGCAGTACTATTTCTTTTACCGCAAAATGTATAAAAAGGGAATTTTGTTCATGCTGCTATGGTTTCTGACGGCTATTCCCACCTTGATACTTTACGGTCAGTCGGGCGTGCTGGGCATGGTCTTCTTCAATATGCCTTTCAATATCAAGTCGCAGGCGTTCCTCAACATTTGCAACGTCGCCCAAATAGCCGCGACGCTCATGGGCATATTCGCCTGCCTGTACGCCAATTACTGGTATTACAAACAGGCACGGAACGACATTCAGAATATCCGCTCGCAGACCGACTTATCGGAGAACGAGATTCGCGCAAAGATAGCGCAGTCAGGCGGAACATCGTGGGCTAAGGTGATAATCGCGGGCGTTTCCGCAGTGGCAGTGAGCCTTGTTTTTCTGCTCGTGCTGACGATATTGTTCTGAGTTAACAAAAAATTTACGAATACCGCCGCGCCCGCTCTTGACAAGTTGGCGCGGTTTTGTTATAATAATATTGCTGTCTTTATGTGCAGCCGGCGGTTTTCCGCTGACCCTTGCTCGCAAATGCGGGCTTAATATCCACAAGGAGGTGTCATTTAAAATGGCGAAGATCAATGAAAAGTACGAAGCAGTAGTAGTATTCAGCTCTAAGAGCGGCGAAGAGAACGTTAAGGCTCTTACCGAAAAGTTCGATGAACTTATCAAGGCAAATGCAACTGACGTTACTATGAACGACTGGGGCAAGAGAAAGCTTGCTTACGAGATCAACTACGAGGCAGAGGGTAACTACGTTCTCTGGAACTTTACTTCCGTAACTTCTTTCCCTGCTGAGCTCGAGCGTGTACTCGGTATCACCGACGGCGTTCTGCGTTTCCTCGTTACTGTACAGTAAGTCGGTAACATTTAGGGAAAAACCTGCTCTTTGCGCCGCGCGCAGAGGGCCGAGAAAGGAAGATAGATCATGCTGAATAAAGTTATTCTCATGGGCAGAATCACGCGCGATCTGGAGCTTAAAACTACTCCGAGCGGCGTTTCCGTGCTCACATTCTCTATTGCGGTAGACCGCAGCTTTGTCCGCCAGGGTGAAGAACGTCAGGCTGATTTCATCACCTGCGTAGCATGGCGCCAGCAGGCAGAGTTTATAAATCGCTATTTCGGCAAAGGCAGAATGATCGCCGTAGTCGGAAATCTCCGTACCCGCACCTATGATGATAAAAACGGTACTAAACATTACGTTACCGAGGTCTATGTAGACGAAGCTTCGTTTACAGGCGAGCCTAAGCAGCAGGGCGGTTACCAGGGCGGTTATCAGCAGCAGCCCTCTTACCAGCAGAATAACAGCTATCAGGGTTCTTATCAGCAGCAGCCTGCGCCGCAGCAGAATAATTATCAGAGCGGCAGACCCCAGCCCGATGATCCTATGAATATCGGCGATATTCAGGACTTCGAGGTATTCAGCGACGATGGCGTTCCTTTCTGACAAATTGTTGCATTTAAATTAATTGGTATTTCCGGTTAGGAGGATTGACATGGAAAGAAATTCAAGACCTATGAAGAGAGGCCGCAAGAAGGTTTGTATGTTCTGCGTAGACAGAGCTGAAAAGATCGATTATAAGGATATTGCTAAGCTCAGAAAGTGCATGACCGAAAGAGGAAAGATCCTTCCTCGCAGAGTTACCGGTACTTGCGCTTACCACCAGAGAGAGCTTACTTCGGCTATCAAGAGAGCGCGTCACCTTGCTCTGCTGCCTTACGTTGCAGACTAATTGCGCTATAAATTTATTTTAGCTAACAAAGGTATCCGATATGATGCGGATACCTTTTTGTTCTATAAATTTTTTCCTGCTGCTTGAAATATTACAGAAAATGTGGTATTATATTATTACCGACTTAAAAACTGACCGCTCGCTCATCTGCGGGCTTCGGCAAAATAAATGCTGAGAGGTGTAAACATGAAACAGGAGTTTGATTACAACGAATTTGATAAAAATTTTCCGCTGGGCGAAAGTTTTGAACTTCCCTGCATCCCCGCTAGGGACGTGGTGGTGCTGCCCGGCGAGGAAACTAATATAGATGTCGCGCGCCGCAGGACCGTTTATTCGGTAAAACGCGCTCTTAAAAACGACGGTTACGTCTTTATAACTATGCAGAAAGACTTTCTGGAGGAAAAGCCTTCCGCCGCCGACCTCTGCCATGTGGGCACTATCGCCTATGTGAAACAGGCGGTGGAAACTAATGGCAGCGTGTACCGCTGCTACATCATCGGCTGCGCACGCGCTGAGCTGGAGGAATTTTCTGCTGTGGGTGCCGGATTTTCCGCAACAGCCCGCCGCGTGCTCGATTATGAGGAGGATCCTCTCAACGAGCACCAGATACAGGCGATAATGCACGAAGTTCTCGACAGCTTCAGCGAGCTGCTCGACGCTATGAATAAGCCGCTTTCCGATGAAGAACGCGCAGTTTTCGCGATAAGAGACCCGTATGAGCTTTACGAAACGCTTGTCCAGCTGCCGAATATATCGCCTGTTAATCGTCAGGAGCTTCATGAGCTGCCCTCATGCGGCGAAAAGCTGATGAAGCTTGCCGAGGTGCTCGCTTCTGAGGCTGATATTGTACGTCTGGAAGCTCAGGTGCACGCTAAGGTGCATGAGTCGATAAATCAGGGTCAGCGCGATTATTATATCCGTGAGCAGATACGCGTGCTGAAAGAAGAGCTTGGCGAGGACGACGATTATCAGTCGGACAGCGAGGAGTGCGCTGCTTACCGCGAAAAGCTCGCCGCTGTTCACAATATCTCTGATGACGCCCGCGCGCGCCTTGCGGAGGAGATCGAGCGCCTTGCCAAAACGCCCTCCTATTCGCAGGAGGCGGCTCTGCTGCGCTCTTATCTCGATGTATGCCTTTCACTGCCTTGGGATACCACTAGCGAGGATGTTACCGATATAGATTCGGCGGCGAAAATTCTCGATGAAGACCACTACGGTATCCGCAAAGTCAAGGATAGGATTCTTGAAAACATAGCCGTTCGCGAGCTTACGCCCGACGTTAAGGGACAGATAATCTGCCTTTCAGGCCCTCCGGGAGTCGGCAAGACCAGCGTGGCGAAGTCTATCGCCCGCGCACTCGGCAGAAAATTCGTCCGCGTTTCGCTCGGCGGCGTGCGCGATGAAAGCGATATTCGCGGCCATAGAAAGACCTACCTCGGCGCTATGCCCGGCAGGATAATCATGGCGCTGAAGCAGGCGGGAACTTCCAACCCCGTAATGCTGCTCGATGAGATAGATAAGATGGCGAACGATTTCCGCGGCGACCCCTCGTCCGCAATGCTCGAGGTGCTCGATTCTGAGCAGAACAGCCAGTTTCGCGACCACTATACCGAGATACCGTTCGACCTCAGCAACGTGCTTTTCATCACCACGGCGAACAACACCTCCGCAATATCCGCCCCGCTGCTCGACAGAATGGAGCTGATAGAGCTTTCCAGCTATACGCGCGAGGAGAAATTCCACATTGCGAAAGAGCACCTGCTGCCGAAACAGCTCAAAAAGCACGGCATAAAGGCTTCGCAGCTTCGCCTTGCCGACAGCGCTATCTACTCGCTGATCGACAGCTATACTCGCGAGGCGGGCGTGCGTACCCTCGAGCGCGAGATAGGTTCGCTCTGCCGCAAAGCCGCTAAAAAGCTCGTTACCGGCGAGAAAAAGGTCAGCATAAAGGCTGCCAATATCGAGGAGTACCTCGGTCACAAGAAATTTACCGACGATTATTTCTCCAAAAAGCCTGCGGTCGGCTGCGTAAACGGCCTTGCGTGGACAAGCGTAGGCGGAGTTATCCTGCCCGTTGAAGCCCTCATTCTCGACGGCAAGGGCAAGGTCACGCTTACAGGTTCGCTCGGCGACGTCATGAAAGAATCGGCAACGCTGGCTGTCAGCAACGCCCGCCGCCTTGCAAAGGCTTACGGCTACGACGCTGATTTTTACGAAAAAAAAGATATACATATCCACGCTCCCGAGGGCGCTGTTCCTAAGGACGGCCCTTCGGCAGGCGTTACGATGATAACCGCGCTGGTTTCCGCGCTCAGCGGTATAAAAGTGCGCTCAGACGTTGCGATGACGGGCGAGATAACCCTTACGGGCAAGGTTCTGCCGATAGGCGGTCTGCGCGAAAAGACCATGGCGGCGTACAAGGCTGGTATGCAGACGGTGATAATCCCGCAGGGCAATAAGGGTGACCTCGACGACGTTGACGAAAAGGTGCGCGAAGAGGTGCAGTTCGTGCTCGCTGATAAGATCGAGGACGTGCTCGCAGTAGCGCTGATGGCGGGTGAAAAGAGCGGCGCTGACGAAAAGCCCAAGAAAAGAAAGCCCCGCGCTAAGCGCTCTGAGCACACCGAGCCTGCCGAGCCGGCCGAAGCCGCCGAAACAGGGAGGGCGTAAACATGAATTTTTCTAAGGCTGAATTTCTCACATCTTTCGGCAAGCTTTCGCAAATGCCGCCCTCAGACCGCGGCGAGATATGCTTTTCGGGCAGGTCGAATGTGGGAAAATCTACGCTGATAAATAAGCTGCTGAACCGCAAATCCATAGCGCGAGTAAGCTCAGTGCCCGGCAAAACGGTCACGATCAACTTCTTCACGCTCGATAATATCTACCTTGTAGACTTGCCCGGCTACGGCTACGCAAAGGTCTCTAAGGGCGAAAAACGCGGCTGGAGCAACCTTATAGGCGGCTATCTTGAGGACGACCGCCGCGATCTCGAGCTTGTGATACAGCTTATAGATATGCGCCACGCCCCCAGCAGGGACGATCTGCAAATGATAAATTTCCTTATAGAAAGAGAGCTGCCTTTTATAATAGTATTCACCAAGGCGGACAAGCTGAACAAGCGCGAGAGGGAAGAGCGAATGGCGGCTTTCGCCGAAGAGATACCCTACTTCGAGGATATCACCTGCGTGCCTTTCTCGGCGGTAACGCTAGAGGGCGTAGAGCAGCTTCGCGGTATAATCGAGGAAGTATCGGAAGATTACGCCGACTTTCTCGAAAACGGCGCTTTGCTTGACGACGCAGAGGAAGATACTTCGGATACGTCAGAAGAGCCTGCCCAGCAGGAAAATACCGGCATTGACGCCGCGGGCTATCTTATCCCGAAAAACAGGAAGTAACTTATCAATGCAAAAACGCTTCGGTTTTCTAATGCCCGAAGCGTTTGCTTATTTGCCGACATCGACGCAGCATTTCGCCTGCATGGCGCGCCCAGCCGAGATGGTCTCAAGAGTGTCGCCAAGCTGAGTGAGCACAGCGCCCAGCAGGGCAAGCTCTTCATCGTCCAAGCGGCAGGCTATCGCGTTGGCGAGCGCGGTGACGGCGGCCGTGATCTCGCAGACGTTCACGTTAGCACCCCCGTTTATATAGTATGCTTTTCCGCCGCGCGCCGTTCGCCCTTGCAATTGCCGCGGAAATATGCTATACTATTTATAGGCAATACTGCACAAAGCCGCTAGGCGGTAGCTGTGCGGTGTTGTCTTAATGTATATTTGAAAGGACTGAGCACTTATGGCAGCACCGCTTGCCGAAAGAATACGCCCGAAAACGCTTGACGAAGTAGTGGGTCAGCGCGACCTGCTCGCCGAGGGCAGACCGCTGAGAAAGATAATCGACGGCGGCAAGATACCGAATATGATATTCTACGGCCCTTCGGGCGTGGGCAAGACCACCGTTGCGCGGATAATCGCCGAAAATACAAATATGATGCTGCACAAGCTCAACGGCACTTCCGCCTCCACCGCTGACATCAAGCAGGTGATAGCCGATTCGCACTCTATCTTCGGGTGCAGCGGCGTGCTGCTCTACCTCGACGAGATTCAGTACCTCAACAAAAAACAGCAGCAGTCGCTGCTCGAATACATCGAGGACGGCAGCATAACGCTCATCTCCTCCACCACCGAAAACCCGTATTTTTACGTCTATAACGCGATAATCAGCCGCTCTACCGTCTTTGAATTCAAGCCCGTCACCCCGCAGGAAGCCGTTCCCGCCATTCAGCGCGCTTTCAAATTTCTTGCCGACGAGTGGGGCTTGAAGCTTGCGCTGGAAGACGGCGTTTGCGAACATATCGCGAGCGGCTGCGGCGGCGATGTGCGAAAGTCGATAAATACCGTAGAGCTTTGCGTGCTTTCCGCCGATAACGATGGGCAGACTATCTCAGTTTCGCTTGAAAACGCGGCGGCGCTCACTCAGCGCAGCAATATGCGCTACGACCGCGGCGGCGACCAGCATTACGATATCCTCTCTGCTCTGCAAAAGTCTATCCGCGGTTCGGACGAAAACGCCGCACTGCACTACGCCGCGCGCCTTATTGAAGCGGGCGATATTATCTCGCTCTCGCGCCGTTTGCTCGTCATCGCGAGCGAGGATATTGGTCTTGCCTACCCGCAGGCGGCGAGCATCGTGAAATCCTGCGTTGACAGCGCCATGCAGCTGGGCTTGCCCGAAGCGCGCATACCCCTCGCCGAAGCGGTGATACTTCTCGCGACTGCGCCGAAATCAAACAGCGCCGAAGCCGCCATCGACGCCGCATTGCAGGATCTAAAGACCTGCGGAGCGCTCGATTTTCCTCGACAGCTTCAAAACAAACATTTCGACGGAGCGGAAGCGAAGGTCAAGGGTCAGCATTATCTGTATCCGCACGATTATCCTAACCACTGGGTAAAGCAGCAATATCTGCCCGACGCTTTGAAAGACCGCGTTTACTACAATTTTGGCGAAAACAAGAACGAGCAGGCGGCAAAAGCCTACTGGAGCAAGATAAAAAAGTGAATATAAACAACTCAAGCGCACCTGCCGAGCAACGGTAAGTGCGCTTTTTTACTGTACTAAAATATGTACTGCTGATTATAATTGTACATATATTTGTACTTATACGAAAGTTGAGATCATCTGCTTCCGGCAGTTTTCTGGCGAGTATTCCCACCTTTGCAGATTGCCCGCGCTGAGGAAATACCGCAGCTTTCGCGCCGTCGGCGGCGAGCTGAGTACGTCCACTATGCCGAGCTTTATCTTCATTTTTTCGGGTATCATCGCCTTGATGTTCACTATCGCCGACTGCCCCGCGTATACGTTTTCCTTAGGCTCGGCAAGCCCCGCCAGATTCGGCGCAAGCTCGATGAAAATGCCGTAGCTTTCTACCGAGCGCACTATCCCCGCGACCGTTTCGCCCGTGTGGAAAGCCGCGCAGTTTTCCTCCCAAGTGCCCAGCAGCTCTTTGTGCGAGAGGAATATCCTGCCTTCCTGTATATCTTTTACCACAGCGAAAATGTCCTGCCCGTTGTAAAAACGGTCGGCGGGGTGTGATATTCGCGAAACGGAGATCATGTCGATAGGTATCATCGAGGGCACGCCGCAGCCTATGTCTACGAAGGCGCCGAACGGCTCTAGGTGGGTCACCCGCGCGGGGATAATGTCGCCGCGGGTAAGGCGCGAAATGAAGTTCGCCATGCACTCCTCCTGAGCGGCGCGGCGCGAAAGCGTATAGAGGGGCGCGCCGTCCTCGCCGCGCGAAATGTCCTCTATTATGAAGCATACGGGACGGTTGACTTTTGATAATATGGCGATGTCGCGCGTAGTGCCCTCGGCTATACCGAGCGCCCCCTCTTCGCGCGGAATAATGCCGTGGGCGTTCGGTAAATCGACTATCAAGTCGTGCGCAGCGTCACAGAGTATCGCCGTAGCTTCGAGTATCGTGCGCTGTTCATACGCCTCGCGCAGCAGGCTCTCGGAATTTAAAATATCTCTGTTTCGGCGCGTTTGAAAAAGCTTTCCTTCGGGGTAGTATGGGTTCATTTTTGTTACCTCTTTCTGGCATTTTTGCGATAAAAAAATCGTTTTCCGCCAATGTTTTTTACGGTAACAAAAGCGTATTTTTTCGCTCAAGATCAGGCTCAAAACACGCCTTTTACCGCTTGTTTTAACTATATGCCGTACAAATCAGATTTATGAAATATGCAATAAATGTTCATACTTTTCCGTTTATGGTGCACAAAAAAAACAAAAATCTTTGAGCTGATTGTGCATGGTAACCAAAATTTTGGGCTTTCACTTGACATTTTGAGAAAAACGTGTTACAATAACGTAGTGATTTGTAATCAACTTGTAACTTTTAAGCTGGTTGGTTACAATTCGAGAATAAATCGTGACAAAACCGAATAAATTGTTCTATACGTTTTTTGGGACTTGTTTCAAAACGTAAAAAACCAACGAAAGGGTGTGTAAAGATCACGCTTTTGGCTCACCCCGAAAGCGCTAAGATCCGTATCATGACAAATTCAAAGACAGAGATTTCATTAACTAAAAAAGTTTTCGCAAAAATAGTTTCGGCTGTATCCGCTATGGCGCTCGCAGTTTCCCTCGCAGGCGCTGTTTCCGCTGAGGAGTATACCGAAAGCTATGACGCTTACGCTGATAATGGTACTGCGGCGGTTCAGTCGGCAGATGACGCAGCAGCTGCACAGTCCGCTGACGTAAAGGTCGCGGGCGCAGTTGCCGAAAAGCCTAAGCTCGATCAGGTAAAGCTGATAAGAGAGACCAAGTACAGCGACGCTACCCACCCCTATAACCGTCAGACCAGCGCTATCACCGTAAACTGGAACGCCGTAGACAACGCGCAGAAGTACGAAGTTTACATGAAGACCAAGCAGAAGGACGGAACTTACGGCACAAAGTGGAAGCTCATGGGGACTACTGCCGGCGAAACATCTTTCACCGTTACAGGTCTGAAAAGAAACTGGAGCTACGCTTTCAAGGTAAGAGCTAAAGCTTCGGGCTACAAGACCGGCAAGTGCTCTAAGGTGCAGAAGATCAATACCGCAAGGATCGACTATGACAGAGCGGGCTGGAAGGCGATGTGCCGTATAGTTTACCACGAAGTAGGCGGCATCAACGACTCTATGTGGGACGCTCCCATAGTTTACGTTTCCGACTGTGTTGTAAATCAGTATGAGGCTGCTAAGTATCTTAACGATTCGCTTTGGGCACCCTATTACAGAAGATACAGCTCTATTCAGGACATCATCTATCGCAGCGGCGGCTTCATGAGCGACGCAGGTCTTGCTTACGACGGCGCTACATACGGCAGAGTTACCGATAAGGTAAAGAAGGCTGTATACGGTGCGGTTTACGATAAGGTGACTGTAAGCGGTATAGATCACGACGACGGCGTTTACTACTGGTGCAACACCAGCTACCGCCCCAACAGCTACAAGGTAGCGTATTCCTACAAGATCCCTTGGGGATATTTCAACATCTGGACTGAATACTGGGGCTGATAACAAAACTATGAGAGGCGTTTTTTGCGCCTCTTTTTTATTGACCGCAAAACTTGACAATCTGCGATAAATGTAGTATAATTAGTAGGAATGTATTATAGCGCTTTGCGCGGAAAGAGGATACCCCTATGACGTTTGCAACCGCAGGCTTTGCCGATAAAAGTACCGCCCTGCAATATCTAAGAGAATATACGGCGGAGTATAAGCAGAAAAACGGCCACGCGCCGCTTTGCTACCTTCATTCTTTCGGCTGTCAGCAGAATGTGAGCGACGGTGAAAAGCTTAAAGGCGCGCTTACCCTAGCGGGCTACGGCTTTACCGAGATATACGACCGCGCTGCGCTGATAATCTTCAATACCTGCGCTGTCCGCGAAAACGCTGAGGACAAAGTATACGGCGTTATCGGTGGGCTGAAACATTTCAAAGAACAGCACCCCGAAACTATCATCGGCATTTGCGGCTGTATGGCGCAGGAGAAAAAGGCTGCCGACCACATAAAGTCTACTTACAGGCAGGTAGATCTCGTTTTCGGCACGTTCGCTTTCTCAAAGCTTTACGAAATGCTCGCCGAGGTGCTGAAAGAGAAAAAGCGCGTTTTCAATATCGAGGAAAACGCTTCCGAGATCGACGAGGATTTTTACCAGCTTCGCGAAAACAAATTCTCAGCATTCGTGCCGATAATGTACGGCTGCAATAATTTCTGCACCTACTGCATAGTGCCATACGTCCGCGGAAGAGAGCGCAGCCGCACCCCGCAGGCTGTTTACGACGAGGTGAAAAAGCTAGTCGGCGAAGGCTATAAGGAGATAATGCTGCTGGGTCAGAACGTAAATTCTTACAGCTACGGCTTTCCCGCGCTGCTGCGCAAGCTCAACGAGATAGAGGGCGATTTCCGCCTGCGCTTCATGAGCAGCCACCCAAAGGACGCGGGCAGCGACCTCATCGACGCGATACTAGAGTGCGATAAGGTCTGCAAGCACCTGCACCTGGCTCTGCAATCGGGCTGCGACAGAGTGCTCAAAGAGATGAACAGGCGCTACACCGCCGCCGACTACATGAAGATAGTAGATTACGCGCGCGGCAAAAAGCCGGATTTCTCATTCTCTACCGACCTGATAGTGGGCTTTCCGGGCGAGAGTTACGAGGAATTTTGCGAAACGAAAGAGTTTATCAAAAAGGTAAAATTCGACAATATCTACTCGTTCGTATACTCGCGCCGCAGCGGCACAAAAGCGGCGGAGATGCCCGACAATATCTCAGATAAGCAAAAGGGCTTGTGGCTGCGCGAACTGCTTTTAGAGCAGCGCGAAGTTTCGGAAAAATGGCTCTCGCGCTTTATAGGTAAAAAATGCCGCGTACTTGTCGATGGAAAAGGCAAGGAAGAAGGTATGCTCACGGGCAAAAATGACGAGAATATAATCGTGAACTTCCGCGGCGGGGAAGAGCTAATAGGCAATTTTGCCGATGTCGCAATTACAAACGCCATGAACTGGGCGCTGAAAGGCGAGCTTATCGGCTAAAATAAATTTAAACAGAAAATAATTTTTTAAGGAGTTTTTTATTATGACTATCATCGAACAGGCAAGAGCGCTCGGCGCAGCTATCCAGCAGGACGAAAGATACACCAGATACAACGAGGCTGCTCAGAAGAGCGATACCGATACCGCTATACAGAACAAGATCGGCGAATTCAATATGCTTCGCCAGCAGCTCAACGTAGAAATGTCGAAGCCCGATAAGGACGCCGACAAGATGACCGAGCTTGACAAGAATATCAGAGAGCTTTATGACGAGATAATGGCTATGCCCGCAATGGTAGAGTTCAATTCCGCTAAAGAAGATCTCGACAAGCTGCTCCAGAGCGTGAACTATATCATCACCTGCGCGGCTAACGGCGAAGACCCCATGACCTGCCCCGAAGAGCCCCCTCATTGCAGCGGAAGCTGCGCCAGCTGCGGCGGCTGCCACTGATACCGATAGATACGGAGCGTGACGTTTAGTATGCAGGAGATCGACGAAAGCAAGCTTTCACCGGGTATGCAGCAGTACATGGCTGTAAAAAAACAATATCCCAAGCATATAGTGCTTTACCGAATCGGCGATTTTTACGAGATGTTTTTCGATGACGCCATTACTGTATCGCGCGAGTTGCAGCTTGTGCTTACGGGTAAGGACTGCGGTCTGCCCGAGCGCGCGCCTATGTGCGGGATACCACACCACGCCGCCGATGTTTACATCAAAAAGCTGGTGGATAAAAATTTCATGGTGGCCGTGTGCGAGCAGACCGAAGACCCCGCTAAGGCGAAGGGTCTGGTAAAGCGCGAGGTGGTAAAGGTGCTGACTCCCGGCACTATCACCGACGGCGAGCTGCTTGACGAGGGCGCGAACAACTATATCTGCTCGTTTTACGCAAGAGCGGACGAGTGCGCGCTCTGCTTTGCCGACGTTTCAACCGGCGAGGCCAGACTTTACAGCTTTTCGGGCAAGCAGATGACCGACCGCGCCATAAGCGAGCTTTCGCGCTATATGCCATCTGAAATGCTTATAAATGAGGGCTTTCTGACGCTGAAAGACGTGAGCACGTTCGTAAGAAAAACGCTGAAAACCACCGTGCAGCTGCTGGACGAAAACGACTTTCTGCCCGATATACACGCTGACGAAGCGCTTTCGCAGTTTTCGGCAGATTCTTTCGACGAATTGGAGGTAAACCCCCTCTCGGTAGGCGCGTACGCCCTCTGCGGGCTTTTCGCCTATATACATTCCACGCAGCTCGCGCTGGTAAAGCGCTTTACAACGCTTATCAAAAACGACGGCGACCCCGCCATGACGATAGGCTTCACCGCGCGCAGAAATCTGGAGCTTACCGAAACGCTGCGCACTAAGGAGAAAAAAGGCTCGCTGCTTTGGGTGCTCGATAAGACCAAGACATCTATGGGCAAGCGCCTTATGAAAAAATACCTCGAGCAGCCGCTCATAAACCCCGCCGCGATAATCGAAAGGCTCGACGCGGTAGAGGCTTTTGTGAACGACCCCGTGCTGCTGGGCGAGATAACCGAGCAGCTCTCGGGCATATACGATATAGAGCGCCTTATGACGCGCGTAATGTATCAGACCGCCACCCCGCGCGACCTGAAATCGCTCTCGCTGACGGCGCTGAAACTGCCCGACCTCAAAAAGATGCTCGCGGAAGTGCCCGCTAAGCTGGTGGATAAGCTCAACCGCAAGATGTCTACCCTAGAACCTATCTCAAATCTGATAGAAAACGCGTTGGTAGACGACCCGCCCGCCGTGCTCAAAGACGGCGGAGTTATCCGCGAGGGCTATAATGAAGAGCTTGACGGTCTGCGAAATATCATTACCGGCGGCAAGGATATAATCGAGGACATAGAAAAGCGCGAGCGTGAAAAGACGGGAATAAAAAATCTGAAGATCGGCTACAACCGCGTTTTCGGATACTACATAGAAGTCACCCGCTCGAACTACGACCTTGTGCCCGATAATTATGTAAAGCGCCAAACGCTGAAAAACTGCGAGCGCTTTATAACCGAAGAGCTGAAAATAGCTGAGAACACGATCCTCGGCGCAAACGAGAAGATAGTAACGCTGGAAACGGAGATATTCTCCGAGATACGCAAGGCCGTGGCGGCGCGGCTGGAGCTGGTGCAGGACACCGCGGCTTCGATAGCGGCGGCAGACGTGCTTTGCTCATTCGCAAACATCGCCGTTGCCAATAATTACACAAAGCCCGACATCGCGATAGACGGCATAATAGACATCAAAAACGGCAGACACCCCGTGGTAGAGCTTATGCAGAGCGATGAGGTATTTGTGCCGAACGACACTTACCTAGACCTCACCGACAACAGAATGGTGATAATAACAGGCCCGAATATGTCGGGTAAGTCGACGTATATGCGGCAGACCGCGCTGATAACTCTCATGGCGCAGATAGGCTCTTTCGTGCCCGCCGACTACGCCAAGATCTCGGTAGTAGATCAGATATTCACGCGAATAGGCGCTTCCGACGACCTCACCAGCGGTCAGTCAACATTCATGGTAGAGATGAGCGAGGTGGCGGATATAGTAAAGCACGCCACAAAGCAGAGCCTTGTTATACTCGACGAGGTGGGCAGAGGTACTTCCACCTATGACGGCATAAGTATAGCGCGGGCTGTATGCGAGTATATATGCAATTCGCGCGGACTGGGCTGCAAGACGCTTTTCGCAACGCATTACCATGAGCTTATAGACCTTGAAGCGGGCATGAGCGGCGTGAAAAATTACTCGATAGCCGTAAAGCGCAAGGGCGACGATATAAAATTCCTGCGCAAGATAGTAGAGGGCGGCGCCGACGACAGCTTCGGTATAGAAGTAGCCAAGCTGGCGGGCCTGCCGCAGAAGATAATCGCCCGCGCAAAAACGCTGCTGGGCGAGATGGAGAGCGAGGATAAGAAAACGCGCCTCGCCGCCGCTGCCGCCGAAGCCGACCAGATCTCGTTCGAGGCGATAGGCGACACGGTGATACGCTCGAAGCTGAAGGAGACCAGCGCCGACGAAATGAACGAGCAGGAGCTTCGCAGCTTCGTAAAAGATCTGCAAAAATATATCTAAGGCGAGCCTGATCGCCTTTATCAGCGCCGATAGCGGCGTTTAGGAACGGAGGAAAAAATGGCGGCTATAAGTCTGCTGAAAAAAGAAGTTTACGAGCTGATAGCGGCGGGAGAAGTTATCGACCGACCCGCTTCGGTGATAAAAGAGCTGCTGGAAAACGCAGTTGACGCGGGCGCTGATTCTGTCACCGTCGAGATAAAAAACGGCGGCAGGACTTTTATGCGCGTTACCGATAACGGCAGCGGAATACCTTTTGACCAAGTGCCGACGGCATTTTTGCGCCACGCTACCAGCAAGGTCGCCGAGAAAGCCGACCTCGAAAAGATCAGCACATTGGGCTTCCGCGGGGAAGCGCTCGCTTCGATATGCGCGGTTTCAAAGACCGAGGTGCTCACCAAAACGCACGATTCTCAGCTTGGCACGCGCTACGTCATAAGCGGCGGCGAACAGCGGGAGTATGAAGCCGCAGGCTGCCCCGACGGCACGAGCGTTATCGTGCGCGATCTTTTCTACAACGTTCCCGCGCGGCTGAAATTCCTCAAAAAGGACGCTACCGAAGCCAACCGCATACAAGACCTGATGGGCAAGCTCGCCGTTTCTCACCCTGAGATCTCGGTGAAGCTCATCAAGGACAACGCGCAGGTATTCGTGACCGCGGGTGATGGCAAGCTTTACACAGCTGTATATTCCGTGTTCGGCAGAGAGTTCGCAAAGAGTATGCTCGAAGCGGACTATGCTTCCGAGGGCGTGAGCGTGCGCGGATTTGTTTCCAAACCGCTGACCTCTAAAAACAACCGCAAGTTCCAGATCTTCTATGTGAATGACAGATACATACGCTCCGAGGTCTGCTCGCAGGCGCTCGAGGAAGCGTACCGAAACAGCATAATGGTCGGCAGATTTCCCGCCTGCGTGCTGAATATACATATCGACCCCGATATGATAGACGTAAACGTGCACCCCGCAAAGACGGAGATACGTTTTTCCGACAACCGCTTTGTTTACAACGCCGTGTATTTCGCGGTGAAGCAGGCGCTTACCGAAAAGGACGTACCAACCCGCATGACCTTTGATAAGCGGCGCAATTTCGACCCCGAAAAGCTGTATGTAGAGCCTGAGGAAAGCAAGGCTGTGCAGATGGCTTTCGCTCCGCCGCGCACTGAGCGCGTGGAAAAGGCTGAAAAGCCCGTGCGGGAGCACACCGATGATCTTTTTTTAAGCTCGCTGGAAAGCCCCGCGCCGCAGGATAATGCGCAAAAGCCGCTTTGGAGCGGTGAACTGCCGCCCGCCGCGCCCGAGGAAGCGCCCGCGGAAAAGGCGGAGGATAGTAATGATCCGTATGACGATGACGCGTTTTTCCGGCTTTGTGAAAATTATAACGCTTCCTGCGCAGGAGATGGCGAAGCCAAGGCGAAGACAGAGCCTGAGCCTGCTGAAGATACAGAGCAGGATAACGTTGCCGATATTGCCGACATCGAGCCTAAAGATACCGACCTGCCGCAGAATTACGGCGAGGATACCGAGGCTGAAAGCAGCGGACTTTCAGAGGACTTCATGTTCGTAAAGACTTCTGATTTTGAGAAGCGCTACGACGTTCCGCAGCCCGCCGAAGAGCTGGCCGAGCCTGAGAAAAAGCCAGTGGTGGTCGGCGAGCTTTTCAAGACATACATTATCGCCCAGCGCGGAGATGAGATGCTGCTGATAGATAAGCACGCCGCTCACGAGCGCTACATTTTCGAGAACATAAAAAGCGACAGCCGCAATCTTTCGTCGCAAACGCTGCTAGAGCCGATAATGGTCATGCTCTCATACGATGAGTACGACGCGCTGGCGGCGAACACCGATAAGGCGGCGAAGCTGGGCTTTATAATAGAGCCGGACGTTGCGCCTACCGTGGCGGTGCTGGGTCTGCCGATGCTTCTGCGCGACGAGAACCCTACGGACATCGTTACCGAGATAGCGCACAAGCTTCTCATGAACGAGCGCGACCCCGCCCCCGAGCTTTACGACGACCTTTACCACACTATGGCGTGCAAAGCGGCGATAAAGGCGCACGACGACTCAAGCATACAAGAGCTGCAAAAGCTGGTGGACTCGATAGTAGACTGCGACATACGCTATTGCCCGCACGGCAGACCCGTTATGATAACCATGCCGAAGCGCGAGATTGAAAAGCAATTTAAGAGGATAGTTTGATTTTAAGGAGATGAACGATTTGCCCGAAAAAATACCGCTTTTGGTGATATGCGGCCCGACCGCTTCGGGCAAAACGCGCCTTGCCGTGGACTTAGCGCTCGCTTACGACGGCGAGGTAGTTTCGGCGGACTCTATGCAGATATACAAAGAGCTTTCCGTGATAACCGCTAAGGTAACGCCCGAGGAGATGCGCGGTGTTCCGCACCATTTGGTAGATTTTCTGCCGCCCGAAAAATCATTCTCGGTGGCGGATTACGTTCAGGCGGCGGGCGCGGCGATAGCCGATATACACGCGCGCGGCAAACTGCCGATAGTCTGTGGCGGCACGGGGCTTTACATCAGCTCGCTAGTGAAAAACGTGCAGTTCGATGACACGGGCGCTGACCACGAGCTTCGGCGAGAGCTGGAAAATTTCGCGCAGGAGCACGGCAAACACGCGCTTTGGGAACGGCTGAACACCATTGATCCCGAAGCGGCGGCGCAGATACACGAGAACAACCTGGTACGCGTAGTCCGCGCGATAGAGGTCTACGAAAAGACGGGGCTTACGCTCACCCAGCAAAAGATAAACAGTCTGCGGCAGGGAAGCCCTTACAACGCCTGCATTATCCAGATAGGCTTTCGCGATAGGGCGGAGCTTTACGAGCGGATAGATAGGCGCGTGGACGAGATGATGGAAAACGGTATGCTTGAAGAAGCGCGCCGCGTGTACGAAACATCAGACCCCGCGACAGCGCACCAGGCAATAGGCTATAAAGAGCTGATACCGTATCTGAAAGGCGAGGCGGAACTGGCAGACTGCGTTGAGAAAATAAAGCTTGAAACGCGCCACTACGCTAAGCGCCAGTTGACGTGGTTTCGCAGAATGGATAATGTTACCACGGTTTATGCAGAAAAATCAGAAGAATATAAAATTTTTTTTGAAAATGTGCAAAAGAGTATAGCCAAATCGGAAATAATGTGCTATAATAAAGAATAAGGCAAAGAATAAGACAACGTATTTTTTGCCCGCAGATAGAGAAAAACAAACTTACGCAACTTCAGGAGTGTATGAAAATGAACAGAAACTTAAATCTTCAGGACGTATTTCTTAATCAGGCAAGAAAGGAAAAAATACCCGTAACTATGTTCCTTATGAACGGCTATCAGTTCAAGGGAATGGTAAATGGCTTCGACAGCTATGTAGTTATCCTCGACTGCGAGGGCAAGCAGAACGTAGTTTACAAGCACGCTATATCCACCATCTGCCCCGCTCGCCAGATAAATATTCTCGAGCCTGCGGATATGTCGGCTGAATAAGGCGGATAAAGCTTTATGAGATCGGGCGTATTCAATAACATTACCGCCAAGGTCCTCATACTTCTGATAACCGCGCTGCTGCTGACAATGGTGGGCAGCCAGGCGTACCGCATACTTAACGACAGGCACGATACGCAGGAAGCGGTGCTTTACAGCATAAACGAAGACATAGATTTTCAGGGCGTGATAGTGCGCGACGAAACACCCGTTACATACAGCGGCGGGGGAGTGGTGAGCTACTCTTACTCCGACGGCAGCAAAGTATCTACGGGAAACGCCGTGGCGCAGATATTCGACTCGGAAGAGGCGGTATCGGCAGCGCGCAGGCTCGAACAGGTAGAGGAGGAGATAGCGCAGCTAAAACGCGCGCAAAATCCCGGCACTACCGATTACGTTCAGCCGGAATCTATAAGCGGTAAGATAGACGATTATTACAAACAGCTGCTCTCTTACAAAAACGAGGGCGAGTTTGAGAATTTCAGCGGCGTAAAAAGCGATATGTCGCTGGTAATGAATATCTACAACATAATATCGGGCATATCTTCGGATTACGATTCTAAGATAGCCGAGCTTCAGCAGGAGGAGATACAGCTGAAAAGCCAGACTGACAAGGCAAAGGACACGGTCACCGCGCCGCAGACGGGCTATTTCGTATCCTACTGCGATGGCTTTGAGGACAGGCTGAACAAGCAGAACGCCGAAAAGCTGGACGAAAGCGAGATAAACGATATTGTGAATTCGGCGGCAGCTCCGCAGGACAACACCAACTCGAACTACGTTGGCAAAATGTTTACTGATTACAGCTGCTATATTGTGGGCGTTATCGACACCGACAGCCGCGTCGCGCAGGACGCGAATTTGCAGCTTACGCTCGACTCTTCCGACACCGTTTACAACGTTACGGTAGAGTCGGTGAAAAAGGCGGACAGCGAAGGCAAGTCGGTAGTTGTGCTCTCTTGCGACAGCCTTGACGAGGCGCTTGTGGACAGAAGAGTGCAGTCGATGCAGCTTATATTTGATGAATATCAAGGTCTTAAAGTGCCCAGATCTGCCATAAGATTTCAGGGAGATCAGAAAGGCGTTTATGTCATACTCGGTCAGGACATCACGTTCAAGAAGATAGACGTGATCTACGAGGGCAGCGATTTCGTGCTCTCACGCAATACCTCAGACGAGGACTGCCTGCTGTTGTATGACCAGATTTTGTTGGAGGTGGTATCTGAACAAGATGTGCAGCGAAGTGAAAGCAGCAGCGGATCAGACATTTCCCGAGGTGCTTGAAAATATAAAGGAGATCCGCTACAATGTTGAAAATACCGCGGCAAAATACCGTGCCGGAGAGCCGGTAAGGATAATGGCGGTAACGAAAACGGTAGCACCCGAAAAGATAAATTTTGCGGTGAAAAACGGCTTTGACCTGCTTGGCGAAAACCGCGTTCAGGAATATCTTTCTAAGAAAGACTTTTACGACAGATCCGCAGAAGTACAATTTATCGGACACTTACAGACTAACAAGGTGAAGTACATAATCAACGAGGTGACGATGATACAGTCGGTAGACAGCCTAAAGCTTGCCGCCGAGATCGACCGCCTTGCTGCGAAAAACGGCAGAGTTATGAACGTGCTTCTTGAAGTGAACATCGGCGAAGAGGAGAGCAAGAGCGGCGTCAGCGCAAAGCAGCTGCTCGAGCTTGCGGAGCAGGCGGCCGAGCTGAAAAACATCAGCATAAAAGGCCTGATGGCCATACCGCCGCGCGGCGCTGATGAGAGCGTTTTCGCGCATATGCACGAACTGTTCCTCACGCTGAAAGAGAAAAATTTACCGCACGTCAGCATGGAAACACTTTCCATGGGAATGTCGGGCGATTACGAGCTGGCCATAAAGCACGGCTCAAATCTGGTAAGAATAGGAACAGGGCTTTTCGGAGCCAGAAATTATAATACGGAGGGGTAAATAAAATGAGTTTATGGGACGGCTTTAAAAGCATTTTTGTCGGCGAAGAGGACATAGAGCAGGAAAGCTATGAAACATACCGCCAGCCGCCGAAAAAAGAGCCTGCGCCGCGCGCCGAAATACCCGAGTACCGCGCTGAGCCCAGACCCGAGGATATACGCTACGAAGAGCCTGTAAGACCCGAGCCGGAGCCGCAGCCTGAGAGAGCAAGTACCCAGCGTACTGCGCCCAGACAGCAGCACCAGTCTGCCAATAACAGACAGAGCAGACAGACAAGCTCGGTGAGAAATGCCAATACAAGACAAAATTACAATAATAAGAGAGAGAAGGAAGTTGAAATGTCTACTACCGAACAGTCATCATTCGATCTGGTACTTGCAAGACCCAACAATTACAGAGATGTAAACGCCATCGGCGACGACCTGAACGCAGGAAAGACCGTTATTCTCAACCTTGAAATGGTAAAGCAGGAGGACGCTACCAGAATACTTGATTTTCTTTCGGGTGTAGCTTATGCTAACGATGACGAGATCAAGATGATGGCGCAGAAGACCTACGCTATCATGCCTGCGACCGTAAACTTCTCGGGCGTTGACTTAGTAAGCGAGCTGGAGAACAACGGTTACAATTTCTGATGAAAAAAACGCTCGCGTTTTTGGGGGATATTTCCGACGAGGACAGGATATTCGCAAACTCGGTTGCCGATAAAGTGCGTGCAGCGCAGGAGAGATACCGCGATTCATACACGTTTTTTCTCGGCGAGGGCAGGCAGGAGCTGGCGCGAAAGGTGTTGGCTTCGCAGCAGCATGAAAACTTCGCATTTTTCGGAGGATACGAGGGCGCAGACCGAAAGGTCTTGGGCATTTTCGGTGAATATTCGCTGCCGCAGACGGAAGATTTCCCTGTAAAGGCGCTTACATTTACATACAGCAAACGTGAAAAGCTTACCCACCGCGATTTTCTGGGGGCGCTGATGTCGATGAATGTTTCGCGCGAAACTGTTGGCGATATACTGGTGAACGAGGGCAGCACGACTGTTTTCCTGCTGGATACAGCCGCGGGCGAAGCTATGCGCACCATCACGAAGATCGGCAGGACGGTTGTTCAGATAAACGAAGGCTTTGACGAGGACAGCCTGCCTGTGCAGAAATTTTCTGAGATAACGGGCACGGTATCGTCGCTGCGGGCGGACTGCATAGTCGCGCTGGCGGCCAGGTGCTCGCGGACAAAGGCGGAACAGCTAATTTCGGCTGGAGCGGTGAGCGTGAAAGGTGTGCCGCTGACCGACGGAGCAAAAAAGCTTAGCGAGGGCGAAGGCTTTTCGGTGCGCGGTCACGGAAAGTATATATTTAGCAAAATTGGCGGAAGTACGAAAAAGGAAAGAACTTTTATAGAGTTAAAAAAATTCATTTAGGAGGCATTTATTATGTTGGAACCCGAAAAGATCAAAAGCAAAAGATTTGCTACCGTGAAAAACGGCTGCAATCCTGCCGAGGTTTCTTCATTTTTAGCGGAGATAGCTGACGAGATAGCAGCTTTGCAGTCCGCTAATGCAGACAGTGAGGAAAAAATTGTAAAATTAGTTGAGAAGATAAATCAGTACCGCGAGGACGAAGAAGCGATAAAGTCTGCAATGGTTTATGCCCAGAAAGAATCGAACAAGCTCATAAACGACGCTAAAGCGAAGGCACGAGACATGATAGAGTCGGCTAAGACCGAGCAGGTGCGCCTTTCGGAGCAGAGCGCTGCCGAGTGCGAAAAGATAATCGAGGAGCACAAGGCGAAGTGCGCTGAGCTGATACAGCAGCAGACCGAATCAACGCAGGCTGAGATCGTTGCGATACAGCAGGAGTACGACGACGAAAAGGCGTCGCTTGACGATCTCCGCGCGCAGGTGACCTATTTCAAGACTCAGCTTACCGAGCTTTACACCAAGCAGCTCGCGCTCATCATGGACATTCCGCAGATGGACAGCGACGAACTTGCCGAGTATGAAGAGGGCTACGACGAATACGCCGACGATGAATATGACGATTACGACGAAGAGTACGACTACGATGAGGAGTACGAGGATGAGTATGAAGAGCCAGCGGAAGACGAAAAGACCGCGGAGCAGAAGCATATCGACGAGGTGCTCAACACAGCTTCATTCGAGCCGATAATCCCCAAGCCCGATTCGGCAGACCTTCTTTTCGGTAAAAACACCAAGTAATATCAGGGCTTTGCGGAGAATATCTGCAAAGCCTTAGCTATACTGCGCGTGCCGCAGGGAAAGAGTTTTAATGTTAGTTATCTCACTTATCATCGCCGCAGTCATCGCGGCGGCAGACCAGCTCATAAAATACGCTGTAGTGCAAAATTTCGCGCTGGGCGATGTAAAAGAGCTTATACACGGCGTACTCAGCCTTACGCACATACGCAATACCGGCGCGGCGTGGAGCATGATGGCAGGCAAAACATGGTTTTTGATCGGTATGCCGCTCGTCATAATCGTGTTTGCGCTGGGCTTTATTTACAAAAACCGCCATGGCTCGAAGCTCGGGCTGATCTCTATGGCGATGGTTCTGGGCGGCGGCATCGGTAATCTTATCGACAGGATACGGCTGAAAGAGGTCGTGGACTACATCAGGACAGATTTTATAAATTTTCCGATATTTAACTTTGCAGACATTTGCGTCGTTATCGGCGCGGTACTGTTCTGCATTTACATAATATGTAGTGAAGAGTCCGAAAAAAAGGACAAAAAATCCGAACAGTCCGCAAAAGCGGACAGTAACGACGGCGTAGATATTGCAGATGGCGAGTGAAAGGCTGACGCTTGAGGCGGCGAACGAAGCCGCGGGTATGCGTATAGACAAGTGGCTCGCAATGCAGTTGCCTGAGCTTTCACGCTCACGGATTGAAGCACTGATAAGCGGCGGCGGCGTTGTCGTGAACGGCAAAAATCCCTCAAAAAGTTTGAAATTAAAGGGCGGCGAGCAGATAGAGCTTGAGATACCCGAGCCGCAGGAATTAGAAGTTTTGCCGCAGGATATTCCGATTGAGATAGTCTACGAGGACGACCAGCTTTTGGTAGTCAACAAGCCGAAAGGCATGGTGGTGCACCCCGCGCCTGGCAACCCCGACGGTACGCTCGTCAACGCGCTGCTGTACCACTGCAAGGGCAGGCTATCTTCGATAAACGGCATTATCCGCCCCGGAATAGTGCACCGGATCGACAAAATGACGAGCGGACTGCTGATGGTCGCGAAGACCGACGCGGCGCACCGCTGTTTGGCGGAGCAGATAAAGCAGCACAGCTTTACGCGCGAGTACATGGCAGTAGTCTGCGGAGCGTTTTCGCCCGAGAGCGGAACAATCAGCGCGCCGATCGGCAGAAGCAAGTACGACCGCAAAAAAATGTGCGTGACGGAGCATTGTGCAAAGCCCGCAGTGACGCACTACGAAACCATCGAGCGGCTGAAAGGCTGGTCGGTGATGCGCTTTCGGCTGGAAACTGGCAGAACGCACCAGATACGCGTGCACTGCGCCTACTCGGGTCACCCCGTGCTTGGCGACGAGGTGTACGGCAAGCCTTTCAAGGGCATAGAGGGGCAGTGTTTGCATGCAAAAAAGATCGGCTTTATCCACCCGAACGGGGAGTACATGGAGTTTGACAGCCCGCTGCCCGAATATTTTGAGGCGGTACTGCGAAACCTCAGAAAATAGGAGGAATCTTATTTGTTTGAAGATATTTCCAAAACCGTATTGATAACGGATATGGACGGCACATTCCTGCCCGCTAGCAAAGTGCCCACCCGCAAGTGCTTAGAAGCGGTAGAGCGTTTTGAGCTCGCGGGCGGCAGATTTTCCATCGCGACGGGCAGAGCCATACAGGCGGCGAACCAGTATTTCGGCATGGTGGAGGTAAACTGCCCGATAATCATGTGCAACGGCGGAATGGTCTACGATATAAAAAGCGGAGAGCACATCTACGATGTATTTTTGCCGCAGGACGTTCGCGGGCTGGTGAAAGAGATACTCGCCGCGAACCCAGAGATAGGCTGCGAGGTGCTGACGGCGAACGCCGTTTACGTCCCCGCTATGACGCCGATGGAGGCGCGCCACAACGAAATTTGCAAGGTAACGCCCGTGATATGCGGCGTTGACGAGATACCCGAAAGCGATTGGTACAAGGTGCTTTTCGCCGCTGACCCCGCTAAGCCCGAGATGATGAAAAAGCTGATAGCATTCGTCGAGGAAAAGGGCTACGGCGGAGTAGATTTCGTGCGCTCGAGTCTGGAGTATTACGAGATACTGCCTTTGAACATCTCAAAAGGCACGGCGCTCGGCGAACTGCGAAAGGCCTGCGGTATGCAGGATTACACTTTCGTTGCGGCGGGCGATTACAATAACGACATCGAACTTCTGCAAGCGGCTGACGTGGCGGTGTGCCCATCGAACGCGACGGAAGAAGTGAAAAAGGTCGCCGATATAGTCTTTGAGCAGTCCTGCGAGGAAGATTTTATAGCGGCGGTAATAGACTATATATTTAAAAAACTGGAAAAATAATATGTTATTTGGAGGTAAAAACATGGACGCTACTTTGAAAAAACAGCTTGAGATCACAGCCTGCAAGGTGCGAATGGGAATAATCGAGGGCGTGCACAGCGCCAAGTCGGGTCACCCTGGCGGCTCGCTTTCGATAGCCGACACGCTGACTTATCTTTATTTCGCAAAGATGAACGTGTACCCCGATAAGCCTGAAGAGCCGCAGAGAGACCGCCTTGTGCTCTCAAAGGGCCACACCGCACCCGCGCTTTACTCGACCCTAGCGCAGAGAGGATTTTTCCCCGAAGAGGAGCTGAAGAGCCTGCGTCACATCGGCGCTATGCTTCAGGGTCACCCCTGCATACACATTCCCGGCGTGGATATGTCTTCCGGCTCGCTCGGTCAGGGCATTTCGGCGGCTTGCGGAATGGCGCTTTCGGCTAAGGTCTCTTCCGACACTTACAAGGTCTACACCATTCTCGGCGACGGCGAGATCGAAGAGGGTCAGGTTTGGGAAGCGGCGATGTTCGCGGCGCACTACAAGCTCGACAACCTTGTTGCGATAGTTGACAACAACGGCCTGCAGATCGACGGAAAGATCGAGGACGTAATGTCCCCCTACCCGATAGTTGATAAATTTAAAGCTTTCGGCTGGCACGTTATCGAGATGGACGCGCACGATTTCGACTCCATCGAAGCGGCTTTCAACGAAGCGGAGAGCGTTTCGGGACAGCCCGTTGCGATAATCCAGAAGAGCGTTAAGGGCAAGGGCGTTTCGTTTATGGAAAATAATGTTTCATGGCACGGCTCTGCACCTAACGACGAGCAGTACGAGCAGGCAATGGGCGAGCTGAAAGCAGCGCTCGCGGCACTTGAGGCATAAAGAAAGGAACGGATAAAAATGGCAGAAGTTAAAAAGATTGCTACCAGAGAAAGCTACGGCAACGCGCTTGCAGAGCTTGGCGATAAGTACGAAAACCTTTACGTTCTCGATGCTGACCTTGCCGCGGCTACCAAAACAGGCATTTTCAAGAAAAAGTTTCCCGATAGATTTTTCGACTGCGGCATAGCTGAGGCTAACATGATGGGCGTTGCGGCAGGCATGGCGGCTACGGGCAAGATCCCCTTCGCCTCCACATTCGCGATGTTCGCGGCTGGCAGAGCTTTCGAGATCGTTAGAAACTCCATCGGCTACCCCCACTTGAACGTCAAGATCGGCGCTACTCACGCGGGCATTTCGGTCGGCGAGGACGGCGCTACACACCAGTGCAACGAGGACATCGCGCTGATGAGAACTATCCCCGGTATGACGATAATCAACCCCGCGGACGACGTTGAGGCGAAAGCTGCGGTAGAGGCGGCTATACTGCATGAGGGCCCCGTTTATATGCGCTTCGGCAGACTTGCGGCACCTGTTTTCAACGACGCTGACACATACAAATTCGAGCTAGGCAAGGGCATAAAGCTGCGCGAGGGAAGCGATATTTCGATAATCGCGACAGGACTGATGGTTTCCGAAGCTCTCAAGGCGGCTGAGATACTGGCGGCTGAGGGCGTTTCCGCCGAGGTCATCAATATCCACACCATCAAGCCGATCGACAAGGAGATAATCACCGCGACCGCCGCAAAGACCCGCAAGGTTCTGACGGTCGAGGAGCACAGCGTTATCGGTGGACTCGGCTCGGCAGTATGCGACGTGCTGGCTGAGACCTGCCCGACGAAGGTCGTAAAGATCGGCGTGAACGATGAGTTCGGTCACTCCGGCCCAGCTGTAAAACTGCTCGAAGAGTTCGGACTTTGTGCTGACAACATCGTGAAAACGGCTAAGGCAATGGTCTGATATACACATAAAAATTTTTAGCGGACGGTGAATGCTGTCCGCTTTTTTGTACACTTGCACTCTTTCATCGGCTGCGGGATACTATGTAATGAAAGGGGGCGGCAGCTTTGCGGTACGGAAAAGACAGGCGTTTCGGACGGCTGAGGGGCGTGATTTTGTGCATAGCGGCGGCGGCGGGGCTGATCTGCGCGGTTATCTATCTGCAAATGGTAAAACATATGAAAGAGATATGCGAGTACAAGGGTCGGCAGACGGCGAACGCACTGGTGGCGCGGGCAGTGGACGATTGTCTGCTGGGCGAAAACGGTGATTATTTGCAGATAGAGTACGCGGAGGACGGCGGGATAGCGGCGATAACGGCGGATACATACAGGATAAACGCGCTGGAAAACAGTCTGCGGCGGCAGATAAACGAGGAGTTTTCGCATATTGAGGACAACGAAATGGGTGTGCCGCTCGGAACGCTTAGCGGGATAACGGCGCTGAGCGGGCGGGGCGCGGAGGTGCGTATAAAGCTTCATCAGGTCGGCGCGGTGGACGTTTCGCTGAAAAGCGAGTTTGAGTCTGCGGGGATAAATCAGACTCGTCATTGTCTGAAAGTGGTAGTAAAGTCGGAACTTTCCGCGATACTGCCGGGGCACTCGACCGACATTACGGCGGAGGACGAATATTTGATAAGCGAAACGGTGATAGCGGGCGAACTGCCGCAGGGGCTTTGGAATACGGCAGATCTGCTCGAAAATTGACGTTTGTAAGCCGCCGCACTTGACATAACAGCGCAAATGTGTTATAATAAAAAATAATGCGTAATTATGTATAAGGAGAAGTTAATATATGGTATTTCTAGAAAATCTGAAATCACAGCTTGAAAGCTTTAGACCTAAAATAAAAGAGCTTCACGACGTTTTCGACATCGAAAACAGCAAGGAGCGCATACTCGAACTTCAGGAAAAGGCGGCAGAGCCAGGCTTTTGGGACGACCCCGAGAAGAGCCAGCCCGTGCTGAAAGAGACCCGAACGCTGGAGGGACACATCGAAAAGTACGAGAAGATAACCTCGGCTTTCGACGACATCGAGGTAATGATCGAGATGGCGGCGGAGGAAGAGGACTCGGAGGAGATAGTCGCGGAGATCGAGCAGGAGATCGAGGCGCTCGGCAAGAACATCGAAGATCTCACCCTCGCTTCGCTGCTGACGGGCGAGTACGATAAGAGCAACGCGATACTCAACTTCCACGCGGGCGCGGGCGGAACTGAGGCGCAGGACTGGACAGAAATGCTTTTCAGAATGTACACCCGCTGGGGCGAGCTGCACGGCTTTAACGTCAAAACGCTCGATTACCTCGAGGGCGGCGACGCTGGACTAAAGAGCGCTTCGATAATCGTTGAGGGCGAGAACGCTTACGGCTACCTCAAGAGCGAGTCGGGCGTACACCGTCTGGTGCGCGTTTCGCCTTTTGACGCTTCGGGAAGCCGCCACACTTCGTTTTCGGCGATCGACGTAATGCCCGAAATGGACGATTCGATAAACGTCGAGATCAACCCCGCCGACATCGAAATGCAGGTTTACCGTTCGTCTGGCGCGGGCGGTCAGCACATCAACAAGACATCTTCGGCAGTCCGCCTTATCCATAAGCCTACCGGAATTGTAACATCCTGCCAGACTCAGCGTTCGCAGTTCCAGAACCGCGACTACGCTATGAAAATGCTGGTAGCGAAGCTGGTCGAGATCAAGGAGCGCGAGCACCTCGAGAAGATCGACGACATAAAGGGCGTTCAGAAAGAGATCGCTTGGGGCGCGCAGATACGTTCATATGTTTTCATGCCGTACACGCTGGTAAAAGACCACCGCACGGGCTATGAAACGGCTAACGTCAACGCGGTAATGGACGGCAATATCGACGGTTTTATCAACGCATACCTCAAATCACTCTCGCTCGGCAATCTGAACGAAGAGGATAGAAAAGACTGATAATTGCACATTTAGGCATAAAGAAAACGGCTCAGAAACGAGCCGTTTTTTGTTTCATATTTTTATACTTTGCGCTGATTTTTCGTCAGTCTGTTCTCCATTTTCTGCTGGCGAATATCGTTGCCGACGAACTGTATCGGCAAAAATTCGTTGAGCAGACGCGTGCAGATTCGCTCGTTGTACTTGTTATTAAGCTCAGCTTTGGTCAAATTAGTGGTAATAACTGTCGGCTTTTTCTGATTTATCCTGCCGTTTATCACGCTGTAAAACGCAGCTTCGTAAAACGGGCTGGAGAATTCCGAGCCGAGGTCGTCGATGATCACAAAATCTGCCTGCAAAAGCGTGTCGAGCGTGTTGCCCTCGCTTCTGCCAAAATGCTCGTCCTCGATCTTTCGCATGAAGTCGGAAACGCTGCCGATCGCCACGCTAAAGCCATCGCTCGCGAGCTTTTTCGCCATGCAGGAAGCTAGGAAAGTTTTGCCAAGCCCCGTTCTGCCGATGAAAAGCATCGGGCGTGTGCCGCGCGGAAATTCGCGGCAGTATTTCAGCAGGTAGCTGTAAATTTGGTTCATGTGTTTGCGCGGGTCGCCTTCGGGGTAAAACTCGGGGCGGTACTCGGCGAAATCGCGCAGCGCGATGGTCGAGCTTTCGTTCAGCTCCTCAGCGGCGTAAGTCCTCAGCAAGTCCTCGAAACAACTGCATCGCACGCCCTCGACGTAGCCTGTGTCGCGGCACTTTTCGCAGACGAAGCGCGGTTTGAGGTAGTCGGCATCGCCCGTCAAATTTTTGACCAGCATGGTGATGCGCGCCTGAGTGGCGAGGTTATTGTCGCGCACGATCTCTGCCGCCGATTTGGCGTTCGGCTCGTGGTTGGCGACCAGTTTCACCAGCTCAAAATACGAGCTTTGTATTTTGTTTTCAAGCGTTTTGACCTCGGGCATTTCGGCGTAAACGCGCTTGCGGCGGCGTTCGAGGTCGGCAGCCGAGTCCTTGCGGCGCTGCGAAAGCACCGCCTCCGCCTTGTCAAAAGTTTTTTGCGTGTATTTCAAATGTCGTCATCCTCCTCAAAGCCGAGCGTGTTCGGGTCAAAATTGTCTGCCATTTGCTGCCAGCGGTCGAGGTCGTAGGAGGGCTTTTCCTGCTCGATCTGCCTGCGCCGCGCGATCTCCTGCCGCTCGACGTCCTCGGGCGTGGCGATGCCGCTCTCTTTCCAGCGCTTTAGAATGCCGTTTATGTAGCTTACGCTAGTCTTGTTCTTGTTTTCGCGGCAGCGTTCACCTGCAAGATCTACCATATCTACACTGAATCCCCATGAGTTCCACTCCGCAAACATCTCTTCCTGCTTCTTGGTAAGCTTGCCTTCGATGCCCAGCACCCTCGCGAACCGCACGTTGACATCGTGCTGTTTCTCCTGTTCGGCGATCTCGCTTTCGACCTGTGCGTATGTGCAAATGCCCCTCGAGAACCAGTCCTTGGCAACAGTTTCTATGTATGCGATGCGTGGTTTGCCGATTGAAACGCAAAAATCGATGAGCATGAGGATCGAGGGCACGTCGTAGCCGTAGTATTCGTAGAGGTTGAGAAGCCCCGCGGTCTCGCTGCCGTTTATCAGCCTGCCAAAAATGCGCTCGGCCTGGTCGAAAAGAGTTTTCAGCTCGGCATTTTTCTTGACCTTTTCCATTATTTCCTTGTTGGAGTAGCGCATGATCGACTTCGCTGCGGCGGTGTTCTTCATCGGGTTCACAGCGTCGGTAACGCAGACGGGCGCTGCGGGCATTTCCTGCTTCGGCAAGATCGGCGCGCTGGTCGGTTCGGCTTGCTTCGGTGCGCTTTCTCCGACAGTTTCCGCTGAGATAACTCCGCAATTTTTCCAAAAAAGTATGCCGTCGGCAGCGGTCGAAATGTTCTTGAACCCGCATCGCTCAGCAATTTCCTGCTCGTCGGTGATGTCGCTGTCCGCACACAGCAGACACATCAGTACTTTAAAGTAGTCCGCATCGGCAGTTTTGATGTATTTGTCAACAGCGCTGCATGGAACGCTGAAAAATCTCCCCACTCTAGGTAAGTCTATCCTGTATTTCATGACATTCATTCCTTAAATGATCTTAGCTTTAATTATATCACAAATCGCCGAGTTAGTCAATCGGCGGGCACGATTTTCCGCGTGTACTCGTTCTCGAAAATGCCCGTGTTCATCTGCATCAGCCGTACCGCGCGGTTCTCTATTGCCGCGATGTGCGCCGCCCACGTCGAGCTTTTTTCCAGCTTTCGCAGCGATGTCGAGATCGGCAGATCGCCTTTTGCCCGAGCGATTATCTCCGCTCCGCGCTTGTTGAACGCCAGTATCCGCAGGTACGGCACGCCGTCCGTAAAGTCTGCTTTTTCCGCGCCGATCGCGAGGTGCAGCGCGCTCCGGCGTATCCTCGCGAGCGTGAAATTTCGCGGCTTGACTTGTGCAAGAAACGTTTGCAAGTCTTCGGCGGGCTGTTCGGCGGCGCGCAATATCCTGTCTGCCAGATTTTCGTTGACCTCAGGCAGGCGCAAAAACTGTTCGCGTGTGGCGGTCAGTAGATGGTAATATATGGCATTTTCAGCCGCTTGCGGCTGCTTTGGCGGTGTGATGTTTACGCCGTTCGGCAGATATTCTAGTGCATTACCGCCGTTTTGGATAGCCCCGCGAAGATATGAACCGCTCGCAAATCCGTCCTGAGGTGGAAGATCGTGCCCCGCGCCGACTCGCTTTACAGGGATAATTTCAGCGTTAGGTGCATATTTTGACAATGCGGTTATATATTCACAGGCAAGCGTGCTGTTCGGCGACGAAACCGCGGCGGCTATCTCTTCACCGTAGATCTTCAGCGCGGCGGCTTTGAGCGCGGCAGGGTAGGAAAGCCCTCCCGCAAGCGCACGCTTTACCGCTTCACTGTCAGACAAATTCTGCATTGCGTTTGCGGCGTTTTTCAGCAGTTCGGCGCTTTCAAATTCGCTTCCGAATGCGAGCGCGTTAATGTTCAACTGTCCTAAAATTTGTACAGCTGAGTCGGCGAACCAAGGCGCGGCAGAGCATGAAAACGGCGCGGAAAGTTCGATAACAAGGTCTGCACCGTTTGCGACCGCCGCCGCCGCACGCTCGTGCTTTGAGCATATCGCAGTTTCGCCGCGCTGTACCGCCGCACCGCTCATGGCTACGGCGATGTGGCTTGCCCCGCGCCTGCGCGCCTCGGCTATCAAATATGCGTGCCCCTTGTGAAAGGGGTTGAATTCCGCTACGATACCTGCTGTAAACACCGACATTTCCTCCGTGAATAATTTTACATTTAATGACTAAAATCGGCGGCAAAATTTGTGCAAAACGTCGAAGATGGGAAATGCACTTGAAAAATCGCCGCAAAGTTGCTATAATAATAGTATATTGGATTTTTGCGTCCTTGTCAAGGGCGCAGGCGTACAAATCCGTAAGAATAATTCCGAAAAGGAGTCTTTAAAAATGAAAATATTGGTTGTAAACGCCGGTTCTTCATCGCTGAAATATCAGCTTCTCGATATGACCGACGAATCAGTTATCGCAAAGGGCAACTGCGACCGTATCGGCATCGGCGGACACATCTCGCATAAGACCGGCGACGGCAGAAAGATCGAGCAGGACTGCGATTTCCCTACCCATACGGAGGCTTTTGAGAAGCTCGTTGAGGTGCTCACCACCGGCGAGGGCAAGGTGCTCGACTCTATGAGCGAGGTTTCGGCTGTCGGCCACAGAATAGTTCAGGGCGCTGAGGTTTTCAAGGAGACCTGCATTGCTACCGACGAAGTTATCGACAAGATCGACGAGCTGGCTGAGCTTGCTCCCGTACATAACCACCCCCACGCGCTCGCTCTGCGCGCCTGCAAGGCAGTTCTCCCCGAGGGCGTTCCGCAGGTAGTAGTTTTCGACACCGCGTTCCACTCCACCATGCCCCGCAAGGCTTATCTCTACGGTCTGCCTTACGAGTGCTATGAAGATCTGCACGTTAGAAAATACGGCTTCCACGGCACTTCTCACAGATTTGTTTCGGCTGAGCTGGCTAAGCTGATGGGCAAAAAGCCCGAGGAGCTGAAGATAGTTTCCTGCCACCTCGGCAACGGCTCTTCCATCACCGCAGTTGACGGCGGCAAGAGCGTTGATACCACTATGGGCTTCACCCCCCTTGACGGACTAATCATGGGTACTCGCTGCGGCTCTGTTGACCCCTCGGCTATCGACTTCGTTGAGAAAAAGAAGGGCTTCACCCCCGATGAAATGACCTCTTACATGAATAAGAAGTCGGGCTTCCTCGGAATCTCCGGCGTTTCTTCCGACAACCGCGACATCAGCAAGGCTGCGGAAGAGGGCAACGAGCGCTGCAAGATGGTAAACGAGATGTTCACCTACGAGATCAAGAAGTACATCGGCGGCTACGCGGCTGCTATGGGCGGTCTTGACGCTGTACTTTTCACCGGCGGTATCGGCGAAAACGACGCTCCTACCAGAGCAAATTCCTGCGAGGGTCTTGAGTTCCTCGGAATAAAGATCGACCCCGAAAAGAACAAGGTAAGAGGCGAAGTTTGCAAGATCTCTACCGATGATTCTAAGGTTCAGGTTTGGGTAGTTCCGACTAACGAAGAGCTGCTTATCGCAAGAGATACGCTGGCTATCGTTGAGAAGATGTAATTTCGTACAATAATTATACGCAATAATTCAAGAGCCATTCACTTTTTTCGGGTGAATGGCTCTGTTTTTATTTGATATTTCCGTTCATATTTTCAATTCGTGCCAACATTTCTGAGATGTTCAGCACGCCGTAAGCAAAGCCCTTGCGCACCAGCTCGTCGGGCACATACTGATCGTACTTTTCAAATTCAGGAACTTCGCCGGGGTAAAGCAGCTCCATCGGGTCAAGCGGTTTGGCGGCTTCTTCGTGCAATATCTGCCAAAATTCCTGCTCGCTGACTTTCATTTTAAACTGTATGAAGTACGGGCGGGAAGAGTCCATGCCTTTTAGACCCAGCCGCGCGCCGCACCGCAGTTTTAAGAAGCGCTCCATCGCAAGAAATGCGTATGTTCCCAGCCAGGGGAATAAGCACCACATATCGCCGCCCAGGCAGATCAGCGGTTTGTACGCCGAACCAGAATTATCCGCGCTCTGACGCGCCTGCTGCAAGCGCGCCGCGGCATTTTTCATGAGGTAGGGAAAGCTTTTTTGCTCGCGCAGCACCTGCCGCATACGCTCGAGGATCTTCGTGTTGATGTCGCCGGGGCATTCGCCGAAATAGGCGGGCACTTTGCCTTTGACTTGCTCGCAGTAGACGAGCTTGCGCTTGCGGTCAACTTCCTCAACTATCCAAACGTGCCCCGCAATGGCGATCTTCTCGCCCGCAGGCGGCGGCTTTACGATAGTTCCCAACTCGTGCGAACCGCAGCGGACGGTGTATTCTTCATTTTCCTGGAAAACTGCGTAGAATTTGAAAGAGTTGACGATTCGCTCACCCGCAATGCCGACTATCAATCCGCCGCGCTCGGTGCGCTGTATGTGGTCGTTTTCCAGCATATGGCGCAGTAATATCTTGTAATCGTCGCGAGAGATACGCTTGAATTGGTTGAGCGTCAGCACGCGCGAAGCCAGCTCCGCCGCCGTCATCTCGCCACAGGAAGCCAGCGTGCTCATCGTTTGGTGGAAAAGCAGGCTGTACGGCAGTTTGCCCTCAGCGGGCGGCTCGACCCAGCGCTCTTCGAGGTAGCTTTGCACCAACGCGATGCCTTGCAAAAGTTTCCACGGAATGGTGGTCGGCAGCATGGCGCGCGCTTCGGGCATTTCCTCGCGGATAACGAACCACATTTCGGGCGGCAGACCTCGCCTGCCAGTTCGTCCCATGCGCTGTAAAAATGAGGAAACCGTAAATGGCGCGTCTACTTGAAATGCGCGCTCAAGCCTGCCGATGTCTATGCCGAGCTCGAGTGTGGCGGTCGTGACGGTGGTCTGAAACTGCTCGTCGTCCTTCATGATCTCCTCGGCGGTCTCGCGGTATGAGGCGGAGAGGTTGCCGTGGTGTATCAAAAATCGGTCGCGCTCCTGCTTCGCCTCGCAGTATTGCCGCAGGGTGGTGGTGACAGCCTCGCACTCCTCGCGCGAGTTGACGAAAACAAGGCACTTTTTGCCGCGCGTGTGCTCGAAAATGTAGCCGATACCGGGGTCGGCGGAGCCTGGTGCGCGGTCGGTGACGCTGTCAAGCTCGGGCAGAGCGTTCGCAATAGGCTTGCCGTCTGAAGCCTGCGGGCCTTGAATGTAAAAATGCTCCATCGAAAGCCGCCACTTCGTGCCTTTGCTCTCGATCTTTGGGACAATCGTGCCCCTGCCCGTGCCCGCCGAGAGAAATTCGCCCGCCTTTTGCGGGTCGCCGATGGTCGCCGAAAGCCCTATTCTCCGTGGGTTCACGCCCGCCATTCGCGAAAGCCGCTCGATAAGGCAGAGGGTCTGTCCGCCGCGGTCGCCGCGCATCAGCGAGTGCACCTCGTCGATCACGATGAACCGCAGGTCGCCAAAAAGTCTTGAAATTGCAGCGTGTTTGCGCAGCAGCATCGCTTCGAGCGACTCGGGCGTGATCTGGAGAATGCCCGAGGGATTTTTCAGCATTTTGCTTTTGTGCGACTGTGAAACGTCGCCGTGCCAGTGCCAAACGGGTATGTTCGCCTCGGCGCAGAGGTCGTTCAGCCGCGTGAATTGGTCGTTGATGAGCGCTTTTAGCGGGCCGATGTAGATTGCGCCGACAGAGGTCGGCATATCTTCGGAAAAGAGGGTGAGTATCGGGAAAAAAGCCGCCTCGGTCTTGCCCGAAGCGGTCGAGGCGGAAAGTAAAACGTTTTCGCTGGTGTTGAATATTGCGTCGCCCGCCGCCATCTGTATCGCCCGCAGAGATTCCCAGCCGTTTTGGTAGATAAAATCTTGTATAAAAGGTGCGTATCTGTTAAAAATATCCATAAGTCACAGCCCTCAGATCTCAAATTCCGCGAAATCTTCCGCCGTCTGCTGCGCCTGTTCCTCAAGCGCAGGCTTTGCAAATTCAAATTTTTCAGAATTTAGCAGACTGCGAACGTCGAGTTGCGGGTTTTGATAGGTGATGTCGAGCAGCTCGATGAAGTCGCGAATGACCTCGCGCGGCGTGATGTTCGTGTCTGCGCCGACTCGGCTGTACTCGATCTTAATAAAATCTATCAGATCTTCTTGCTGTAACCTGTTCTCGTAGCCGAAAAGCCCCGAGTGAATGTCCTCCAGTTTCTCGATCAGCACCAGCATTTCCTCGTAAGTCAGCGGCGAAAGCTTGATGACTGGCGCGAGCATATCGCTTACCTCGCCTCCAAATCGCCCCTCCGCCAGCCGTGAACGCAGCGCCTCGTAGCTGTAAACGCCGCGCCGCGTGTCCTCGATGCACTGCGGCGTGCCGCACATGATTATGCCGATGTACTTCGCTTTGCCTTGAAGCGTATCGTTGTACATTGTCAATATTTTTTCATAATTGTACTGACGCGTTATGCCGTTGGGTATTTTGTAAATATTGACCAGTTCGTCGATCAGTATAAGCATTCCGGAATATCCTGCCATTTTCAGAAAAGCCGAGAAAAGCTTGATATATTCGTACCAATCCTCGTCAGTAATGATGATGTTCACGCCCAGCTCGCTTTTCGCTTCGGTTTTCGTTGCATACTCGCCGCGAAACCACTTGACGACCTTGCCTTTAGTTTCGTCGTCGCCCTCGGCAAACGCGCGGTAGTAGAGGGTCAGCAGGCGCGAAAAATCGAAGCCGTGCACCATTTCGTTCAGCGAATTGACGACCGCGTAGATCTTCTTCTCGACCGCCTTTTCAAACTCGAGCGAGTCGGGAGTAAGGTCGCTTTCGGCAGCGGTTTCGGTCTGCACGGCGTTTATCCACCTGTCCAAGATCAGCGTCAGCGCGCCGCCCTCGGGACGTGTTTTCGTGGAAATATTTCGTATGAGTTCCTTGTAAGTGGCAAGACCTTGACCCTTCGTACCCTGCAAACGTCTTTCGGGCGAAAGGTCAGCGTCGCAAACTACGAAATTTCGGTCCATAACGTAATTTCGTATAGTTTGCAGCAGGAAACTTTTACCGCTTCCGTACTTGCCCATTATAAATCTGAACGATGCGCCGCCGTCCGCGATTATGTCAACATCGTGCAGCAGAGCGTTGATCTCGTTTTCCCTGCCGACCGTGATGTATGGCAGACCTATTCTCGGCACAACGCCGCCTTTGAGTGAATTTATTAAAGTTGCCGCAATCCTCTTAGGTATCTTCATGGCTTTATCAGTCCTTTCAGCTCCTCAAGATAGTCCTCAATAACGTTAGGAACGTCGCTTTCAAATTCCAATACTGTATCGTCAAACATATCAAAAAGCTTATCGTTTATACTGTCTGCAATTACTGAGATCATAAGCATTTTACTCTTTGCAAAATCTCTAACGCTTTTCTCATCTTTATATATAATTAGTTTCAAAAATTCGTATTCATTATCATCAAGCGGTAATTCATCGCTTGCCGATTTATCATCATTCATCTGTTCAGCAGAAATATCATCAATGTTAATATCTTCGAGTTCAGTTTTGTCAAACGCCTCTTCTTCGGTGATAAGCTTCTCGCAAGTAACGTCCGCAGCAGCGCGAATTCGCTCGAGTTTTGAAACGTCGATCGTGATCTCGCGCGGCGGTTCAAGCTCTTTTTCAATAGTCTTTATAGTCTTTTTAACACTAAAACTGCTTCTTTCACCGATAGTTTTTTCAATGATCTGCTCAAACGTTTTCGTTATCTTGTCGGGCTTTAAGTATGGTTCAACGCCTAATTTCACGCGCAGAGCACGGTCAACAGCCTTGACGAGCGTGCCAAGTTCAGTGCTTTTCTTGCGGATTCCGTAATATTTTTCGCAAGTCCAGAAACCGTTTTCGCAGCGGTATTTCTGCACGCCGCTTACCGAATACTCGTAATTTTCGCGTTTTATGCGGTCGAAAAACACCGCCGAGCTGAACATATAGTATGAGATCGAAGCACGTTTTCCGAAAAGTTTTTCGCAATATCCGCGTTTTCGGTTCTTTGCGTAGTATTCGCAGACTTTTCTGAACACCTCGCAGATCGTTTTTTCGGTGATGTCTGAGTAGTTCTTGTACAGCTTAGAGCGGTCAATCCGATAGCTCGAAAGCTCTGTAATTGCTGAGAAAAGTGTATCGTCATCCGTATCCGCACAGTTCTCCAATGCAAGCACGTTTTTGTCAAAATCGGTGCGCGCAAGGTCGGTGATAAGCTGCGGGTCGAGGTCGTAATAGACAGCGAAATCGTTTAACCAAAGCTTCATGTAATTCTCGATACGGTTGTTGATCTTGCCGAAATTTTCACGAAAATCCTGCAATTTTACGAAACCGTCTTTCGGGTCTGTCGAGCCGATGCCGTTCAGAAGTTCATAAATGTAGACGAATGCGAACGCAAGCGGCGCAGGATCATACTGCCCATGGCGAATTTTAGTGCGCCACGAAAAATATCCACGCAGTTGTTCGTCGTTCATATCACGATATGTAGGGTAATATCTTACAAAATCGCCGTAATATTCATAATTATCTTCGAAGGCTTCCATAAATCTTGCCTGTTTATAGAAGATTTCGGCGGTCGACATATCCAATGAATGGTAGCTTCGCGCGATAGCCTTCATTTCGCGGTACTTAGGCGGCGTGAAATTTTTCATCTTCGAGGCGGGTATAAGTATAGGCTGGTCGGTGTAGACTTTTTCGGAAAAGTTTCGGCTGTTTTTCTGTCGCAAGTCTTCCATTATCTTGCTGATTATCTCTTTTGTGTCTGCCAATTCTGCCCACCTCCGCTCGCGATATACCTTATATATTATAGCACCCTTGCGTGCAAATGTCAACATATGTTCGCGGTTACTCGGGCGAAAAAAATTCATAAAATATCTATTGACAACCTTAAAATCAGAGAGTATTATATTAGTATATTCAAAAGCTGGGACGGGAACGGAGCAGGGAAATGCCTTACAGAGAGCGGCAGTTTGGTGTAATGCCGCAGGAAAGCCCTGAGCAGATCATCCCCGAGCCTGCGGAGTGAATGTTTTTCTTTAGCTTCGCACGTTTCCTGCGTTAAAGGATAATGAGTGGCTGCATTTTGCGGCAAACGAAGTGGTAACACGGAGATTTTTTACGTCTTCGCCTTCGATTTTTATCGAAAGCGGAGATTTTTTATTTTGTATGGAAAGGTAATGGTGGTAATTTATGCTGACTCTGGATAAAGTCTACAAGGCTTCTCACGTTCTGAAAGAGGTGCTCGCGCCTACTCAGTGCATCAAAGCAAAAAAGATCAATCCCGACGCTGACGTTTACCTCAAAACGGAAAATTTGCAGGTAACAGGTTCGTTTAAAGTGAGAGGTGCGTATTTCAAAATTTCCCAGCTTACAGATGAGGAGAAAGCAAGGGGAGTTATCGCCTGTTCCGCTGGCAACCATGCTCAGGGCGTTGCGCTTGCCGCTAAAAAGAATGGCATAAAAGCCGTAATTTGCCTGCCCGACGGCGCGCCGATCTCTAAGGTCGAGGCGACCAGAAGCTATGGCGCTGAGATCTGCCTTGTTCCGGGCGTTTATGACGACGCTTACAACAAAGCGCTCCAACTTAAAGAGGAAAATAATTACACATTTATACATCCCTTCGACGACGAAAACGTTATCGCAGGTCAGGGAACTATCGGCCTTGAGCTGCTCGAACAGCTTCCCGACCTCGACGCAGTAGTCGTTCCCGTCGGCGGCGGCGGACTTATCTCGGGCGTTGCCTTCGCGCTGAAATCGCTCAATCCTAACATTAAGGTCTACGGCGTTCAGGCAACTGGTGCACCTTCTATGGTAAATTCTCTCAAAGACGATAAGATCGAGTGCCTCGATTCTGTTTCGACCATCGCCGACGGCATCAAGGTAAAAGAGCCGGGAGAGCACACTTTCGAGCTTTGCAAGAAGTACGTTGACGACGTTGTTACCGTTACCGACGACGAGATTTCCTCGGCTATCCTCGCACTGATCGAGCAGCATAAGCTTATCGCAGAGGGTGCTGGCGCGGTTTCGGTTGCGGCGGTAATGTTTAATAAAGTTCCCATAAAGGGCAAAAAGGTCGTTTGCCTTGTTTCGGGCGGCAACATCGACGTTACTATCCTTTCGCGCGTCATCAAGCGCGGTCTGCTCAAGTCCGGCCGCTCCGACACGCTCACTATTCAGCTAGAGGACAAGCCCGGTCAGCTGAGAGATGTTTCCAAGCTTATTGCAGACCTCGGCGGCAACGTTGTTTCCGTTCACCACGAGCGCGCCAGCGAGGACAGCGACATAACCGACTGCATACTCCGCATAGTTCTCGAAACCAGAAATTACGAGCACAAGGCTGAGATAAGAAAGGCTCTTACCGATGCAGGCTTCAAGCTAGTAAACAAGTAATAGGCGGCAGATATGGCAGAAAATTGGCAGAAATCAGTTGCCGCGATAGTCGAGCACGATGGCAAAATTCTCCTTGTCCGCCACACTTACGGCGCGGGCAAGGGGCGGCTTATAATCCCGGGCGGCTATCTGAAAGATAACGAAACTCCCCAGCAGGCTTGCGTGCGCGAAGTGCTGGAGGAAACAGGCATCACGGCTGAGCCGAAGCGGCTTGTCGGCGTTCGCTTTAATCTCAAAGATTGGTATGTCGTTTTCGCGGCGGACTATGTCGGCGGCGAAGCACATTCCGACGGCGCCGAAAACAGCGAAGCGGTGTGGGTCGATATTGATGAAGCCCTCGCCCGCGACGATGTTCCCGACCTCACGCGAAAGCTCATCGCCGCGTATAAAAACGGCAGCGCGCTTGAGTACACCGAGTTCGTCAGCCGCGAAAATCACGGTACATATACACTTTACTGCTGATCGGCAGTATGTTCAAATATCAAATATAAAGGAGTAGATCAACATGGCAGAAACAGTTTACACCAAGAATGCACCTGACGCGATAGGCCCTTATTCGCAGGCTAAAAAGGTCGGCGGACTAATCTTCACTTCGGGTCAGATAGCTATCGACCCCGCAGTAGGCGACGTTACAGCTAAGACCATCGAAGAGCAGACCGAGCAGGTCTGCAAGAACCTTGCGGCTGTACTCGAAGCGGCAGGAAGCAGCCTTGATAAGGCTGTAAAGACCGTATGCTTCCTTAAAGAAATGGGCGATTTTGCTGCATTTAACGGCGTTTACGGAAAGTATTTCACTTCCAAGCCCGCACGTTCCTGCGTTGCTGTAAAGCAGCTTCCTAAGGACGTTCTCGTAGAGGTTGAGGTTATCGCAGAAGCTTGATCTTCACAAGATATTGTCAAAAATTTTTAAAAGGCGGATATTTCTCCGCCTTTTTTCATGAACGAAAGGGGCTGCTGAAATGCTTGCCAGAAGGCTGAAACGCAGATTGATAGCAGAGTCGGAGTCGGCGGGACATTATATGTTCATATTTTTTAGATGGACAGTCATCGCGGCGGTCACGGGTGTGGTCGGCGGAGTTGTCGGAGCGCTCTTCCACATGGCGGTGAACGCCGCTACCGAGTTCCGCGGTGAGCACGGCTGGGTCATCTTCACGCTGCCCGCCGCTGGCGCGCTCATAGCGCTGATATACCACATTTTCGGCTTCGATAACGACGGCGGCACGAACCTTATAATCAGCTCGATACGCACGAAAAACCACGTCCCACTGCGAATGGCGCCGCTGATATTTGTCGCTACGGTGATAACTCACCTTGCGGGCGGTTCGGCGGGACGTGAGGGCGCGGCGCTCCAGCTCGGCGGCAGTATCGGCAACCGCATAGGCGAGCTTTTCGGCGTTAAGGAGCAGGACATCGGGCTGGCCGTGATGTGCGGCATGAGCGCACTTTTCTCAGCGCTTTTCGGCACGCCGCTTACCGCCTGCTTTTTTGCGATGGAGGTCATAAGCGTTGGCGTTATCTACTACGCGGGGCTCGTTCCGTGCATCGCCTCCTCGCTTACGGCTTACGGTATTTCGCTGCTCATGAAAGCCGAGCCGACTCGCTTCAATATCAGCAAATTCGTGCCGCACCTCTCGTTCGGCTCAGTCGTGCGGGTCTGCATTCTCGCGGCGGTCTGTGCGGTGATAAGCATATTTTTCTGCGTTGCGATGAAAACGGCGAACAAGTGGTTTTCGCAGTTTTTTGAGAACAAATACCTGCGTGCGGCGGTCGGCGGAGCGGTAATACTCGCGCTGACTTTGCTCCTGCGGACTACCGATTACAACGGTGCGGGAATGAACGTTATCGAAAACGCCGTGCTAGAGGGCAATGCGCACCCCGCCGCGTTTCTGCTCAAAATTATCTTCACCGCGGTGACCATCGGCTGCGGATTTAAAGGCGGCGAGATAGTTCCGACAATGTTCATCGGCGCGACCCTCGGCTGCGCATTTTCCCCGCTGATAGGGCTTGACGCACGTTTCGCGGCGGCGGTCGGCATTGTCGCGCTCTTCTGTTCGGTGGTGAATTGCCCTACGGCTTCGCTTTTCCTGAGCTTAGAACTTTTTGGCAGCGATGGCATAGTTCTCTTCGCGGCGGCGTGCGGCGTGAGCTATATGCTTTCGGGCTATTACGGACTCTACTCCAGCCAAAAAATAGTATATTCCAAGCTGCACACCAGATACATAAATAAACGTACAAAGTAGTCATCTAAATCGTTTTCGGTCAGTTTTGACAAATAAAAAATTAAAAATTGTACAAAAAACTATTGCTATTTAGAAATAAATATGCTATAATTACAAATAAGAAGTTGCTCTGAATAAAAAAACGAAAACGTTTAAGCAACTTCGCGAAAACTATAAAAATAAGGGTGAGAATTCATATGAATAAAAAGATAACTGCCAAAGAAGGCTTTGTGATGAAGGGCGTTTCATGCGTTCTGCTTGAATATGGAAAATATTCTGCGGTGATCTCGCCCGAGTACGGCTCTTCCGTTTGGCGTATGCGCGATGAAGAGGCGGGTATCGAGGTTTTCAGATATTCCGATAAATGTTCCGCGGCGCAGATAGATAAGGCCCGCGAAATATGGGGTCTGCCTACGCTTTATCTGCCGAACCGCTTCGACGGCGGCCTGCTAAAGACTTCCGACGGCGAATATCATCTGCCCGTAAACGAGGTAAAGCTCGGCAACCATCTTCACGGCTGGGTGCACAAGCGTGCGCATAAAATAGAAAAGGTCGCTGCTGAGGAGGACAAAGCCGTTCTCGTGACATCGTTTACACACGGCGCAGAAGACCCAATGTATCAGTATTTCCCGATAGATTTTAAGATAACTTACACGTTCGAGCTTTCGGACAATGGGCTTACCCATAAGGTAAAGCTGGAGGATCTCTCTGATAAAAAGCTGCCCGTTTCCATCTGCACACACACCTGCATAAACGCGCCTATCACCGACGGCGGCAGACAGAAGTCGCTGCGCCTGAGCGTGCCGATAGTTGAGCGCTGCGAGCTGGACAAGCGCTGCCTGCCTACCGAGAAGCTTCTGCCGCTCGGCACTAAGGATATGCGCTACAAAAACGGCACTATGCGCCCCGTCCTCCACCAGATCTCGAACGATATGTACACCGCCTGCGATAACGAGCTTGACGGCAAGCCTTTCTATGGCGTAGTCATCACCGATAAGGATACTGGCAAGCGTCTTTGCAACGAGGTGTCTAAAGAATATAAATTCTGGAATATGTGGAACGACCGCGGCGGCAATGGATATTTCTGTCCCGAGCCTATGACGGCAATGATAAACTGCGCGAACTTAAAGCTCAGCGACGATGTTACAGGCTATAAAGAGCTTGCAAAGGGCGAAAGCTTTGAATGTTGGCAGCGCTTCTTTACAATATGAATAGAGAAGATATAAACAAAGCGCCGATCATCGACGACGATCAGTCGTTCACGCCAGAGGAAGAGAAATTTCTCGACCAAAATATGAAATGGCGGGCGTTATTCCTGCTCAGCGCGCTGATAAGTATGCTTGTGTTCGAGTTTCGCGATAAAGCGGGCAAGAAAGTAGACGTGCTCAGCGGCAAGGAAGCGATACGCATTTTCCTCCGCAATAACCGCATAGGGCTTGTGTTGGCGCTGATAATGCTCGCGGTGCTGATAGTGGCGCTGATTTGCGAGCGCGGCTTTCACCGCAGCGATTCTTCGGCGAAAGTATACGGCTTTTTAGGCAGCGCGGGTCTGATGATATACACCGTTGTGGCGTTTATTTTAAGCGGCAATCATATCTACGCCGATTACCAAGGCGTTACGGTCGCTGAGCCGTATGAATATGTGCTGAGTACTCAGTCGGGCAAATATTTCGTCGGTTTTGAGGATAAAGACGAATTCGTTCAGCTGCAGATCCCCAAGAAAACCTACTCACAAATGCAGCAGGGCGAAAAAGTTTCTGACGATACCAGCGAGATCTATTCTATGGTAAAAGATAATGGATATAAAGACGCCGTGCTTTACAGCGGCGGATTTGAGATAAGCTACTATTTTTATTCGGCAATATTCAGCAGCGCGAAGCCTGTTTCACAGCGCTGAGTTTATAAAAGCAGCTTATTACGGGGAGATCTTATGATATGACAAGAAGGAAAATATCGGCAATGATAGCTGCTTCGGCTGCGGTGCTCTGCTTTTGCGCCTGCGGAAATTCTGCTGAAAGCGGCGCTTCTTCCGCCGAAAGCTCTTCTTCCGCGGCGGTCACCACGACGGCTACGGCTGAGCAGCCCGCGGCTACCATAACGGCTGTTATGACAGAAGCGGCGGACGAGTCCTCTGAAACGGAAACTCAGCCTGCCGAGCCGCAGGAGATCGACTTGCAGGGCAGGGCGATAGAGTATTGCGACGGCGCGCGCGACGTTATAACCCGCTGGTACAGCTATATGGACAGCGGCGATTATGAACAGGCGACGGCGCTTATGACAAAGACCGCCGCGAAAGCTTTGGATATAGATTCATATTCCGAGACCGAAACGGGCGGGGTGACAACTGTTGAATTCGGCAAATGCACCCTCAGCAAAAGCGGCGACGGCGCGAATATCAGCGTGGAGACCAACGTTTCTTACGACTCGCAGGCGGATACCGTGATGCAGCGCAGGATACTTGTGCATTTCGACGGGCTGGATTATATCATTTCCGAAATTACCGACGAGGGTATCAGTCTTTACGGCTGAAAATTTTTACAAGCAAGGCTCGCATATTTGATGTGCGGTGTTGCCTTAAAATAAAATCATAATATATCGAAAGGTGGATATTTAAACATGAAGTTTGGCTACTTTGACGACGCGAACAAAGAGTACGTCATCACAAACCCCAGAACTCCATATCCGTGGATAAACTACCTCGGAACACAGGAGTTCTTCTCGCTCATCTCCAACACAGCGGGCGGATATTCTTTCTATAAGGACGCAAGACTGCGCCGTATAACAAGATACCGCTACAATAATGTGCCTATAGATATGGGCGGAAGATATTTCTACATAAAAGACGGCGAAACTATCTGGAACCCCGGCTGGTCACCTGTAAAGACAGAGCTTGACTTCTATGAGTGCCGCCATGGTATGGGCTATACCATCATCACAGGTAAGAAAAACGGTCTGAAAGCCGAAGCTACTTTCTTTGTACCGCAGAATTACGCGGGCGAAGTACAGCAGGTAGTTCTTACTAACGAGAGCGACGCTGAAAAGACTTTCTCCTTCTTCTCCTTTGCAGAATGGTGCCTTTGGGACGCGCAGGACGACTGCACCAACTTCCAGAGAAACTTCAGCACAGGCCGCGTAGAAGTAGTAGGCTCTACCATCTACCACAAGACTGAGTATAGAGATAGAAGAGATCATTTCGCATTCTATACAGTAAACGACGAGATCGACGGCTACGATACCGACAGAGATTCTTTCATCGGTCTTTACAATGGTTTCCATAACCCGCAGGCTGTACTTGCCGGCAAGGCTAACGATTCTTTCGCTGACGGCTGGTCGCCCATCGCTTCTCACTACAAGAAGATAACCCTCGCTCCCGGCGAGTCTAAGACCCTCGTATTCATTCTCGGCTATGTTGAAATGCCCGTTGATAAGAAGTTTGAGGCTGACGGCGTAACTATCAATAAGGAAAAGGCTCTCGCAATGATCGAGCAGTACAATACTCCCGAAAAGGTAGCCGCTGGCATGGCAGAGCTGAAAGCAACTTGGGACAGACTGCTCAGCGTTATCAACGTTGACACTCCCGATGATAAGGTAAACCGCATGGTCAACATCTGGAACCAGTACCAGTGCATGGTCACCTTCAACCTTTCGCGCTCCGCTTCTTACTTCGAGAGCGGTATCGGCAGAGGTATGGGCTTCCGCGATTCCAACCAGGATATTCTCGGCTTCGTTCACCAGATCCCCGACCGCGCAAGAGAGCGTATAATCGACATCGCTTCCACCCAGCTTCCTGACGGCGGCTGCTACCACCAGTATCAGCCCCTTACCAAGAAGGGCAACCTCGACATCGGCGGCGATTTCTCCGACGACCCGCTGTGGATGATCCTTTCCGTTTCCGCATACATCAAGGAAACAGGCGACTGGTCTATCCTCGACGTAATGGTACCTTACGATAACGATGAGTCAAAGGCTAAGCCGATGCTCGACCACCTCAAGGTATCTTTCTACCGCGTAGTTAATAACGTAGGCCCTCACGGTCTGCCGCTCGCTATGAGAGCTGACTGGAACGACTGCATCAACCTTTCCTGCTACTCCGACACTCCCGGCGAAAGCTTCCAGACTTACACCAACCCGAAGTTTGCTGCTGAGGGCGGCTACTCTAAGGTAGCTGAGTCTGTAATGGTAGCTACGCTCTTCACCTACACCGGCCCGAACTATGTTGCTATACTCAAGCACCTCGGAAAGGACGATGAAGCTGCTGCTGCTCAGGCTGAGATCGACAAGATGAAGAAGAACGTTATGGATTCCGCATTCGACGGCGATTGGTTCCTCAGAGCTTACGACTCCACAGGCGCTAAGATGGGTTCTAAGGAGTGCGAAGAGGGCAAGATCTTCATCGAGCCGCAGGGCTTTGCCGTAATGTCTGAGATAGGCAAGGACGAGGGCGCTGACATCAAGACCCTTGAGTCTATCGACAAGTACCTCAATACCAAGTACGGCCTTGTTCTGAACAACCCCGCATTCTCCAAGTACTATATCCAGTACGGCGAGATCTCGACTTACCCCGGCGGATACAAGGAAAACGCCGGTATCTTCACCCACAACAACGCATGGATAATCTGCGCTGAGGCTTACGCCGGCAGAGGTGATAAGGCTTTCGAGTATTACAGCAAGATCGCTCCCGCGTTCAACGAAGAGATCTCCGACCTGCACAAGACCGAGCCTTACGTTTACGGTCAGATGATCGCAGGTAAGGACGCAAGCAGATTCGGCGAGGGCAAGAATAGCTGGCTGACAGGTACTGCCGCATGGAACATGGTAGCTATTTCCCAGTACATCCTCGGCGTACAGGCTGATTTCGACGGTCTGAAGCTCGATCCTTCCATTCCTCACGAGTGGAACGGCCTTACCGCTACACGTCAGTACAGAGGCGCTACCTACAACATCACCGTTAAGAACCCCGAGCACGTTTGCAAGGGCGTTAAGAGCGTTACCGTTGACGGCAAGGCGGTAGAGGGCAATGTTCTCCCCGTAGCCGCAGCAGGCTCGACTGTAAATGTTGAAGTTGTAATGGGCTGATACTAATAAAATTTGCTTACAAAAACTGCATGGCTTTCGAGCTGTGCAGTTTTTTTGCGTTCATAAAATATTAACCGCCATGTGCTTGACATTTAATATAAATTTGCGTATAATAATAGATATTCTAATTTTAGACTTACTTATATTAGGAGGATTTTTGACGAAATGAACGGAATGACTGCTTCAAAAATGTTTTACAGCGCAAACAGGGTTATGGAGGCGTACCATAACGTGCTGCGCCCGCTCTGCAAAAAAACAGGTCTGCCGCCTATGGCTGTCGATATACTCATGTTCATATCGAATAATCCGGATAACAACACCGCGCGCGATATTTGCCTTATGCGCGGTCTGAAATCGGGCATAGTTTCCGTGCACGTCGAAAGGCTGGTGAACGAGGGTCTGCTTACGCGCGAAACTGTGCCGAACGACCGCCGCAAAACGCGTCTGGTGCTCACCCCCGCCGCCGCGGACATCGTAAAAGAGGGGAGGGAACTGCAAATACGCTTCGGACACCGCCTGCTCGAGGGCATTTGTCCTGCCGATATTGAAGTTTTCCGCAAATGCCTTTCCGCCGTCGGCGAGAATATAGAGGATATGAGAAAGAACGGGCTTGAAAAGGAGAGTGAAGATATATGATAAAACTGCTGAAAAATATGCGCCGCCGCGAAAAGCTGATGGCGCTTATCTGCTTGGTTTTCGTGGTGTGTCAGGTGTATTTCGACCTGCGCCTGCCCGATTACATGACCGAGCTTACCGTGCTGATAAAAACTTCGGGTACTACCGCCGATATAGTGAATATCGGCTTGAAAATGCTGGGCTGCACCGTCGTTAGCGCGCTGCTCGCCGTAGCCTGCGGCTACCTTGCTTCAAAGACCGCCTCGGGGCTCAGCTTCGCCGTGCGCGAAAAGCTTTTCCACCACGTTATGGACATAGGCAGCGAGGAAATGCAGGATTTCTCGATACCCAGCCTTATCACTCGCACCACGAACGACATCACGCAGATACAGATGATAGTCGCGATGGGCTTGCAGATGATGATAAAAGCGCCGATAATGGCGATCTGGGCGATAATAAAAATTCTCGGCAAAAGCTGGCAGCTCTCCGCGGTCACCGCGGCTTTCGTGGTCGTGCTGATAGTCAGCATTTTCCTCATCATGAGCAGCTGTATACCTCGCTTCCGCCTTGTGCAGAAAATGACGGATAAAATCAACCGCGTAGCGCGCGAAAACCTCAACGGCATAAACGTAGTGCACGCTTTCAACGCCGAGAAATTTCAGAATGATAAATTCGACGAGCCGAATATGGGCATGATGCAGCTTCAGACGAAAAACCAAAAGCTCTTCGCCCTCGTTCAGCCGACTATGGGGCTGGGCATGAACGGTTTGGCGCTCGCGATATACTGGGTCGGCGCGGCGCTTGTCAACAACATCGCCCTTACCGACCCCGCCGCGCGCCTTTCGATGTTCAGCGAGGTGCTGGTTTTCAGCACTTACGCGACCTACGTCGTGATGTCATTCATGATGCTCGTCATGATATTTATGCTCCTCCCGCAGGCGCAGGTGTCGGCGGAGCGTATCAACGAGGTGCTCGAGCGCGAGGCTAGCGTAAAAGAGGGCGGCGTGCAGCAGGGCAGCGAGGTCGGCACGGTGGAGTTCAAAAACGTTTCCTTCCGCTATCCGCACGCTTCCTCCGAACAGCTCAGCGGCATAAACGTCCGCGTGGAAAAGGGCGAAACGCTCGCGGTCATCGGCGCTACGGGCAGCGGCAAGACTACCCTAGTCAGCCTAATCCCGCGCTTCTTCGATGCGACCTCGGGCGAGGTGCTTGTGGACGGCGTAAACGTCAAGGATTACACTTTCGCCGCGCTGTATGATAAGCTCGGCTACGTCACGCAAAAAGCCGTGCTCTTCTCGGGCACTGTTCGCGAAAACGTATTTTTCGGCGAGAGCGCTCAGCAGTTCGACGACGCAGACCTTGTATCTGCAATAGAGATTTCGCAGGCAAAAGAGTTTGTCGATAAGCTTGAGGGCGGCAGCGATTACGCGATAGCGCAGATGGGCAGAAACGTTTCGGGCGGTCAGAAGCAGCGCCTTTCGATAGCGCGTGCGCTGGCGCGTAAGCCTGAGATACTTATTTTTGACGACTCGTTCTCGGCGCTCGATTACCGTACTGACGCAAAGCTGCGCGAAGGTCTGAACAAGCAGCTCGCAGGCTCGACAAAAATAATCGTCGCGCAGCGTATAAGCACTATTCGCCACGCAGATAAGATAGCCGTGCTCGACCGCGGCGAGATGGTCGGCTTGGGCACACACGAAGAACTTATGAAAAATTGCAGCGTTTACCGCGAGATAGCTACCTCGCAGCTCAGCGCGAGCGAATTGGCGTAAGGAGGGGACTGACATGAGAAAAAATAAAGACGGCGGTATACGCACAGCCGTGCCGCGCCTTTCGGAATATCTGCACGGCGACATCGGCGTGGTGATCCTCGCCCTCGTCCTCGCGGCGCTCAGCGCGGTCATGACGATAATCGGCCCGAACAAGATAGGCGATATGGCGACGATAATGTCAGACGGTCTGCTCGGCGGCATCGACCTCGGCAAGATCGCGAAGATAGGCATTTTCCTCGCGGCGATATACCTGCTCAGCGCGCTTTTCGGCTTTGTTCAGCATTACATCATGGCGGTGGTAACGCTGAAAATGTCCTACCGTATGCGCGGCGAGCTTTCGGAAAAGATCAACCGCGTGCCGCAGAAATATTTTAACACCCACACGCAGGGCGACATACTCAGCCGCATGACTAACGACGTTTCCACCCTCCAGCAGGGTCTGACAAACAGTCTGCCGACCATAATCAGCGCGGCAACGCAGTTCGTTGGCTGCCTTATCATGATGTTCGCGACCCAGTGGCGGCTGGCGCTCATCTCGCTGGCGGTAACGTTCGTCGGCATGGGATTGGTGGTGCTGATAATGTCGCGCTCGCAGCGCTTTTTCGCGGCGCGCCAGAAAAGTTTGGGCGAGCTGAACGGCTTCGTTGAAGAAATGTACTCGGGTCACGAGGTCGTCCGCATCAGCCGCGCTGAGCGCAAGGTGCTCTCGCATTTCGATAGCTTGAACGCCGCGGTCTACGACGCTAACTGGCGTTCGCAGTTCCTTTCGGGCATTATGCAGCCGCTCATGAACATCATCGGCAACATTGCTTACGTTGCGGTCTGCGTGGTCGGCTCTATCCTCGCGATGAACGGCACGATAGAGTTCGGCGTGATAGTTTCGTTCATTCTCTACGTCCGCCTTTTCACCACCCCGCTCACGCAGATAGCGCAGGGCATGACGAATATGCAGACGGCTTCCGCTTCGGCGCACCGCATTTTCGACTTCCTCGAAAGCGAAGAGATGGCTGACGAAAGCGAAAAGACCGCCGAGCTGCCCGAAATTCGCGGCAAAGTAAGCTTCGAGCACGTCCATTTCAGCTACCCCGATACGCCCGATAAGGTCATAATCAACGACTTTTCGGCGGAGGTTTGCCCCGGTCAGAAGGTCGCGATAGTCGGTCCTACCGGCGCTGGCAAGACCACGATGGTCAATTTGCTGATGCGCTTTTACGAGATCTGCAGCGGCGAAATAAAGATCGACGGCGTGCCGATAACCGAGCTTACGCGCGAAAAAGTGCACGAGCTTTTCAGCATGGTGCTGCAAGACACTTGGCTTTTCGAGGGCACGGTTCGCGAAAATCTGGTCTACAATATGCAGGGCATTACTGATGAGCAGCTGGAGCAGGTCTGCCGCGCCTGCGGACTGGATAAATTTGTACACTCGCTGCCGAACGGCTTCGATACCGTGCTTTCCGAAAGCGCCTCTATCTCGGCTGGTCAGAAACAGCTTCTCACGATAGCCCGCGCGATGCTGCAAAACGCGCCGATGCTCATTCTCGACGAAGCGACATCCTCGGTCGATACCCGTACCGAGCTGATAATCCAGCGTGCGATGGACGAGTTGACGAAAGGCAGAACTAGCTTTGTTATTGCTCACAGACTATCCACAATAAAGAACTCCGACCTCATACTGGTAATGAAAGACGGCGACGTTATCGAAAGCGGTACTCACAACGAGCTGATGGAGCGCGGCGGCTTCTACGCCGAGCTTTACAACAGCCAGTTTGAGCAAGCATCGTAATATAAATATTTGAACACAAAAAAGCGGAGCGCTCGCAACTGAACGCTCCGTATTTTTTATAATTACTTTTCTTCGTTTTCGTCAGACTCTTCGTCCTCGGCGGCCTCCGCTTCGGGCTCGGACTCTTCATATTCCTCGGATTCTTCCTCAGAATATTCCTCAGTTTCCTCTTCCGACTCAGCCTCTTCGTACTCTTCCGTATCGGCTTCGTCAGCTTCCGCAACTTCCTCTTCATCGCCCTCGGTATCTTCACTGCGGTCGGGCTCTTCAGGGAAGAAATCGTCGTCATCTATCGGCGTTTGCGGCTCTTTCTCAGGCTTCGGCTTGATATTGCTCTTCAGCGCGTAACGCTTGTACGGATTGCCGAATACCGCAAAATACTCGATTATCAGCGCCGCTATCGCTAGCATCACCAACAAGAATATCACGAATTTCTTAGTGCGCTCCGAGCTGCTGCTTTCGATCTTGGTAACAGATGTCGCGTTCGTGTCGGCGGCGTTTTCTATCGTCGCGCCCGCTTCCGCAGCGCTCTCGGTCTGCGTAACAGCGCTCTGCGTGGAGATGACTAATCTGTAATATTTGAACGTGCCGTCGTTAAATTCAACAGTCATGTTGGTAAGACCCTCGGCGAGTGTGGATATGCCCTTGTCGTCAGCGGTCGCGAGCGAACCGTCCTCAAAAGTCACGCTCTTTACGTCTTTCAGACCCAGCGAGCTGAAAGTTATCGTCTGGTCGCTTTTCGCAACGCGCAGCTCAGTGTACATCGACTCGTCAGCGGAAGCGTCGGCAGGAACAGCGCCCTCTATCTGGATTATCGTTCCATCGGCGGTCGCGGTTATCGACTGCGAATCTCCATCAAGTATCGAATTTACAGTTATATACAGCACGGACGAGCGCACGGTCGGGTCAAGTATCTGAAAATCTATCGTCAGATAGTCGCCGTCGTACTCCGAGCCGGCAGTGTTGGTGTAAATGTACTGAAATACGCCAGAGCCCATGTCGGTCGCGGCAGCCTCGCCGCCCGCTTCCTCGTGCACCTGATTGCCCGTAACTTTGAAAACGTCAGCGTCGTAATTTATCGTGATGTCCGCCGCGGTTATCGGCTTTTTGTTCTTGATCTTCAGCGCCGCCGAAAACTTCATGTCCTTGATCTTTGTCGGCGTCAGCGAAACCACTGTCGGGTGGTCTTGCGTGGGGTCGGTGGAAGAAGTTTCCGTGTCGTATGTGCCGTAACCCGTGTAGGTGTCGTCGTATGTATAGTCCGTATCGGTGTTGTAATCGTAATTATAGTCGTTGTAATCGCCGTAGCCGTAATCGGTATTGTAGTCCTCGTAACCATAGTCGGCAAAAGCTGTAAGCGCGCCCGCCGAGAGGAAAACCGCGGCTGCTGCGGCGGCAATTATTTTTGATCTCATGCTACCAATCCTTTTCAACTTTCCTTAATTTGCGTTTCCACATACTTTAATTATACAATATCCGCCGCGCTATGTCAACCCCTTTTTTATGGTAATACGCTGAAAACGGCATATACGGCGGACAACTGTTAATCTATAGTTAATCAAAGCATTGCAATATGTTCTTATTATTGTGATAAAATATACTAAAATCTGTTTGTAAAAAGGAGATCTGCACTATGGGCGGACTTGATATTTTTAATATTTCCGAGCGCGTTTCGGGCTTTATGATGTTTGTTTTTCTGTTGCGTACAGTGCTGCTATTCGGCGGCATTTTAGTATGCCGCTACGGCATTGTAATGCTTTGGGAACTTCGTCCCGTTCGCAAAAAGCGCTACTCCACCGTTGTCGAAGCCACCGTCACCGAGGTCACTGAGGAGAACCGTTCCGCTTCAATGAACCGCTACCTAATGCCGCGCTTCGAGTACGAGCAGGAGGGCAAGGTCAAGTACTTCATGCCGCGCGAGGCGTACCGCCCTTGCCGGCTGAAACAGGGCGGAAAAGTAAAGCTCTGCCTCGGCGAAAAGGGCAAATTCCGCACTATCCGCAGCGAGGTAACGCTCGCAAAAGCGCTCATCTTCACGATAGTGGGTCTGGCGATTGCTCTGCTGACAATCTTATTATAAAGGTATAGATTTTCCCGCTGACTTTTCACGGTCGGCGGGAGTTTTTTCGCTATGTTACAAATCAACAGTTTTTGTGCGGATTTTTGGATAATGTTACAAATTTGTTTCCGAGATGTAGAAAATTCGCTGAAGATGTGCTATAATGAATTTATATAAATAATCCCCGCAAAAGAGAGGCAATCAAAATGAAGATCAAAGGCAGTAAAATAGTGCATTACGCGTCGATAATTTTCCCCGCATTTTTCGTAATGTACTTCATGATGGTATTTTATTACCAAAACAGTATGTATCCGTTTGGAACACGTTCCCTTTCATGGTGCGATATGTCGCAGCAGGTAGTTCCTCTGCTCAACCAGTTTAAGGATATTTTAGACGGCAAAAGCGGTTTTTTCCTTAACATGAAAAATTCGGGCGGAATGAACTTTTTCGGCGTGTTCTTTTTCTTTTTGGCAAGCCCGTTCACATTCCTCGTGAAATTTGTCGATAAGGCGGATATGATGATGTTCGCGAATGTCCTCGTCGCGCTGAAAATGTCTGCCACGGCGTTCACGGCTTCGCTCTGCTTCACCCTCTGCCGAAAAAAGCTCGACCCATTTTCTGTAATGCTCCTCAGCGTGATGTACCCGCTATCAGGCTACGCGATGATGTATTTTCAAAATATTATCTGGCTTGACATGATGTACCTTTTCCCGCTGCTGATGATCGCGCTGGATAGGATAACGCGCAGGCAAAAGCCGCTTATGTACATATTCGTGCTCTCATCAATGGTGGTAGTCAACTACTATATCAGCTATATGGTGGTAATTTTCATACTGCTATTTACAGTTGTGTATATTCTTGGAGCACACAGCCATGAATTTTGCAGCCGCGTCAGCCGCGATATACTTGTCGGTTCGGCGATCTCGGCACTGCTGACGGCAGTGGTCTGGCTGCCCTCGCTGCTCCAGTATTTAAGCTCGGGCAGGGGTGAAACTACGATAGTTGATTCGATAGTTGGCTCGGACTTTATCACCAATTTCTTTACAATTTTGCCAATGCTTTTCTGCTCGGCGTTCGCCATACTGATAACCGTTACCGACATCGCCGTTCGCGGCGATCACAGCGCGCGCAACAAACGCCTTATCCTCTTACTTGGCTTGACGCTGATACCGATGTTCATTGAGCCTGTAAACAAAATGTGGCATACAGGCAACTATATGTCATTTCCGTGCAGATTTGGATTTATAACCATCTTCCTTATGCTCTTCTGTGCGGCATATTCCCTCGAAAAACCCGTTGATTTTAAGAAAAATTTGCCTGTCAACATCGTAGCGCTCGCGGTCTGCGGCGTTGCGGCGGCGCTGGCGTTCTACTACATGAACATCCTCGCCGACAAGAAAAAAGAGGAGATCAGCCGTTTCTCGCGCACCCTTTGGGGCGATCAGGAGTCGTTCAAATGGCTTATGTCGGTGTTCCTGATCGTGTTGGCAATATACGGCGCAGCACACTTTTTCTACCGCAAAGGCTTTATGCACAAGACCGTTTTCCTGTCGTTCTGCGCGATAGTTTTCGTCGGCGAGAGCTTTTTCAGCAGCGGCGTTTACATAGGCTACCCCGCGATGCACAATGAGGAGATCAATAAAAGCCAGTCAGAAGCTTACGACCTTGCTGACCGCATTGACGACGACGATTTTTACCGCGTGAAATCCTATGCAAAATTTTACAATAACAACATGATCGGCGCGCTGGGTTATGATACCATTTCACACTACACCTCGCTGAACGATCGCAATTTCATGTTCACAATGAAGCGGCTGGGTTACAGCGGCGTTTGGATGGAAACTCTTGCCGTCGATGGCACGCGCCTTACCGACGCTATGCTTTCGATAAAGTACGAGATCAACGGCGGCTGCGACGGCAGCAGTATTATTTACCAGTCAAAAGCGGGACGCATAGAGCATTTGCCAAACTACCTGCCTATGGGTCTGCTGGCAGATAAAGGCTCGCTAGACGGTAAGGAAGATCTGCCCGATGAACTTGACCGCATCGGCGTTCAGCAATATCTGAGCGAGGCGCTGCTCGGCGAAAACCTTGTGACAAGGTATGAGCCGACCGGCGAACTGACGAAAAAAGACGGTAAATACACATTCCACATGGGAGATACAGTAACTTACGAATTCGATGTTGACGGCACCTGTGCGCTTTATACGGATTGCTTCGATGAGCTTACAAATCATCTCTCCGAGCCTATATTTGATGCATTCGACATCTCGGTGAACTCATCAGTTACACGCACAAATTATCCTAATTCGTCAAATAATGGTTTGTACTGCCTCGGCGATTTCAAGAATGAAAGCGTTAGGGTGACATTTAAATGCAAGAAAGACACTACCTGCGCTTCGTTCGGGCTAATGAGCATCGACACCGCGCGGCTGAAAGAGCTTTGCAAGTCGGCGCAAGGCGTTGGGCTTACGGACGTGAACAATGGCATGAAGGGCAGTTGCAAGCTTGATAAGGCGCAAACTTGCTTTGTTAGTCTGCCATATTCGGATAATTATACCATTAAGGTCAACGGCAAAATGGTCGATTACAGCCGCGCACTTTCCGGATTCATAAGTTTTAATCTCAAAAAGGGAAATAATGACATCGAAATAAGCTTCATACCGAAAGGATTTGCGGCGGGAGCGGCTATTTCATGCATCGGACTTGCGGCGCTCGCGGCGTACATCGTGTTCCGCAAGAAGCTTGAAAAGCCGCTGAAATGCGACAATGCGGCAAAATTCATCATGCTAGCGGTATCAGCGTTTGCGGCTTTGGTGGTATATATCGTACCAATTGTTATCTATATTGTTAAAATCACAACAAAATTCCAATAGGAGGCAGGCAAAGTGAGTAAAATTATCTGCGCGGCGCTGGCTGCGCTAATGATGGCGGGCGGAACGGTTTGTGCGATGCTGCCCGAAGCTGCCGCCGTTGCTCAGGAAAAATCAGTCGTCGTTGACGAAATCAATGAGTTTGGGCCCAACGAATTTGACATTACGCTTTTTGGTGCAAACGGCGATGACGAGATCGACGACACAGACTATATACAAAATGCTCTTGATATGGTCGAAACTGACAGTGTCAAACAGCAGACTGTTCACATTCCGCGCGGAGTCTACTACATTTCGCGCTGTCTGACGATCCATTCCAACACCTCGCTGATTTTGGATGACGGTGCGAAGATCATTCGCACGGACGAAAGCCAAGCTATGTTGAAAAATGCCGATGACAGCGGCGCACAAGTCGGTGGTTACGGACACGCGAAAAACATTACCGTCAGCGGTGGTGAGTGGGACGGAAATGTAAAAAACCGTGAGAGTGCAAAGGCGCTTTTTCTCTTTAACCATTCGCAAAATATAAATATATTAAACACATACATTCATGATTATTGCGGCGGTCACGGCGTGATCTTCAATGCTTGCAGTGACGTCGAGATCAGCGGAGTTGAACTTTCTGACTTTGTAAAATGCAAAAATATGGAACAAGGCGGCAGCGCATGGTATCAGGAAGCGATGCACTTTGACTATGCTTCGGAGGAGCAGGATTACGAGGGAAGTGCCGCTCCGTTGGATAATACCGGCTGTCGAAATGTTCACGTTGACAGCTGTAAATTTGAAGATCTGCCTGTTGCTGTCGGTACGCATCACGATTACAGCGCGCTTTACGGCGATAACATAACGTTCAATAATTGCGAATTTAAGGATATTAAATTTGCATGTATCAACGCTTACGGCTTTCGCACTATGGAGATAAAGGGCAACAAAGCCAGCAATTGCTTGACTTTCGCGAACCTGCGAAAGTGTCAGGGAGATGTCAGCAACAACAGCGTGAGCCTTGTCAGCAAGGCAACGAAATCTCAGCTTGCGGGCGTTTCTAAAGGTTACCAAATGCGCGTGATTGATTGCACGCTAAACATTTCGGACAACAAGTTTGTCGACGGGGCGTCAAGCGGATTGGTTATCTCAGAAAATTCCAACATTGAAATGTCGCAAAATAAGATAAAAAATGTCAAAAATTTTGGCATGAAGATCTCCGACTCAAGCCGTGTGGCTATGTCGGCTGATCTGGTCAGCGGCAGTGGTGAAACAGGCATCGGTGTTGTAGACGGCAGTGTTCTGACGATAAAAAATGCAAAAATATTAAACAACAAACAGGACGGTATCAAAGGTTCATTTGCCAAGAAGATCACGCTGAAAAATTGCACTATCAAGTCAAACGCACGCGGCATCGCTGTCAATGGCGGCATTGTCAATTGCACGTCCGGTAAGATATGCCGCAACGCGGGAAAAGAGATCGTCTGCGCGGCGGGCACAAAAGGAACGTTCAGATCAAATACGTTCGGCGGTGGCGGCAATACTATCGCGACTGGTTCAAATATCAAAATTACCGGCAGTAAATATTTGCTTGATGAGAGCAGCTTGAAGCTTGATAAAAAAATCTACAAATTCAAAGGCAAGGCGATAAAGCCGAAAGTTACTGTGACTTTCGCCGGCAAAACGCTTAGCAGTAAGAATTACAAAATCACTTATTCTGCCAACAAAAAACGCGGTAAAGGAACTGTCACAGTTATCGGCAAGGGCGCATATGTCGGCAAACTTACTGCCAAATTTACGATCAAATAACTACCGTTACGGAGGATAGATTATGCTGAAGAATAAATTGACAGCTGCCGCGGCGGCAATGTGCATTTTGCTGTGCGGATGTTCAAATAATAAAGACATTGATTCGCAAACAACGTCCATAACTGACATTTCGATAACCGCTCAGCAGGTTTTTGACGCAGTGAAAGACAAGGACTACGCTGCTGACATGAATGCTTCCGCCGTCTTTGGCGACGATGTTTTTACTGCCAATTGTGAAAAGCTGTACGGCGAACCTGCCGAGAATTTTACCGACGGCGGCATTATGTACGTTTCTTCGGGCGCTTCCGCAGACGAGATCAGCGTTTTGGCGGGTGACAGCAATTGCGAAAAACTTCTCAAAGACCGTGTTGACCGACGTGTGAGTGACTTTGAGGGTTACAAGCCCGACGAGCTGGATAAAATCAGATCTGCCGAAGTTTTTGAATACGGTGGGCTTTGGATAATGATTGTTTCTGACAAATCAGACAATATAAGGTCTGATATTCAAGCAATTTCGTAAATATTATTCTACCGGGCGGCGCTTGCCGCTCTTTTTTTGCAAAAAAATACCGCGCAGATAGTGTCTGCACGGTATTGTTATCTAACTTTTGTCAAGCTTACTTCTTTTTCTTGCTAACTATTGCAGAAGCTGCAAAGAAGATTGCTGCTGCCGATGCAACTGCTGTTACGCCTGTCTGCGGGCTTGCGTCCTTGTTTCCGCTTGCGGAAGAGCTGCTCGCCGCGCTGGAAGAAGCAGAGGAAGTCGCCGACGAATTTGCGCTCGAATCTGCCGCGCTTGATGTGTCGGTGGTCGCTTCGGAAGAGCTGCTCTCAGTTTCAGAGTTTTCGTCAGACGATGCGTCCGAATTGTCCTCGCTGGAAGTATCTTCCTCAGAACTGCTGTCGATCGGGTCGATGTCTACGTCGTTAACGCTCCAGCCGTAAAGCTCGGTTATCTTGTCCGCCAGCTTGTGAGCCGCTTTCGCGTGGGTCTTTTCCGAGGGGTGCCAGTCAGAGCCGAGTCCGTCCTCGAGGTTCTGAACGTCAAACTTCAGGCTGTTGATCTTCGTGTCGCCCGTTTCGTCAACGTACTGCTTCACAGCGTCCTCGATGGCAGGGTAGAGATCCTGACCCATGATGCCGAGGGTGCAAAGTATCTCGGAATTCGGGTTTTTCTCGCGTATCAGCTTGATGAGGTCAACGTATTCAGCGGTGAATGCTTCGATCCTGTCCGCCTTGCCCTTAGTGTACGAAGCATCGTTCGTGCCGAGGTTCACAACTACCAGCTCGGGTGAGCTGCTGAAATCCCAGTCCACCTGCGAGATGTTCTTGCCGTCGATCCAGCCCCAAGAGAAGCCGACCTTGTCATAATATTTGCTCACGATGGAGTTTGAGTTTATTTTGTCGTTGCTTGTGTAGCCCGAAAGTACGCCGTAGCCGCTGTATGAAACCATGCTGTAATCCGAATCGAAAAGCTGTGCGGTCTTGTAAGCGTATGTCTTTGTGCCGTCCTCAGTTGATGTTAAGAAATGGTCGTTCTCGCTCTTTCCGTCAACGCCGTATCCGCAGGTGATCGAGTCGCCGATGAATTCAATGCTGTGCGACTTGCTCTCAGTGGGCGAGATCGCGCCGTCGGCCTCTATCTCGTCGATGAGCACCGAGGAATTTGCCGACTCTGAAAGCTTTACAACGCTAACGGTGTGCAGCTTGTCCTCGCCGAGGTCAAGCGTTACCTTCTGCGGATTTTCGGTGAGCATAACGTCGTCAACTTTTTTGCCGTCCGCGAAAAATCCAATGCGCGCGCCCTCGGTAGCTGAGATGGCGTTGCCGTCACCCGTGATGGTAATAGCAGTGGTGGTTCCTGTAAACTGATACTCAGCACCCGAAGCAGTCAGCGAGAACCAAAGCGATTCGCCGTTGTAATATGTACGTCCGAGCGTTTTCACGTTTTCAATTGTAGGCTCGTAGGAAACCATTTCGCCGTCGGCGGAAACGCTCTGAGAGAGTCCGCAGCCGAGGGCAACAGCCGCCGAGCAAACTGCCGCGATTATTCTTGCCTTCATAATTTTTCCTCCATAATTGTATAATAAACTTCCATTTTGTATTATAACATATTTATTAGTCAATTGCAATACCTTTCGTAAAAAAAGTTGCATTTTTTCAGAGAATATGCTATAATAGATTAGAAATATTTTTACGGAGATCAAAAAAATGAACAGAGATGTAATTGTTGAACGTTTAGCAAAAGAATTTGAAACTAAAAAAGAGTACGTCGCCAATGTCATGGATATGCTCGATAACGGCGATACAGTGCCCTTTATTTCCCGCTATCGTAAAGAGCTTCACGGCGATATGGACGTGCGCGGTCTTAGCGAAAGATATGAATATATGAAGAATTTAGAGGCGCGAAAGGAAACCGCTCTCGCGGCCATCGAAGAACAGGGTAAGCTCACGCCCGAGCTTAAAAGACGCTTTGAAAATGCGCTCACCCTCGGCGAGGTCGAGGATCTCTATCTCCCTTATCGCCCCAAGAAAAAGACCCGCGCTTCCGTCGCAAAGGCGCGCGGTCTTGAACCCCTCGCCGACCTGCTGCTCTCAAACGGCAAAGCGCCCGCTGAGAAGCTTGCCGAAAATTTCCTCGGCGATGAAGTTCCCGATGCAGCCGCCGCTCTGAACGGCGCTTGCGACATTATCGCCGAGCGCGTTGCGGAAAATGCCGACATTCGCTCGATGGCGCGCAGCTACGTTTTCGAGCGCGGCACGCTTTCTGCCGCTCGCGCGACCGACGAGGATACCGTTTACGATAATTATTACGATTTTCATGCCGCGCCTAAACGCATACAGGGTCACCAGTGTTTGGCTATCAACCGTGCCGAAAAAGAAGGTGCGTTGAAAGTCAAGATAGAGTCAGACTCCGACCGCATGATCGCGCAGATCGAGCGCCGAGTTATCCCGCGCGGCAGCAATTACGCCGATATTCTCGACGCCGCCGTTACCGATTCCTACGACCGCCTGCTTGAGCCCGCGATAATCCGCGACATCCGCTCATCACTCACCGAGCAGGCTGAGGACGGCGCGATACGCAATTTCAAGGTAAATCTGAAAGCGCTTCTCATGCAGGCGATAGTGCCCGACAAGGTGATAATGGGTCTTGACCCGGGCTATTCGCACGGCTGTAAGGTCGGCATAATCGACTCGCAGGGCGCTGTTTTGACTACCGATGTGGTGTATCTGCATCAGAAAAACCGCGCCGCCGATCGCCTTTCGCAGCTCTGCAAGAAGTACGGAGTCGGCTGTATCGCGATAGGCAACGGCACGGCATCGCGCGAAACCGAGGAGCTGGCTTCGGGGCTGGGTATTGACTACGTCATCGTCAGCGAGGCGGGCGCTTCCGTTTACTCGGTTTCTAAGCTGGCGGAGGAGGAGTTTCCTGACTTTGACACGAACGTGCGCTCGGCTATCTCCATCGCGCGTCGTCTGCAAGACCCCCTCGCCGAGCTTGTCAAGATAGACCCGAAGTCGATCGGGGTGGGTCAGTATCAGCATGATCTGAACCAGAAAAAGCTTTCCGAAGCGCTCGCGGGCGTCGTGGAGGACTGCGTAAACAGCGTCGGCGTGAATGTCAACACCGCTTCCGCGCCGCTGCTCAGCCGAATCGCGGGTCTGAACGCCACCACCGCGAAAAATATCGTCGCTTACCGCACGGAAAACGGCGCGTTCACCTCGCGTCGCCAGCTTCTGAAAGTGCCGCGTTTGGGCGCAAAAGCTTACGAGCAGTGCGCGGGATTTCTGCGCGTTGCGGGCGGTAAAAATATTCTCGACAACACGGGGATCCACCCCGAATCTTACGAAGCCGCCGAAAAGCTACTCGCTTTACTGGGCTACACGACCGATGACGTGAAAGCCGAGCGGCTGGGCGATCTTGCTGAACGTGCCAAAAAATACAATGATAAAGAGATCTCGGAAAAGTGCGGCGCGGGCGCTGCGACCATGGCGGACATTGCGAAAGAGCTTGTGAAACCCGGCCGCGATATGCGCGAGGAGCTGCCGCCGCCCGTTTTCCGCAAGGGCGTCATGGGTATCGAAGACCTTGAGGAAAACATGGTGCTCGACGGCACGGTGCGCAACGTTATTGACTTCGGCGCGTTTGTGGACATCGGCGTTCATCAAGACGGGCTGGTGCACATCTCCGAGATCGCCGACCGCTACATCAAGCACCCCTCGGAGGTGCTCACGCCGGGTCAAAACGTGCGTGTGAAGATCATCAAGCTCGACAAAGCGAAAAAACGCATTTCGCTTTCGATAAAGCAGGCGAAGTAAGGAGGGCGCGCTGTGGCTTTGAAAAATCAGATACTCGCGATGCTTGAACAGAGCCGCGGCGAACCGCTTTCGGGCACTGCGTTGGCGCGCGAATTCGGCGTTTCACGCAACGCGGTCTGGAAGGCTGTCAATGCGCTGAAAGCCGAGGGTCACATCATCGAAACGGCGGGTAAGCAGGGCTATCAGCTCGCGGAGGATAGCGACGAGTTGACGGCTGAGGGCATTCGCGCCTGCATGATCGGCTTTGAGAATATAAAAATATTAACCTATAAAGAGGTCGCTTCCACTAACGATGAGGCGAAGAAATTCTGCGTTGTAAACAGCGGCGAACGTGCGGTTTTTATCGCCGAAAAGCAGACGGCGGGCAGAGGAAGATTTGGCAGAAGCTTCTATTCACCCGAGAGCGGACTTTACCTCTCGGCAGTGACTCACCCCAACCGCACCATCGAACGCTCAGTGGTCTACACGGCGGCCGCGGCGGTCGCGGCTGTTCGCGCGATAACTAAAGTCTGCGGCGCAGAGCCGAAAATCAAATGGATAAATGACCTTTATCTGGACGGCAGAAAGATCTGCGGAATACTCACCGAAGCCGTCACAGACTTTGAAACAGGCGAAGTTCGCAGCATGATAACAGGCATCGGCGTAAATCTTTCGACTGAAAACTTTCCTGACGAGCTGCGTGAAAAAGCCGCGGGCCTTGGCAGGGGAGTGCGTCGAAATCAGCTCGCCGCGCAGATAATCTGTGAGCTGTACCGCCTTTCCGAGCTTGAGCCGAGCGCGTTTATGGAGGAGTACCGCCGCGATTGCTTCCTCATCGGCCGCGAGATAGTTTTCTTCGACGGCGAAAAAGAGCTTCGTGCGCGGGTGGCTGACATAGGCGCAGGCTGCGAGCTGGTGCTCGATATTGACGGCGAAAAACGGTCGTACATTCACGGCGAGATACGAAAAATAATCGGGGAGGATATAAAAATATGAAATACATTTTGTCGCTCGATCAGGGCACTACATCGTCCCGCGCGGTGCTTTTTGACGAAAACAGGCGCACCGCTGCAATCTCTCAGCACGAGTTCGCGCAGCACTTTCCGCGCGAGGGCTGGGTCGAGCATGACCCGATGGAGATCTGGTCGTCGCAGTACGCCGTTGCGGCGGAGGCGGTCGCGAAAAGCGGCGTTGACCCGCGCGACATCGCGGCGCTAGGCATCACAAATCAGCGCGAAACTACCATTGTTTGGGAGCGTGCGACTGGCAGACCCATTTATAATGCCATTGTTTGGCAATGCCGCCGGACCGCGCCGCTTATAGAGGAGCTGAAAGCGCGCAGACTGAGCGATACGATCCGTGAAAAAACCGGTCTTGTGCCCGACGCTTACTTCTCGGCGACCAAAATTCGCTGGATCCTCGACCACGTTGACGGCGCTCAGCAGCGTGCGGAAGCGGGTGATCTGCTTTTCGGCACTGTAGATAGCTGGTTGATATGGAAATTAACAGGCGGCAAAACTCACGCCATCGACCGTACAAACGCCTCGCGCACTATGCTTTATAATATCCATGATCTGGATTGGGACGGCGACCTGCTGCAGCTTTTCAATATCCCGCGCGCCATGCTTCCCGAGGTCAAGTGCTCGGGCGAATACTTCGGCGAGGCGGACATTTGCGGCGCTGCCGTTCCGATAATGGGTGCAGCGGGCGACCAGCAGGCGGCGCTTTTTGGGCAGTGTTGTTTCAACGCGGGCGATGCCAAAAATACCTACGGCACCGGCTGTTTTCTTCTGATGAACACGGGCGTGAGCTGCCGCGTCAGCGAAAACGGGCTTGTCACGACCGTTGCGGCGGGGCTGAAAGGCGCTCCGCAAAAGTACGCGCTCGAGGGCAGCGTTTTTGTCGGCGGCGCGGTTATCCAGTGGCTTCGCGACGAGCTTCGGCTTTTTTCTGAGAGCCGCGATGCCGAGTATTTCGCCCGTAAGGTCGAGGATACAGGCGGCGTTTACCTCGTCCCCGCATTCACGGGGCTGGGCGCGCCCTACTGGGATATGTACGCCCGCGGCACGATAGTCGGCATCACCCGCGGCACTAAGCGCGAGCACATTATCCGCGCCGCGCAGGAGGCGATAGCTTACCAGTCTGCCGACCTTTTCGCCGCTATGGAGAAGGATTCGGGCTGTAAGATCTCCGCGCTGAACGTTGACGGTGGGGCTTCGCGCGATAGTTTTCTTATGCAGTTTCAGTCCGATATTTTGGATAGAAAGCTTATCAAGCCCGTAGATCACGAGTCGACAGCGCTCGGTGCGGCGTACCTCGCAGGTCTTGCTGCGGGCGTATGGAAAAGTGAGGAAGAGCTTGCCGCGCAGCGCGTGACTGAGCGCGTTTACGAGCCTTCCATGACCGCCGAAAAGCGGGCCGAGCTGCTCGCAGGCTGGCACAAAGCGGTCGGCAGAAGCGCAGGCTGGGCAGAGAAATAAAAAAACGCGGCTGCTCCACACAAATACAGCCGCGTGATATTTTGGCAATGCTGCACATCATTTGTGCGGTGTTGCCTTATTTTTTGTCCCGCTTTTCGTGCGAGCTTTTTGCCGCCGTAACGGCGAGTGCTCCGCCTGCCAGCAGGGAAGCTAGGGCTATCCCCGCGCCGAGTCCGGTGTTCGGCGAGCCGCCGTCGTTCGGGGCGGTGCTGTTCGGTTTCGGCGATGTGCTCGAAGCCGTGCCCGACGAACTTTTCGAGCTTGACGAACTCGAAGCCGCCGAGCTGCCGTTTGACGAGCTTGCATCTCCCGACGATGTGTCTGACGATACGTCAGATGAACTGCCCGAAGCGTCCGAATTATCCGAAGAATCGTCCGCCGCTTCCGTGCAGAGCACATAGAATGGACTTCCGTCCGTTTTGAACGTCATATCCGCGCTGCCGAAGTCGGTTAGCAGCCCGTTCGACGTGCCGTCGGTTTTCAGCGAAAATGTAAAGTCGCGCTCGGCGCTTATCGTCACCCTCACGCCATCGGCGGGGTAAGCCTCGCCGTTCTCCAGATAATAGATGTTGTAGGCGAGCAGGTTTTCGTACTTTTCGCCCATTACACCGCTTATCCAGCCTAGCGCTTCCTGCTCGGTTATTGGGTCGATTATCAGCCGCCGCGAGCTGTCCCCATCGTTTACCGAAACGTCCGTGCCGTCGGGCAGCTGCGCGCTTCCACTGCCGTTTTCGTCGAGAGGCACTTCGTTCCAAGGCGTATTTTCCGTGTATATCGCGTGTACATCGCCGTCGCCGCTCGGATTTTCAGCGTCCAGCCGCGCGTTTGCTGCATATGCCGTCAGCGACATACTTGCCGCTATCGCAGCCGCGAGTACAGCAGTGATCTTTTTCATTGGTCGCTCTGACCTCCTATCGTTGTGTTCAGCGTTGCCGCGCCTGCGCTTCGGTAGGTCTGCGGCTCGTAGCCCATGATCTTCAGCTTGATTTTCGTGCCCTGCGGCAGCTCGCGCGAGAGGGCAACGTACTTCACATACTCGTTCGGCTTTATCAGCCCTGTTTCGCCCAGCATCTCGCCATTTTCATCGAGCACTCGCAGCTTTATCAGCGCTGTGTTTTCCTCAGCGTTCGTGAGGTACACCACCGCCTTGCCGCCATCTATAGTCACGTTTCCGCAGACCGAAAATCGGTAGCTCATGCCCTCTTTGTACGGCGAGCTGTACCCCAGATCTTCGGGAACGTCGGGCGCGCCCTGCTCGGCGGCGCTTTCAAATGGCGGGGGAGTAAACTTCGCCTTCTCTTGCGGACGGTTCAGCGCAAATATCATCACCGCCAGCGCCGCAGCGAAGCACACCGCCAGTATCGGCAGCAGCACTTTCTGCAAATTTTTTTGCTTATCCATCATAAGCCCCCTGAACTTTTATTTTGCTGTAACTACCCAGTTTTCGCCGTCTTTAGCAATCGTAAAGCTGTTTTCGTCAACGTAATTTGTCGGGTCAAAATCGTATGTGCCTGCCCCGATAACAGTCGTGCCGCCCCAAAGCGCCGCTTTTCCGCTGACTACGCTGTTTCCTTTAAGTATCAGTGTGCTGGTATTTTCGATTACGATCGCCGGTGTTTCAGATGTTCTTACCATTTTGCAATCTGTAAGTGTTACGGTGCCGCCGCTTACGTTGACAGCGCAACTTTCAGATGAGATAAGTTCGCAGTTTTTCACATCAGTGGTTCCGCCGTTTGAATCAAGCGGCGTTCTGTGCGTATTTATTTTTCCGTTCTTGATCTTGCAATCGAAGCCATCATTTACTAAACCGCCCTTTAAAGTGTGTCCGTTTAGGTCTATGTCAACATCTTTGGTCAATTCGCAAACTTCTCTGTTAGGAATTTCAATATTGTTGGCAAATTTTATTTTTCCGCCTCTATCGAGCAGGGTTTCTAACTCCTCAAAGGTCGCCGCCATCGTGTAACCCTCGCTGTCTACCTCGTATGCTTTGTGCTCAGCGATAGTTACCGTTAAAGTACCAAGCTTCTGATCTGAGTCAATGCTTCCCCCGTAAATGCCTAAGTAGTTTACAAACTGCGGCGCATTTTCAGGCTCAGTTCCCTCAGCATTGTCAAGCAGGAATACATTTTTGTATATCATGTGCTCCAGCCCTGCAACATCTGATTTGAAAGAGTACAGCGCCTTGATCTGCGCGTTCGAGTGGTTAGTCACGGTTATAGACCTTACAGCGTCAGTGACTTCTTTTCCCCAACTGCCCTCGGTAGTGTCATACTCGTGCGTATCGGGGTTCCAAGTCTTGTCGCCGTCGGTGTATGTAAACGTCATATCTTCCCAAGTGACGTCCACCGCGATGATAGTTCCCGCGCTTTTTCCCGCAGCGTATTTTCCTTTTACCTCTATCTCCTCGTCAGCGAAAGCCGTTATAGATCCCGCCGAAAGCGCCAGCGCAAGTATAAATGCCAGTTTCTTTTTCATGGTTACCTCTTTCTTACGCCAGAATGTTTATAGTAATAGTACCGATCTTTCCGTCAGCTGAGATTCCCGCTCCGCTTACGCTGAATTCTATCGAGTCGCTCGGCGCGTTCTCTACCGCAGTGCCCTCCGCACTTACGAGCGAAAAGCCGTCCTTGTCGAATTTTCCGCTCAGTCCGTCTACCGCCGAGCTGAACTCAGGTTCTACCGCAATGTCGGTGTTCGAGTGGTTGGTAACAGCGATGGTCTTAGTGTCCGCCGACCACTTGCCCTCGGTGCTGTCGTACTTGTGCGTGTCGGGGTTCCATTCCTTGTCGCCGTCGGTGTATGTAAATGTCATGTCGTCCCATGTAATGTCATACCTGTAAACAGTTCCGCCATTGTTTCCCGCAACGTATTTTCCGTTTACATCTATCTCCTCGTCGGCGAATGCCGTTATAGATCCTGCCGAAAGTGCCAGTGCCATTATAATTGCTATTGTCTTTTTCATGATAAATTACCTCCGATTATTATTTACTACCCAGTACTCATCTTCCTGAGTAACTGTTAAATTGTTCGCGTCAACGTATTCCGTAGGGTCGAAATTGTATCTGCCCGAATAAACGTTCATGTTTTTATTATTTACCATCTCGCCCTCGATGTTCACGTTTCCGCTTATGTTTACTGTTCCGTAAGTGTTGTAAAGCGCTTTTCCGCCGCCTTTGTTTCTTATCGTGCAGTTACGAATATTTGTGATTCCTAGTACATTGCATACTGTTCCGTACTCTACGCCGTCATCAGAATTTGAGTTGCTTTCTATCTCACAATTTTCAAGCGTCACCGTGCCTTGCCATACATATATGTTATAATCTTTTCTTACTATTTTTCCATTGCGGATAGTGTATTCGCCATCATTGCCCATATATATCCAGCCTGTTATGGTGAAGCCGTTCAGATCTACCACCGAGCCGCCTGTCATGTCGAACTGCACGTTTGTAAGGTCGTTCGTCAGCCTAACTTTCGCGTTGCCGCCCTCCAGCGCTTCTTTCATCTCGGCTTCGCTGCCGACCAGTGTGTAACCATAGGCGTCGGTGGTAGCGGTTATCGTTACCGTGATGTTGCCGAGCGCAGAGTCGCTCTCGATAGCCGTGCCGCTCACGCTGAATTTTGCCGAGTCGGCAGGCGCTTCGGCGGGCGTTGTTCCCTCTGCGGTCACGAGCTTTATCTTGCTTTTGCTGAATTCCCCTTTCAGCCCCTCGATGTTTGATGTGAAAGCGAGGTCTGCTTTTATGTCCGCGTTCGAGTGGTTGGTAACGCTTATTTCCTTGCTCTCTGTCGACCAGCCGCCCGCAGTGGCTTCGTACTGGTGCGTTTTGGTGTTCCATACTTTGCCGCTCTCGGTGTACTCAAAGGTCATGTCGTCCCATTTTATGTCCGCCGAAACGGTTACATATTTGCTGTCAGTGTAATTCGCCGATACCTGTATTTCTGTCGGCGATGTGCCGTCGTTCGTTTCTGCAAAAGCGGTTATCGAGCTTGTGCAGAGCGCCAGCGCCGTTATAAACGCCGTTTTCCTTTTCATTTTTTAGCACCCTCCTTTCCTTAATTATTCGTACTCGGCAAAATGTTTATCTTTATCACGCCCAGCTCGTTCGTGCTGCTGTCTATCGCCGCGCCGTTCACGCTGAAATACGTTTTCTCCTCAGCTTTCCCGCCGACTTCAAGCACGCTCTCGGTAAAATCTCCGTTCAGCCCGTCTATATCCGTATCAAACTCCAGCCGCGCGGTAACGCGTGTGTCGTTGTTGTTCGTCACGGATATTTCTCGCTGATCGCTGTACCACATATCCGAAGCGGTGCTGTATGTGTGCGTTTCGGGGTTCCATATCTTGTGTCCGCCGAAATATGTGAAGTTCATCTCTTCCCACGATATGTCTACCGAGATCTCTGACCCCGTATCTGCGTTCTCTTCGGCAGATACAGCCGCCGCCATACTTGCCGTAAGCACCGCCGCCAGCAAAAGCGCCGCTTTTTTCTTTATATACCGCATATCATGCCTCCGCTATTTTTCCGTAACAAACCAGCCCTCGGTGTATTTACGCACGTCGTATTTGCTGGTGTCAACATACTCCGTAGGGTCGAAGTTGTATTGACCCCTTTCGGCGCTAATCGTTACTTTGTCGGTGTCGTTTTCTTTGTATATGCCGCTGTCTATTGTTATATTTTGCTTGAATGTCAAACTGCCCGGCAGGTCTTTCAGCCCTATGTTCGCGCCGTTCAAGCCTTTTCCCGTAAATGTTGAGTCAATTACCGCTACTTTCGCATTGTCTATCAGCAGACCGTAGTTATCATCGCTTTCCAGCTCAAGATTTTCCAGCTTCAGATCATTGCATCCTGCCGCGTATACAGCACTTGCATTGCTGCCACTGGTTTTCAGCGTACCGCTGTATATTGATCTGCAATTTCCTGTCACCTTGAATATCGTATTATTCGCTGTAATGGTGTGTCCATATAATCCAATATCGCAAGGCTTTGTTATTTCAATAGTTTCGTCAAGCGTTATATCATTGCTGAGAACTATATTACCGCCTTTCTGTACAGCCGCTTTAAGTTCTTCCGCGGTGGATACTGATGTTATATTAGCATAGTTTTCATATATCGTAACGTATATCGAGCCAAGCTTTTCGTCCTCTTGTATCGCTTCGCCGCTCACGCCTATTTTTATAGTCGTTTTAGGTGCGTCGGCGGGTGCAGTGCCCTCAGCGGTCGGCAGGCTTACAATGTCTTTGTCGATGCTGAAATCTACGTCCTCAAGCTCCGCGTCGTAATCCGTGTAGATCAGCAGACCCGTGTTAGAATGATTTGTGATGTTTATGTTCTTAGTTTCATTTGTCCAGCCGCCGTCAGTAACCTCGTAAGCGTGCGTGTCTGGGTTCCATACCTCGTCGCCGTCCTGATATGTGAATGTCATATCGTCCCATGTTACATCTGCCGCTATTACAGTACCCCCGCCGCTTGCTGCGACGAATTTGCCTTTTACCTCTATGTTCGCGGGCGATGTGCCGTCGTTCGTTTCAGCAAAAGCCGTCATCGAGCCCGTGCAAAGCGCCAGCGCGAGTATAAAAGCTGTTTTTCGTTTAATGTTCATGGTGTGCTCACCCCGCTTACTTAGCCGCTACTACCCAGCTTTCGCCGTCCTGCGTGATAGTAAAATTCTCAGCGTCTACAAAGTCCGTCGGGTCGAAATTGTACGTTCCCGCGAGGATATTTGTGTTTATCACCTTGTTCGCGCTCTTGTATATCTCTCCCGTAAAGCTGTTCGTTCCGCTGATGTATACCGCGCCGTTGTTATTTATGAGCGAGTAGTTTCCGGCTTCGTTGATGAGCGTGCAGTCGGTTATGTTTACAGTTCCGCCCATAACATATACAGGCGTAGCTTTGGTGCTCATGTAGCAGTTGATGAGGTTCGTAGTGCCTTTCTGAGACATTATAGTTCCGTCAACGTTGAGTATCTTGCCGTTCTTTACGGTAACCTCCGAGTTGTTGTTCATTATCTGACCCGTTATCGTGTGTCCGTCGAGATCTATAACTACGTCCTTTTTGCAGTTTATCCGGCTGCTAAGAGTTATATCGCCGGTGAGCTTTACGCTGCCGCCCTGCGCGATGGCGTCTTTCAGTTCGGCGTATGTGGCAGCTTCCTTCACGATGCTGCTGCCGTCGCTTTCAGAAATAGTAACGGTAGCCGTTCCGACCTTAGTCATTTTGGTAACGTCGCACGAAAGCTCGCCGCTGAGTGTAAGCTCGGTAGTTTCGGTAAGGCTCGCGTCGTCGTAAGTCTTTCCTTCAGCCGAGGGAAGCTCGAAGCTTTCTTTTGTAAGCTTGCCCGTTACTTCGCTGTATCCCGCCAGCGGCTTGTATGTAACGTCTGCCGCAATGGGCGTGTTCGAGTGGTTGGTAACGCTTATCTCGTTGCCGCTCGCCGACCATTTGCCCTCGCTCTCGAGGTCGTAATCGTGTTCGTCAACGTTCCAGATCTTCGAGCCGCTCACGCTGTAAGTAAACTCCATCTCGCCCCATACTACGTCGGCGTAAATGGTCTTTTCGGTAACGATGTTCTCAATGTACTTCGCCTTTACTCCGATGTCCTGCTTGCCGCCGTTCTCCTCGATGGCCGCCGCAAAAGCAGTGGTGCTGAGCACAGAAGAGAGTGATAACGCCAGCGCTAAAGAAATAGCCTTTTTCATGTGTGTTTCCTCCTAAAAAGTTGTATTTTTCTTTGGAAGATACCGAACTGTATCGTGCGGTACTGCCTTTATTTTTCGACCGTAACGGTAATTTTCGCTACGGTATCTACCATTGCTTTTTCGCCCGATTCAGGGTCGTAGCTGAGCACGCGGAAATCTGCGTCGGTGTATGTGCCCTCACTCAGCTTTTTCTCAGCGCCGTCTAAAAGCGCGAGCTTTTTCAGCCTGTTGCCCGGCTCTATAGTGCCCGACTGCGCTACTATCTCGCCGTTTATCTCTATGCAGAGTACTATGTCCTGCGTAGATCTGCCGGGGTGAGTATAATTCAGATAAGCCGTTTTGTCCGCAAGGCTTATGTTCACGCTGCTGTCGTATTCCAGCGATATACCGCCGCCGCCGCTCGGCACGTCCAATTTTTCGCCGTTGTCTGAAAGCGGCTCGGCGTTCTGCTCAGCCGCCTGCGGCGCGTAGTCGGGGATAAGCACCTGTTCCTGCGTGTTTCTGAAAAACAGCGCCCATATCGTTACGCCTATGCAAACTGCCATGCCTATTATCAGCGCGATTATGATAAGCCTGCGCTGTTTCTCCTGCTTTTCACTTTTTTCCATTGCGTAAATGACCTCCTTTATTTCAAACAGCGTGAGAGAGCTTTGTCTACTACCGCCGCCGTCACCGTTTTTGCGGTGAAGTACCTGCAATTTATCCTGTATGACTGCGCGCCGAAAGCTTCATCGTCGGCGAACCATACCAGCGCCGCTTTTGGGCATACGTCGTGCGCCGCTATGGCGGCCTCCATGCCTTTTGCCCCGCGCTCCGCCACGAATATCATGTCAGCTCCGCCTTTTTGCAGAGCCGCTATGTAGTCGTCGGTGCTTTCGGGCAGAATGAATTTCATTAGCCGAAACTGCATAAGCTCAGACATTTGAATGGCGTGCATTATGTCATACTTTTTGCCAAAAATTATAATATTCAATATGCCGCCCCCTTTCTGACGTGCAATTTGGGTGGGTTTATTAACAAATATTATATAGTTTAATAACCAAAAATGCAATCCTTTTTACTCAAAAGGTTGGAAAGTTACTCAATCGGTCGCGCAAAAAAATGGTCGCAATACTTGAAAATATTAAAATAATGTGATATAATCATTATGAGAAATTGTATAACAAAGGGTGATCTTCAATGAACATTGCACTTGTAGATGATGACAGAGAGCTGCTTGAAAAGCTCCGCGTGCTGATGATTCAGCAGTTTGCCGAGGTTTCAGACCGCCTTTATAATATCGATACTTTTGAGAGCGCCGAGGAGTTTTTCGCAGACTGGTCGGCTGGCAAGTACGGGCTTATCGTGCTGGATATTTATATGGGCGATGCCAACGGCATAACCGCCGCCGAGCGTATCCGCGAAACTGACAGCGATGTGCGCATAGCTTTCTGCACATCGTCAAACGAATTTGCTACCGAAACTTACGGCGTCAACGCCAGCGATTATCTTCAAAAGCCGATAACCGCCGAAAAGGTAGCCCGCCTGCTGCAAAAGGCGAATTTCGAGAAGATAGAAAAAGAACGCGCCGTGCAGCTTCCTGACGGGACATATCTGCGCTGCCGAAATATAATCTACGTCGAATACTGCAACCACAAGCTTACATTTTATCTGAAATATGGCGAGCCTTACGGCATCTACTGCTCGTTCTCAAAAGCTGAGAGCCTGCTCGCGCCGTGCGGCTATTTCTTCTCGCCGACCAAGGGACTCATCATAAATTTTTACGAGGTCGCGAAGATAACCGAGGACACCTTTATAATGAAGGAAGGCTCGGCACTGCCGATAGCGCGGCGAAAGGTCAAGGAAGCCAAGGCGCTTTACAAGACGTTTCAGTTTGAAACTCTCAGCAGGGAGGTAGAATTCTGATGAGCGCGGCAGAGATGGTGATATACTCGGTTCTAAGTTATCTGCCGTACATAGCGCTGGCGCTTTTCCCGTTCAAAAACGACCTGCGGTTCTCAAAGCGCGTAACTGTACTGCTGGTGATAGTTTCGGGCATATTTCAGATACTGATAGGTCTGTGGGCGGGTCTTTGGGGCGGCAATTCCGCACTGCTGAGCTTTATAAGCACGGTTACATACTTTGTATTTTACTTCACAGTCGTAAAAGTGCACTTCGGCAAAACGCTTTTTACACTGCTTACGCTTTCAAACATAGCAAACTTTGTGGTAATATCCTCGAAGTGCATAGAGGGCGCGCTGTTCCCCGAAAACGCTATGCAAGGATACCGCTGGAGCTTTTCGCTGATAATTGTCTTGGTGCAGGCAGCACTGCTGATACCGCTTTGGTTCTACATTCGCAGCACATATACCACAGTTATGGAGAAAGATGCTGCGAAGCCGACATGGCGCTTTCTCTGGCTGATACCCGCGACATTCTACGTCGAGTGGTATTACCATCTTTACAGCAACAGCGGAAAGTCTTCGCTGGAGCTTGCACTCGAGCCGGAAAACACGATTTTCCTTTTCTTTATAAATCTGGGCGCTGTATTTATTTACCACATGGTAGTCTGCCACATCAAGGCGATAGAGGCGAACATAGAGCTTTCCGAACAGAACCACGCTCTGCAAACTCAGCATTTGCAGTATGAGAATTTGCAGGAGCGTATCGCAGAGGCGCGGCGTTTCAAGCATGATATACGCCACAACGTTCTGACGGTTCTTTCTTTTTTAGAGGACGGGAAGTACGATGAGGCAAAAAATTTCCTCGAAGCGTATGATCTTTCCATGCCCGATGACCGCAGCGTTTGCTTCTGTAAAAATTATTCGGTGAATGCGATCTTGCTGTTCTTTGCACAGCAGGCGAAGGACGCGAAGATAGATTTCATCACTGCGGTAGATGTGCCCGAGGACATTGGCATTTCGGACAATGTTATCTCGGTACTGCTCGGCAACCTGCTTGAAAACGCAGTAGAAGCGAGCAGCAAGGCGGAAGAGGGAAGCCGCAGGGTAACGATAAAGAGCGTCTGCAATGGCGGTACGATACTTTTCAAGATCAGCAACACCTATGTGGGCGAGCTTGTTAGAAACAAAAGCGGGCTTTATATGTCAACGAAGCATTCAGGCAGCGGCATAGGCTTAGCCTCGGTGCGGAACATAGTGAAGCAAAACGGTGGAATGTTGAAAATTTCCGATACAGGCGGCGAGTTCGCGGTAACGGTAATGCTTATGCAGGAATAAAAAAAGAGATCGAGCTTTGGTGCTTGATCTCTTTTGATTTTGCATATAAAACAAAAAACGCGACCGATTTTATTCGATCACGTTTTGTTGGTCGGAGTGACGGGACTTGAACCCACGGCCTCTACCACCCCAAAACAATTAAGGAGCTGATAATAATGAAATGTATAGAAAAAAATGATAAAACATCTATAATTGACTTGCTTACTGAACAGGTAATGCGTTCTAGTGGAATGAGCAAGGAAGAATCATATGAGTCTATTATTGAACTTATTCATGCCGGGCTGCTTGTTGTGGCTAATGATGGCGTCTATCTTCGCGCTATTAAATAATGTAAGAGGAAGTGAAAGACATGAACTGTGAATTTATCAATATTCATGAGTATGACGATAGAAAGTATCGCTATTTCAAATTGTATAAGTATCTTATGCTTGACGATTCGTTTTCAGATATTTCAACAAGTGCAAAGATAGCTTACAGTTTGTTTGAAAACCGCCATCAATTGTCTGTCGATAATGATATTAAAGATAAAAATGGCAGACCATACATTTTCTTTTCGCGAAATGAACTGATAGAAGCTCTAAACTGTTCAACACATAAAGCGGCAGAAATAATCAAAGAATTGCTGACAGCCGGTCTGATAGAGCGAAGCACTAAGCTGGGTGGATTTAATGGTGAGAAAAACAAGGGGCAATACAGGCTGTATGTCAACGATTATGTAACAAAGATAAAGAACAAAGCACAAAAAAGCAGAAACGGATCCTTTGACACAATGAAGTCAAGGGATTTTTTTATGATTCCATTTTCTCTTTTTACCAGAAATACTGAACTATTTGCCCTTCAGATCAATGTTAAGGTAACGTATGCAATTCTCCTAAACATGGTCAACTTGTCTGCTCGATCTGACCATTATCATGATGAGCATGGTAATATTTATGTTAAACTTACGATCGAACAACTACAAATGATATTCGGAAATAATTGCAGTGCAAAAACTGCTGCGCGTTATTTCAATATTTTATCAGAACTAGGGCTTATAGAACGCAAACGCAGAGGGGCAGAACACGTTATTTTTGTAAAACATATCGTGGACAAAACCGACACAACAGCAGCGGACAAAACCGACACAACAGCAGCGGACAAAACCGACACAACAGCAGCAGACAAAACTGACACAACAGCAGTGGACAAAACCGACACAACAGTACTGGACAAAACCTGCACAACAGTAGTGAACAAAACCGACACAACAGTACTGGACAAAACCTGCACAACAGTACTGGACAAAACCTGCACACAAATTAGAAGAAAAGAATTAGAATTAATAACTAGAAGAGAAGAGTTAGAATTATTCAAATTAGAAAAGGCAAATGGGAATGAATCGTTGCGTACTCAGCTCGAGAACCGTTGGGACTTAAGCGGCTATCTTGAGCTGGCTAAAGTACTGGGCAATTCTGATGTGATGATCAAACAGAAAAGTGAAATGTTTGATTTGATCGTAACAAGTACATTGTGGCTTTGTTCTTTTAAAGGCAAAGAAATAAATATTGCCGGCAATGCAGTAAGCCGAAGTGACGCTATGGCGAAAATTGTTGGCCTGGACAGCTTCGATGTTAATAACATATGCGATGAGCTAACAGTGCGAGGAGAAAACTGTAATCTGAATTATATCATTGGCGCGTTATTCTTCGCTGCTGAAAACAAGGAGGCGGTATAGTTGACCTATCGACCTGAAAATGTGCTTTACTTAGTGCCGTCTGTTGTGGAAGAGAAAAACGAGGAAGGTTACAGCGAAATTCGTTTAAAAGGCTGCGCTGCGATCTACGGGACAAACGAAGCGGCATTTTACTGCGAGCAGATAACCGCAGAGAACAAAAACGCTTTTGGCGACTCACTCGAAGCTGCATTAAAAAATGTGAAAGCACTTATTGTAATATGCCGTAATGATATATCTCTTATCAGCGAATATGCAGGTTCAACGGAAAAATTGAAAGGTGCTTTCGAGGGGCGAATGATCGGCGCAGGAGGGCTGCGCGGTCAAAGGTCACCAGGCTCACCGGCAAAAAAGCAGGAGAAGAAAGAGGAAAAGTTAGATATAAAGTCAGCGGTCAGAATGTTTGCAATAATAGCTAATAAAGCAACGCCGCAGGAAGTATCTCAAAATTGCGACCCACAAGATATCGAACTCGAAGATCTGATCGCTTACTATGGAATAGAACATGAAAGCACCGGAAGTGAGCTTACTGACAGGCTCGCAGAATTAAAGGCTGTATGGGAAACTATGCAGCCGTTTTTTTATGGGAAATAATGAAATGTACCATGAACCGAGCTGTACTGAAAAAGTACGGCTTGATTGATGGTATAACTATCATCACGGCATGATCGCTGATTGCAACAGTGTGAGGACGTTTATTTAACCCACGTCCTCTTTTCTATGCCGCTGCAAATCAAATGGGTTACAGAAAAATGGAGGGTTACACCATGAAAAACAATAAAACAAAGATCATTGCTATCTCAAACCAGAAGTCCAGTGGAAAAACTACAACGGCTATCAATATCGGCGCGGCGTTCGCTATGAAAGGCAGCAAGGTGCTTATGATAGACTTTGACGCGCAAGAGTCACTTTCAAACTTCTTCGGCTTTTACGGAGCAGAAAAGAACATAGCACAGCTGTTGTTCGATGTTATCGACAAGAGAGCTGATATAAACGTTGCCGAGTATATTTGCCACAATGACGAAAATGACCTTGATATAATTCCGACTAATCTATCAGATATGAACGATCTGTCGAAAATAATCATTGCCGAACGCGGAAAAGAAATGGTACTGCGCAGACTGCTTACTCGTTATGACGTGTTTTCCGAATACGATTATATCCTTATAGACTGCAATGCAAGTGTAGATATTACTGTAGATAATGCGCTGACTGCTGCCGACTATGTACTTATTCCCTGTTGGGCTGCACCGTTTAATTACGGGCCTCTTGCGAACACAATTGTTCAGATCGAGGATATTCGCGACGAACTTAATCCTGAGCTTAAAATACTCGGTATCATTGCGACATTCTGCGAGAGAACAAACAATTGCAAGATGACGAAGCAAATGCTTTTTGAAAATTATCCTAACAAGATATGCCGAACTACAATAAGCCGCACCGCAGCTGCAGATACATCGCTGAGAGAAAAGGCAGCGGTGTTCAGCAATTCAAAATCGAATAAGACAGCGCAGGAATACAAAGCTCTTGCAGATGAGCTGCTTGACCGCATGAAGTAAGGAGGATACAGCAATGAACTTTAACGCAATAAATGAATCCCGCAGCAAGCGGATGGAAACTCCTCGGGAAAACAGAAGCCGACTGGACAAAATACTTGAAAAGTCCGAACAAGCGGCAGAAGAAACTCTGCCTTTAGGCAGCATTGAGGAATACAAAGACGCTGACGGCAATACGCAGCCGTATGATATTGATGAAGCAAAAGTTAATGCACTAGCTGCAAGCATTGCTGAAAGCGGTCAGCTTGAACCTCTTATCGTCCGCAAGATCGATGATGAAAAATATCAGTTGCTGGCAGGTCATCACAGACTTGCCGCGTTGAAGCTGAACAATGCTGAGAATGCTAAAGTCAAAATAGTTGATTGCAGCGACTGGGAAGCATACAGAATAGTGGTGGAATCAAATATCCGTCACGGTTCGCCGAAGCCGTCTGAAATCGCAAAGATACTTATAAAATACAAGGAAAATTCAGCACATGAAAAAGTAACGAACAAAATGCTGGCTGAAATGTTTGATATATCAGAACGTCAGACATATCGTTTTCTAAAACTTGCAAAGCTTTCACCTGAGCTTATCGAAGCGATAGATATGGGGCTTATATCTACAAACTCCATCGACGAGCTTACAGATCTCCAGTCTAAGCAGCAAAGAATACTTGCTCGTTACGTTTCAATAAACGAGAAACCAATGAATGTTTCACTCTGCAAGAAAGCAATAACTTTTCTGAAAAGTGATCTTGCAGCAGACGTGGAATCACTTGCAAAGTTTCTCGAAAAGAAGCCGCCGAAGAAGCGTTATAAGAACGAGGTATTCAATTCTTTTCTTTCAGAGAAAAAAGACCTGGCTGAAAAAATGAATGAACATAGCGAAGAAGAGCTTTCCGAACTAGTCATTATGCTGCTGGAAGAGTACTTTAATGACGAGATATAGCGTTGATAGCAGGAGTTTAAAATCTGCCTTTAGGCAGAAAAATAGAATATGAGCTTTATGGGATTATATATCCCATGGGTTGGTCACGCTTCGCTCATCCCTCGGAAAACTTGACCATAGAGAGCTGATATTATTACGTCTGCAATAATCAGCAACAGTTTTACCTAAGTAAAATTCGGTTTTATCGAAATTGCGGGCTTGCCTTTTATCTTTTAGGTGATCATTCCATCCGCAAAAATATATTTTCTCATTTTCGTCAACATGACGAAAAGACGAGTATTTTCTTAATTCTCTATAATCAACACCTTGTAAAGAAGATTTTCGAGGTGCTTTTTCAGAAAGGAGGCGGAGGAACGTAGATGAATTAAAGTGATCTTTGCTCCAACTTAAATTAAGAATTTTGCAAAGTGAATAATAATCCTCATTATTCATTTCAACAATAAAATACTTATTCATGTTAAGCACGCATCCCCAATTTTGGTTATGAATCGCAACTAGAATTTGATAGCCATTATGTGATAAAGAAAAAATTACATCGAACTTAAATTTATTATAATTAAAACTGTAATGTTCTTTATCTACATTGTTTGTTTTCATACTTTGAATAAGTGGCGCAAAATCGACACACTTCATAATACGATACCTCCAAAATTATGTTTATCGAAGAAAAAATGAAAGTCAGGGTAACTTACGAAGATAATTGTACATACACTGGTTCAATTTATAAAATTGTGATACAAAATCAAAATGAAGATAATAAACCACACGCTTTAGTTTTCATAACTCAAGATAAAAAGTTTAGAAAGCAAGAGGGTGATTTTGGATGTGTAGCTTTATGGGTAGAAAAGTTTAAGAAAATTGAAATTCAGTAAGTACACAATAGTACAAATATATTTTATCATAATATGTCAGTTATGTCAAACAAAATACTTTTTTGAAGGCAGCCATAAAAGTGGTTGCCTTTTTTATTGACAAAAAATGATAAACGTGATATAATGGAGGTATAAAAATGAAGTATAATAATGATGAGCTTGATAACAAAATTTACTCGCCGAAAAAAGACATAGTTTTTAAAAAGCTTTTCGGCAGTGAGGACAGTAAAAATATCCTTAAAGGCTTCCTTAACGATATGGTCGGTCTTGATATAAAAAGTGAAAATGATATATCTATAATGAATACCGAAGTATCGCCGGAAGAACTTGAGAAAAAAGGATCACGTTTAGATGTACGCACTAGAATAGGCGAAACGGAGGTAGACATAGAGATCCAATGCGAAAGTGAAAAGGACTTTTCTGACCGAACACTTTATTACTGGGCAGAAATGTACCGTGGCAGCTTGCCGGCCGGTACACCTTATGGAAACACAAGAAAAGCTATCACGCTCAATTTGCTTGATTTTAATATGTTTAAATGTGATGAGTACTGCTCTAAATTCATGATATGTGAAACTCAAAGAGGAGAAGCTCTCACAGATAAACTGGAAATACATTTTGTTGAACTACCCAAAGCAAGAGCAGCCGGAATAAGGCTGAATGAAGAGGACAGAAAAACAAAATGGATAAAGCTGATGAACGTAACGACACGAGAGGAGCTGAGTGAAATGAAAGAGAATATGACCGATACCTCTTACAGCAGCGCAGTAGACAAACTCGACAGAATAAATGACGAAGCGTATATCCGTGCATTAAAACGAGCTGATGAAGAAGCAGCTCATGAAAGAGCCAGCAGAGAGTATACAAGGCAAATGGAATTGAAAGAAGCTATGGAAGCAGCACGAGCCAAGGGTCTGGCTGAAGGAAGAGCAGAAGGAAGAGCAGAAGGAAGAGCAGAACTTGAAAAAGCTTCTGAGAAAGCCTTTATTGAGGGTCAGCAATCTATGAAGGAAAGCATCTATGCCGACCTGAATAGTATGTCAACAGAAGAGCTGCTGAGATTTTTCAGCCGTGATATAAATGATCTGAATGCAAATAACGATCAGAAGCGCGGCGGCGGTCGCGGCAGATAAAAAGTCCGCCTATAGGCAGAAAAACAAAATATGATTTTGAAAAGCAGTCATGAAAAGTGGCTGCTTTTTCCTTTTAAAAATAGATTTTGAAAGGGGTGATTATTTTCTCGATGATGACGATTACTATAAAAAAATCAACTTAATGTTTGATAAAGAGGTGACGAAATAAAAAATGTCAAAAAATATAATATTAAGCGACGGTATTACAAGTATTAAAAACAGCGATTTTCCAACTATTGATACCGATGCTACGCTTTTGTTTATACCGGCAAGTTGTTATTTTATACAAGATTATGCGCTGCGTAATTTGCCAGAGCTGCGTATTCTGTGGCTGCCAAATTCGCTGACACTTATCTCAGATTCAGCTTTTTCCGGATTAGACAAGATTGAAGCAATCGCAATACATGATTTTGAAACTTCTGAACCTAGAGATGTACATTTCGAATACTTTGACAGTATAACAGATCTATTTAGAGAACATCCGCTATATACATATGATGCACAACACAAACTTGAAAAGATTTGTAAAAAAGATATGATAATATCTTATGCGCATAAGAGAAGCGTGAAGTTTTAATATGAATACTAAATATAAAAACGTCAATGATATGGTATTTATTGGATATGAAAAGCAATTAACCTCACTTTCAGCGAGAACAAAGAAAAGCTATGCGTATGATATAAAATCATTAAGAGAATATCTAGTTACAGTAAATAAAAGTGCTTTTGCTCTATCTGATGAAGATGAGGAGGAAAAATATGTTGATTGGTTGAAAAATGTGCAGCACGAATCTCCGAGAAGCATTAAACGTCGGTTGTGTACGCTGCGTGGAGTAGTACGTTACTGTATGAGCCAAAAACGCAAAAATGATACTGCTATTCCTTACGAAGAAATACCATTTGCAAGAAATGAAGATATACGTTCGTTATATCTCTATTGCTCCAATCTTAGTGACAAAGAGTCCTACGGAGAAATAAGAGCTAAAATAATTGTAATAATGTGTATATTGTTTGGACTGAAACCTAACGATTTAAGTTGCATGGATATAGACAGCATTAACGGTGATGAGATCGTTATAAATTCAAATCATCTGCTCATACGTTTAATTAACGATAGCTTTCCACACGAACTATTGGCTATATATCTTGATAAACGAAAAAAATACTTGGGAGATACTAATTGCAATGCTTTTTTTCTGAACAGATTTCGAGAACGCTTAAACGTAAACGGCATAAATCGTGATTTTCACATGATTGCAAAAAAATGCTGCAATGAGAATATTACGATGGCGCAAGTGCGAAACAACTGCATATGTGATTATTATGATCATTTACCGGACAAAGTGATTATATGCAAATTGTTCAAAATAACTACTAACAGAATAGATAAGCTTATTAGGAACAATTCGCATCACGATTAAATTCTTTTACACAAAAACTATTGAATTTTAATTAAATATGCAGTATAATGTATTAAAGGAAATATTTAACACGACCATAAAAGGAGGAATTTAAAAATGTACAATTCGGTCACATTAGTAGGAAGAATGGTAAACGATGCAGAGATTTTTGTATCAAGTAACGACGTAAAAGTTGCAAGATTTAGATTTGCTGTTGATTTACCAAAATCAAGACAAACCGAAAGTAAATCCGCAGATTTTTTCAAGTGTACCGCTTTTAAAGGAGCAGCTGAGTGCATCGAAAGATATACTCACAAGGGAGCAAAGCTTCTGATACATGGCAAACTGAGCAGCAGTTCTTACACCAACAAAGAGGGACAGAAAATCAACTCTACGGAAATAATCGTTCACGAAATCGAGTTGCTCGATACGAAAAATACTAAACGTGTTTCAAATAGCGAGCCCATACCGCAGCAGCAAGAGCCTGATTTTGAAGAATACGAAGTCGAAATGATATATGACGACGGAGTACCATTCTGATAAAAGTAATAACAGTCTGCCTGTAGGCAGAAAATCGAAAGGAGAAGAATTATGGCAATTGATTACCAAAGCTACAAAATAAGCTCGACCGGACAAGTACTGCCCGAGGTGGAGTACACTGATGATCCGGAAGAAAAGCGAATGCTTGAAAAACCGATAGGACGTTGGGGCAGAGCGTGGCAAAAGTGGATCGAAGAGCAGCATCCACTTGATAAAGATCTGCATGTTTGGCATTGCACATGGCAGATCGTGCCTCGTTGGATCGACGAAAAAGCAAAAGCGTATTATGACGAACTGAGCAAGGAATATAACCTTGTACACAAAGATCGTCCTCATTCTGATGATTATTTCGGGGTCTGCAAATGGGAAAAGCAGAAGGCTCTGTATATAGAACACAAAATAATGGAAGATTATGTGTATCATACATACGAGGAATTCTATAAGGATAAGAAATAACGATCAAGTTTAAAGAGCAGTCGGCAGCGGCTGCTCTTTTACATTTGGAGAGGGTAACCATGAAGAAACAGAAAAACGATAATACCATAAAACTCGTTATGACTATAGGCAGAGAAAACGTAGAGATCTCAAGCCTTGATATGCGCAAATACGAGCTTATAAATTACTATGTAAATCAGAATAAGGATGAAAAAGAAGATCAGCTTGAAATGCTCAAAGAGCTTGTCGCAGAAAGTTTTACTGCTGCGATCAACAAGCAGTACAAAAAATACGTTCCTGCGCAAGTGAGAACAATGTATGAGGAGCTGTTGGCGCACTCTTCAGTATTTGGAGCAATGGAAGAAAAAACTGAGATACCTGAGCCGCCGGCAGAAGAAAAAACAGACACCTTTCGCGGAAACGAAGAAACTCCTGCGGAGAAAATATGATGTTTTTTTATTTTCTTTTAAAGAAAATAAATTGATGCAGCTCAGATCGCTAAATGATAATACCGCTGTTATGTCAAGCAGCGATGATGACGGATATATTGTAGTAACAGCACCTGAACTATCAGGCGACCGAATTACTTACGCATTATCATTTAACTATAGCAGCTTGAAAGAAGCGAAAGAAGCTGCGGAGCGTCTTGACAGATATATAAATCTGCAACAGCAAAATGATATATCTGTTCGGACAAAGTACATTGAGAAGAACAAGCATACAACAGAAGAGAATGAAGCTGAAAAATATGACTATAGGCGGAAAGGATATAAAAAATGACAGAGTATGAGATCAATATGCAGCAGTATCTTGAAAACATTGCTGCGCAGAATGCCGAAATGATGAAACAGTTTGATATGATAAGAAAACGTCAGCAGCAGACCGATGAGCAGCTTGAAGAACTTATCGGCGATAGAAAGCCAAGAGAACGGCAGGAAATAGTTCCGCTCAATGATGATAGCAGCGAAATATCGCTGAGCTGTCATGAGCTTAGTCTGCTTCCGATCTTTTCGACGGCCGCAAAAGGATATGTAGCAAAGCTTGATAGCTTAGAGCGCAAACGCGCGGAACAGGCAGACAAGCTTGACAGACATGAAGCTAAGCTTAATGATACCAAGGACAGGATAGAACGTCTTAAAGATATTAACAAAATGCTTGAAACCACCGCCGAACGCATGTCGATCGGCGTTATAAACAACGTATTAAATTCTGTGCGTGAGCATAATATCAAGAAGCTTGAAAAGCTGGAGAAAGAAACTGTACCTAAGCTTGAAAATAAGGTCGCAAAGGATAAAAGGAGAATCAACAAGGTCGAAACAAATATAGATATAACTCAGAGCAAGTACGATAAGTGTGCTGCAATGAGTGGAATTATCCGTAGCTTTGCAATACTTAATACTGATAAACGTCGTGCTGTTTTTGTTGACTCGGTTAATTCGCTGCACTCGTCGCAGTGCAGACTGAACGAAGCAAAAATAAATAAGGCGAACATAAGACTTGATAAGCTCTGTCAGAAATATGAAGATGCTCAAACTTATACAGAAGCTAACGACATAAAGATAAAGCAGAATAAGCTGTATGATAAGATCAAAAAGCTGAATGAGGAAAAGAAGAAACTTGAAAAATCAGAATACAAAAATCCCTTTACTGTAGAGGAAAAGCAGGCTGCCGACGAAAACATGAGATCAACGGCTGCATTGATGATGAAAAGAGCTGAGGAAAATCCTACCGATGAAAATATTGCCGAAGCAGCTCAGACTGCAACGACTAAAGAAAATGTAAAGTCTTTTGATATTACGGAAGCTGCAAGTATGCTCATAGCAACAATAGGATACAACAGCGATATGTATTCCTTGAATGAGGACGGAGCAATCAACGATATGCTCGATAACGGTTTTGATAAGAACGATATAAAACTCGCAGCGGCTGCGATAATAAATTATTGTGCATATGAGGGCAGCGTATCTCTGGAAAACAGACAATGGGCAGACGAAGTATGCCGCAATAACGGCTTATCCGCGGACGATATGAGGGAATTTTCCGAAAGCGGCGAAGTAGTATATGGTGATAAAATTTCTGCCGTAGTTGATAAGGTCAACGGTAATACAAAAGCAGAAGCCAAAAGCAGAAAATAAGATATGTGACAATTATCAAATGTTTACAAAATGTTAATTGATTTCGAGCCGTTTTTGTGATATAATGGTATCATAGAAAAAATAAAACTGGTATCAAGTATACTTAGGAGGAAGAAGTTATGAAAAAAATAATATCTATCCTAGCAGCTATCGCCATTATATCCACAAGCTCCCCTGCTCTCATCGGCAGAGCTGAGTGCTACACAACATCGTATGAAACTGTTGCGATGGACGTTGCCGGTGCGCTGGCGCAGCC